>Ga0182024_10019177_pt1 | contig 12641 bp, 13 predicted proteins | sample P32metaG_FD_120480 | JGI IMG/M metagenome (GOLD analysis project Ga0182024, IMG submission 120480) | Permafrost microbial communities from Stordalen Mire, Sweden - P3-2 metaG (Illumina Assembly) | ecosystem: Environmental > Terrestrial > Soil > Wetlands > Permafrost | place: Sweden: Stordalen... | reverse complement strand
GTGGGGCAGCCAATCCTGGCTGCAGCCGGCTTTCAGCCGGCTTCGACAGGCCAGGAGGCCTGTCGTACATTGCACGCGTCATCATCGCTGAAACATCGAGATCCCCGCTATCCCCGCGGCGCCAGCCTCCATACAATTCACGGCGTTGCTCTCCGTGATTCCGCCCAACGCGAGCACCGGAAGCGAAACCGCGCGCGCCGCATCCCGCAAATCCCCAAGGCCCAACGGCGCGCCCTTCGATGCCGTAAAGAAGACCGGCCCGAATACCGCGAAATCGGCGCCTTCCGCTTCCACCGCGCGCAGTTCTTCGATGGAATGCGTGGAAACCCCGATCAAAAACCCCGGTGGTACAATGCTTCGCAGCTCGCAGGCCGCAATCGAATTCGCCGGCAGGTGCACGCCGTGCGCGCCCGCCGCCAGCGCGATATCCGCGCGCGAATTAACCAGAATCTTCGCGCCATTTGGATTCGGAAGCGCCAACACCCGCCGCACCAGCCCGCACAATTCGCGCGCGCATAGATCCTTCTCGCGAATCTGAACGCGCTCCACGCCATCGAGCATTGCGCGCGCGATGAAACCGGTGAGCGCTTCGACGCCGCCTGCCGCCCGCCGGTCCGTGATGTAGTAACGGAGCATCCGGATCGGCCCCGGCCAACGCTAATGCCGCGCCTGCCGCCCGGACGCTTCCCAGCGCCCCACCACCAGATCCACGAAGGCCATCCACGCGCCCTCCGGCTTCTCCAGTTTCCGGAACAGCGCCACGTAATCGGGCTTCTTCAACCCGATTCCCGCGAACGCAATCGAGTAGACGGTATCGGTCCGGAAATCGACGATCTGCTCCTTGGTCCACTTGCGCGGATCGCTAAGATACGGCGCCAGGTAGTCGATCACCGTGCCCAGATTCGCGCCGCTTCCGTTCTGCAGACTCCAGAGATCGACGCCCTGCGCCTGAGCGATGCGGCACAGCGTCGCGTACGCCTCCAGGTTGAACGCCGAATACGAGAGCGACCGGGTGCGAGTCTCTTCGCGCGGCGCGCTGCCGTCTCTCTTGATCTGCTTGGGGAAAATATTGTCGTGGTAGAACGCGAAGGCCGCCTGCTGCGCCGCGTTATCGCCCGCATAATTCGCCACCGCCGCCATCTGCGCGATGTACCAGCTTGCGTGATTGTTGCCGCTGCCCTTTTCGTCTTCGCCCGCCTTGCTGTGGGTCAGCCAGTGCAGGTAATCCTCGAACCACTTGTGGACGGCCGCCTGATCCTTGGCGTCCCACGACCCGGTGGCGGCCAAAAACTCCATGCCCTGAATCGCGCGGATGAAAACCCGCCCGTCGAGAATCCCTTCAGGCCGCCCCGTGACGCTGCCCGGTATCGCCTGTGCATACTCCAGGCTGGGATTCATGCGCGTCTTGGGATTCACAAACCACGCATTGATCACCCGTGCCGCGCGCTGCGCATACTGCGGATTATCCAGCAGAAACCCCGCCGCCCCCAGCGCGAAGACCGCGTCGCTCATGGCATTGAGCGCGTTCTTGTTGGCCATGAACCGGTCGGGATTGGCGTGGCCGTCGCGCCGGATATAGGGACCGCCCGGATGATCGGGGTCCGGCCAAAAGTATGTTGCTTCACTGTAGTAGTCGTGAGAGTCGAGCTCGATGTTTTTGGGCCGGTCGGAAGTGACGGTCCATGGCCCTTCCTTGAACCGCTTGTCCGCTTCCATGCGCAGGCGGCGCACGGCGTCCTGCGTCCATGCCTCCTTACGGAGGATGGCGCTGTGAATGGGCTCGGCTTCGCTTTCCGAGATCAGCGTCATCGGCGTATCCGCGGCCGCGCGGATACACGAAGCCCCTAAGATCAGGAGCGCTGCGATTCTCACTATTGCGATTGTACGCCAAAGCAGAGGCGCGGCCATCGGGGAGCGCGCGAAAGCCTCAGCCCTGCGGATATCCTGTAACAGTGCGCCCGCTCTTGCTCTTGACTGCCCTACTGGCAGCCTGCTCACCCGCGCCTCCGCGGCCCAAGCCCAAGCCCGACCCGGTCAGTGAACCTTGGTACACCCAGACCGTCGGGCAGTTGACGGCCATGAACCGCGAAGCGGAAAACTCGCTGCGCCACGGTGAACCCGATCGCGCAGCCGCAATCGTCACGAATGGGCAGCCTCTGATACATCGCCTGCTTTCGGTTCCCTATCCCACGCTGTCCGCCATGGAAGCGGTCTCCGACCTCGATCAACTATACGGCCGGATGCTCCTCGGTAACCGGCACTACGTTTGGGCCCGCGTGTTTTTCCAGAAAAACCTGACGCGCTGGAGCAACTGGACGCCGCAGACGCCTGAGACTTTGCGCCGCCTGAAAATGGCGCGGTCCGCGGTCGCGGAGTGCGATCGCCATAGTGGGGAATAGTCGGTCGCGGGCCGGCTTGTTGTCATATAGACTCGCGGTGACAGGCGTTCGCGGGAAGGCCGGAGCGCGTTCACGCGACGACCGAAGCAAACGTTCGTGGAGACTGAAGCGCGTTCACACGAGTGACAGACGATCCCTTCGGGAGCGTCTCTTGCGGCAGAAACCGACGGGGTGCGCAGGTGAAGAGAGCCGGCTGAAAGCCGGCTGCAGCCAGGATTGGCTGCCCCACAAAGCAGGCCGGGCCCAGAGGGCGCCCCCAATCGGCCGCAGGTTGGACAACCTGCCCCACAGAGCAGGGTTTCTGGAAAGTGTGAACGCTTCTCGCATGAGTGCGCGCATGAGTGCGTGCGCCACGGCCACTTCGGCGGCTAGGGATTATTCATCTGCTTGAAGAGGAGATCGGCCGACGCAATCTGGGCGGCCGTTCCCCGCAACGTCACGGCGTTGAACATGTCGTCTGGAAATACCAGTTTAGTCACCGTTCGAAGCGTTGCGACAATACTTTGAAACGCCGCGATTGTCGTGGCGGGACTCAGGTAAAACACCTGCGTCACATCGTCGGCGCCGCCGGGCATCTGGAATTGCTGCGGCGGGGGACTCGATGACTGCGGGGCTTGGTCAAGTTGGCTGAACAACCAGGCCGCCAATGCAATCGTTGCGGTGGGGCCGCGCACTGAGACTGCGCCGGGGGCGGTGATTGGGAACACCTTCGTCAATTGGGGGATGACGCGAATCGTGTTGACGATTTGCTGCATGCTCTGCGGGCTCATAGAGCGAGTCAGGAACAGCACCTGCACTTCGTCGTTGGTGGCGCCCGGTGAGACGTATTGATGTGCGGGTAGGCTTTGGACCGGTTGCACGCCGGCGGGCACGTCCAACTGGTGAAACAACCACTCGGTCATCGCAGCCTGACTATCCGTCCCGCGCATTACCACCGCGTTTTGCCCGAAGTAAGGGAAGATTTTGGTCATTTCCGGAACAGTGCGCACTGCATTGACGATCTCCTGAAAGTTTTGCGGCCCCTGAATGTGACTCTGATAAAAAATGCGAATCACATCGTTGACGCTCCCGGCCGGCCGGTATTCCTTCGTGGCCTGATTGGACGGCGCCGGCTGATCCAGCTCGCTAAACAGCCACGCGGCGATGGCGATCTGGGTTGGGGTTCCATCCACGGTCAGGGTTTTGGCATCGGCGTTCAGGGATGCCTGTGTAAGCTCCGCGGCGCCGCGAATCGCGTTGGCGATTTCCTTGAGTCCCTGCGGCGCCTGGGTGTAGGTGAATTGAAACACCCGCTCGCTCTGACTGGGGGTTTGTCCCTGGCTTTGCCCCTGGGTTTGTACCAACGCCACGGCGGCGAAAAGAACGGCGATTGCGAATCGGATCGGTTTGGCGTGCATGGCGCCTCCTGTGTGTGTGACGCCGCGGCGCCGGATAGCGTGTAGTGATTTGCGCGCTCTCGCGTTGTCCGAACTGGCAAGGGCTTCGCCCTTGATATCCCTGCGGGATATGGGAGTCGGGAGACAGGAGTCAGAAGCAGAAGGTGCGGCGGGCGAATCGAGTCGAATGGACTTGCCAACACAGCGGAATAAGATCTCGTTGCGGCCGTATCATTGCCTTCGTATGCATGACGGCGCCCGCCGGATAGCGTGCCTGGGGGTTAAACCACGTTATACGTCCCACGACGAGAATTTTGTTCTCGTTGTGTTGGCAAGCCCATTCGATTCAATCGCCCGCCGCGCCTTCTGACTTCTGTCTTTTGACTCCCATGTCCCGCAGGGATATCAAGGGCGAAGCCCTTGCCTGGTTAGCTCCAGGTTACATCACCGCGAGCGAAGGGCGGCAGCCGCGACGCTTGCCGTCACGATGTGCTGAAAGTTATTGCCTGGAGATTCCAGGAACGCCAACTGAACGCCCTGCCCTGTTTGAACCAGCGCCGGCCGTAGTAACTCAATGCCGTGTTTGTATTCCAGCGGCGCTATGGTCTCCAACTTGCCCGCCCCGAGCAGGAAGCCATCCTTACTGGTGGCGACTATGGCGATGCCATCCTCAAAAACATCCGCATCGAATTCGAACGCCGTCTCACGGATACTGCGGGTCTTCGTCAAAGAACGACCCCAACAGGAACGCCCGGCTAAGATAAAGGCATATTCCCTGGCACGAGTGGCAACCCCGGATCTGAGCGCGCTCAATGGCGAATTGGACGGCACGGCTTACCTGCGGCTTGCCGATGAACTCGCATTGCCGCGGGAATAAGCGGTAAACATGATCCACCATGCGCTGCTCAAAGCGGCTAAACGCAAGCTTCGGAACACCGCCATTTGTGCTTCCCGGATTGCCAGCAGACGTCGATCCGCGGTTGGGGGAATTCTATCATGACAACCTGCGCGGATAGCGCGTTATCCTTAGAGCTTACGTTCTTATCCCGCTCGAAACATGACTTCCGCACCGTCCATACTTTCCGAACTGCGCGCCCGCGGCCTGCTGGAACAGGTCAGCGACGAAGAGGCGCTGGAGCGCGTTCTGGCCGCGCCGCCCGCATCCATCTACATCGGGTTCGACCCTACGGCCGATAGCCTGCACGTGGGCAGCCTGCTGCCCATTCTGCTTCTCGCCCGGCTGCAACGCGCGGGGCACCGGCCCATCGTGCTGGTGGGCGGCGCTACGGGCATGGTGGGCGACCCCAGCGGGCGCTCGTCCGAACGCCAGTTGCTTACGGTCGAAACGCTGGCGGCCAACGTGGAAGGCGTGCGCCGGCAGCTCACCCGGTTCGTCTCATTCGAAGGGCCGAACGCCGCCATCATGGCCAACAATGCGGAATGGACCCAGCCCGTCAGTTACCTGGAATGGCTGCGCGACGTCGGCAAGCACTTCACGGTGAATTACATGATGGCGAAGGAATCGGTGCGCCGGCGCCTGGAAGATCGCGAGCAGGGCATCTCTTACACCGAGTTCAGCTACATGCTGCTTCAGGCGAACGATTTCCTGCAGCTCTTCGACTTGCACGGCTGCGCCATTCAGGCGGGCGGCAGCGATCAGTGGGGCAATATCACGGCGGGAATCGACCTGGTCCGCAAGAGGCGCCGCGCCGAGGTATACGGCTTCACGCACCCGCTGCTCACCACCGCCGGCGGCGAGAAATTCGGGAAATCCGCGGGCAACGCCGTGTGGCTGGACGCGAAGCAGACCTCGCCCTACCGGTTCTATCAATTCTGGGTGCAGACCGAAGACAGCGACGTGGAGCGCTATCTCAAACTATTCACTTTCGAAAGTCTCGATGCCATCGCCGATGCAGCGGCTGAGCACGCGAGTCACCCCGAGCGGCGCGAGGCGCAGAAACTGCTGGCCGCGCGGATGACGGAAATTGTCCACGGCAAAGAGGGCCTGGATGAAGCCGTGCGCGCATCGGAAGCGCTCTTCGGCAAGGAGCTCTCGGGGCTTTCGGACGAAGAGCTGGCATCGATTTTCGCCGAAGTGCCGTCGGTGGCGATGGAGCGCAGCGCGCTGGCGGCGGGCTTGCGGCTCACGCAGATTCTGATCGCGGCCGGGGCATGCGCGTCCAAGAGCGAAGCCAACCGGCTGATTCAGGGCGGCGGGGTCTATTTAAATAATCGGCGAATTGCGGCGGATGCACCGGTGACCGAAGGCGATCTGGCGTCGAAATCGATGCTGGTTCTGCGTACCGGGAAGAAGAGCTACTATCTGGTACGGTTTTCCGCGTGATGAAGCCGGATCGCCTGCACTACCTGCTGACGCGATATGTAATCGCGCACGGCCACGCGCCGGATTCCGCGCAGTTGAGCGAGCTTTGCGGATGTACGCAGAGGAAAGCGGAGGATTTGCTGCGGCGCATGGCCGAGATGCACGGCGTGATTCTGGAGCCCGGCTCGGTGCGCATCTGGAGTCTGCATCCGTTCGCGCTCATGCCGACGGCTTTCTGGGTTTCCGCCGGCGGGCGCGGCTGGTGGGCCAATTGCGCGTGGTGCTCGCTGGGCATCGGCGCGGCGCTGCGGGCGGACATTGCGGTTTCGACGCGCGATGGGGCGGAAGGCGATCCCGTGGATTTCGACGTTCGCAATGGCGAATCCACGCGTCCGGAGCTACTGATGCACTTCCCTTATCCGCCCGCGCGCTGGTGGGACAACCCACACTGTCCGTGCGGCAATATTCTCTTTTTCACCGGCGAGAGCAAGGTGGAGGAATGGTGCGCGCGCCACGGACGTCCCAAAGGCGCGCTGCTCGATATGCGAAAAGCCATCGGGCTGGCCGATCGCTGGTTCGGCGACTATGCTTCGCCGGAATGGCGCCGGAAGACGCCGGAACAGGCGCGGGCGATCTTTGAGGAATTGGAGCTCGATCCGGAGTTCTGGGCGCCGCAAGACGGGTTCCGGTGAAGGTCGGGGGGTTAGAATAAGTGTCCTCGGCCAAGACTCCGCCTGCCCGCAACACTGGCACGCCACCCTGGCGGCAACACACTCAGAAATTGCGTGGTGAGATCGAAACTGGCAAGAAAGCGCAGCTCCCGCCTTTGAAGATTCCAAGCTCCAATACTCCTTCGACCCGCCGGCCGCCAAGCAACTAATCGCAAAGCCGGATTTCAGCGTTCTCGGTCATCGGCAACCGGCGCCGCGTGAGAGGGCCGGCGAACATTACAGCCGCGCTATCGAGATCCAGGACAACGTCCGCGACATGAATCTCCGTCTCCGAGACAAACTTCACCGTCTGCCTGCCGCTGTTCCCCGAAGGCATCCGCGCCAGTCTATGTGAGCGCGCTGATTTTCAGGGACTGGGCGGCGGAGGTTGGAGTTGCCAGCGCGGTCGCGTTCATCAGCGCGCTGACAATCTGACCCTGAATCTTCAGCGCCGATAACAGCGAAGCGGTACTCCGCTGAGTTGCGTACGATGTCAAAGCGCTGTCCAATTGGGCCTGCAACGACGTAATCTGACCCCTCAGTTGCAAATTGATCGGTGACGGCAAATTTATAGCCATGCGGTTCATTATAATGAGTGTCACCGCCTTGAGCAATCGCTCTCTAGCCGATCGATTGGATATGCCTGCCGACGCCGACCGGTCAGACTGGCTTACGCAGTTCATTAGCCGTTACCGTGCGCGTACCCGCGCATCGAGGAGCATCGCGATCTCTAGCGAGTCGCTGGCGGACCCTTTTAAGTCTGTCACTCTCGATCACTCACTAAAGGCTATCTCCTATCCGCTGTTTGCCGCACGCTGCAGCGGATCGCGCTTCCACGACGTGGACTCCAACGAATATGTGGACTTCTGCATGAGCTTCGGATCGGCTCTGTTCGGTCACGCTCCATCATTCTTAACCCGTGCGATTTGCAAACAAACCGATCGTGGGTTCATGGTGGGTCCCCAGAGTGAGCTGGCGGGAGAGGTCGCGGAACTCATCGCCGGGATGACCGGGATGGAACGCGTCGCTTTTGCCTGTAGCGGCACCGAAGCAGTTATGCTGGCGATTCGCATCGCCCGTACGGTAACTTTCCGGGAGCGGATCGCCTTTTTCTCAGGCTCGTACCACGGACAGTACGATGCGACGCTGGCTGTGCCCGGCGCCGCACAGGCTATCCCCGAAGCGGCGCCCATGGCGCCCGGCATCCCGCCTCGTTTGGTGGAAGGCGCACTGGTGCTCCCTTACGGAGCGGATGAGTCGCTGGCCGTAATCCGCCAACATCGCGATGAACTCGCGGCGGTTCTGGTCGAGCCGCTGCAGTCCAGGCAGCCTGGCCTGTGCCCGCACCAGTTCCTGCGGGAGCTCAGAAAGCTGACGGCGGATGCGGGCATCGCACTTATCTTCGACGAAATGATCACGGGCTTCCGCATGGCGCCGGGCGGGGCGCAAGCCTGGTTCGACGTTGCGGCCGACCTCGCTGTCTACGGAAAGGTTCTGAGCGGCGGTCTGCCGCTCGCCGCGGTTGCGGGAAGGACGCTCTACATGAACGCGATCGACGGCGGCGCGTGGAGATTCGCCGAGAACGACGCTGTTCCGCAGTTGTGCACGTTCAGCATGAGCAGCTTCGCGCGGAATCCACTCGTATTGGCCGCCGCGCGAGCGGTATTACTCCAATTGCGGCGGCGCGGCCCCCGATTGCAGAACGATCTCAATCGCCGGACCAGCACGCTGACCGCACGGATCAACTCTTGCCTTGATGAAGAAGGCATCCCCCTGAGGTGGGCAAGCTTTGGCTCTTTCTTCGGGCCCGCGGGGCCGAATGACAGCTCTACGCCCGCCGTCCGCCTGCTCCATTACCTGCTCGCGGAGCGCGGGTTCTTCCTGTGGGGAGCAAGCGGATTCCTCTCCGCCGCTCACTCCGGCACGGAACTGGACAACTTCAATTCCGCCTTCCGGGACAGTTTCCAATGCCTAAAACGGGCGGGTATAATTCCCACGGATTGATTGAGCGGAAGCCGGCTTTGGGGAGGGGCCGCAGCTTCGAATGGGGCATGGTGCGACGCCCCGCCAAGCGCTTCGGTTTTGGTTCCCTGTGCGAGCCATGGCCTTTATTCCGTGGACCTGGATGTGCCGCTAACTTAAACCAACGCCGAGTCATCACACAGGTTCCGTCGCGCTGATCCTACAAGTATGGCGTTTCGATAAAACATATTCATAATGCTCTGTTTTGTGATGCGGAGATCATCGTTCAGACCAGGAGGCAGAGACCAAAATCGAAAAGAGAAATTGGCCGCCGATTAACGCCGATGAACGCGGATAAAAAAAGCACGGTTCTTATCCGCGTTCATCGGCGTTAATCGGCGGCCCAAAACACGTTCCGTGTTGGCTGGCGACCAACTTCGGACGCTCGCCCCACCTGGCGGACAAGAAGGTAACACTGAACTTCGGCGTCTAACTAATTAATTGGATATGTTTTAATGAAACGCAATACTGGTACCTGACCCGCGAGATTGGGCGCTCTTGCTGGAATCACTCCCTTTGTACGGTCGTGGCTCCGATCGGAGCCGCGCGCGTCAGCAAGCGGTTTCAGGGTAGATCACCGGCTTGTCGAGACACTTGGGCGTGAAACTCACATCGCACAAATGGTCGAGACGGGCTACGAACAAATCTTCCCCCCACGCGGAAGCTGCCCCACGCGGCGTTCTGCGATATATTCGTGCTGGCTGGCGCGCACTTCATCGTGTGAGGCTGGTCATGTTTTTGACGCGCATGTCCGGCGAAGGGACTCCCGGACCCGCAAGCGACGGAGGAGGCTATTTACGCCATGGATCGAGCACCAAGCCGGGTTGCGCTTGTCACAGGCGGCGGGCGGGGATTCGGCCGCGCCTTCGCGATGGCTCTGGCGGGACGCGGCATGCACGTCGCTGTCGCCGCCCGTAGCGTGGATCAACTTGAGGAGACCGTCCGGCTCATTCGTTCCCACAGTGGAGAGGCCATCGCGATACCCACCGACATTACGGACGCGAAGGCAGTCGCTTCTATGGTCGAAACCGTCGAAGCACAACTTGGAGAAATCGAGCTGCTGGTAAACAGCGCCGGGGCGGGACGCCCTTTCGGGCCTACGTGGGAAACGGATCCAAACGAGTGGTGGAGCACCATGGAGATCAACCTCAAGGGCCCTTTCTTGTGTTGCGCGGCGGTCATGCGCGGCATGGCCAGGCGGAATCAAGGCCGGATTATCAACGTCGCGAGTGGAGCGGGCACTGTCAGCATCCCTTATATGTCGGCCTACGTGACCAGCAAAGCGGGTCTCATCCGGTTTACGGAGGTGCTGGCGGACGAAGCTCGCCCGCATGGCGTTTCGGTCTTCGCGATTCAGCCGGGGACAGTGAGAACCGCAATGGCGCAGGAGCTGCTTCAGTCGGAAGCCGGAGAGCGTTGGCTGCCGTGGTTCAAGCGGATCTTCGATGAAGGACGCGACGTCACATTCGAGCCCGCCGCCGCATTGGTGCTTTACCTGGCATCAGGCGCGGCCGACGCTCTTTCCGGGCGCATGTTCTTCGCTCCTGGAACACCATCGGAGATCGTCCGTCATGCGGAGGAGGTAGTGGCAAACGACTTACACGTGCTACGCATGCGATACTTCGAGCAGTCGAGCTAATGGTTCATGGCGGCCGCCTCGCAATCCGGCGCAATCGCGGTAAAGGGCGCGCTTCTGCGATACGAAATCGTAGGCGACGGCCAGCCGATCGTCGTCCTGCACGGCGGCCCGGGGATTAGTTATCGATACCTGGCTCCTGAGTTAGAGACATTGCTCGCCGGTAAGCGCCGGATTGTCTTCTACGATCAGCGCGGCAGCGGCGAATCGACCGGAGCGGACGATCCATCGCTCCTGAACATCCACGCCTTTGTGGAAGACCTGGAGTGCGTCTTCACGGCGCTTGAGCTCGAACGCGCGGTCCTGCTAGGCCATTCATTCGGCGGATTGCTTGCTATGCACTACGCCACCGAGTATCCGCAACGAGTGACGGCGCTAATCCTGGTCGATCCCGATCCCGCGAGCAAGGCGCTGTGGAGTCGATACGCCGATGCGATTCAGGGGAAGCTTACCCAAGCCGAAGCTGAGGAGATCTCAGCCATTCAGGCGAGCAATGGATGGAATGCCAACCCCGATCTGGTGGCCAGATACTTTGAGCTGGCGCTGCGGCCGTTCTTTGCCGCCCGCGCAGTTCCTGCACGGTTTGGACATCGATTCGTCAGAGTCCGGGCTGAGAATCTGTCCACCACCGCAGCCGTGGTACGGAACAACTTGGGCGACTGGGACTTGCACCCGCTTCTGACCGGAATCGGTTGTCCAACGCTGCTTGTCTGTGGCGAAACCAGCATTTTCCCTGAAGAGGCGATTACGAAGTTCCATGAGGGGATTCGAAACAGCACTCTGGTTCGGATAGGCGGCGCGTCGCATTTTCCTTCGGTCGAAGCTCCCGGCGCCTTTGGCGAAGCGGTCTGCTCGTTTCTTGGAGCCGAACCGGAGCACGCCGGACAGTTCCCGCCAGGGTTGTAATATCGCCTATGATGTGATATCGTATGCGATGTGAGGATTGTGCTGGATACGGACGCCGTGGTCGCCGGGATGCGCAGCCCCGGTGGCGCGTCGGCCGCCATCCTGCGAGCAGCGCGGCAAGGCGAGACAACGCTGCTGCTCAGCGTCGCGCTGGCGCTGGAATATGAGGCCATCTGTTCCGAGGCCGGGCATCAACTGGCGTCGGGGCTTTCGGATCGGGAAGTGGATATATTCGTAAACGCGGTAATCGCTCTGGCAGAGCCGGTTCAAACGCATTTCCTCTGGAGGCCGCAACTTCGCGACCCGGGCGACGAAATGGTGCTGGAAGCGGCTGTCAATGGCCGCGCGGACGCGCTGGTGACGTTCAATTTACGGGACTTCGGATCCGCGCCAGCGCGATTTGGCGTCGAGCTGTTGCTGCCCCGGGAAGCGATAGCGATGATCAGAAATGAAGCGATAGCGAGAATTAGAAATAAGGAGGGCTAAGAAAATGACTGAGACGAAGACATATCCCCTGCGGCTGCCGAAGTCGCTCAAGGCCGCAGTCGAGCGGTTGAGCAAAGAGGACGGAACCAGCATGAACCAGTTCGTCGCTACCGCTGTAGCGGAAAAGGTTTCCGCCCTGCAAACGGCAGTGTTCTTCGAAGACCGCAAGGCGCGGGCGGAATTCAAGGCTTTCGATAAGATCATGAAGCGCCGCGGCGGAAAGCCGCCCCGCGAAGGCGATCAAATGCCGGCGTAGCCGAAAGGGACGCCTAACACGCATCGCAAGCGGCCGCAGCCCCGCGAGGGGGTCAAATGACGGGGAAGCCGCGAGGGTAGTGGGCTACCGACGCGCAAATAGCGCACTACTCGCCGAATGAACCGGCGCCAAACTGCTACAATTCCGTCCAATAGCCCGTGGCAAAAACCGATTTGTTGAAGACGCATCCGTGGTTCACCAATTACTCGCCGATGCCTGCGTGTCATCGGCGCGTTTGGCGGCCGCAGGCCCATGGGCGATCGCTAAAGGTCGCGGCACTGTAATACCCTGAAGGTTCTTCTATGCTCCGTAACGTTCGATTTACACTTCTTGCGGTATCCGCCTTAGCGGTATCCGCCTGGCCTCAAACCCTGCCTCAAGGCGTCCGGAAAGTGACCTCCGTCGAGGGCATCACGGAGTACTCGCTTCCCAACGGCCTGCGCGTGCTTCTGTTCCCCGATCAATCGCAGCCTAAGGTCACGGTCAACATCACCTATCTGGTGGGGTCGCGCCTCGAAGGCTATGGC
>Ga0182024_10019176_pt1 | contig 12641 bp, 16 predicted proteins | sample P32metaG_FD_120480 | JGI IMG/M metagenome (GOLD analysis project Ga0182024, IMG submission 120480) | Permafrost microbial communities from Stordalen Mire, Sweden - P3-2 metaG (Illumina Assembly) | ecosystem: Environmental > Terrestrial > Soil > Wetlands > Permafrost | place: Sweden: Stordalen... | reverse complement strand
TGACGCAGCTGACTTCCTCCAGTCCCATCTGGGTGCTCGCGGGGGGCTTCCTGCCGGTTGGCGGGATCGCCCTCCCACTGATTCCTCTTGGGTTCGGTCTAGGCTTCTCCCTCTCGGTCCCGACCGTCGCGGTCCAGAACGAGGCCCCGCGGGAAGAGGTCGGCGCCGCCATCGGCCTCACCCGGTTCCTTTCGAGTCTCGGTGGTGCCCTCGGAATCTCGCTGCTGACTGCTTTCGAAACCTCCCGGTTCGCAGCGCTTTCCGCGGGCGCGACCACTCCCGCCGCGATCGCGAACGCCCTGGTAACCACGTACGACGAACTGTTTCTGATACTCGCGGTCTGCATCATGGTAGCCTTCGGGTTTGGTCTGTTCTTTGTCGGGCGACTGCCGCAAACACCGGCCGAGGACCCGGAGCATGTGGGTGCTGTGTCGGAAGCCCCTCCAGCCTCGACCCGAGAGATAGACAAGGTCTAGTCGATAGCTTGCAACCCGCGTCGAGCGGTTCCCGACATGCTGTACAAGCTTTTCAGACGCGTCTCTACCTCGTCTAGCTAACCGCGAATGCTCCGACGCCGGCTGAAACACCATCATTGATCCCCGACGCACCCCACCCTCTTCTCCCCCGGGCAAGATAATACAGTTGGAACGCTGTCAGGGCTATCCACAGGACGACGAGAACGATCACTATGAGCCTGATGTCCAAGCTCCCAAAGATGAAGATGTTCGACACCGCCAAAAGTATGGCGGAGATGCCGACTACCATCCTCAACATCCTGAGGGTAAGCATGTTCCTTCTGGATGCCTGTTGCCCGCCCGTCGCTCCCCCGATTCCTGTCCCGCGCTGCTCCCCGATTTGTCGCAGCCGCGCCTCGTCCAGGTAGTATTTCCCCGACACCTCGACGAAGATCCCGGTCGCCCCCAGGCGCCTCTTCATTGACTCCTCGAATCTTGGCGGCAATCCGAGTTCATGAGCGGTCATCGCCTTGTCGGGGCTGGTCGCACCCTTCTCCCGGAACTTTGCTACGATCCCCTGGATTCTCCGTCTGCCTCCGCCGGGCTGCCCGAACATGTCTTCTCCGCCTCAGGACTGGTGGCTACACCTTAACATTTCCTGTTCCTTCATGAGCGCCCAGTTGAGAGGAGCTGAGCGAGAGAGGCACGACGTAGTCATCTACTGCTATCCATTTTAGCCCTGTCTCCTTTATATAGTCTCAGACCTTCCTTCTATTCATGGTATTCATACTTGATGAAGGTAGCGAGTTTGACGCCCCAATCTCAAAGGTCTGGGCACTTGCACAGACCGAAGGCGCTCACAAGCACTCTAGCCAGATAAACACGAAGATGTCGATGGAAGGAGAGCACATGGTACTCGCGTTCGGCACAAAGATGCCCGACGGGAAGATGGTGGACCAGAAGATCCGCCTCACTTCGTTTCCGCCCGTAGGGTTCTTCCTCGAGTATGTCGAAGGCCCGATGACCGGCACAAAGCTGTTCCAGTACTACGTGCCCAACGGCAGCAAGACCGGGGTCCGCGTCGTAGGCGAGGCAACATCAAAGATGATGCCTGACGACATGCTGAGAGGAGCGGTATTGCAAGGCCTCGCGGTTGCCTTCTCCGAAGACGTCGAGAATCTGAAGCACATCCAGTAGGTGCTCGAAGAACGACGCTCTCCGACTCCAGCACCCACGCCAGGCTCCTCCCGGTCCGAAACATGGACCGCGCCGTGAAGTTCTACACGGATACGTTGGGAGGAAAGCTGGTCTCTCGCTCCGACGGCGACATGAAGGACTTTTGGGCCTCCGTGAAGGTGGGTAAATCCGAATTCTGGCTCGTCTCTCCCCCGGAACGTGAGAAGCTCGAACTTTCCTATTCAGTCTTCATCGTGAAGGACATCAAGGGTGTGGTCGCCGACCTGAAGAAGAAGGCGGTTAAGTTCCAGCGGGTTGAGGCGATTGAGAAGGGGGCGAAGGTGGAGGGACCGATAACCTACGAGTCAATCGGAGCGACTGCGTTCTTCAAGGACTCGGAAGGGAACCTCCTGATGCTCTTCCAAGGCGCGTAGATTACACGGGTCGATGCGTCCTGTCCCTCGCTGCAGACTTGGCCATCTCTGCGCCTGCTGGGTCTACGTGAACAGGGTCAGGGAAGACGCATGAACGCCGGTGAGCTGGAAGCAGTCAAGAAGGAGAAGCTGATTCACGTGTCCACTGTCGGGAGGAAGACCGGAAAAGTCCACACGGTTGAAGTCTGGTTCGCTATAGCCGATGGTGCCATCTACCTCTCCCACGAGGGGACGCGGACGGACTGGATGAAGAACATCGACAATAACGCCAGGGTGGGAGTCAGGATTGGCAAGCTGAAGTTCGAGGCAGACGCCAAGATAGTGAAGTCCGGCGCGCCCCGGGAGAGCGGAAAGAAGGCGCTCTATGAGAAGTATTACGGCCCTGCGAGCAAAGAGATAATCGATGATTGGTTCAGCCTTTCGCAGGTCATCCAGATGAGTCCGGTGTGATTCGTCGCGGATATCCCTGAACAACTGAATCATTATCTACACACGGCGTGTTCCCGGCCACCGTGGAGATTTTCTATGAAAGATTGACGCCGGACGCGTTCCTCCAGGCCGTGAAGGAAGCACCCATCGCATATCTCCCGCTCGGGACCCTCGAGTATCATGGACCGCACCTGCCCCTGGGCTCGGACATGCTGCAACCCCTGGGAATCTTTGCAGAGCTCGCCAGGAGCGTCGGTGGGGTCGTGCTCCCGTCATTGTCAGCAGGGCCGGATGAGAAGACGGTAATCGCAGGCGAGGACTTCTACGGGATGGACTTTGAGTTTCTTACCGCGCGCGAAAGGGCGCGTCGGTTGCCGGGAAGCGCCTATTGGGTCGATGACCCGACTTTCCTCCAATACGTAGACGGGATGGTCAGGCAGCTGAGCAGGGCCGGGCTCAAGATTGTGGTGGGTCATGGTCATGGCCCATCGACCGATTTCTTTCGCAGGCAGGCTCCGATGTGGAAGGAGACCTATGGAATCAAAGCTCTCACGATGCAGGAGATTCTGAGAGAGAAGGAACTCGGGTTCATGATCGACCATGCTGGGGCAAATGAAACGTCCATCATGCTGGCGACGAATCCCGAACTGGTCAAGATGGAGAACCTCCCCAAGGACCCAGATGAGTGGCCGAGAGGAATAATGGGCGAAGACCCCCGGCTCCGCGCTTCTGCCGAGTTCGGACGGAGGATCATCAAGGCCAATCTAGTCGAGATGGAACGGTTGCTCCGAGAAGAGCTCGTCGGGTTGTAATAGTTTCTAGGAAAGTCAGAAAAAGTGCCTCCTCCGGGGCGGTCAATCTTCCGAGGTTCCGAGGCGCTTCTGCACCCTATTCGAGACCCAGATTGTCAGCAGTGGTATGAGCCAGAGGTAGTACCTGATTGGAGTTCCGTTCCCGAGCTTTATCGTGAAGAAGATGGGCACAGCGGAGAGCACGAAGATCAACCCGCATGCGAGCCAGCTGCCGCCTTCGATCCTGTATTGCCGTATGAGGCTCTTGGGGATGAGCTTCCGCTCCTCGCTCGCGAGGGTCAGCGTGAACCCTCCCAGGATCCCGAACATGGCGCCCAGGTCCAGGGCGTAGAGCATGGAGGTGGCGTCCGCGTATGCGCCCGGGTCGGTCACTGCGAGCGGGGTGTTCCTGATTATGTTGAAGAGGAACGGCTCGACCGAGACGCAGAAGAGAAGCGCGATGTTCAGGTTGATCACTCGCCTTGATTCCAGCGGGAAGACCGACATGATGCGTGTGTAGCGGAGCCACATAGTGATGAGGATCAGGAAGCTGAAACCGAAGGTCGCGAGGTCGTTGTATATCCCCTGGACGTTGGTAGGTGGGCTGCTGACGAGAGATATCGCCCCCACCGATAGGGCGAGCCCGAAGATGAGGTCGGCGAGCGACTCGATCCTAGCCCGCGGCTTCTGTTGGGGTTGCTCAGGCTCTGTCAGGGGTACCGTCCGACCCGGTCAGCAAGCTAGCGGCTTAAATTCGTTCGGCGGGATGAGCGCCTATGTCGTCCGTGAAGTATCTGCTCTAATCCTCTCCGACTTTCGGTGGCTTGGGACCGTTGACGTCTTGTTCGGTGAGCTCCTCCACAGCTTCTGACGGGGCGCGCATCATCCCACCATCCGCACGAAGCTCGGCCCACATATGGCCGCAGTGTCCGCACTTGTACGTGTCCCTTAGCTCCCTAGAGTCGACGACGGTCGGGCTTGCTGAGTCTGTCAGCTGTGTGAGCCCCATCATGTCCATGCGACGGTCCGTGGCTAGATACTTGTCGACGCCTTCGAGCGGCTGAGGAGTGAGCTTGGAATCAGCTTCGGTTCCACTTACTTCCTCCTCTCCGACGAGCCTTATCTCAAACCTCCGACCACAAGCAGGGCAGTGTCTGAAGAAAGTGCGAATTTCGCTCGGCAACTACGGGATAAGCGTCACGCCTGAAATAAAAATGCTTAGGCCCAGCTGAAAAGCCTTCCTCGGTCCGGGGCCGTTGCAGAGATTAGACCACGCCCAGTCGTACGAGCATCGGCGCGGCTCGCGCTTCTCGGGGGTGGAGCAATCTGGACTATCATCGTGGCATCGCTCTACGTGAATTCCTCGCGCTCGAAGAGTAACAGCCCTAGGACGGTGGTGACGAGGAAGTATCCCGCCATGATCGCGAGTCCTTCGATCAAGGTCGGGGTGTACGATGTGACCGTAAGCGTGACAGACGAAATCGTGCCGTGGACGATCGTCGTCTGCGTGTGGGGTGGATAGGGGCTCTGGAAGACGTCTGTCAGTATGCCGCTCGCGTAGGAGATCAGGAACCAAGGTTCGATCTTGACCAGGTCCGTGACCCACGCTTGAAGAATCGTGAACCCGATGAGGAACAAGACTGCGACAACCAACACCGCATAGGTGCTCGTCTTGAAGAGGGAGCTGAAGAGGAACGCCGACCCGAGGACCGCCAGCAGGTACACCAGAGAGAGGGCAAAGGAAGCACCCAGCTGCCAAGGGAAAGCGTTAGCCCCGAAGTAGTATACCCCGTTAAGGAGCAGAAATACCAGGTATAGCATGATCATCGCTATCGAGGCTGCCAGGGCGGCAACGTACTTTCCCGCAAAGATCGTGGACCGCCGGAGAGGAAGGCTCATGAGGAAGTAGCCCGTCTTGTTCTGGAACTCGCCAGCTATCGCATCCGCTCCGAATATTACTGCTGCGAACAGGATGAGATAGTCGATGGGACCGCCCCATCCTCCGGAGTAGAACGTGACCGGATTCGAGATTATTGAGGCGGGTCGATAATACCCCAGCACCGCGGTCTCGATGATTCCGATGACGGCCACAGCACCCATCGCCAGGGCGAACCGTCGCGAGCGGAGGTACTCCTTGAGTTGCGACCGCGCGAGCTTGAAGATAGTCTCCAGCGGACCGCCGACTTGGGGCGGCTCGTTCGATTCGGGCGTCGCTGCAACAGGGCTTTTCTGCGTGCTAATCAATCTCCCTTCGTGACCTGTTCAAGGTAAATCTCCTCGAGAGAATTCCCAGATTCCCTGAAGCTGACGACGTCGAGATTGAGGGCGACGAGACCCTTCAGGAGCCTCTTTTGGGTGTCGAGACCCCCGCCGAAGTGTATGCGCACGCGGTTCGGGTCGAGCGACTCCACGCGTTCGACCCCTTCAAGGACCGCGATCCGTGATATCCCCGCGTCAACCGGCGCCGCGAACGTGGCGTCAACGGCCGACTGTCCGTGGGAGAACTTCGAAGTCACGTTGGCAAGAGTATCGTAGAAGAGCAGCTTTCCGTGGTTGATGAGTGCCACCTCGTCGCAGACGTCGGTCACTTCCTGGAGGATATGGCTGCTCATGAAGACCAGACGGTTGCGCTCCTTCAATCCGCGGACGATGTCCCGGACCTCCGCCATCCCGCGTGGGTCGAGGCCGGTGGCCGGCTCGTCCAATATCAGAATCTGAGGGTCATGGACGAGGGCGGCCGCCAGGTTGATCCGCTGCTTCATCCCTTTAGAGAACTTGCCGACCTTCTTGTCCGCCCAATCGGACATCTTGACCTCGGCGAGCACCTCCTCGATGCGCCTCTTTCGTTCACTGACAGGTACACCCCTAATATCCGCTGCCATCCCAAGAGCTTCGCGTGGCGAGAGGGAAGGATAGATTTCCGGAGATTCGATGAGGACCCCACAGTAGGAGAGGGCTCGCTCACGGTTCCCGCGAACCGGCTCGCCGTTCAGCAATACTTGGCCCTCGTTCGGGAATATCATGTCGGTGGCCATCTTCAGCGTCGTGGTCTTGCCGGCGCCGTTCGGGCCGAGAAACCCCACGCACTTGGGGCCTTCGAGCTTGAGGTCGAGGTGGTCGAGCGCGGTGAACTTTCCGTACTTCTTGGTGAGTTTCTCCATGACGATGGATGGCTGGGTCACGGCTGATGAGCTCCGATCACATCCTTGCGTTGTCCGACCTGAGAGTTGGCGTAGTAGTCGGCTACGGCCCTGAAGGATTCCTTCGGCTCCCAGTGCATGTCTGGATAGGTGGTGCCGTGCTTGTCAGCGAAGCTCCTGACCAGGCTATAGCTCGCTATGTCCGGGTCGAACTTGATGCCCTCTATCATCTTCATGAGAGCGGGGTCTTTGGTCTCTATCGCGGGCTGGACGAAGGTGAACACGAATGCGCCGTCAGCGCCTGCCTCATCGAGCATACGAAGCTCCTCGACGAGCTCGCGCGCCTGCACGTCCTGGTCGTACACGTAGTCCCCCTTCAGTTGCGGTGGCATCTTGCTCCAGTCGATGATGTCCCATCCCATCCCGCCCAGGTCTTCTGCGCCCCTGAAGGTGCAGCAGCCGAACTCCCCGATTACGACCGGTTTGCCGAGCGAGAGATAGGCTCTGGCCTGGTCACCGTACGAATCCCTGTGAAGCTTGTGTCGGTAGAGGTCCACGCACACGAAATCGAAGATTTCCCAATCGACGGTTTCGACGGGCGCGACCGAGGCGTAGGTTACGTCGCCATGAAAGACCTGCCGTACGGCCGCCGTGGTCCTAGCCAGGAATGCATTCAGGTGCTTGTTGTACGTACCCATCCTAATGTTCTCCCTTAGGTCAGGGGCGCCGAGGCGTTCCGCCAGGTCCTTACCCGGCACGATGCCCTGCATGAAGAAGGTCAGTTCGGTACCAACCGAAAGGACAACGCGACCCGGCCATCGTTGGCGAACTGACTCCGCTGCCGCGGCCGCTCTGAGCATGTACTCGAATGTCTCTTCCTCTTCCCTCTCGAACATCTCCGGAGCCAGCCACACCTCCAGTCCTTGATCCAGGGCGTCCTCAGCCGCGGCCATCACCCTTTCGATGTCGAGGCCCTGGATCTTGACCGCGTTGCAGTGGAGGTCGTTCTTGATGATCTCCAGCTCGCGATGGACAACCTGCGCGTCGTACGTGGGGCGCATGAGATGCCCTTCGAGCACGCGCCCAACGTCGTAGTTTACTCCCTTTCGTTTCATCGCTGGTTCACCCTTGCCGAGGGTCCGGTCTCAGCATGCGCAGGACGATCCGGGTATCTGGGAAGGCCCCTCCGGCGTTGGGGTAGGCCATCCGCTTCCAGATGCCTTCCACGCACGCCATTATCGCCGCTAGCAACTGGTCAGGGTCGTCTTTCGCGATCTCGCCCGTCGCCTGCCCCTCGACGATCAGCCTCCGAATGATGTCCTCTACGATGGCGCCTTGCTTGTACATGGCTTCGCGGAGGTCGTCCGGTAGTTTCCCGTCGTTGAGTGCCTGATACATGAACTGGTAGAATTCGGGGAGCTCCTTCCTGCCTGTCAGCATCTTCGATATTATGTGGTCCAGGCGCTGTCCTGCTGTACCTGGCATCTCCTGGATCCGCACGTTCAGTTCCTCGGCGGGTCGCACCATCTGTTTTGCCAGAGTGATGAAGATTGCCTCCTTGCTTGAGAAGTAACGGTAGGCCAGTCCTTGGCTGATGCCGGCCTCCGCGGCGACCTCGGCCATCGTGCACGCACTACCCTTCCGGGCGAAGACCCTCCTGGCTGCGTCAAGAATCTTGGCGGTGCTCTCCTCGCGAATGACTTGATTGGCCTCTTCCGTGCGTGGCATTGTTACGATTGAATGAAGAATTCATTCAATATAAATGCGTTTGGATTGCGGGCCCGTTCGCTCCGGTCTCAGTTAAATCGCGTCGAGCGCTTGCAATACGTCCTCGACGACGTCCTCGCTGTCCTCGCACCCGGCACTGAATCGGATGAAACCGGGCGGTATTGCGTCGCCTCCCCACCGCGCCCTTCTCTCGGCCATCGAGTGGATGCCGCCGAAGCTGGTTGCTGTGACCACGATCTTGCACGCCTTGAGGAACGCCTCCGCCTCTTCCCGCCCCGCCAGGACAAAGCTAACGATGGGCCCGTAGTGCATCATCTGTTTGGATGCCACTCCGTGAGCAGGGTCGTCCGGAAGACCCGGATATCTGACCGATTTCACTTCGGGCCTGGTAGCGAGATTGCGGGCGACTTCCAGTGCGGTCTCGCACTGCCTCTCCAATCTCAGTTCGAGCGTCGCGAGTGACCTGTGAGCAAGCCAGACCTCCATCGGGCCCGGCACCGACCCTTGTTGTGTCCTGAATGCCCGTAGCCTGTCTGCCCACGCTTGCTCGCGTGCAGCGACGTGTCCCAAGATGAGGTCACTGTGCCCGGTCAGCCCCTTCGAGTCGCTCGAAACGGAAAAGTCTGCCCCGAGCTCTATCGGTCGCTGACCGAGAGGGGAGGCGGTGGTATTGTCCACCGCGACGAGCACTCCCTTCTGGTGCGCCTGCTCGACCAGAGACGCCACTTCGCAGACGTCGAGCCCCGGGTTGCTCGGCGTCTCCAGCCAAAGCAGTGTCGCTCCCTCTAGGAGGGATCCTTGTGCGTTCCCGGCCGTCGGGGCTTTCCGTACTTCAACCCCACGCGACGCGAAGAAACCTTCGGCGAGCGTACGGGCGCCGTAGTATCCGTCCGAGGGCATGACGAGGACGTTGCCTTTTCCTCCCGGACTTAGCGTGACCGTGAAGATCGCGGTGACCGCGGCGATGCCGGAGGAGAACGCTATCGCTGGTCCTCCTTCGAGCTCGCCCAGTGCCCGCTCGAAGTTTGTCCAGGTTGGATTATGGTAACGACCGTATGTGTATGCAGAAGTGCCTGGCTCCCCGCTGAATGCATATGTGCCGGCAAAAGTGGGCCCGGGAAGAAAAGGCTCTCCCTGAGAAGTCGGCGGCAGACCTGCCCGAACCACGCGAGTCCCATCTCTCATACGACCCTGTCGCCGTGTTCTGGATTTATCTCTTGACGGACGGACCTTGTCAAGAAAGCCTGACCGTGTTAACTTCTCGAACACAGCATTGCCCGATGTTGGGGTTCTGGACGATGAGTCAGGACTCGCCTAGTTTACTGACCCTCGACTCGATGTCGTCCCTGATCACCCGGACCTGCTCGATGGACTTTCCCTTCGGGTCCTGGAGATCCCAGTCGATGAGCTTCTTCTGCATCTTAGCCAGCATGGGGCGGGGACACACCGCCTCCACTGAGCATCCCATCGTCACGACTAGCTGCGCCTTGTCGATCATCTCGTTGGTCAGCATCTTAGGAGAATTCTCGGACAGGTCGAACCCCCTCTCCTTCATCGCCTCGACAACGACTGGGTTAACTTTGTTTGATGGGACGGTCCCCGCGCTCGAAGCATCCAGTCCGTACCTCCTTGCGAAGGCTTCGGCCATCTGGCTCCTGCCCGCGTTCTCAACACACACAAACAATATCGATGTTCTTCTTGACATTCTTTCCACCAACGCCGATCCGCGGCCTGAACGACCTGAAAGCGACTCCGGCAAGCACCGCCCCCAGCGTAGGTCCTATCCAATAGATGATCTGGTCAGAATAATAGCCGGAGAAGATCGACGGACCGAAGCTCCTCGCGGGGTTGAAGGAGGCACCGGTTACGGGCCCGATGAGCAGGATCAGGAAGAAGAGCGTTGAGCCAACCAGTGCTGCCTGCTTCAAGCGCCCCGTCACGAAAGCGGAGGCGGAAAGAGCCGAGAACGCCAGGACGAACGTTCCGAGGACCTCGAGGGCCAACCCCTCAAGCTGGGTCGCCCCGGCGCTCAGCTCGGTCGAACCTAGCGCTACTCCGCTGCCGCTCACGGCCCCGAAGATCAACTTCAGCGTCAGCCCTGCGAGCAGACCGCCGCCCAGCTGGAATGCGAGGTATTGGATGAAGAGGTTGCGTTTGAAGATCCCTGACACCACGTTCGCGATTGTAACGGCCGGATTGATGTGAGCCCCCGACCTCCCTCCCAAGAGAAGTATCACTGAGGCGACGGTCGAGCCGAAAGTCAGTGCGACCGCGAAGAGCGCCTCTGTCGGTGACAAGAATGGAAGCAGGGAGGCGACCACTATCGAGCCGGGACCTAGGAGAACGAGCAGGTAAGTCCCGAACATCTCTGAGAGGCATTCGTCCCTGCAGTTCGCGCAAGGCAACGAGGTCAGGGTCAAGAGCGGCTACTTAGGGCGCCTCGTGTACGCCTATTTATTGACCGACGACCCCTATTGTTTCTCGAGAGTGTTTTCCTTCGAAGACTCACAGCAGGCTCCGAAGCAACAACAGCAGCAGGTTTGCTCCAATCTCTTCACCTCCTATCCTGTCTGGATTGATCGGATAGTTATTGACCAACTTCACCTGTGGTGTAGTCAATAAATACAAGGCAGAAGATAACGCGTCAGCTTGGAACTCGTCTGCTGCTCCGGCAATCGCGACTTGACTGAATGTGTCGAGCTTACTGACAGAGAGTCGTTCGTCTGCAAGACGATTTGCTTCTCGGACAACCCCGTGTCATTCTCGGAGCTGAAGCGTGCCACTCAGGTCCACCAGGAGATACTTTCTCGAATCCTGAAGAGGCTTCTGATTCACGGTGTGGTCAAGAAAGCAGATGACGGCCGTTACAGGAAGGCCCTGAGTTGAACTCGAGTCAGTCAACCGAACTCGAGGTGGAAAGGGTAGGGCCTGCCGAGCGAAAGGAAGCGAAGGCGCTCCTGATGCGGTGCCACCTTCCGTTGGTCGGTCTTAATCAGGCTGAGCTGTGGTGTGTGAAAGGAAGCGGTGGCCGTCTCTTGGCGGTCGCGGGCCTCGAGACCTGGGGCGGCCACGCGCTGCTACGCTCCGTCGCTGTGGAGGACGAGAGCCGAGGTTCAGGAATAGGGAGTCTGCTGGTCACTCACGTCTTGAATACCGCAAAATCAAAGAGAGCGACGGAGGTCTACCTCCTGACTGAGACTGCTCCCTTGTTCTTTCGGAAGCTCGGGTTCAAGAAATTCGCGCGGTCTCGCGTCAAGGGAATGATACTGACATCGATCGAATTCAGGGGCGCGTGCCCCGAGTCCGCGCATGTAATGCGATTGGTACTGTGATAGCCCCAGTGTGACGATCAGCACGCCATGACTTGCCCGGTCGGTGAACCTCTAGTGAGGGACAATCGCCTGCTCAACTCACGCTTACTTACTAAGTAGCCGAGGACTACTGGATATATATTCAGGGCCGCCCGCAACAGGAACGGATTCAAATTGACCGGCGATATCGAATAATGACAGACGAGCAGAGCCTGATATTGGGGCTTCACCACATAACACTGGTCGCCTCCAACCAGGAGGTCAACCGGAGGTTCTACACGGAGGTGCTCGGCCTCAGAAGGGTCAAGCTAAGCGTGAATCAGGACGACATTTACCACCGTCACCTCTTCTATGCCGACGACGAGGCGAAGGCGAACGCGATAACGTTCTTCGAGTGGCCCGACCTCCCGAGGGGCATGATCGGACTCGGCTCGCCGCACCACCTCTCCTACGAGGTCCCTTCGGTGGACATCCTATCGAAGTGGAAGGGCTGGCTCTCGAACAACCACGTCCCTACGAACGGGCCTTACAGCCGAGGGGACCGGGTCTCCCTCTATTTCAGAGACCCCGATGGCGTCATAGTCGAGATAACGACCGAGAACAGGGAGAAGGTCTCTGGCCGCTATCTTTCTGAGCTCAAGACCCCCATCATCGACAAACTCTCCGCAGAAATGAGACTCTCTAACTTCAACCACGCCAGCCCGATGACCCGTGACCCGGGGGCGATCTCGAGGTTCATGGACAAGGCTCTGGGTCTCAAGCAGTCATTCCTCAGTCCGAATCCCGACGAGGCAGGCGCCGCGGTCCTTGGAATCGGAAACCAGACGCGCCCCGATTTCCTGCGCTACCTCTCTGGAAAGGATGCACCGAGAGGGTACGTCGGCATAGGGAACATACACCACGTCGCGATGGCGGTCGAGAGCGACGAGGAACAGCTCAAGATACTCAAGACCCTGGAGAGGATAGGCATCAAGAACTCCGGCGTCGTCGACAGGTTCTGGTTCCATTCCCTCTATTTCCGCGACCCGGACGGGAACCTGCTCGAGGTAGCGACCAAGACCCCCGGTTACACGGTAGACGAGCCGAAGGCCACGCTCGGATCGAAGCTAGTCCTTCCGTCCTGGCTGGAACCCAGACGTTCCGAGATTCAGGGAGCCCTTGATTACACCGACAAAAC
>Ga0182024_10019175_pt1 | contig 12641 bp, 10 predicted proteins | sample P32metaG_FD_120480 | JGI IMG/M metagenome (GOLD analysis project Ga0182024, IMG submission 120480) | Permafrost microbial communities from Stordalen Mire, Sweden - P3-2 metaG (Illumina Assembly) | ecosystem: Environmental > Terrestrial > Soil > Wetlands > Permafrost | place: Sweden: Stordalen... | reverse complement strand
TGTACTAGTGGTTCAGGCGGGAAACGATAAGGACGATCCAAACGAAATTCCGCGATTACTCGATCCGATCCGCTCTGGCCGGGCGGATTTCGTGCAAGGGTCACGTTTTCTTCCCGGCGGCGGATACGGCAACACTCCCGCATATCGCGTGCTCGCCACACGGTTCGTGCATCCGCTTTTGTTCTCGATGTTCGTGGGCAAGCGCGTGACGGAAACGACCAACGGGTTCCGGGCATTCCGCACGAACATTCTTCGCGACGGACGAATCGATTGGCGACAGGATTGGCTCGATAGATACGAACTCGAACCCTATCTCCTCTATAATTCGATTCGACTGGGCTACCGACATTGCGAAGTGCCGGTTACTAAGATTTATCCGCCTCACCAGCAGGGCTACACCAAGATGAAGCCGATCACGGGATGGTGGAGTATTCTCCGGCCCATCTTTTATTTGGGTCTGGGCTTAAGAAAATGACTGAAAGAATCCAAATCCCTTTCGTAGATTTGCAAGCGCAGTACAAAACCATTGCGAAGGAAATAAACGCGGCAATTCAGGGCGTGCTGGACCGGAGTGACTACGTCCTGGGTGAGGAAGTCCGCCTGTTCGAGGAGGATTTCGCGAAATTTATCGGAACGACTCAGGCTATAGGAGTCGGCTCCGGACTTGACGCGCTTGAGCTCGCGCTTCGTGCGTACGGCATCGGGCCGGGCGACGAGGTGATCACTGCGGCGAACACTTACATAGCAACTGTGCTTGCGATTATTGCTGCAGGCGCACGTCCCGTTCTTGTGGACATGGATCCTTCGACTTACAACATCAGTCCGAACGCGATCGAGGCCGCCATCACGCCGCGAACGCGCGGAATCATGCCGGTGCATCTTTACGGTCAGCCAGCAGATATGGAGCCGATTCTAGCAATCGCCCGGAAACACAACATCATCGTGATCGAAGACGCCGCTCAAGCGCACGGCGCTATGTATGCGAGCCGACGGGCAGGCCTGTGGGGACATGCCGCGGCTTTCAGTTTCTATCCCGGAAAGAATCTTGGCGCCTACGGAGATGGCGGAGCTGTCACCACGAACGACCCGGCTATCGCTGAGAAAATACGCCAATTGCGAAACTATGGTCAGCGCGTGAAGTACGAACATGTCATGGCCGGGACCAATTCCCGCCTAGACACAATTCAGGCCGCCATTTTGCGCGTGAAGCTTCGCCATCTAGATGTATGGAATGCCGCGCGACAACAACATGCCGCTGCTTACAATTCACTGCTGGCGGGTGGGCCGTACGTTTTGCCCCGTGTTGCGGCTAATCGCACACATATTTTCCATCTCTACGTAATCGAGACGGACAACCGCCGACACATGCAGGAACTTCTGTCCGCGCGTGGTATCGCAACGGGTATTCATTATCCGATTCCGATTCACATGCAGGAAGCCTGCAAAGACCTCGGATATCGTCGTGGTGATTTCCCTGCGACGGAAGCAGCGGCCAACCGAATTCTGTCGCTGCCGATGTACCCGGAACTCACTGAACAGCAGCGTGGGCACGTTGCATCGAGCTTACTGGAATTCTCGCGGAAACCCTCAGCAGACACGATTCGGGAGACGACGATCTGATGATGCGGGTCATGCAGCCGGGGCCAATATTCTCTCGGCGCGTCAAAGTCCTGCTTGCGCTATTTGTTTTCAGCCTCCCGCTGGCGAACCCTTGGGTGCACGGGGATGGAGTGGGATATTTCGCCTATGCTCGATCGTTGCTCATTGAGAGAGGCCTCGATTTCGAGAAGGACTGGCAGCACGGAAACCAGAGCTTCGTGATGGGGCGTCTGGGCCCGGATGGCCGCGTGCTTCCCAGCGAATACACCTCAACGGGCCAGATCGCCAACGTATGGTCCATTGGTCCTTCACTTCTTTGGTTGCCCTTTCTGGTTGTCACCCACGCAGGCGTGCTGCTGGTTGACAAGATGGGGGCTCACATCGCCGCCGACGGCTTTTCAAGACCCTACTTAATCACGATGGCTGTTGCGACCGCCTTTTATGGATTCGCCGGCCTCTGTTTTTCGTTTGCGCTTGCTCGAAGATATTTTGGCGAGCGCTGGGCATTCCTGGCAACGCTGGGAATCTGGTGGGCGAGTTCGCTGCCTGTGTACATGTATTTCAATCCTTCTTGGTCCCATGCACACTCGGTTTTTGCCGTGGCGTTATTTCTGTGGTACTGGCAGCGGACGCGAGACCATCGCACACTGCCACAGTGGATAGTTCTCGGCCTGCTCTCCGGGCTCATGGTCAACGTTTATTACCCGAACGGCCTGCTGCTTCTGGTCCCTCTGCTGGAGGAAATTTGTTCCTATTGGGAAGCATGGAATTCGCCGTCGCGTGAGGGTGCCGCGATTCTACGGATGTTCGGTAAACAACTAATCTACCTAGGCGTATTCCTCGTAGCACTGCTGCCTACTCTAATTTCGCGGCAAATCATTTTCGGAGGCCCGACGAGAACGGGTTATGCATCCGTCCGCGATTGGGCCTGGAATTCTCCGGCATTCTGGAATGTTTTGTTTTCTTCCGACCACGGAATGCTGAGCTGGACGCCTATATTGATCCTGGCGTTGGCCGGGCTGGCTCTGTTTCAGCTTGTGGATCAGCGGTTCGCGACATACCTCTCTACAGTCTTTGTGGCTTTCTACATTCTGATTTCCTTGCATGCCGACTGGGATGGTTTGTCGTCTTACGGGAGTCGATTTTTTGTTTCGTTAACGCCGATCTTCGTTCTAGGACTAGCAGCATTCTTTGATTGGCTGGGGCGCGCCTGGCAGGAACACCGCGCCGCGTTCTTTGCATCGATCGTTACGGCGGCCTTGATCATGTGGAACCTGGGTCTCATCTTCCAATGGGGCATGCACCTGATCCCGGCGCGAGGCCCGATTTCGTGGCGTGACGCAGCGTACAATCAGTTTGCGGTCGTGCCCGCGCAAGCCGCTCGGACCTTAAAAGCATACTTGTCCAGGCGCGGACGATTGATGGGCCACATTGAGCAGGAAGATCTGCAGCAACTCAAAGAACAAAATAAAGAGCCCTAGAATCTTCTGCCAATAGAAGATGGCGAGTGAAGTATCTCGCGTGGCCCAGAATTTGAATGACTTCCGTCGTTTGCAAAGCTTCTAATTTATGGGAACTCAGCCGGTACAAAGCGACCTTCGAATGCGGATGCGCGTGCTCCAGAACACCGCCGCGCTACTTGGAGGGCGTGGAATCTCGATTGTCCTGTCGGGAGGGGCATCAATTATCCTGGCACGATATCTAGGAAGTGAAAAACTTGGCGAATTCGGCGCAGTCTACGCTTATGCGACGCTCTTCGGCTGGCTGGCAACTTTTGGAATCGATGCGATCATGGCCAGGGAAGCATCGATCGACCGGAACCAGGCGCCGAACATTCTCCGAACCGGAACGAGGCTCTGCCTCATGTTTGCTATCGGCTCCACCATTTTGTCATTGGTGGTCGCTCCCTTTGTGGGCTACAAAGGCCATCTACATTTCCTGCTTATTTTCGCTGTAATGGAAATGCTCCTGCTTTCACCGTTGCGGCTTTCCGGAGTCATCTTCCAGGTAGACTTGAAGCAATGGTATTCAGTAGGGATCAACCTTTCGCGCCAGTTTTTATGGCTCTTGTTGGTTGTGGTGCTAGCATGGTTGCAGGCCCCGCTCATTACGGTGATTGTATGGCGATTCATTGTGGCGAGCCTGGAAGCGATTCTGATTTGGAGCTTCAGTCGCCGTTTCCTGCCCCGCTTAGCTGAACTCCGAGCCGATCGAGCACGATTTTATCTAGCTAGCGCAGCGCCCATAGCTTTCAGTGCGCTTCTAGCTTCGGTATACATGCGCATCGATCAGGTGATGCTGCACAATATGGCGAATGATTCGATATTGGGACAGTACGTTGCGGCAGTAAGAGTGAGCGAAATGTTCGAGATGATCCCAGCGGCATTAATTGCGTCGCTAGTTCCAATTCTCTCCGTTTCAGCAAGAGATAAGGAGGCGTTCCGCGGCTATCTAGATCGAACATTTCGCTACTTCTCAGTACTTGCCTGCGCCATTTGCGTGGTGGTTGCTGCGGGAGCTAGTCCGATTGTGAACCTTCTATATGGGAAGCAGTTCGCGGCGGCGACGCCGTTGCTCGCCGTACTCATTTGGTCGGAGGTGAGCATTTTTTTCGGTACAATCATGGTAGCCGCAATGGTGGCTAGCAATCTACAAAGGTACCTCTTGGTTCCTACGGCCGTAGGTGCATTGAGCAATGTGGCGTTGAATTTGTACCTGATCCCTCGATATGCGGCGCTAGGCGCGGCTTGGGCCAGTTTGATAAGTTATGGTCTGGCATGGTTCGTAGTGCTGCTGGCATTTCGCCAAACACGCCGGTTGGTTCTGCAGGGTTTGCGATGGACAGTGCCGGCACTCGCTCTGGCGCTAGGGACAGCTTGGGTAGCTGCGCTGCTCCCAGGACCGTCTGTCGGGAAATTCATCACCGGAATCTGTCTCTACACGGCCGGAATCGGAGCTGCTCGGCTTTTCGGTCGGGACGACATCGAGTACGCCTGGGCTGCGCTGGCGCACAGGGCTGGAGGATCATGAGAGAACAAATCTGGCTGCATCTGCGCAATTCGAGCGTCTTGCGAAGGCTCTACAGCATACCGGCGCTGGCTCCTTTCATGAAATCGGCGAGCTTGTTTGTACTTCCGTCCACCACTGAAAAATATCTGGAGATTCGGAGTGGCCCGGGCAAAGGTCTTCGCTTGGAACTGAATCCTCGCTGGGAGTTCGGGATCTGGGAGGGAACATTCGAGGATTCAATGCAGCGGTTCGCGCAAAGTTATTTGGGGCCGGGGAAGATTCTGTACGACGTAGGCGGGGGGCGTGGGTTCTACAGCCTTCTCGCCGCGAGTCAAGGTGCGCGCTCTTTCGCCTTCGAACCCGATCCATTCAATTTGGAATGGCTTCAGCGGCACATTCGCGTGAACCATTTTGAGAGCCTGATCGAAGTGTCCCCGCTGGCGATCTACTCTCATACCGGCAGGATTGCCATGTCCCCGTCGGAGAGAAATGGGACCGGGCAGGGATGCGCCAAAGTTCTTCCCAATGGCACTACGAGTAGTCAAGGCATTGAGGTGCCCTGCATCACGCTCGATGATTTTGCGCGCGCGCATGCAGCTCCAAGTCTAGTCAAGATTGACGTCGAAGGAGCAGAGAGCGAAGTCCTAAACGGAGCAGTGGAGCTTTGCCGCGATGTTCGCCCTCCGCTGTTAATCGAAGTACACGATCCTGTAAACTCCTCACAAGTGCAGGAGTGGCTGCCGCAGCATAAGTATCGTTTGGAATGGATCGAAGATCCCAATCGCCTGCCCAGTCGACTTCTGGCCACCGCTCTCTGAGAATGATGGCATCCAGCACGAGGCAAGAATGAGGAGCATGCGTTGTCTCGCGTAGATCCAGCAAACACGCCGGTCTCCGAAGGGACAAGGGAGAGCCAAAGAACAGGCAAGGTTCTTTTGTTGGCCCCGAATTCTCCGGATACGCTGGGGGGCATGGAGCATTTTGTTCGCGAGCTTGCGCACGGGCTTGGAAAGCGTGGTTATGGCGTGGAAATCCTTCATCGCGAAAACTGCTCGCCGTATTGGGCAAGGGGAAAATTCGGGAGGTTTGGACACAAACTCTCCTCCAGTGCGCTGGGCTACTTTATTGGCCGACAGGCCAAAATGAAATTGGATGATGACGTCGTCGCAGTAATTTCCAACAGCAACGTGGGCTATTACCCTCTTCATCCGCCGTCGAACCGAACTCGCTTGATTCAGTTCTATCACGGGACTTACCGAGGTCAGGCTGAGGCCATAAAACCGTTTATAAGATATCCGGGATACCTTTATTTGAAATGGTGGGATGCCATGGTTTTAGAGCGGCTAAGCGGCCGCAACAAACAAGTACTTGTTTGTTCGGATCAGGTTGGCCAGGAAGTTCGCCGTTTTTTTGGCTACGCCAGCACGACCGTCTGGTATCCGATGGATTTGTCTCGATTTTCACCGCGCGATTCGCAAATGAGCCGGAGGGAATTGGGTCTGCCGCAGACGGGACCGATCGGAGTTTTTGTGGGCAGCGCGCACGCGACGAAGGGCTTTCCCGTGGTTCGCGGATTGATCGAGGCCATTCCGCAAATCAGTTGGGTGCTTGCCTTGCGCGGATCTGTGCCCGAAGATATCCGAAAAAATCCTCATGTGCGGGTTTTCCAGGATATGCCGAACGAAAAGATTCCGTTGCTCTACAGCGCAGCCGATTTCGCGCTCTCTCCGTCTCGCTATGATGCTTTTCCTTATGCAGTCTGCGAAGCGCTCGCCTGCGGAGTCCCGTTAATCGCGTCCCCCAGCGGAGCGAGCAGTCTCTTCCTGAAGGACCCTCCCCTAAACCGCTTCTTGGTGTCGCACGCGGATGCGACGCATGAATTTCTGGGAGCGGTGAGGGAACTCCTGCGCGATCCGGATTTTTATCAAAAAGCGGTGCTCAAGAATGTCCGACCCAGGATCGAAGAGGTCATGTCTCCAGCGAACTGGTGGCACAGGTTTCTGAAGGTGACGGGGCTGTGAAACCTGAAGTTAGACAATTGTCGGTTGTGATTCCCACTTACCACCGAGAAAGTGCGTTGATCAACTGCGTGCAATCCATTCTGCAAGGCTCTGAGCTTCCTAGTGAAATTCTCATTGTGGGCCGTGAAGGCGACAAAGAAACGGAGAGCGCACTTGACAGCCTCGGAAACGGTTTTCAATCCAAAGTCAGTATTCGGCCTGCTTGGGTCAGAATTTCGGGTCACATTCCGCCTATCGAAATGGGGCTCCAACTCGCTACAAACGACCTAATAGCCTTCCTTGATGACGACGTGACGGTGTCCGAGGACTGGATGCGGACGCTTCTGCCAGATTTCGCAGACCCTTCCGTGGGAGTCGTCGGCGGTCGCGTCGTTGTGCCTGGGGTGCCCATTCCAAAGCTGAAAGGGAGACCTGGCCTTGTCTCTTGGTACGGCAAGCACTGGGGAAATATAGCGAGCGTCCAAGGCGAACAGGCCGTCCTCGTGGACGGAGTAATGGAATGCAATTGGATTTGGCGAAGCGGTCTCTTACGATCGCTTGAATTTGACCCGCTTTTGAATTTTGATGATGCCAGTATGTATGGGTTGGACCTTTGTCTTCAGGCACAGCGAAACGGTTTTCGGGTGCTGTATGACCCACGAGTTCTTGTCCATCACCACATAGCCCCTCGCACGCGAGAACTCGACCGGGCTGACCGGCCACGCCGCATATTCGCTTACTGCCGAAATTTTACGTATATCATGCTTAATCGGTTGCCGTGGTGGCGAAGGCCGATCTTTCTGGCCTGGTGGGTCATGATTGGTGAGCGAACCGGGTGGGGAATCGGAGCATTGGTCGCAGATATACTTCTTCGTGGCACCGGCAACGATAGGCATGTGGTTTCGTCGATGCATGGCAAAATTGAGGGGGCTCGTCTTTGGCTTAAGAGGTCAGTACGACCCTCCCGATTGTAATCCGGGATCAATTTGGAATTAAGTTTGAACGCGCCGGAGTACTGCTCTTTGCGATCCATAAGACTTCTAATATATGCGCGAGATTGGGCGCCGTCCGTCGGAGGAGTTCAGACGATCGTGAAGACGCTGGCCGATGGGCTGGCCCATTGGTCAAGCAAACACAGCGAAGAGGCGATCGAAGTCACGCTGCTCACGCAAACTCCCCTTGGGAATATGAATGATTCGCAATTGCCGTATCGTGTCGTTCGTAACCCCGGATTGATGAAGTTCATTCGTGAAATTCGGAGGGCGGATGTAATTCATCTCGCCGGCCCAACCATTCTTCCGCTCGTCATAGGGTGCTTACTACGCAAGCCGACCGTTGTCGAGCATCACGGCTATCAGGTCTCATGCCCTAATGGCATGCTTTTGCTTGAGCCACAGAAAACGCAGTGTCCCGGGCACTTTATGGCTAAACGATATGGAAAGTGTCTCAATTGCAATTCCCGCAACATGGGCTGGTGGAAAAGTCTCAAGACACTTCTCCTGGTCTTTCCCCGAAGATGGCTCTGCCAGAAGATTGCAGTCAACGTGACTATTACCGACCACGTGTCGTTTCGGCTGGGTCTTCCCCGAAGTCGGACGATTTATTACGGGATTGAAGACGTGGGCCTACGGTCGACCGAAAGGCAATCAGGCGCTGAAAGGCCATTAGGCCTCGCCTACTTAGGCCGCCTGGTTTCAGAAAAGGGCTTGCCGGTTTTATTTCGGGCAGTTCAACACCTCGATGAGGACGGATTGGCGTTCCATCTGACGGTGATGGGAGACGGCCCGGAACGTAGCAGTCTGGAGGCACTCGCGAACGAAATAAGAATAAGTGATCGCGTGACGTTTGCTGGGGAGATGACCCGACAGGACGTCGGTCAGGCATTGCGCAATACGGATGTGGTTATAATGCCATCGCTTTGTGAAGAAACTGCGGGCCTGGCAGCGATAGAACAGATGATGTCGGGCGGCGCAGTGATTGTATCTGATATCGCTGGGCTCGCAGAGGTGGTCGGAGAAGCAGGGCTAAAGTTTACGCCGGGAAACTCCGACGAACTTTATTCCTGCCTCAAAATGGTTGCGAAACACAGAGAAATAATTAACGAGCTAGGTTCAATGGCCCGCACGCGTGCGTTAATGGAATTTTCGTTAGAGCACTTCATCGTTCAGCATGTTTCAGTATGCAGGAAGCTCCAAAAAGCATGATCTCCATCAGACTCACCTCTGACTATTCGTATAGCATTTACTTGACCACGATAACATACGGGCGAGATTGGGAACACACGTGTGGCGGCTTCAGATGATGACGCTCGTAAAAACCGTTATTCGGGCGACGGTCCCAAGAGAGGTGCGAAACTGGCTTCGCTCGCCATCACGATCCATCGAATGGCTCTGGGATGCTACGAAATTCTCCTTTGGGGTTAGGGAGACCCTTCATCTCCAGCCTGATTGGACCATTTTGTGCCATCCGTATGCGCGCAGAGTCGCCTTTTACGCGCAAGTCTCCGATCCAGAGCAGATTGCGGAATTTCGAAGCTTCGTGTCCCACTGCTCCGCTGGAGCTTGCTTGTTTGATATCGGAGCGCACTTCGGGATTTTCAGTCTGGCTGCAGTCCATTTTGGTGGAAGGGCGATCGCGGTCGACCCCTCGCCGACTGCAGCACGAATGATCGGAATCCAAGCGACTCTGAACGATTGCGCGAACGATATTCAGGTTGTTCGCGCGGCTGTGAGCGACGTGGATGGCACGCTCGATTTATTGAGTTCAGGCGTGTTCTCGGCCGGATACTTCAGCGTCGCTCGAGGACGGCCGAGCAGCGAATTGACGCCGACTCCCGCGATGACGGTTGATGAGATGACGCGTCGGTTCGGAGTTCCCACACACATCAAGATCGATGTCGAAGGTCATGAAGCGGCGGTTCTGCGCGGCGCCAGAGCCACACTGAGTCAGTTTTCGCCACTTCTGTTTCTCGAACTCCACAACGAAATGGTGATCTCCGCAGGGGATCATCCATGTTCCGCGCTCAATGAGCTCGCCGACCTTCGTTACGAGACATTTGCGACGGACGGAGATGCTATCGACACGAGAGCTATTCTCGCCAGGCCAATTATTCGAATCGTAGCCAAACGCAGGTTGGAATGATGGGACGCCGCTTAGTGGACGGACGAATTCCGACTGCCTCAAGCCCGAAGCCAGCTACTATATTCACAGGACGCGTGTTGTAAGACTTGTGAGGACGGATGGAACCGAAGTTGCCAACTGCAAGATGCTGAGAACACACATTCCCGCAATGAGGAACCAGGCTTTGATCGGCTTTGGCCTGTTCGCCCTCGGTCTTTGGCTGGCGTGGGAGGTGGGTGGGAAGATTGTCGCCGATGACGAACGATCGCTGATTTTTGGCGTCATGATTTTTGCGGGGTGCGTGGTTGCCGCTGTGACCCTGCGAAACTGGCGCACGGGTTTCTATCTATTTTTTGTTTGGATGTTGTTCGAAGATCTCTTCCGAAAATACATGGGCAATGGCCTGGCACTCTTTTTTGGCAAAGATATCGTGTTAGCGCTTGTATATATTTCTCTTTTTGCGGCGATCGGAGCGAAACGCGAAAAACGCTTTCGCGCGCCTTTCCTGTTATTCCTGAGCTTTTTCTTCCTGCTGGGAGTTTTGCAGGTCTTTAATCAAAACTCACCCCACATTCTGTATGGCCTGCTTGGCTTCAAGACTTATTTCTATTACATACCGCTTATGTATGTCGGGTATGCTCTGATCCGGGGAGATGAGGACCTTAGAAAGTTTCTGGTTTTGAATCTGACGCTTTTCGGTCTCATTGCCGCTTTAGGGATCGTCCAGGCCATACTGGGAAACTCCTTTCTAAACCCTGCCAAGCTCGCGCCGGAACTTCAGGATCTCGGGAACCTTGAAAAGTCCACTCCGCTTACCAATCAGATCTTCAATCTGCCCGACTCCATCTTTGTAAGTTCAGGCCGATTCGAACAGTTCCTTATCCTGACTTTTATTCTCGCTCTAGGTGCCAGCGGATATTTGCTTTTAGGCAACTTCCGCGGCCGCAAAATCGTGTTTATTGCGATCAGCACTATTGGCGTCGCGACCCTGCTTTCAGGTAACCGAGGCGCATTCATGCTCGTATTGATCAGTGCGTTGGCGCTGGCAGCCGGTTTTTTGTGGGGCGCGCCTTGGCGCCAGCGCCAAGCTCACCGGATGATCAAAGCGATCCGACGCTCCGTGATTGTCGGCGCAATGGGTCTCGCATTGATTCTCTTGCTGTTTCCACAAGAGGCGGGTTCCCGAATTGCCTATTATGCAGAGACTCTCTTGCCGAGCAGCTCCGCCTCTGAGTTACAGAACCGTACTTGGGATTACCCGATCAGAAACCTACTAGCTGTTTTCAGTGGGCCAAATTGGCTGCTGGGTAATGGTATCGGTACCGCTTCTCTGGGAGGCCAATATGTCGCCAAGCTAACAGGGACTCCCGCGCTGAACCTCTGGGTCGAAGAGGGATATGGAGTATTGATCGTCGAAATGGGAATCATTGCTCCATTCCTTTGGATTCTTTGGACGGCTTCACTCGTGTATTACAGTTGGGGTGTGGTGCGGCGGCTCCGGCAAACACGTTTTTTCCCTATCGCGTTCGCAATATTTTGGTTCGTTTTCCTGCTGCTCTATCCCATGACCTTCGGTGGCCTATCCGCTTATCAGAATTATATTAACAATGCATACCTCTGGCTTCTGGTGGGGATTCTTTTCCGCCTGCCGGAAATCCAGGCGAGTACGCCGAATCTCGTGCAAGCACCCTCTGCCAAATCGCGTGCCCGGGGCGGATTCCAATTCTGATGAAAAGGGCAGGGCACGATATGTGCGATCCTGGAGACAGTGGCTCTAGAAAGAAGATCTCGATTCAGCCCGGGCCTGTCGGGAGAGCATGATTCATGGGTCCGATCAAACGTAAACCTCGTCTCGCGGTGGTTTCTCCGTTTCTCGACAAACGGCACGGAAGCGAGCGAATCACTATCGAGTGGCTGTCGCATCTACCCGATGAATTCGATATCCATGTTTACAGCCAACGTGTTGAGGATTTTGACGAATCTAAATTCACATGGCACCGCATTCCGAAGCTGCCGGGTCCGCATCTCTTAAACTTCCTATGGTGGCTGGCGGCTAACCGGCTTTGGCGTTACTGGGATGGGCGCTTCCGCGGCTTGCGACACGATCTGGTTTTTAGCGCGGGCGCAAATTGTCTGGACGCCGATGCGATCTGTGTCCACATTGTTTTTGCCGAATACATCCGGCAGGTACGGGGGGAGATGAATTTTCTCCGGAATCCCATTTGGGAATGGCCGCGATTGGTTCATCGTAAACTTTATTACCGAGTTGCGGTTTCGTTGGAACGGCGCGCCTACAAAAATTGCGAGACGAAGCTCGTAGTCTATTCGCGCAAGACTGTACGTGAACTCGAACGATTTTATGGACGAGCCGACCGCATCCCGGTCCTTCACCTTGGTCTGGACCACTCCGTGTTTAATACAATGGTTCGCGCGGCGCTCCGCGGGCGAGCGCGGGAGGCGCTGAAGATCCCGCAAGATCAGTTCACCCTTATTCTGGTGGGCAATGATTGGCGGAATAAAGGGGTGCCTGCCCTGCTCGACGCGGTGTCGTATTTGCGCGATCTGCCGATCGGGTTGCTCATTGTAAGCCGCGAAGACCAATCTTCTTGCCGGCGGCTTGTCACTGAGAAAAAGCTAGAAGATCGGGTGCTTTTTTTGCCGCCGCGCAAAGACATTGAGTTTTACTATGCTGCGGCGGATGCCTACGCCGGGCCTTCGCTCCAGGAATCTTATGGGATACCGCCGGCCGAAGCGATGGCCTGCGGATTGCCGGTGATCGTCTCTGCAGCAGCGGGAGTATCCGAGATAGTTACGGACGGTGTTGATGGAATGGTTCTCGATGATCCTACCGATGCGGTCAAGCTTGGCACAATGATCCGGCATCTCTACGAAGATAAGGAACTTTGTAAACGA
>Ga0182024_10019174_pt1 | contig 12641 bp, 8 predicted proteins | sample P32metaG_FD_120480 | JGI IMG/M metagenome (GOLD analysis project Ga0182024, IMG submission 120480) | Permafrost microbial communities from Stordalen Mire, Sweden - P3-2 metaG (Illumina Assembly) | ecosystem: Environmental > Terrestrial > Soil > Wetlands > Permafrost | place: Sweden: Stordalen... | reverse complement strand
CTCTGCTCTCCCACCCGCGCCGGCCAGCGGAAAATACCTCTCCGTTGCCTGGAGCGCGCGGTAAGCCGGCTGTAGGAATTCACCGCGCTATAAAGGCCGAAGAATCGCTCCAGCACGGCGGCCAGCAAGAACACTCCCGATCCGGCGTATTGCTCTTCGTCAAACTCCAGAGCCACGTCGAGTCCGCGGCAGAACGCCACACCCGAGTCGAACACGACACGGCCGACCGAGCTTTCGTGGCTCAGCCCGGTGATCCCCAGGATCCGCTTTCGAGTATCCTGATCGTCACCGAACGCATAGAGCCGGAGAATCTCCTGCAGCGCATCCTTGCCGCCGTGCTGCACCAGAGACAAATGATTCAACGACAGGTGGGAGATCAGGCGCCACTGCAGCCCTCCACGCACGGGCGGACGAGCCGTCCTCGAGGGTGGAACGATGCATCGGGCCTGGACGAGCGGTAAACCTTCGGCCCGGATTTCACCCCACTCTTTGCCCCATGCGAGCCGCGAAACGAAATCACGATTGGTGCAGGTGACGCGGACGGTCAACAACTCGACGGGCGGATTCGATGGCTTGAAATCCAAGTCCACCAGCGACAGATATACTTCGGTACCCTCGTCGTCTTTCCGCAGCGAAGGTCTGCGGTGCGCATACCAGTGGCAATTCAAATCCTGGTCGCCGTACGTGTGGCGGAACGAATAGAACGGTTCGAAAACCTTGGGTTCTTCTCCGTAGGCCGCCGCCGAAACCACGCTGTTAACCGAGTAAACCTCCATCGAAGCCTGACGGTGGCGATCCGGAATCACCTGGTATTCGGTGACGGCGTGCGAAACACGAATGGGTTCGGCGGAGCGCTCAAACAGGTTGATGATCGGCGTGCAACCCAACTGAAGCGTTTCGGCATTCACCGCCTGTGCGATGGAAGGCAACTGGGCGCGAAGATCGGAGTCGCGAAAGAAAATCAGAATCTCAAAGCAGGCGCCGAGATCGTGGAGGGATTCCGAGTCGAAGCCCGTAATATCGAAAAAGAAGAACTTCTGCGGGAAGTGAAAATACTCCTGCAACAAACGGTATCCGAGGAAGCTTCTGTCCGAATAATCGAGAAGTCCTTCGTCGACTTCAAACCCAACGGGACCGATACAATCCGCCGCGAGCGCGATCGGTTCGCTCCTCGCCGGCAGCGGACGCGCCCGCAATTGCACCCGAATCGCGTGTACGAACAGCATCTCGTACAACAGATGATGAGGCGTGCCATCGCCGCTCAAAAAGAACCGCAGGTATGGAATCTTCAGCGCCGAGAGCGGCAGGTTTCCGAGCGTCTCCATCTGAATACGAAGTACCGAGGAAGCCTCGGAAGGTACACCGCTCGACTGGGCTGCAGAGACGGAAGACAGAGACGCCCCAGTTATTTTCAGGGGCCAGACGGTCACTGGATAAGCGGTCCGGAACATGCATTCAAGGCCGCCAGCGGGTTGTGACGTCAACGATGAACCGGCCGGAATCGTCGCCGGCTCGGTTGGCCGGGTCTGCTGGGGCTCGAATCGGAACTGCGCTATCGCCATCGGGGGCACGGGCCGCAGGTAGTGCGGATAGAGCATGTTCAGCAGGGATTCGACGACCTCGGGAAACTCATCGTCGATTTTGCGGCGTACCCGGGCGGTGAGTAGGGCAAACGCTTCGATGAGGCGCTCGACGTGCGGGTCCTGGCTCTCCTTTGCCTCATCCAGTTCCAGCCGCGCTGCCACCTTCGGGTACTTCCGTGCAAATTCGCCCGCCATCTGGCGAAAGAATGTAAGCTCCTGCTCGTAATACTGGTAAAGATCGTGGCTCATCTGCTGGTGGTCACTCGGAACTGGCGCGACTCGGAGGGCAGCTTGGCATCGTATACCACGGGTTCCAGTCCGACATTCACGCGAAGCATGCCGGAAATGCGGTATAGGAATTGCAGACCTCTCGACGATTCATCGAGACTGACCTGCACACGGGTCAATCGAGGCTCGAACATTCGGATGGTCCGTTCTATGGCCGTCCGGATGGCCTCACGGTCCATGGGAGCCGTGCTGAAGTCCTGGACGCCGTAGGCTGCGAGAGATTGTCTTGTCAGTTCGAATTCTTCCGGGATATCGCGCTCACTGCGGCGGGTATTCAGCAGATTGGTCAGGTCCCGGGCAACGGTATTCTTGTATTCGCGCAACTGTTCGTAAACCGGTGGCGGCACTTCGCGCGTATTTCGCGGACTCTCATCGGTCAAGCGGTCGAAAAGCGATGCGAGAACCCTTTGGTCGCCTTTAGCTGCCATGTCGGGATCAGTCCTCGCAATCGACGTAGGTTTGCCACGGGTCCAGCCGGCAAAGCTGGTTGTACAATTTGGCCGCCTGTTCCTGCTCCGAGGAGGATTCGCTCCTCTTATGCAAGCGATACAAACGGGACCAAACGGCCCCGACCAGCGCGCTGCTTTCCCACTGATCGAGCTTATACTCGGTGATCTGGCTGTTCAGTTCCTCAAGAATGGTGCGCGCCAGCTTTTCCCGGCCTGCGTTCCTGCAAACATCCACCAGCATCAACTTCCGCAGGAAACGACCTCGGCCGGAAGTCTCGTTGGCCGCTAAAGCAGCCATCTTCTGAAGGCCTTTGTCAACTTTACCGGTGCGCACGAGAGCTTCCGCCTGCTGCCACGATCCCGATGCCTCATCCGGCATACCGGCCGTCCAGAACCCTTGCATGGAAGCTTCCGGCACGGACTGGCTCGCTGCTCCCCCCGAGGCCTCGACAGAGAGCAGCGGCTCGTCCTCACGCTTTTTCTCGATGGCCGACTCCAGCAGGAGCCGCATATCCTCGAAAAGAGTCCGAACGTCCGAGAACCCGGGCGCAGCGGCACCCAGCTTTTCATCAATCGTCCGTTCGAACAGAACAAATTGCTGAGCGGCTTCATCGAAGGACTGATAAATCCTTTCAAATGCGGTGCGCTTGGTGCCTCGAATCGCTGCATCGAAGGCGTCCAGAGTGATCCACCCTTGTTTGAGCAAGCCCGTAATCGCTTCCCGCTTCTCACCGGCCATTCGTTGAATTCCGTCATGTGTGCCAATTCGCTGGGCCTGCATATAGCGGGAGAAACTGTAATTCTCGGCGTTATCGTCGCGGCGAGTGATCGGGATGCGTTGCACTGCGTCCGGCATCCTGTCGTTGAACCAGGCGAGCGCCCCGGATCTATAGTCGAGGTCGCCATCCTCTGCCAACGGCAGCAGGCCATGATCCCAGAAGCGGACGAGAACTTCTCTGGTCAGCCGCAGGCAATCTCTGAGCCCGGCAAACCCATCTAGGAAAATTGCCGCTTCGGTCGCGAAACAGCATAGCCGAATGTCTTTGCTGAGTTGGAGCGCCTCCAGGGAACGATCGGCGACTAGAGCCCACTGGGGGGATTTTTCGCCATCGTCCTCCCTGCGGGCTTCGAGGATCTCGTTGAAAATCGGCTCGAAACGCAGGTCTCGCCCCGCTGGCTGCTCGGGCAATACTGACCCGAGCAGTTCCTCGCTTAGGTATACTCGCGTGGCCATCGGCTTCGGCTGCGACTTAAGACTTACCTGTTGTCAAATCGTATTTCGCCGTGACGTTGCCGCCGCCCGAGCCATCGTCGCGCTTCTGCTGCGTATACACCCATTCAATTTTTCCATAGTTAAAATGGACGGTTTCGCTCGGCAATTGCGGAGCGCCCCCGCTGCCGGAGGAGCCGTTGGAGTGATTGACTTGAACGTTGGAGACCATGACTTTCTCCAGGTTGATTTCCAAATAAACCACCTGGCTGCCGCCCGCGCGGCAGGCCTGAATCTTCATTTTGGTGAAGTGCTTGCCATTGGACACCGCCTCGTACAGCTTCGGCGACGCCTTATCGACGTATTTCGTGATCGCGAAGTCGCCGTGCTGCGTTCGGCCCGTCGAGGCGCCCCCCGCCGAAACCGTCGTATTGGAAACGTGCTGCGTCATCTCATGACCGAACCCAAGAAGTTCGATCCAATCTTTGTGGTTGGCGTCCAGGGATTCGCCGGGTACGCCATCGATTTGCAGGTAACTGTCAGAAGCCATCACCAACCTCCTTTAAAAAATTGTGATTTGTGCGGCCATGGGCTATTCGGCGGTCCTGTTAGGGAAAGCAAAATCGCCATTTTCCCCGGTGAGCAGCACAGTCCGCACACTGGCCGCTCGCAATCCGGTCGAGAAACCTTATCCCTTTTTCGGCTGGGGCAAGCGAGCTACTAAGCGCAGCGATATAGTGATCTCGTCCAACTGGAAGTGCGGCCTCAGCCGCGCGATCGCCTTGTAGACCCCCGGTTTGAAAGGATCCTCCTGTACTTCAATTTCCGCCTCGCGCAAGGGGAACTTCGCTTTGGCGTCTTGCGAGGCAAAATCGTCCAGCAGTACATAGTGTTGAATCCAATCTTTCAGAAAAACCTCGCATTGTTCCCGGCTCATGAAAGACCCCACCTTATCCCGCATGATGGCCTTAAGGAAGTGCGCAAATCGCGAAACCGCGAACATATACTGCAACTGCGACGATAAACGGGCATTCGCGTTCGCGTCCGCATCCAGATATTTTGTCGCCTGATTGGCCGACTGCGCCGCCATGAAAACGGCATTCGTAGTTCCCTTGTAGTGACAAAGAGGGATAAAACCGAGTTGCGAAAGTTCGTTCTCGCGGCGATCCGTGATCGCGATTTCGGTTGGGCATTTCACCGTGGAATCGCCGTCATCGGTCTGAAATGTGTGCGACGGAAGCCCTTCGACCAGGCCACCGCCCTCCACCCCTCGGATCGCCGCGCACCATTCGTGCTTGTTGAACGCTTCGGTAATTCTCGTTCCCAAGGCATAAGCCGCGTTGCCCCACAAGTATTTCTTGTGGTCGCGCCCATCCACTTTCTCTTCGTAGTTAAACTCCTCCACGGGCTCGGTGTCCTGGCCGTAGGGGAGACGTAACAAGATGTGGGGCAAGCAGATTCCCACGTACTTTGAATCCTCGGTCTTCCGGAAATCCTTCCACTGGATATAAGCCTCACTGTCGAAGATCTTGGCCACATCGCGCGGGCCTACCAGCTCAGTGTAATTGTCCCAGTTGAACAACATCGGGCTCGCCGAAGTTAGAAATGGCGCATGGGCTGCCGCAGCCACGTTAGACATATTTGTGAGGATTTGGATGTCCTGAGGATGCCGCGTGAATTCGTAATCTCCGATCAGACAAGCATAAGGATCGCCCCCAAGCGTGCCGTGGCCCTCCTCATAAATCTTCTTGAAGAGCGAGGCCTGTTCCCAATCATTCTGCTTGGTGAAGTCTTTAAGGATGTCCTTCTTGCTGATATTCAACAGCTTGATCTTCAACATCGTGGAGGTGTCGGTGTTGGAGGCCAGATACTGTAGCCCCCGCCAGGACCCTTCAAGCCGCTGGAATTCCGGAGCATGCATGACCTCGTTCAACTGGCCCGAGATCAATTCATCGAGCTGTTGAATTCGTTCAGCCAGCATGCGATCGGTATCCTCATTAACCTGGATCTGTCCTTCCAAAACCTGGTCGACGAGTTCCTTAACCCATTCCTTGCCCTTGGTTTTCTCATCTCGGGTTTGCCCGAGCCGGCCGTTCTCGACGACGGCGTCGAGGAGGCTTTCGTTAGGTTTGGTTTCCAGAACGGAAACAGGCTGCGCCTTCGATCTCGAATCGGTCGCCATAATCTAGGTCTCCTTAGTGCTTTGGGCCGCGGTTCCAGTCTCGGCTCCAATCCGCTGCATGGCTTCGTGGTTCTTCAGAATCTCCTGGAGAATGGATTCCAGCTTGTCGTTTCCAATCAGGCTTGCGCGCAGGTTATGCAAGGCATTGCGGAGTTCCAGAAGCCTTCTGAGAGCGGGAATCTGTTTCACCACGGCGGCCGGCTCGAAATCCGCCATCGAGTTGAAGCGCAGTTCGATTCCAAGACGGGTGTCGTCTTCGCTCAAACGATTGTCCACTTTATATGCCAGGCGGGGGTTGATCTGCCCCAGGACCTTATCGAACGTATCTTTGTCGATCTCTACGAACTTTCGTTCCTTCAATGGCGGCAGGGGCTGCTCGGGTTGTCCGGACATGTCCGCCATGACTCCCATGACGAAGGGGATTTCCCGCTTTTCGATGGACCCGTTCGTCTCCACATCGTACGTAATGTGGACGCGCGGCGGCCGTACACGGGAAATCTTTTTCTGCAGGCTTTCTTTACCCATAACGCTTCCTTTATCCTCCTGAGAATTCGCGGTCGGGCCTTGGCAATTTAGAATACTATCACATAGGCGCCTGGGCTGGACCGCAGCGGCCTCCCATTACCCCGGCATCAATTTATCACCACAGCCTTTGGCGGGCAGTGCAGCGCCTCAAAGAACTTCGGGTTAAACACATCGACGTCGCTCGGGAACTCCATAATCTCGATTTTTGCCGGTGGAGTGATCGGCTGCGGTGCTCCGTCAAGACCCTTGTTCTTGCTCCACTGGACAAAGGCCGTATTCAGCGGACGGTCGTCTGCATTCTTGAAGAGCCGGAGGACGCCCCAGAGATCGCCGGGGAAATTCCCGAATCCGGTGCCGAAGGCAAAGCCACGCGGACCGCTAAAACCCTCTGCACCCGGGTTCGCGCCCGGCCAGTGGAAATCTTTCTGAATCGGAGTCTTCGAGCTATCGAGTTCGGTACCATCCAGAGTTACCTTGATGATTCCCGTATATCCCTCAATTGGTCGCAGTTTGAACGTAAATTTCGGCAGCGTCCCGCCGCCCGCATAGAGCGCATCCGTGAATTGCTGCGCGCGGTTGAGAAACGTAATTAACCTCGGGTCGACCCGGACTCCCGGAGGCGGAGTAGGATTCTGCACCCATTCCTTTCCATGGCGAACCACCAGATCCGCGCCCGACTGCTGGACGTACTGCCACACTTTGCCTTGTCCCGGCGCGAACGCTCTCCCAATCTCGTCTAACGTCGCGCCTCCATGAGTCTGGGAAGCGTCAAACGGATACTTTTTGAACATCGGCGCGAGCGCCGTACAAACCTGTTTGAGTTCGCCATCCCTTTTGCCGGTGATCAACACGTCAGCGTTCGCTGGAATCCATGGGCTAGCAAACCGCAGGGGCTGCTCCAGCAAGTCTGACAAGATCAAGTTCGTGCCTTCCTCTCCGGCTTCCCGGAAGTTTGCGACGAGACCTTGATAAGCGTTCCTGGCCTGCTGGAGCGCTGTTTTAGCGGATTGAATCGCCCCCGGCTTCTCCGCCGTGGAGGCGTTATCGTAGCCCTCAATACTCTGCTGGAGCCTACTCAAGCCATCCATATAAGCTCTGTTGTGTTCGTCGATGAGAAGGTCCGGTTGAGGAGTCGTGAACCAGGCAGGCTGGAAAAAGCGCGTGACGTCCGCGGCGGTCGTCAAAGGAGGACCGGTTTCCGCAACACTCTGCTTCACAATGGCGATTCCCTTTTGCAATCCGGAACCAGGTCGAGGAACCTTCCCGGAACGGGAGGCGGCTTGCTCCGCTTTCTCGAGCAGCCCCGGCGCATTGGGCTTGGCATCCTCAAACTTAGTGTTGATCGCAACCAGCCTGACGATCCCCAACAACGGAGATTTCAAAGTATCGGCAAGTTTGCTGAGCTTGATCGAGGCATCCTTGGCGCCTGAAAAAGGCTTCACTTTATAGGAGATGAGGAACTCCCGCCATGTCCTCGCATACTCGCGATAATAGAGCGATCTGACTTGTTCTTGTGTCTCGTGGCCGATAAGGACAGATTGGGCGCCCTCCACGCTTCCCATAACACAGGGTTCGCCGACCCGAAAATTCCCATCGATGACAGCGCTTTCAAAAGTTGCGCGGCCGTCCTTAGTGAACTCCCCCGGGACGCGGTCGGTCCCTGCAAGGACTTCCCGATAGGCAGCCTCAACCTCCAGCGGCTTCACCTGCGCGCGAACGGCCGAGAGAAGCTGTTTATATTTTTCGTCCGGCCCTTGAGCCTTGGAAATAAAGTCCCGCGCGATTGCAACAGCAGTCCGATCCTCGTCCAGCCGGATCAAAGGCTCATATTTCTTATCCAGATGCTGAAGGTAGAAATCGAACTGGTTACTGAGGAGTGCTTGCGATTCAGCGTTAAGCGTGGGATGAACTTCCAACGTTGTGTCGATCAGCATTTTCGAAAGGGACGGTGCGTCCACCTTACAGGCGAGTGCGGAAATGGTTCGGTGGGCTTTAAGCCTTTCGTAAGTTCCTTGCACCTCGGGCCTTCGCAGATGCTGCACGAGAGTTTTATTGATCCCCGTGAGGCTCAACTTTTTCAGCCGGTCAAAATAAGCCTTCAGGCCGGCCTCCTTCAGGCGATCTCCCATATACAAACCCCAGTGGGGAATCCAGGAATCGTGCCTATCCAAGTGTTCCAACGCCAGTCTGAGCTTTTCAAGCGATTGCAGATTCGTCAAGTTGAGATCAGTCGATCCGGCCCTCACACTGCTGACCTCGGCATCGACTTTCCTCACCAAAGAGAGATTCGCCATCAACGAAGCAGTCCACGCCAATACGAGAAAAACAGCGCAACTGAAACCGGCACCGATGGCAAATCTCCGATAGCGCTCGAACTTACCCACCGGCGCCATCCGCCGCACATTCGGTTGATCGAGCCCCAACACGCTATGAAACAACTCGGTCAGGAACATCCAGCGGTCTACCAGTTGGATTGACGTGCCCCGGGAGAACACCGACATCTGGTCGGCGGGAGATCCGTGGCGCTGCGGCGCGAATATCCGCGTGGCTTCGGCCTGCGAGCGCGGGGAAGCATACACACTCGGCATTTCCGTCGAACGGCCGTCCGGCCGTTCTGTCTTTCTGGTTCCGGTGAAAAAGAAGCCTCGCATCCAAGGTGTCGCCTTCAACGGATCCGGCTTGAAGACATCTACTAGAAACTGAATCAGCGGCGGCCGGATCTTCCGGAACTCGCGTGGGAATTCATAGATGCCGGGCTTCCTGGACGCTTCGGTTTCTTGCGCGAGGGCTAGCAGCCTGCGGTCGCCAAGCCGCGTCAGAACGGTTTGAAACAACCGGGTCAGCCGCCTTGTCTCCGCCTCCGCCCAAACGCGATTTTGTTGCGATGGCGCGTTCTCTGGAGACAACACTCCAAGCACCTGCCCCGCCTCGCTCTCCCCAAGGCGGGCAAAGAAGTGTGAAAAGTAGGGTAGTCCCTCGGATCGCACCGTGCCGTCCAGGTTAGTGAACAGGACGTAGACTGGAAATCCCGCTCCGAACACCGCGGCGATGGCCGAAAGCCTGTCTCTGATCTGCTGGGCTGACCGGCTCTGCGCGGATTGATCCGGAGTGCCCGCGAATGCCCGCGAATCATACACCAGCAGGACGCTTCTCAAAGCGCTTCCCCTCTTCAAAGCTCGCCATCCGGAGGTGCTGCCTCCTGACTTGAGCACGCTCAGGAACGCGGCAAAACGCTCTGGCTCGCTACTAAAAACGCGCCCGCCCACTTCGCAGAAGAGAGACTCATGCCCCAGCCACAAATTCGCTACCTGCGTCGGAACTATGGATTCGCCGCCCCGGACTTGGCCCGCCAGCAATGACAGTTCCACCCCGCAATTCTGCACGGCCGATGTCTTTCCGCTCCGCTCCGGCCCGACGATCAGGTGCAAAGGCAGGCTTAAGGCCCGGAGCGATCTCGATCCAGGGTTAACCGGCGCTTGGGCCAGTCGTTCGTCGGCTTCCATCAGGAGTCCGGCAAGAGCGGCATCGTCTTCGTGGACCGCAGTCTTAACCGGGGAGCCTGCCGGCTCCGCTTTGCGTTCCGCTCGCCGCGCCCGCCACCATTCGATCACCCGCTCAAGAATTACCACCAGGAGCAGAACTCCGATCCCGATGGCCGTCCAAACGAGCGCTTCACGAATGAATTGCGTCCAGTCCTCAGGATTGCGGAGGAAGGTCACAATAACGACAAGAAGAACGTAAAGCAGCAGGACGAACAGAAGCCTACGAATGGTCATACGATGGGCATGGCTTCAACTGAGTCCGGCTGCCATTGATTCAACCTGTCCTACTTGCAGACTCAAGATCGCCCAGTAGAGGAAGAACACCCCCGCCACTGTTGCTGCTCCCACGATCCACCAGGGCCAATCGGGACGAACGGCCGGTTCCGCCCTTGGTTCCAGTCGAAGATCCAAAGGCGGTGACAGCTTGTAATCGAGTCCGCGGATCGCCTCGATTCGCCCCCGCAGACGCTCCATGATCCGGTAGGCTTCGCTGCGCAACGGCGGAGCGAAGCGTCCTTCAAAGCCGAGCAAAAGGCACAGCAGATACACCTCCAGCAGGTCGGCCAAATGTAACGACTCGCCGCGCCGTTCAATATCCGCCAGTTTGTCAAAAAAAACGTCGCCTGCAATCGCCTGCCCGAACAGATCTATATTGAGCGGCCTTTTTCTCCATTCCTCAACCTTGGGATCTTTCGACGAGAGAATGGCTTCGTCCAAGAAAGCCACGACAGCAAACTCGGCTTCGCGAATCTCGGCACCGTCGTAGCCCGCATTGCTCGCTTCCCGTTCAACTTCCCTGAGTGTCGCTCGCATTCGCTTGCGGAATAGTTCCAGATCGGAAAGTGCCTGACGGCCGGCCTGGATCCGAACGATGCCAGTCAAAATGTTCTGGTAAAGCAGCGGCAGCGTATCGGACCTTGAGGTCCCAGTGGTGGCCGCGTCGTTTGGTTGCATTTCCGTGATCCCCGTAAGGTACCCCTCAGGTTATCCCCTTCGCCTCGGAGACGCAACACGGTAAGTCTCGTCTGAATGCCGCCGCCCCGACAACAATGGTAACCTTCTTGGGAGTTCTATGATCCGCTCGTGGGCTGCAGTCGCGCTTCTCGCTGCCGTTTTGGTTCTTCACGCCCAGGAAGCGAAAGAATCCGCTGGTTCCTTGACCATCGAGGGGGTCGTGCGGCTCTCGAAAGCAGGAATGTCCGAGGATCTTATCATCACAACGGTGAAGCAGAACGCAAAACCGTTTAACCTGAACGCGGACGAAATCGTGGAGCTAAAACATTCCGGCGTCAGCGACACGGTCATTCGATACTTGATAAACCCGAGCGCCCCCTACGCGCCGCCCCCCCCGCTTGCGGCACCCACGCCGAGCGCCTCGACGCCCGCGGTGGCGACGGCGCCGAAGCCTCCCTCTGACCCTCTCGCCTTGAAAGTGCCTGCGGAGCCAGGCATTTACCTGGTGATTCCGGATCAGGATTTTGCGGCGCTCGACCTGAAACCGGTTGTACCTTCGAAGCAGACAGGGAAAATCCCCTCGGTGCTTTCAGGCGGCGTAATAAAGGGACACACCGTCGGCTCCGTGGTTGGCGCATCCGCCAAGATTCGGGTTCCGGCGCGCGAGTCGAGCTTCTATCTCCGGCTGGGAGAAAAGGCTTCCGTTGACGATTTTGCACTGCTCAGTCTCGAAATTCAAAAGACTCGCCGCGACCTCGACTTCGGCACCAAGCCGGGCAAACCCGTATTTCCGGTGAAATCACTCTTGCCTTTTGAATCCAAAGAAGTGATGAAGGGGCTGTACAAGTTAACGGTCACGCTGACTCATCGAGGTGAGTATCTCTTCTTCATCCTGGGCAGCGGTGACGACAAGAAGGGATTGCTCGGAAAGGGATATGAGTTCGGAGTAGATTGATCGATAATGTGGATTCCACCTGGGCGGTTTCCGGCTCGCTGAGTGACAACCGGGTGACAACGCCGGCAACCTGTGTCGGCTTTTGGCCGGTCCAAGGCGTAGCTTTCAACAGAACGCTTATCTAGTTGGTCTGTTTCATGATCCCCGCCAGGGCGCGCATACGATCGGCGTCCGCGGGCGTTTTCGCAGAGGCCGCGTCCTTGTCCAGGCTCGCTGCCAGATTCTTGAGCTGAACGGATTCTTTGCGCTCGGCCTTGTCGATCGCCGCATTCAGCGCAGTTAGCTTTTGCGCCGGGAGAGCGCTGCTGCGGGTCAACTGGTCGAGATAGGCGCGAGCCACTACGAAATTTGCAGGCCAGGTGATTTTAGGCTGGTTCTGGACATTCAGCTCATCAAAATGCACCTGGTTCGAAGCATCGATTTCGTTTTGCGTGATGAATTTATTCGGCACCAGCTTGAACACGTCGACGCCGCGGGTGATCTCCGAACCATAGATGTAGCCGTTGTACCAATAGGCGGACCACTGGCCGCCCAGCACGCGATGGGCTCCGTCAATCGGTCCACGATCGAAGTAGGCGATCTCGATAGGATGCGCCGTATCGGTAAAGTCGACGATCGAGACGCCACCCTGATACCAGGCCTGCACCAGGATGTCGCGGCCGGGAATCGGGACCAGCGATCCATTGTGGGCCACGCAGTTCTCCCATTCTGTCTGCGGAGCCGGCATCTTGTAATACGACGCCAGAGTGAGCTTGCCCTTGGACAAATTGAAGATGGCGTCGGCGCCCCAATTCATCGGATCGGTCTCGCGGCAGCGCGGCTGGCCACCGCCGCCCCATTCGTCGGTGAAGAGCACCTTGGTTCCGGCGTTGTTAAAGTTGGCGGAATGCCAGAAGGCGTAGTTGGGATCGCTGACGGCGGCGATGCGAACCGGTTTAACAGGATTCGAGATG
>Ga0182024_10019173_pt1 | contig 12642 bp, 12 predicted proteins | sample P32metaG_FD_120480 | JGI IMG/M metagenome (GOLD analysis project Ga0182024, IMG submission 120480) | Permafrost microbial communities from Stordalen Mire, Sweden - P3-2 metaG (Illumina Assembly) | ecosystem: Environmental > Terrestrial > Soil > Wetlands > Permafrost | place: Sweden: Stordalen... | reverse complement strand
CTTGAGACGACGCGTACCTAAGACGACACACGACCGATGGGAGCCGCCGGTGACTGACATCGTGCGCTTTTTGCACTTACCGGCCGATCTGACCGGGTTCCGCTGGGACAGCGAAGTGCCGACATGGCAGCGGTCCGCGAACTGCTTGGGTGTCGACCCGGACCTCTTCTTCCCGGAGAGAGGTGGGTCAACCCGGGAAGCCAAGGAGGTCTGCCGGGGCTGTGTCGTCCGCGAGGACTGCCTCCAGTACGCGCTCCGCAACGGCGAGAAGTTCGGGATCTGGGGTGGTCTCTCCGAAAGGGAGCGCCGTCGGCTCCGTCGCCGCCGCAACGGAGCACCGTACCGGGTCAGCAAGGCTTCCTAGCGCCTGCGGTAAGCAACTTCCCCCGGCGAGGCAGGCCTTGGCCGACAGGCTCGGGCGTGCCTCGCCGTCATTTTTCGAGACGGTCTTCGATGGTCCGCTCGACAGCCAGGTCAAGCTCGTCCCAGCGCGACTTAGGGGTCGCATCCAGGACAGTCTGGGGTACAAGCCCAACGAGCTCGGCTCTGGCGACCGGTGCCATGCTCGCGACCGCGTCCCATATCTGGGCTGGGCCGACAACGAGGGGCCGGACGAGGTTGCAGGAGACTTGCACCTGCTCACCCAAGGCGAAGGCCAACGCTCGGACCTCCGCCGAGCGGACCTCCGCCGCAACGGCCCGGGCTTTGGCGAGGTCCGCTTCTGCAAGCCAGAGGTTGTAAGCCACCATCAGCCCCCTGGCACCCACGGCTACCGAGCCCGCCGTACGGTGCGGCTCACTGGGGCCGAAATCGGGCAGCGAGGTACGCCAGGCCTCTCTGCGCACCTCCGGCAAGGAGCGACCCGGGCCGTACAAGAACGCCGGCAAGCCGAGCTCGGTAGCCGCCCACCGTGCAAAGGCGTCCCGGGCCCTCGGCCCCCGTTCAGCAGCGGCGCCTTGTGCGTCCCTGAGCGGCCACCCCTCCAGGGCCACCCACGGCACCACGTCAAGCACCCCGAAACGGGGGTGTGCGCCGACATGGCTGCGCAGGTCAAGCAGGTCAACCGCCGCTCGCGCCAGGTCTTGGGCAGCGCCCATCACCGCGTCTTGCCCGCCAGCCAGGGTGAAGACGGAGCGGTGATGGCCACAGTCGCTGTGCCGGTCCAATAGGCAACTCCCGGCGGCCGCCGTCAAGGCCGACAGAGCGGCCGGGTCGCAGCCCTCGCTGACATTGACAACGCACTCGAGCAACGGTTCGTCGGTCTCCACGTCAACCAAGTCTGCCCTCACCTCCGTATAGTCGGTATAGAAGGTTGGCCGCCTGCAAAGTCCTTCTCCAAAGCAGTAGCATTGGGGAAACCGGCCAGCTCGCCAGGAGGTGCGCAGTGCTTGCAAATATCACGGGTGACTGGCCCTACATCCTTATCGCCGTCATCATCCTGTTCGGTGGGAGCCAGCTGCCCAAATTGGCTCGCAACGCCGGCGAAGCAATGAAGGAGTTCAAAAAGGCGCACGAAGAGGCCACCTCGTCGCCTCTTGCGTCGACGGGGAACATGGGCTCGACGACGTCCTCGGCCCCAGCTCCGCCACAGGTGGCCCCAGCTGCGCTCCCATCAGGCAGCGCTTCGCCCGATGATCACGTATCGCTCACTCGGTCAGAGCTGGACGCTTTGCTGGCAGACCGGGAAGCTCGTGCGAAGGCTGAACGCAGCGCCGACAGCCCCCAAAGCTGACCCAGCCCGCCCCTACAGTCCTTGCTCCCGGCGCGGGGCGCTCGAGCACTGCGAGGGGGAAGGCGTTGGCGCCCACTTCCCTCACGCCAAAAGGAACGATGAGGGAAGTTGGGCCAATGCCCTCCTCCCTCTTATCTAGTGACCGGCATGTTGGGGCAAAGGGCGGGATGTGGTGAGCGCGACGCCTTCATCGTTCCGAAGGCCGTGAAGGCGGCGCGGGCACCGCGTCCCCCCTCGTACCACCACCCTAGGGAGCTACTTGCGGACCGAGATCCCGGGCCGGTTGGGGCCGGACTGCTGTGCCCCCGTAGCGGGGGTGCGGGCGGGCAGCCCACGGCGGCTCCGGGCGATGCGCCGACGCTCACGCTCCGAGGCGCCGCCCCAGACGCCATGCTCGATGTGGTTTTCGAGGGCGTATTCCAAACATGGCCCTTTTACGGGGCACTCGGCGCAGTAGTGGCGCGCCACCTCTACCCCAACTCCGTCGCTCGGGAAAAAGATCTCGGGCGGCAGGTCCCGGCACCGTCCCTGCACCATCCAAGAAGTTTCCAAGCTGACCTCCGTTGCGCTTTGCGCCACACGCTGAATGTATTACGTTCCCGGCCGGTCTTTGGATCCCTGCCGGGCTGAACCTCAGTCAGAATGCGGGGAAGGACGCAGCATTGCTTCTTTTACAGTACTTCACAAGCGCCTGTCAAGGCGGTACCCGGTCGTCCTGGTGGCCAAACACCCAGCCCCCAACGGGCCCGGACAGCGCCGCCCAGACAACGTAGCTCATAACTTGACAGCTGCCAAGTGTTTGGTGGAACATGGAAGGCAATGAGCGCTCGCGTAAGCCTGCTCCTTCTCACCTAAGGCGAACACCCCACCCGGTGTTCGCCGAGACCTCCTGTGCCTTCTGGCCAGGAGGTTTTTTCATTCCCCGTCGTAGAAAGGGCCCAAAGATGACTCGCCCCCCGTTGACGATCTCCAAGATGCCGTTCGAGAAGTACGCCGCCACAGTGCCGCTCGTGCTCCCGGACCGTACCTGGCCGTCCAGGCAACTGGGGACAGCTCCCCGCTGGTGCAGCGTCGACCTGCGCGATGGCAACCAGGCCCTCATCGACCCTATGGACCCGGCGCGCAAACTTGCGCTCTTCGAGGCGCTGGTCGGCATAGGCATCAAGGAAATCGAGATCGGCTTCCCGTCGGCCTCGGGCCCGGACTACGAGTTCGCCCGCCACATCATCGAGGAAGACCTGATACCCGAAGACGTGACAGTTCAGGTGCTCGTGCAGTGCCGCCAAGAGCTCATCGAACGGACCTTCGAGGCCATCTCGGACGCCCCGCGAGCAATCCTTCACTTCTACAACTCGACGTCGGAGCTGCAGCGACGCGTCGTGTTCCGCCAGGACCGCCAAGGGATCATCGATATCGCCACGAACGCGGCCCGCATTTGCAAGGAGCTGGAGCACAAGGTCTCCGGTACCCACCTCCGCTACGAGTACTCTCCCGAGAGCTTCACAGGGACCGAGCCGGATTTCGCTGTTGAAGTCTGCGAAGCGGTCGCTGACGTCTTGGAGCCGACACCCGAAGCACCCCTGATCGTCAATCTTCCGTCCACTGTCGAGATGTACACGCCGAACGTGTTCGCTGACGTCATCGAATGGTTCGGCCGCCAGTTCCGTGACCGTGGTTCCATCGTCCTGTCCGTGCACCCCCACAACGACCGGGGTACTGCTGTTGCGGCGGCCGAGCTGGCGCTTCTTGCTGGCGCCGATCGCATCGAGGGGACGCTGTTCGGCAACGGCGAAAGGACCGGGAACCTCGACCTTGTGACTGTGGCGCTCAACCTGTTTTCGCAGGGCATAGATCCCGAGCTCGATTTCCACGACATCGAGGCTGTCCGGCGGGTGGCTGAGCACGCCACGCGGATGCCCGTCCACCCGCGCCATCCCTACGTTGGCGACCTCGTCTACACCGCCTTTTCAGGCTCCCACCAGGACGCCATCAAGAAGGGGATCGCAGCTCTGCCGGAGCAGTACGACAAATGGGAGGTCCCCTATTTGCCCATCGACCCCAAGCACACGGGCAGGACATACGAGGCGATCATCCGTGTCAACAGCCAGTCTGGCAAGGGCGGGGTTGCCTACGTCATGGAGACCGAGCATGGCCTCGACCTGCCCCGTCGCCTCCAGATCGAGTTCTCCAAAGCCGTCCAGGCCGTAACCGAGGCGAGCGGGACCGAGATAAAGCCGGATGAGCTCTGGGAGGCTTTCGAAAAGACGTACCTCGCCGAAAGCGCTTCTTTGCGCCTCATAGGGGCTGAGGTCGTGACCGAACGGGCGACAGATGCCCACGTCACTCAGGTGACCGCCCAGCTGCTCATCGACGGCGAGCACCACAGCGTTGTCGGGAGAGGCAATGGCCCAATCGACGCCCTGGTCACCGGGCTGTCAGAGCTCGGCATCGCCCTTGCAGTCCTTGACTACAACCAGCATGCCCTGACCGCCGGGAGCGGCGCTTCCTCGGTGGCGTACGTGGAGGTCGAATCCGCAGGCCAGGTGGTATGGGGTGTTGGAATGGACTCGAGCATCCTTGACGCGTCTTTGCAAGCCGTGGTGAGCGCTGCCAACCGGCTGCGCGAGCTGTCCACAGAAGGCCGACCGGCGGCGGAGCCACAGACGGCGGGAACAGCGGGGTGACTGAGGTCGCATATGCTCAGCGCATGTCTACTCAACAGTCAGAGGCCACCGGCCCCCCCCGTGGGCACGTAAGGGTCGTCTACCTAGGCCCCGTCGCCCCGCACTGGAGAGTCGACTCGGACTTCGGGGACCGCAACCTGATCGAGGAGCTTCGCCAGCGGATCCTGGCGCGCCTGTTGTTGTTGCCTCCGCATGACCCACAGTTCCGCCGGAACCGGGAACGCATAGTGCGCGACGCGGCGCGGGAAAACGTGCTCCTCGAGTGGGACCTAGGGGTGCCTGACGATGACGAAGGCGACTTCATAGGCACCGCCGAGGCCTGAGCGCGTAGCCATTTCCGCTGTTCGCGCCGTCGCGAGGCGGTAGCGTGAGGGCTGTGGCGCTTAGTCGTGGAACTATTTTTCCGGAAGCTGAGGGCCCGGGTGAAACGGGAGAAGGCGAGAGCCAGTCGGGCAATATCCTTGCGAGCAGTGAACTGCGCTATGTCAACAGGGAGCTGTCTTGGCTCGACTTCAACCGCCGTGTCCTTGCGCTGGCCGGGTCGCCCGTGCAGCCCTTGCTGGAGCGGGCCAAGTTCTTGGCTATCTTCTCGACCAACCTGGACGAGTTCTTCCAGGTTCGTGTCGCCGGCCTGAAGGACCAGTTGGCTGCGGGCATCTCAGGCACCGCACCAGACGGGCTTTCGGTCCCCGACCAGCTGCGGGCGGTAGGGGCCGAGGTGGAGGACGCCCTTTCGCAACGGTCACGGATCTACAACGAGGTCGTCGTGCCGGAACTGGCCACCCACGGCATCCGTTTAGTCCCATGGAGCTCTCTCGGCCCGTCCGACAAGGCGTACACCGAGACAGTCTTCGAGTCGCAGATGTTCCCTGTCCTGACACCCCTCGGCGTCGACCCCGGCCACCCTTTTCCCTACATATCCAACCTCTCGCTCAACCTCGCGGTAATGGTGCGCGACCCTCAGCGCGGTGACCGACGCTTTGCCCGTGTCAAGATCCCACCGCTGTTGCCCGGGTTCCTTGCAATGCCCGACGGTGAGCGCTTCGTCCCGGTCGAACAGGTGGTGGCGGCGTTCCTCGGTGAACTGTTCCCGGGAATGGAGATCGAGAGCTACTACGCCTTCCGTGTGATCCGCAACGCCGACCTCACCCTTGCAGAGGAAGAGGCGGACGACTTGCTGGAAGCGGTCGAGATGGAGTTGCGCCGCCGACGTTTCGGGCGCGCGGTGTGCCTGCAGGTGGAGTCCGGTTTCAGCACCGAAGTCCTTGACCTGCTCATCCGTGAGCTCGACCTGCACCCCGCGGACGTGTACCAACTGGACGGCTTGCTCGATTACAGCGCTCTGTGGGAGATCCACAGCCTCGACCGGCCGGAGCTGAAAGACGAACCGTTCTCACCGGTAACACCAAGCCGGCTGGCCGCTCCGGACGACGGGACCGTCGACATATTCGCGGCAATAGCCCACGAGGACATCTTCGTGCACCATCCTTACGAAAGCTTCGCAATGTCGACTGAGGCGTTTGTGAAGCAGGCCGCTCGAGATCCGAAAGTCCTAGCAATCAAACAGACTTTGTACCGGACATCGGGTGACAGCCCGGTCGTTACTGCCCTGATACGGGCCGCCGAAAGAGGCAAGCAGGTTGCCGCCCTTGTCGAGTTGAAAGCGCGAGGTGACGAGGCTGCCAACATTGGCTGGGCGAGAGCGCTCGAGCAGGCGGGTGTGCATGTGGTCTACGGCCTGATCGGGCTGAAAACTCATGCTAAAACAGCACTTGTGGTGCGGGAGGAAGGCGACGGGATCCACCGGTACTGCCACATCGGCACGGGCAACTACAACTCGTCCACAGCCCGTCTCTATGAAGATATCGGGATCTTGACTGCTTCCCCGGCGCTCGGGGAGGACCTCACTGACCTGTTCAATTTCCTGACCGGGTACAGCCGCCAGTCGGCCTATAGGCAATTGATAGTCGCACCTCTCGCTCTTCGTTCGAAGATAATCGAGCTCATCGAGAAAGAAGCCGAGCTGGGCCCGGGCGGGCGGATCGTGTGGAAATTGAACAACCTTGTCGACCGCAAGACGATCGACGCTCTCTACGCTGCTTCCCAGTCCGGGGCTCAGATAGACCTCATCGTGCGGGCAGTTTGTGGCCTGCGCCCCGGCGTCCCTGGCCTTTCGGAGACAATCCGAATCCGGTCGCTGGTGGGTCGGTACCTGGAACATTCACGGATTTACTATTTCGGCGACGGCGCCACCACTGAGTTCCCGACCACCGTCACCGGTGCGGTCACCGACGGTGCCACCCAAGAATTGGGGGCCCCGACGGGCTACGACGGCCAAGCAGTCCGTTCGGTCCTACCCGACGGCGGCAGGTACCTGATGGGGTCGGCCGACATAATGGAGCGCAACCTTGACCGTCGTGTTGAAGCCCTCGTGGACGTGGCGTCTCCAGAGATCCAGGCACGGCTTAGGGAAATCCTCGAAGTGAACCTGGCTGACGACGAATTAGCATGGGAACTGGCGCCAGACGGCACCTGGTACAAGGTGCCCGACGAGAAGCACATCAACGCCCAACGGCACTTCCAGGAACTTGCGGTGGCTCGGAGCAAACGCCACGGCAAAAGCGAGAGGCTGGCTTCGATCGGGTGAGCTCAAAGGTACGGGCCGCTGGTGGCGTCGTCTGGCGCCGCGTGCCGGCGGGGATCGAAGTCGTGCTGGTCCACAGGCCCGCTTACGACGACTGGGCGCTCCCCAAGGGCAAGGTTGAGCAGCGGGAAACCGACGAAGACGCGGCGCTCCGTGAGGTCCGCGAGGAAACTGGCCTCTCGTGCCGCCTCGGCCCGGAGCTGCCGAGCACTACCTACAGGGACGCCGAAGGGCGCCCCAAGGTGGTCCGGTACTGGGCGATGACTGTGCTACCGGGCACAGGCGCCATTGCCAACGTCCAGCCTGAACTGTTGCCCGAGGCGAAGGACGAGATCGACGACCTCCTCTGGGCGCCGCTTGACGAGGCTCGCCAGCGGTTCACCTACGCACGTGACGTGGTGGTCCTCGACGCGTTCGAAGATTACGTCTCGCGCTCAAATGTTCGCAGGCAAGAGGTCAACGACGCTGCCGAAGGCGAACCACAGCGGGACGAGGCACACTAGCGCCCCTCCGAACAGCACCGCGACCTTGTTGTAGCGACGTCTGCGGGCGGCCACGATGCGGGTGATGACCCAGGCCGCCAGCGCAATGACACCCCAGCCCACCGCGCCCGCTGCCGCCCCGCCAGTGCCGCTGCCGCTGCCGGTCCGGCTCGCGGTCAACGATGCCACCGCAGGACTTGGCCCCACCGTTGGCGAGTCGCCGCCACCTCCAACCGTTGCAGAGCCGCCGCCGTCTGACGTCGTCTTGACGGAGGAGGTGCCCGAATCCGGCAACGTGCTCGAAGTGGGACGAGTGGTCGCTGGTGCAGGCGGGGGACCACTGTCCGGCGACGTCGGCGTCCCGTGCGAGGTGACATGCAAGTGCGAGGTCACATGCGAGTGCGAGGTGACGTCCGAGGTGTGCGGCTTCCTTGACAAGGATGTTGAACGGCCAATGACGCTGGGGAACCTCCCGTCCTTTGTTGCCTCTACGGGCAACGGCTTGGGCACCCTGGTGCCGCGTGCCAGGTGCGTTAGTAGCACTGCCCTGACGACCAGGCGGGAAGTCGCTTCGAAACGCGGGTTGCAGGTGGTGAGCGTGAGCTCGGGCGTCCGTGTCGGGTCAAGGACGGCAACATCTGAGGGCGCTACGACGGACTGGCTGATCACGCCATAGACCCAGGTCGTGCCCAACGTGTCTGTCAGGTACACGAGGTCACCGCTGTGGACCTCGTTGAGCCGGAAAAACGGGGCCCCGAAGGTGGTCCGGTGACCGGCGATGGCAACGTTGCCGGCCTGACCAGGCAACGATGTGCCCGGGTAGTGCCCCGGGCCCATCTGCAGGTCGGCCTCGGCGACGCCTTGGACTACGTAGCGGTCGACACCGATGACCGGGATCACCAAATGTTCGAGCGCGCCTCCTGGCGGGGTGACCGGCAATTCCTCGGTCGGAGATCTGGGGTCACGGACGGTGGGCCTCGGCTGGGGCGTCGTCGGCTCCCACCCGAGCCGCTTGGCGATGCCCTTCGGCAACGGGCCCGACGGCACCGGTGCCAATGTGGTCGTCGTAGTCGTCCTGGGCGCTGTGGGCAGAGGGACGCTGGCGACGGCCGCATTGAAGTCCCGGGCAAGCCGAGCCTGGCTGTGCTCTTCGCTCAAGTTGGTACCGACCAGCTCGTAGGCGACGAAGAGAAGCACCACAAGTCCCGCGGTGACAAGCGCTAGGCCTACCTCACGCAGCCCGTTCGTCTTGTGATTGACAGCCTTGGGCAATCTTCGTCGCATATGTTGGCCCACATGACCAGGGTAAAGCCATTGGGGCACGTTGTGCCCGGATCGGGTTGCCCATTGGGCCCGTTCGTCTGTTCTGTCACAAGTTTCCCTGTCTTCTGGCACAGCGAGTGGTCCTCGCGGCCCCTACCGCACCGTTTCGGACTGGCGCTCGTTCTTCTGCAAGACTTCATGCGTGCCGTTGTTGTTGGTGCGTCATGCCCACGCACGCCCCCGTAAAGAGTGGTCGGGCGAAGACCGCTTACGCCCTCTTTCCGTGCACGGGGAGAGGCAGGCAGAGGGCCTCGTCGCAATCGCAGACCTTTTTTTGCCGCCGACGCGCACCCTTTCGAGCCCTTACCTCAGGTGCCTCCAGACCATGGGACCTCTAGGCCGGGCCAACAACTTGGCGGTCGAGGCCAGCGATGACCTGGCTGAAGGACAGAGCTCGTCGGCTGTCAGGCTCATCAGGTCGTTGGCCGGGACTAACGCTGTCGTCTGCACCCATGGGGACGTGATCGCGGAGATCCTCGTCACGCTCGCCGACGAGGACAGGGTCGACCTCGGGCTGACCCCGCGTCAGGCGAAAGGCTCGGTCTGGGCGCTCGAGGGGAAAGACGCCTTTTTCACCTCGGCCAGGTACTTCCCCCCGGTGGTGGCGGAGTCGGTTTGAAGTGGGAAGGCAACCAGAATTGAACGGCAATGAGGCACGCGACCTTTTGGCCCTCCTGGTCCAGGCCGTCGACAAGGCCAATCAAGGCCTCGTGGTCTGCAATAAGAAGGGCCGCGTTGTGTTGCGCAATGCTCCAGCCAGGGAGCTGGTCAACGCTCGGGACGGTGACTTCTTGGCGGAAAAGGCGCTCGAAGCTGCGCTCGGGCGGGCGCTCGCGGGCGCGTACCACGAGGAGACTCTCGACCTTTACTCCCCCACCAGGCACACCCTTAAGATCAGGGCGTACCCACTCGGCGGGTCGAACCCTCCCTCTGGCGCTATCGCCCTGGTAGACGATGTGTCCGAGCTGCGCCGGCTGGAATCGGTGCGCCGGGACTTCGTCGCCAACCTGAGCCATGAGCTGAAAACCCCGCTCGGGGCGCTCAGCCTTCTCGCAGAAACACTCGACGGAGAAGAAGACCCCGATGTCGTGGCTCGCTTGACCGCAAGGGTCGGTGCCGAAGCAACACGCTTTTCCCGGATCGTGGACGACTTGCTCGACCTTTCGCGAATAGAGGCTGGGGCCACGGGGAGCCTCAGCGCCGTCGCCCTATCGGCGGTTATCGATGAAGCAGTGGAGGGTTTTCAGGAGCCAGCGGCTGCCCGGGGGATCCGGCTGAACGTCGCTCCCGCGAGCGCGGTCCTGAACGTGATGGCCAACCGTAGGGACCTGGTTTCTGCAGTGGCGAACCTTGTCGATAACGCCATCAAGTACTCGGAGCCTGGCGGTGCCGTGTACGTGGACGCTGACCGGCGCGGCGACCGGGCGTGCTTGCGCGTCCGGGACGAGGGCGTCGGCATCCCTCGGCGCGATCAAGAGCGGATCTTTGAGCGTTTTTACCGGGTCGACAGGGCGCGGTCGCGCTGGACTGGTGGGACCGGGTTGGGATTGGCTATCGTCCGGCACGTGGCCGCCTACCACGGCGGCGATGTTTCCGTCGAATCAGTTGAAGGGGAAGGCTCGACTTTCACGTTGTGGGTTCCTCTCGCCAACCAGGGACACGTCCGTGACTGAGCAGGTAACGGTACTGCTCGTCGAGGATGAGCCTTCCTTCGTCGAGGCTCTTGTCGTCGGCCTGAAACGAGAAGGCTTCCGGGTCGAGGTCGCCTACGACGGCGCCGAAGCGCTCGACAAGTTCGCCTCGGTACGGCCGGACCTGGTCCTGTTGGACGTCATGTTGCCGCGGGTTTCGGGCATCGACGTTTGCCGCACCATCCGGGCCGGCGGCTCGCGGACGCCGATCATCATGGTCACTGCCAAAACCAGCGAGATCGACACGGTGGTCGGCCTAGAGGTAGGAGCCGACGACTACGTCAGCAAGCCGTACCGCCTACGCGAGCTCGTCGCTCGCATGCGCGCTGTACTGCGCCGCACCCCTCCTCCGGAGGAGGTCCCTGACGAGAGCGACGTGCTGGATGCAGGCGACCTGCGGCTGGACCCCGAACGACATGAGGTCTACCTGCGCGGCCAGGAGGTCAGCCTCCCCCTCAAGGAGTTTGAGCTCCTCGAACTGCTGATGACCAACGCCGGTCGGGTGCTGACCCGTGAGACCCTGATAGACCGCGTGTGGGGCCCTCACTACGTAGGCGACACAAAGACGCTCGACGTGCACGTGAAGCGTCTACGAGCACGCATTGAGGACGACCCTGGGCACCCACGCAGGATCACCACTATCCGCGGCCTGGGATACAAGCTCGAGTCCACTCGAGCGGGCGGCGACGGCCCCGAAGCCGACTAGGGCAGCCGCCTCGCCGGCAGCGGGGCTAGCGGCGGCGCAGTCTTTTGCTAGCGCCGTAGGCGGAAGCGGCTCTTGGTCTTGGCAGGCAGGATGTCGTCGAGCTGGGGATCGGCCTGCGGCACCTCGCTGTCGACGACAACGGGGTCGGGGCCCGCACTGGCCTCGTCATCAGTGCGCGGGGGCGGGCTGAAAGAAGGGGCGTCCACGTCGGGGCCGCCAGCGGTGGCCGGGGTTACCGGCATCGGACCGTTGGCGGCGGCGGGCGTTGCCCTCAAGGAACTCGCGCGAGCCGATGCGCCGGCGAGGCTGGTGAGGGCCCGAGCGGCCGAGGAGGCGGCGGCGCTCGAGAGCAATGGCTCGGCCTGGGCACCCGTTCCAACAGGACGAGCAGGGCCGGCAGGAGCAGCGGGCCCGGGAGCGAGCGCGGCCAGTGCTCGGGCTGCGGCGGCGGCCCCTGGGGAACGGGGCAAAATGGCGTTGCTGAGTGTTCCGGCAGACGGGGTGCCGTTACCGAGGGGCGTCGGAGGGGTGACCGATGGGCCGGCAGGGGGAGCGGGACGGGGCCCGGCTGCCGAAGCTGCGGCCGCGGCCGCCGCGGCCGCAGCCGGACGGAGAGCGGCGCCAGCGCTCGGAGCTTGCGGTTGGGGCCGGTCCTGGAACACCACTTGCGGCCATGCCTCGGGCTGCGGAGGGGCCGCGGGCAGCTGTAGCACCTCCACCAACTGGTCCTCCGGCGGCACCCCTAGTCGAACTTGGGGTTGAACCGCGACCCAAGTTGAGGGGGGTCGCCGGTGGGAAAGAGAGGCCAAGATGTTCTCGACGTGGGTTCTGGGCTCCACGAGCGAGCCTGCTTGGCTAGCCGCGGTACCCGGGCCGCCGACGGGCTCGTCCATCTCCGAGAGATACCCGTTACCGAGTGAAGGGACACCTAGGCCCGCGACGGGTTCAAGAGCGAGCTGAAACTGTGGCACATAGGGTGCGTCGGCTGCTCTCATGCGGCACTTGAGACAACTGCGCCCGGCTTTCCGAAACCTCTCATTGCGCCGATGTTCCGGCCATATTTTCGTCCGCTCTCATTTGGAGCTTGCAACCTCCAGGTCGGGTCGCGGCTGTACTCTCGCCAGGTGACGGCCGTCGATCCAGAGGGCACCGAAGTGACCACCGGTACCCGTGGTTGGTTGCTCCGTGTGCTGCCGATGGCACGCCGCTGGGCCTACTACCCGTACTGGCTCCCCGAAAAGGGTCAGGCGGACCAGGCCGTGCCACGAGACACGCCCTTCCGCCGGCTGGCGACCGTGCACGGCCTATCTTCCGCTGGAGACGCGTTAGTAGCAATAGCGCTCGCCGGGTCCGTCTTCTTCGACGTCTCAGCAAAGGCGG
>Ga0182024_10019172_pt1 | contig 12642 bp, 11 predicted proteins | sample P32metaG_FD_120480 | JGI IMG/M metagenome (GOLD analysis project Ga0182024, IMG submission 120480) | Permafrost microbial communities from Stordalen Mire, Sweden - P3-2 metaG (Illumina Assembly) | ecosystem: Environmental > Terrestrial > Soil > Wetlands > Permafrost | place: Sweden: Stordalen... | reverse complement strand
TATTCGACCGCGCAGTTCGGCAAGTGCCACGAGGTCCCGGTGTGGGAGGCCAGTCCCGTCGGACCGTTCGATCGTTGGCCGACGGGGTCGGGCTTTGAGTACTTCTACGGGTTCGTCGCGGGTGAAACCAACCAATGGTATCCCGCGATTCACGAAGGAACGAAGGTCGTCGAACCGCCGAAGACACCCGAAGAAGGCTACCACTTCATGGAAGACATGACGGATCGCGCGATCGCCTGGGTACGCCAGCAGCGGCTGCTTGCGGGTGATAAGCCGTTCTTCATGTATTTTGCTCCGGGCGCGACGCATGCGCCGCACCACGTCCCGAAAGAGTGGGCCGACAAGTACAAGGGCAAATTCGATCAAGGCTGGGACAAGCTGCGCGAAGAGACCTTTGCGCGTCAGAAACAGCTCGGAGTCATTCCGCAGGAGTGCGAGCTGACTGCGCGCCCCAAGGAAATTCCGTCGTGGGATTCCGAGACTCCCGAATTCAAACGGGTGCTGGCGCGCGAGATGGAAGTCTACGCAGGCTTCTTTTCATTCGCCGATTATCACATCGGCCGGCTCATCGACGCGCTCGAACAAGTCGAGGCCCTCGACGATACACTGATCTACTACATCATCGGCGACAACGGCGCATCGGCCGAAGGCACGCCACAGGGCACTTTTAGCGAAATGATCTCCTTCAATGGTATGAACGCGCTCGAAACCGCCGAATTCCTTACGGAACGCATCGACAAACTCGGCGGCATTGAAGCCTACAATCACTATGCGGTCGGCTGGGCGCATGCCATGGATACCCCATATCAATGGACCAAGCAGGTCGCATCGCACTGGGGCGGCACGCGCAACGGTACGATTGTCCGGTGGCCAAAAGGGATCGACGCGAAGGGCGAGATTCGCCATCAGTTTCATCACGTCATCGATGTAGCGCCGACCATCCTTGAGGCAGCTGGACTTCCGGAGCCATACATGGTGAACAGCGTCGGGCAGGTTCCCATGCAGGGCGTCAGCATGCTCTACAGCTTCGATGACGCAAAAGCCGCCGAAAGGCGCGAGACGCAATATTTCGAAATGTTCGGCAATCGCGGGATCTACCACAAGGGTTGGACAGCCGTCACGCGCCATCGGACGCCTTGGATCATGACGGGAACCGCGCCGCCCTTTGACGATGACGTTTGGGAGCTCTACGACACGACAAAAGATTGGTCGCAGGCACACGACCTCTCAAAGGAGATGCCCGATAAGCTCCATGAGCTTCAGCGCCTCTGGATCATCGAAGCAACGCGCAACGGTGTCTTACCGATGGACGATCGCATGGCCGAACGCATGAACTCGGACACTGCGGGACGACCGTTACTCGTTCGTGGCACATCGCAGGTCCTTGCTAGCGGCATGGGCGGCCTCAACGAGAACGGACTCATCAATATCAAGAACAAGAGCCATTCGATTACGGCTCAGGTCGTCGTTCCCGAAGGAAAGCCTGCCGAGGGAGCGATTCTCTCTCAAGGCGGGGTTGGCGGTGGCTGGATGTTCTACGTCAAAGACGGGAAGCCCACATACATCTACAACTTCCTTGGGCTTCAGAAGTTCGTCATAGCTTCAACGCAAGTGCTTTCTCCGGGCAAGCATCAGATACGGATGGAGTTCGCCTACGACGGCGGCGGGCTCGCCAAAGGCGGGAACGTGACGCTCTTGATCGATGGGAAAGCGGTAGGCCAGGGTCGCGTTGAACGGACCGTTCCATCTGTATTCTCGGCTGACGAGACCTCGGATGTCGGTATCAAGCGCGGCTCCCCGATAACGCCGGACATGCCCCCGGACAAGAGCGAATTCAATGGAAGCGTGGAGGTCGTCGTCATCGAAACCAGCGGTGAAAACCACGACCATCTTCTCGACCGCGAGCAAGTCCTCAATATGATCATGGCGCGGCAGTAGTCGCCGTGGCATCGCATCTCAGAAGAAGCATTGCTGCTGCGACGACCGCTCTCACCGCCCTGATTGCTCTGCAAGCCGCCGGTATGGCGCAGACGGCGTCGTCGATCGACCTTCTGCGCCGCGCGGTCAACCCAAATCCGACGCTCAAGTCGTACACGGCATCGGCGCAGTTGTCGGCGACGCTGCACGTCGTGATTCCGGTACACAAGACCTACGACGGCAAGGTGTACTATCTCAAGCCGCGGCGCGCAATTCAGTTTCAGAACGTTTCGGGAGCGCTGAGCCGCTTCAAAGACTTGGCGACGTCGACGCCGACCTACGACGAGGCGATGGCGCAGTACTCGATTACGCCTGGCACCGACAACGGCACCGTCTCCACCTACACCTTCGTTCCCAAGAAGCAGGGAAGCCGGGTCAAGAGCATCACGCTGACCGTCAACGATACCTCGGCGCTCGTCAGCCACGCGCAGTGGGCCTACACCAACGGCGGCAGTATGAGCTTCGACCAGATGTATACCAACGTCGGCACGTTCCGTCTGCCCGCAAAAACGAATATCTCCGCCTACTTCCCCGGCTACAGCGTCGACGGTACCCTTACGTTCGGCAACTACAATCCCAACGTTCCCGTTTCCCCGTCGGTCTTCACGGCGACGCCTGCGCCCTGAGCGACGGAGTCAGCGATATCTTCCAAGGAAAGCCTCCGGCAGATAGCACAAGACCATTGCGCCGACGAGAACCGTTAGGCCGATCAAGTTCCAACCGTGCTTGCCCATCGGCGTGACGCCGAGGCCGTATAGGAGCGCGACGATCGCCATGACCAAGAAAAACGGGCCCGTAGCATAGCAATGTACCCTGCCGCAACGGATCGCATTAGCGAGGCATGCGGCGCCCATCGTCGTTAAGGTGACGACCCAGACGGCGGTTCGCCAACCTTGACCGATATCAAAAAAGCCGCTTGCTACAAGCACCAGCGCAGGAAGCCAAAAGACTGCCCCGGCGAGCCTCCGGTTGGAAAGGATGTCGCGCGACTCGTTGGTCCTCACAACGCTCTCTAGACCGCCGCATGGCGAAGAATCGCCGCGCGGATCATTGCAATGGGTGGCGCTCCGGCGACTTCCGGGCCGTAGGCGTACGAACGGCACATCAGCCCATACGATGTTCGACCGTTCGCCGATAGCTCCACGTCATCGCCGTCAACTCGCACCGACGGCGAGCCGAGAAAGCGCAGGCGTTGCGAGAGTTCGGGTGTCTCCACGTTGATGTACTCGATCGCGGCATCCACCGCCGCCGAACGCACCGCCCGTAGCACGAGCTCACGTGTAACGTCTGCGTTTGGACATCCCTCAAAGGTCAATATCTCAATGCGCATGAGATCTATTACGCATGGAGCAGATTCTCAACATGCTGGCGGAGGACGTCGGGATCGAGTTGCGGTGCGCTGGTAACTCCGGAAAGCTGATGCATCCAATAATCGGGCTTCGGCGGAAGGATGTCGTCCCAAGAGCGCCCGCGCCCGTACAAGAGATAGACGTCCCATGCCGCTCCCGGCGTCCGGAGGACGCGGCCGTAGGCCTCGTCCAGCCAACCGTCGGCATCCCAATACTGTTGTGCGCGAGGGTCGGTTACCAATGCCATAGCTGAAGGCACGTGTCGGCGCTGAGCACCCAACTGCGGAACCCAGATAACGAACGGCAACAGTGCGCCGCTCGATTCGCGCGCCAGGATCGTTTTTTGAACTTCGAGAGACCCCCGAAGACAAAACCCTCAAGTCGGGCTGACGAGCATCACAATGCGAACCTTGTCCGCATCGTGGTTGAACGCTGCGCGGAGCGGTGCGCCGCCCTTAGCGATGTCGGCGAAGCGGGCGCTCGAAGTCCTGTGTGCGCATCCTCCTAATAATGTAGCTGCACCCAAAGCAATAAAGGTTTTCCGCTGCATGGGAATTTTCACTCCTTAAGAAAGCCGAAGATGGAGTAAATCGTCGACGCGAGCCACAACAGAGCGGCGGCCCACGTGATGAGGCGCGCGATACGAAGACCGAAGGGAATCGCAACCGCAGAGCCTTCAACGGCACACGCCGGTCGGCGATGCGTTTGCCAGAAGCTAAAGCCGAGCATGGCGCCGGAGGCCAGTAAGAGCCAGGGCGCATACGGGCGTAGCCCAGAGACGGCCGCGAGCCCGCCGGCGCCAAGAACCGTAACGAAGATGGGCGCTAGGGCCGGACCAACGCAACAGGCGCTCGCAATCCCGGCCGTAAGTGCCGCGCCGGTACCAACCGTGGCCGCGCCAATAGTGCCGACTTGGTTGTTGGTGCTCATTCGCCGATTCGTGCGCAACTTGCGATATGCGCGGCGTTATCCGCGACGATGTTCGCAATCAGCTCGATGACCGCTCTCACGCGGGGATCGATAACCCGGTAGATAATGGCCCGGCCTTGGCGTTCGGTCGCGACGTATCCGCACCATTTGAGACATGCAAGATGATTGCTGACACGGCTCTGCGGCATAGACAGGTGGTCGATGATCTCGCTCACGCTCCTAGGTCTATCGAGTAACAGCCGGAGAATTCGCAGTCGTGTCGGATCGCCTAAACCGCGAGCGAACTTAGCCAGCAATGCCTCGCCGGGGGCGCGATTGATATTCGCCGTCGCCCGGGCCTTTGCGGTTGCCACGAGCAGATCATATCAGGATAACTTGATATATTGCAAGTGCTGACCGGCACGCTCCGTGAAGCTGGGTCAAGAGCATCAAGCTGACCGTCAACGATGTCTCGGCGCTCATCAGCCACGCGCAACGGGCCTACACCAACGGCGGCAGTATGAGCTTCGACCAGATGTATACCAACGTCGGCACGTTCCGTGTGCCCGCAAGAACGAATATCTCCGCCCACTTCCCCGGCTGCAGCGTCGACGGCACCCTTACATTCGGCAACTACAGTCCCAACGCTGCAGTTTCGCCGTCGGTCTTCACGGCGACGCCTGCGCTCTAAGCGCAGTTCCCGCTGCAGGTCGGTTGCCAGCACTGCTGGAATTGCGCAAGACCAACCCTCTACCATAAGGGGCTATCATGCTTTCTTTACGAGACCAGGTTACCGTTGCGGTTCTCGCCGTATCACTTGCGGCCTGTGGCGGGTCTCAAGCTCTGACCGGAACGAACGTCGCTCCCTCCAGGGTGGCTGCGCCCGATAGAGCGCCAATCCCGCCCTGCAAGGGCCAAAAGAACACCAAAGAGTACGCCAGCATCGGGGCCAAGACGCTTTCCAGCAAGGGCGGCACTCTCTGCGTTCCGAGTTTTGGAAGTTGGGGCGGCACGATGGATTATCCCGGTCCTACCTCATCCAACTCCTCGATGGGATTGATCAGCAGCACCACGGCATATAATCCCGGCGCATTTCCGCCGCCGGGTTCGGTGAACCCGATCTTTTATATACAGTTTAAGCTTAGCACGTACGGCGTGATCTTCAGTGCGAAGCTCCCGGCTACCGGCGGTCTGTCGAGCAAGTTCCTGACAGTCGGGAAGCCGTACACGGCACAGGGCGCGTCCGATGTTGGCAGCCTCTGGGACGCCCTTGGAGAGTGCTACACGACCGCGTATTCGACCAAGTACGGTGCGACGATCCGCGGAATCGGATTCGTCCTAGAAAACGTGCACATGGGGGAGGCCTCGTCCGGAGTCATCAGCATTCTTCCGGGAAAACTCGCCACCAAAAAGTGCTGACCGACATACGCTCCTCTTATTTTGGCGTGGTGTACTTTAGCAAGAAAGCCTCAGTATCGGCGAGCGTGTCGGCCATCGCGGCACGAGGCCCTTCGATATGACCTCGATTCGCGGCTACGTAGAGGAGTATCGGTTTGGGCGAAGCCTGAGCCCACTGTAACGTTGCGGCGAACTTGTACGAGTGCGCCGGAGAGACTCGCGCGTCGTTTTCAGAGTTCATGATCAGCGTCGCCGGATAGTCCGTCCCTTTGTGTATCGCCACCAATGGCGCGTAAGCGTAAAGCCATTTGAACTGTTGAGGGCTAGCGATCGGCGATCCGACCTCGTCCGCCCATGCCGACTCACTACCGTAGGTGTATCCGCGCAGGACGTCGACCGGCCCAGCCTCCTCTGCAACCGCGGCGAAGAGGTCGGGATGCTGGACCTCCGCTACGCCGGCCAGCAGGCCTCCCCCGGAGTATCCATAGGCTGCGAGCGTCGCATGCGAGGCAAAGCCACGGTCGATCAGTAACTTGGCTGCAGCTGCGAAGTCGTCGAATGCATTTTGCTTGTTGCCGAGCATACCGGCGTGATGCCAGCCCTCACCGTACTCGCCTCCTCCTCGGACGCATGCAATGGCAAAAGCCCCTCCGTTGGCAAGCCACGCCGCACTGAGGTTTTGCCAGACGGGATGGTAGGCATCCCCGAAGCCTCCGTAACCCGTGAGCATCGTCGGCGTACTATGGTCGAGCTTGAGCCCACGCCGATGCGCGACAAAAACCGGGACGCGCACGCCGCCGCTGGAGTCGGCAAAGAATTCGTCCGTAACGTACTGGGCTGGATCGAACGGGGAGCGGCGCCGGGAATAGACGGTGCTTTTGTTCGTTCGCACGTCGTAGTCGAATACCGTCGAAGGATCGGTCGGGCTCGAGAAGCTGTAGTATGCACGCGGATCGCTAGGTTCGCCGACGAGGTCGCTTGTGGTTCCAAGACCGGGCAGATCTACGTCGTGGAGCAGCTTGCCGGACCGCGCGAAGACTTTGAGCTGTGACGCCACATCGTGAAGATAGCGAACGACGAACCTGCCGCCTACCGCCGTAACGTTTTCCAGCACGTCCGAGCGTTCCGAAATCACGTCCCGTTCGAACGACGGGCTGCGAAGGTCGATCGCGACCAGTTTACCCTTCGGTGCATCGTTGGTAGTTAAGAAATAGAGCACCGTACCGGCGTTGTCGACGTACGAGTATTGCGCGTCTCCCAGCGGCCGGAGCATCACGGTTCGGTCGGGGTTCCCGCGCAAATTGCGAATGGCGACGAGGTTCCCGCCGCTCCCGGAGCCCTCAACTGCGCCCAGAATTAAATAGCGGCCATCCCAGCTTTCATTTGCATAGGCGAGCCAGTCAGGATGGTTTGGGAAGCCGCAGACGAGCTTATCCTGTGATTGCGGCGTTCCGATACGGTGGAAGAAGGCCGCGAAGCCTTTGCCAACCGGAGTACCTGGCTGACGCTCACGCTCCGACCCATATCCCCCGTAGTAGAAGCCGCTGCTATCCCGAGCCCACGAAATCGGCGCCCAATCGGGCGTCCCGAGGACTGCACCAACGAGATCGGCGCCGCTCTGCGTGCCCAGGGTGTGCCAGCGCAGCCAGCCGCTGCCGGCAACATTGGTTGCATAGGCCACGGTGCGCCCGTCCGGTGAAATGAACCACTGCGCAAGCAGCGTCGAGGAGCCGCGCCAGCGGGCGTTCGGATCGAGCAGCGTCGACGTGCGGCCGTTGCGGATCACCATCAGGACAGGCTGCGACGCTCCGGCGATCGTGCGGGAGAAGATCGACGCGTACTTACCAGTGTCGGGAACGCCGTCGTACGGCGCGGACATCAAGCCAAGAATCGTCGAGCGAAATGCTTGCCGGCTAGGAAGATCCGCGAGACTCTCGGATGTCAGTTGCGTTTCAAGCGATAGCCAGTGCTTGACTTGAGCCGATTGCGTCGCTTCCAACCATCGGTACGGATCGGGGACTTCTCTCCCGAAGTAGCTGTCGGCCGCATCGCTTCGAGGCGTTGGCGGATAGACGACCGATAGCGAGTTTGCGTTGACGGCAGGCGGATGCGCAAAAGAGACTGCGCACCCGACCGCGAGGATGGCGAGGAAAACGGCTTTTGATCCCATGGAAGGCAGTTGCCGGGGCAAACTATCGCGTGAGAATCACTATGTAGAGGAGTCCCATTATCGCGTCTGCGGAGACGACCGCAAGAGTTAGGCGTCGCTTTCGCAGCGGGCTTGCGATGACGAGGATGCCGAAGACGAGTTTCTCCGCGGCCCCAACGATCATAGCCGGCACGCGAGCTTCGGGGTGATAGGCGGCGTATATCAACAAGCCGCCAACGAGCGCAACGAGCAGGCTCCAGTGGCGAGCCATTAAGATCACCGTCGCATCACTCGTCTTCTCGCCGAGGATCAAGGCGAGAAGTCGGCGAGGCATGACGACACCGGCGCCGACCGCGACGGTCAGAGCGCCGGTAACGAGAAGGATCGTCCCGATATTGGTTGGAGTCAGCCGTTCACTCCGTTCAGAACGCGCGTTTGGTGCGCAGCTTCATGGAGCGCTGCGTGCTCCGCCGGGCTCTTTGGCGTCGGCTCCAGGTCGAACGTCACGGTATTGATCGTCCCCGTAAACGCGAACGGAGACTTATAGGTCGGCGAGACCGGCGCCCGATTGTCTCTGCCGATGTCCATGCCGGCATAACCGGAGAAACGCCCGGGGACGGTGTGCTCTAACCTTCCCTCAGCGACGGTCGTGCCGTTCACGAGCAGCTTCGTGGCGCCGCCGGTAGCCGGTTTCGGCGCGTCCGCGCTGAACTCGAACCGTACGATTACGCGGCCGGCCGGAAGCCGTCGCGGTGACGAAATCGTTCCGCCCTTGGCCAAGCCGCGCAGAAGCCGATTCGTGTCGCCCAGCCTTTCCAATAGCTTTACCAGTCTTGGGTGCGAGTCGTCTTGCACCAGAGGAATGCCTAAGAAGCTGTAGGTGTGGTGCAGTTTTCCGTTCTGCACGTAGAGTGAGAAGCCGCCGAGAAAGTCGGCGTTGGCAACGATTGCACCTTCCGCACCGCCGTCCGGAACGACGATATCCGCCTCGATCGCGTATGACGTGCCATAGATGTGCGGAATCATTCCGGGTCCGACGTTCTCCACGCCGGAATAGAACGTAACTTTCGTCGTTTTGCCCGCACCGGGTGGTAGCACGCCGAAGAAACTTGCCATTCCGCCGAGCAGAGGCGTGGCGTTATATTTCTCCGCCTCTTCCCAGAAGAGCGCCTTCAGCTCGTTCAATCTCTCGGGGAACTTCTGCGCCAGGTCGTTTGCCTGCGAGAAATCCTCCGTCGTGTTGTACAGCTCCCAGACGTCTTGCTCCGGGTCCCAAACGCCGGGCGCAAACTTCTCCAAGGCTACAGGGTCCAGCGCCCACGGAATGCGACCGAGCTTACAACTCGCAATCCAGCCGTCTTTATACATCGCGCGATTGCCGAGAATCTCGAAGTATTGCTGCGCGTGGCGCTCCGCGGCCTTAGCGTCGTCGAAGGTGTATGCGAAGCTCGTGCCGTGCATCGGCATCTGTTCGATTCCATTAACGAGCTTGGGCGCCGGAAGTCCCACGAGCTCGAGAATCGTCGGCGCAACGTCGATCACGTGCGTGAACTGGGATCGAACGCCACCCTTGTCGCTAATTCGCTTCGGCCAGGAGATAACCATCGGGTCGCGCGTCCCGCCAAAATGCGATGCGACCTGCTTACCCCATTGGAACGGCGTGTTGCCGGCCCAAGCCCACGCACAAGAAAAGTGAGGCGCACTCCCGGGGCCGCCCCAGGCGGCGGCACCGCCGTAGACGTCGGCGAGGTCGAGCTGCTGCTCGGCGGTCAGCGGGACTCCGTTGAGCACGGTCATCTCGTTGACGCAGCCCGTCGTTGTGCCTTCCATGCTCGAGCCGTTGTCGCCGTAAATATAGATAACCAACGTGTCGTCGAGGAGACCGATCTCCTCGATGGCGGCGACGACTCGCCCGATATTATAATCCGCGTTCTCTTGGTAGCCGCAGAAGACTTCCATTTGGCGGGCATAGAGGGTCTTTTCCGCCGCGGAGAGTGAGCCCCAGGCGGGCATTGCCTCGTTTCGCGGCGTCAGCTGCGCGTCGGCCGGAATAACACCGAGCTTCTTTTGCCGCTCGAACGTTTGCACGCGCAGTGCATCCCAGCCGGCGTCGAACTTTCCCTTATATTTGTCGGCCCATTTGGTCGCCACGTGGTGCGGCGCGTGACTGGCTCCCGTCGAGAAATAGATGAAAAACGGCTTATCGGGAGCCTGGGACTTCTGCCCGCGAATCCAGCCGATCGCTTTATCCGCCATCGCATCGGGGAAGTAGAAATCCTCGTCTTGCGGCGGTCCCAGCACCGTGTTGTTCTCCGAAATCACGGTGTCGTATTGGCTTGCTTCGCCGCCGAGGAATCCCCAAAAATAGTCGAAGCCAAGGCCGTTGGGCCAGCGGTTAAACGGGCCGGCCGGCCCCTGCTGGTCGTCGGGCGTTAAGTGCCACTTTCCAAAAGCGGCCGTGTTATAGCCATTATTCCGCAAGATCTCCGCAACCGACGCGGCGCTCAAGGGCCACGTTGCATTGTATCCGGGCCACCCGCCGCAGAACTCGGCAATCGAACCGAATCCGACCGCATGGTGGTTGCGGCCGGAGAGCAGCGCGGCGCGGGTAGGCGAGCAAAGGGCGGTCACGTGAAAGCGATTATAGCGAAGCCCTTCCTGTGCGAGCCGCTCGAGTGTCGGGGTCGCGCTCGAGCCCCCGAACGTAGACGCGTTCCCGAATCCGGCGTCGTCGACGAGCACCAGAAGGACGTTCGGCGCTCCGTTGGGTGCTTGGACCGGGGTCGGAAAGTCTGCCACGCTGCCCGCGAGCGTTCGGTTTGCGACACCCTTGAACGGACGATCGGGAATGGGCAGGATGGTACGGTCGAGCGATTCACCCTTTGGCTGCGTGGCGGACATAGAGGAACCTCCCTTATCGCGTCCGCGGTGTGAAGTTCGTGCTCCGAGCGACGATCGTGAGGTTCTTACTCTGCCCGTTTACCGTTACGGTCGAGGCATAACGCGTGCCGTCGGGCAGACTCGCGAAGCGCACCTGCATCGTTACGCCGTTTGACGGTTGATCGAGATACGAGGAAACGTCGATCGAAGTCAGCGCTTTTGGATTGTTGCGCAGGGTAAGGACGACCGCGTCGCCCTGCTTGAGGTAGTTCGAAATCAGGATCGATGAGTAGCCGGGAGTTCCCGCCGGCTTAACCGTTACCGCACCCCGTGCGTATAGCTGCTGAATCTTGGCCGGATTCAAAGGCGAGTAACTCTTCGCGAGCGCCCCAACTTGCTGCGCGTACGTCTTATAATCTTCCTTGATGCGGTGGATGATGCCGCGCTGCCGGCCGCCGCTCGAGGGAGCGACGGGTTGCGCGATCAGCGTTCGTATCTGCTGGCCGTCGGGACCAAGTTGAACTTGGTAGACGTTCTGCTCCTTGACGTCGCCACGGACGCTAATCGTCTCTTGCGTCTGCCACGTGTAGTGCGAAAGCTGCTGCTGGTTGGCTGCGATCATCTGCTTCACTTGCTGCACTTTTTGCGAAAGCGGCGCATTCTGCGCCGTGCTAGGTGCTGCACAGACGAAAAGTCCGGTAAGGAATAGAGCGGCGGGAATGCCAGCCTTCACGAATAGTCCTCCATTAGTTTTCTAGCTAAGGAGAAGTCTAGTAGGCTATCGTAAAGTTCCTCCCTTAGAAGTCAAAGAGCGTGCACGATCTCCGGCTGCGCACCCCTAATTTCACCGATACCCTGGGCCTCTCGAACGTGATATCCTCAGTAGTCAGCTATCTTGACGAGGCCAGCCGCGCAGTCGAACCGGGTTCCGGGTCGGTCCTCATCTATGGCGGATCAAAAGGTGAACGACATGCCTAGAGCAGATCCTAAGGCGGCTCGTGAGGTTGCTGTGAAGCACTTGTTCCGTCACCTGCGTGACGACCAGCAGCTGCTTCAAAATCCGTTGGTGGGCCCGGATCTGCTCGGCGGCAAATTCACTGCGCACGAGCTTCGCGCCGGCGTAGCCCGCGCTGCCGCCATTATTCGTGACGACGATGCGCGTCTAGGACGATCTGAACGCGGTAAGCGTCAATCGGCCTGCCTTATGCAATGTGACCTGGGTTCCCGAAGCGTGGCTAGCCTCGCGGGCGAGTTCGAGATATCGCCTCGGCAGCTGGCGCGAGAGCGACATGAAGCGTGGATTCGCGCCCTACCGCACATCTTAACCAAAACGGCGCATCTAACTCCGGCGTCCCTGCACGACCTCGTGCACAATCGAGCGCTTGCGCTTTTTCGCGTCGGCCGAGTGCGCGATGCTGCTGAGCTCATTCGGGCACACGTCGCAAAGGTGGCTCCCGAAGCGGCCATGTTCAGCCTCTGCGGCCTGGCTCTGATGCAACACGACTTTAAAAGAGGCCACGATGCGGTAGAAACGTACAAGGAGTTAAACGCTCGCATTGCGTTATCTACCTGCGCGGGCTCGCACTCACGTCTGAATCTCGCGCTGTACCTCTTGACGATACTCCTTGGCCAAGCCGCCACGACGCAGATCTGGAACGTGCGGGTCCGAGAGCTCGTGCGGCGGGCAGCCCTGGAAGCGCCGGCCGACCCATGGATGTCGCGGACGATACTGAGCCTGTTATTTGCATTGGCGCAGAAATTCGTGTACGCGGACGACTTGCGGAGTATGCTCGCCATTTCTTTTGCCATCGACGACACCTGCCCAGAGTTTAATGATCTGGACTGCTACGAAACGTTCGCACTCCACACGGTGAAAGCGATTAGCGAGTATAAGCAGAACGGGTTCACCGTTGACATGGAAGCGCACACGCTCAGGCTGCTGCATCTCGCGCTTTCAAATGGCTGGACGAGCATAGTCGC
>Ga0182024_10019171_pt1 | contig 12643 bp, 11 predicted proteins | sample P32metaG_FD_120480 | JGI IMG/M metagenome (GOLD analysis project Ga0182024, IMG submission 120480) | Permafrost microbial communities from Stordalen Mire, Sweden - P3-2 metaG (Illumina Assembly) | ecosystem: Environmental > Terrestrial > Soil > Wetlands > Permafrost | place: Sweden: Stordalen... | reverse complement strand
GGAACTTACGAACTCGTGCAGTCCATCGATACGCCGGATGACGCAACCGTGGTGTTTCATCTGCGCGAACCCTACTCATCCTTTCTTTGGAATTTGACCAGCCCGGGAATGGGCATCGTGCCGCAAGGATCGGGTACGGAAGTGGCGCGGCATCCGATCGGGACCGGTCCGTTTCGTTTCGTGAGCGCTGAGCAAGATGAAGAAATTGTGCTGGAGCGTAATCCGAACTATTTCGGTGAGCACGGCTCGGCGAGCGAAACAAACGCGTATTTCTCCCGGTATGTTCTCGCGAGTGCGCGAGTGGGCGCGGGCGGTCGAGATGAAAACAGTAGTGAGGGGAACATCGAGCGGGTGCGCTTCCGTATTGTCCCCGACGCTGTGGTGCGAGCGCTCGAGCTGCGAAAAGGCACAGCGGATCTGGGAGGAGTCAATTCCCTGGGGCCGGACACCGCGGCGACGCTGGCCAAGGAACCGGGTATCGCGGCGGAAGAACAGCCGGGAACCCAGTTCGCTTACATTTCATTCAATTTCGACGATCCAATTCTTGCGCACCGCGAAGTGAGACAGGCTTTCGCGTACGCGACCGACAGGACGTCCCTGATTCGATATCTTTTGCGCGGACAGGCACGGCCGGCGTCGAGCCTGTTGCCGCCGAACCACTGGGCGTACGAACCGGATGTGCGGCAATACCCGTACGATCCATCCCGAGCTGAGCAATTGTTCGATGCAGCCGGCTTTCCGCGCGGACGGGATGGCGTGCGTTTCCATATCGAGATGAAGACTTCGACCGAAGAATCGGCGCGGCTGCTCGGCGAAGCGGTTGCGGACGAGTGGAAACGAGTCGGAGTTGCGCTCGATTTAAGGCCGCTCGAGTACGCCACATTTTTTTCCGACATCACCCACGGAAGCTTCCAGATCTATACCTTTCGCTGGGTGGGCGGAAACAACGATCCCGACACTTTCAATTACGTTTTCAACTCGAAGAAGGTGCCGCCTTTCGGAGCAAACCGGGGAAATTACCGGAATCCGATGCTCGATGCGTTACTGGAACAGCAAAAAGTGGAAATGGACCGCGCGAAGCGGAAGGCGATCCTCTCGCAAATTCAGAAAATCATTGCCGAAGACGAACCTTACGTCAATTTGTGGTATCCGGATAATGTTTGCGTTCACCGCGACAGAGTGGTCGATATCGTGATTCCGCCCGCGGGAGACTATGACTTTCTGTCAGCGGCCCGGGTGAAATAGCGTTCGTCTGGCTCAAAAAGTAATTCTGCGCTTGTATAAATTCCCCAGCCGAGATCAATCACCGTAAGGGAAAAAATACGCGCACCGAGCGCGTCTAATTGGCTTTTTTGAACGCGCGGTGGAGGTCTTCTTCGGGCAAAGCGCCTTCGCGGACGACCGACCACTCATCACCGTCGATGCGAACGATGGTGGAGGCAATGGTGCCGCCGGTGTCACCGGAATCGAGAATGAGCGGGAGGCGGTCGCCCAGCTGCTGGAGAATTTGCCCCGCGTTCGTGCAGGAAGGATGACCGGATAGATTGGCGCTGGTGCCCGTCACCGGGCCACCGACCGCCTCGATAAGAGCGGTAACGACGCGCGAATCCGCCCAGCGAAGCGCCACACGCCCGGTATTACCCGTAACTTTCAGCGGAAGGCGATGTGTGGCTTCTACGACGAGCGTGAGAGCCCCCGGCCAGAACTTGTTTGCGAGCGTCAAAAACACGTCGGGGACATCGCGGACGAGACTAACGGCCTGCTCGACCGAGTTGATGAGGATTGGAAGCGCTTTGGTTTCCGCACGTCCCTTGACCTGGAAGACGCGTTCGACGGCGGCAAGATTGAAAGGATCGGCGGAAAGGCCGTAAAACGTGTCCGTGGGGACACTTACGACGCGGCCGCGCTTGATGAAGGTGGCGGCATAGTCAACCACGTGGCGCTCCGGTGCTTCCGAAGAGATTTTCAGGACTTCAGCGGGCAAAGGTTTTCTCGCAGCGGGTTGCGCCATTGGTGCTGCAAAAAGCTATCATAGGCGAGGGTCTGGCGCAAGATACAGAAATGAAAGGAGGTAAAGGAAATATAAATGGCGGTAATAAGAATTGTAGATTGGCCATGGCGCTTCGATGCTTTGGATCGTTTGCGTTGAGCGTGCGGTGGCCCCTTGGTTTACGCTGCGGCAAGTGTTTGTTACGCTTGCGAAAGGCTAGCGAAAGGAAGTTGAGGGACGTTGACGCCGAAACCGAGAGAAGCGGAACTCAGTTCGATCTTCATTCGCGGAGGAGATGCGTGCGTGGATGTGATCACCAGCCGCGAAAATAAGTGGCTGAAAATGTTTCGCGCGGCGCTGCGTGGAACCGGGCCAGCGGCCGGCGAACCGATTGGAGTCGAGGGCACGAAGCTGGTCGAGGATGCCATTCGCTCGGGGCTCGCAGCACAAGCCCTGCTGGTGAGCGAATCGAGTGAGCGGGAACTTGAGCGAATCCTTCGAGCGGGCAGCGAAAGCGAAGCCGGGATACCTCGCGGGCGCATCCTACGAACGACGGATAAGCTGTTCGACAGTTTGACGGGCACGGAAACCCCGCAAGGGGTGGCAGCGCTGTTCCAGCAGCCCGTGTGGGGATTTGAAGACGTGCTACGCGGGCCGCACGCGATGCGCCGGAGTACGGCTCTGGTGATTGTGCTGGCGGGCGTACAGGACCCGGGAAATGTGGGAACGATTGTGAGATCAGCGGAAGGCTTCGGCGCAACCGGAGTGGTGGCCGCGCGCGGAACGGCGGACCCGTGGTCGCCTAAAGCGCTGCGTGCGGCCGCCGGAGCAGCGTTGCGTCTGCCGGTGTTGCGCGGAATTGCAAACCCTGTGTTGCTCGCGCAGCTGAAAATGCAGCAGGTGAAAATTCTGGTGGCTCGCTCGCGGCATCCGTCGGACGCGAATTCGACGGCTCAGTGGGAGGAAAGCCTGCAGGGAGCGGCGGCAATTTTTATCGGCAATGAGGGAGCGGGTTTGCCCGGAGAAGTCGAACATTCGGCTGACGCGGTTATTTCCATCCCCATCAGCGAAGCGGTGGAATCTTTAAACGCCGGAGTGGCAGCGTCCATCGTGTTGTATGAGGCGGCGCGACAGAGAACGCAGAAGGCTTAAGCGGCGCACATGGGACTTTTTCGAGCTATCGAACCACCGGAAGAACCACAGGCGGGGAGGCCGCTCGCCGACCGGATGCGTCCGCAAACGCTCGATGAATTTATCGGACAAGAGGACCTTCTGGGACCGGGTAAACCCCTGCGCACACAGATCGAGCGGGATGAACTCGGCTCGATGCTCCTGTGGGGCCCGCCCGGGTGCGGCAAGACAACGCTCGCGAGAATCATTGCGAAACGAACGAAATCGGAGTTTGTTCCCTTCAGCGCGGTGCTTTCAGGCATCAAGGAAATTAAGGAAGTGATGGCCAAGGCCGAGGGAACGCGGCGGTACGGGCGGCGGACGATCGTGTTCGTCGATGAGGTTCATCGATTCAATCGGGCGCAACAGGACGCTTTTCTGCCGCACGTCGAGACCGGAAATATTCTGCTGATCGGCGCGACTACGGAAAACCCTTCCTTCGAGGTGATCGCTCCCCTGCTCTCGCGGATGAAGGTCTATGTGCTGCGAGCGCTCTCGCAGGAACAGATCTTCTTTCTGCTGCGACGGGCCCTCGAAGATACAGATCGCGGGCTTGGCAAAGAGCACGCAGAGGCGACTGACGAGATTCTCGATCGGATTGCGGTGCTCGCGAATGGCGACGCTCGGGCGGCTTACAACACGCTGGAAGCTCTCGTGCTGGGCACCGAGGCGGATGCGAGCGGGCATCGAGCGGTCTCGGAAGCGCGGCTGGAAGATGTGCTGCAAAAGAAGCTGCTGCCCTACGATAAGGGCGGCGAAGAGCATTACAACCTGATCTCGGCGCTGCACAAGTCGGTGCGGAATTCCGATCCCGATGCGGCACTCTATTGGCTGGCCAGAATGCTCGAATCAGGGGAAGATCCCTTGTACGTCGCGCGGCGCATGGTGCGAATGGCAAGCGAGGACATCGGACTGGCGGAACCGGGAGCCTTGGCGGTGACGCTCGCCGCGAAAGAGGCGTTCGAGTTCATTGGGCCGCCCGAGGGAAATCTCGCGCTGGCTCAAGCCGCGGTGTATTTGTCTCTCGCGCCGAAATCGAACGCGCTGTATACCGGATACGGAGCGGTGAGCGAAGATTTGCAGGACACCGTCGCCGAACCGGTTCCGCTGCATCTCAGGAATGCAGCCACCGGACTCATGGGAAATCTGGGATACGGCAAAGGCTATCAGTACGCGCATGACGCCCAAGAAAAAGTGACCGACATGGCGTGCCTGCCGGATAGCCTCGCGGGGCGAATCTATTACAGTCCGACCGACCAGGGTTTCGAAGCGAGAATCCGTCAGCGGCTCGAAGAGATTCGGCGAATACAGAAGAAGACGCCGGAAGGTAAGGAAAAGTGAACGCGAAAAGAATCGAAATTCGACGGGGCCTCTTTCTCGGAAGAGGGAAACGGGGAAACGCGGGGCGGTTGCACGTGCATTTGATTGTACGCACCGGCGCCGTTCTTGGCCTGCTGATGACGGCGTTGATCGTTACATTGATCGGGACATCGTTCGGGTGGGGCACCGTGCAGGCGCAGGACACGCCTATTCTGACGATCCAGCAGGACTGCGAACAATTTGCCATCTCGAACGACAACAAGATCGTGTGCTCGGTCCCGCACGTAAGGCGCGTAAAAAAAGTGGTGATTCAACGGGCCGACATCTGGGTCGCAGCGGCGAACGGAAAGGAAAAGCTGATCGTCGAACCTGACAAGTTCATGCCGGTACCGCCGCCCTCAAGTTACACGGTGAACGGGCTGGCCTGGTCGCCGGACGGGCAGCGGATCGCCATGAGCATGACTACGGAGCACCCATCCTCCGAAGATGAGCCCGCAGAGGCGGCAAAAGTGGTCGCGTTGCTCGATGGCGAGGGTCACGAGATTAAGGTGTCCGGATCGAAGACGAGGTTCATCGAAAATGCGACGAATGGAACATGGCTCGCTGATAGCTCGACGGTGGTCTATCTAACCGGAGCCGGACCATACCAAATCGAGCGGGTGCGGCCGTTGGACGGCCAGACTGTGAACTTGTTCGCCGGGCACTCGTTCGAGGCCGTCACCTGGGATGCCAGGAACAATCAGGCATTCGCGGTGGGACAGAACCTCAGCATTCTCGGACGCGAGGCTCTGGTGCAGCTTGATCTGCTGCACGAGACAGTTCGAGAAATTTCGAGGATCGATACGTACCAGGGAGAAATGAGCATCTCGCCTTCGGGGAAGAAAATCGCGTTCTTCGAGGACGGTGACACGATCGAGGTGCACGACCTCGCCAATCCGACGAAGACGATTCGCGTCAAGGCTGGATTCGGCCGATTCCAGTGGGGGCCTAATGAGAAGCGAGTGCTGCTGAAACGAGGTCCAGCGGACCGATCGAACGATCTGGTGTGGGTCGGACTTTACGACGGGACCTTCGTGCCGGCGCTGCACGATCTCGAGTATCACTCATTCGCGATTTCACCGAACGGAAAATCGATCGCGGTCACGGAACCGGGGAAAGAAGTGCTGAAGGTGTTTCCGCTCGTCGAGTAGTCAGATGGATTTGCACGTCACTGGTTGGTGAATACAGGGGGCGGCGGCTTCAGCTCCGTATGCTCCGCCAAGACTTCGCGCTCCGATTCCGCTCCAATCTTCGATCCCCACTGATAACCGACCGTCTGAGACTCGCGAAGGACATCGGGAGAGTTTTTCAGCAGTTTCTGGCCGAGAGGCGTGCTGTAAAATGCGATGATCCCTTCCAGGTCTTCGTTCGTGTAATACTTGTCGTAAATCGGGATCAGCATCTCCAGGAGATCATCAAACCGGCTCACCATCTTATCTTGCATCTTCTGGAAGAACAGGCCGGAGAATATATTGGCTTTCTCGCTGTTCATGCCGGACTTCTCCAGGCTCGAGCGCATCATCGTAGACATCGTGGAGATCGATGCCGAGAAGTTGTTTTTGACTCCTGATAGTTCCACAAGCCGCTTGATATTCGCCTCGTTTCGGGGGGTCGATCTTGAGAGGCGTGTCGCTTTTCGGCTGAGGCGACGCCGACCGGCCTTCCGATTGAGCTTTCGCCGGGATAGCTTGCGCGGAAAGCGATGAACATACTATGAGAAGGACCCCGGCGCTCAGACCTGCGTTCATAGGCACTCCTATCGAACCCGTTCGGCTGTATGAACAGAGTTTGGGACCTCGATGAACCAACGACAAGAACCGGGATATTCAATGTTTCCGGTAAGAAAACAGGGGGGTAAACTTCGGGCCTTGATAACTGCCGTAAGAAACTTCGCCTAAACTATGTCGGCGCGGAAAGGACGAGATATCTACTGCAGGCGGAACCGCTTGATGTGCTCCTTGAGGATGCACTTGTCCATGACTACGAAAAGCCCGGCAACGCGTGCCTTTTCGGCGGCCTCGGAATCAATCACACCTTCCTGCATCCATACCGCGCGAGCGCCGATTCGAATCGCGGAGTCCACGATATCCGACACGAATTCGGAGCGGCGGAAAATGTCGACGATATCCACGCGCTCGGGTATGTCTTCCAGGCGGGCGTAAGCCTTTTCACCCAGGACTTCCGTCTCGACAGGATTCACCGGAATGATCCGGTAACCGGCTGACTGCAGGTAGTGAGCGACGCCGTAGCTGGGCCGATATTGACGATTCGAGAGGCCAACCACCGCGATTACCCGGCTGTTCTGAAGAATTTGACTGACGGGATCCCCCGCGGGGAGAGGCGAGTCTTGCCCAGGTTGGTGATCGGGGCGGTCCAGAGAATTGTTCATTTTATTTTGTGGTCCTTTCAGTGCGTTTCGATTTTACGCATTTGCAGAAATGCGATCTGCAAAGCGCATCAGGAATTCTTGTTTTCAGCGCGAACACAAACCGAACAGCCCCGAAACATGCGGCATGCCGGTGTGTTGCGCCACCTAAGAAATTCCCCGATTGATGGCGGTATCATACTTGAAGTTTGCAAAAAGAAAAGGAAAAGTAGTTCTCGATACCGAATTGGCGGCGATTAACGACGCGGCTTGTGCGGCGCGCTCGATCCACGCGAATGGGTACTAGGCCGGCTAGGTTGACGGCCCGATGGGGTCCGCGACTTGCCGCTATTGCGGAGAAAACTTCCCTTTGAGAGCGCGGGTGGATTTTTGCTTTTGTGGCGGGCATTCACGCCGGATCGGGACGCATGGCCGGCGTTGCGGCGAAAACTTCCCTTCGCCGGCGTGTGCGAATCTTTGCTGCCGTGGCGGGGGCTCACGTTCAAAGGCCGGCGCGGCCGAGGCTTGCTGATTTTTCCGGCGGGATTTCGGATGGCCTGTACCGGCAAATCGCCTTGCAGTGCGCGAGAAAGCGCGGCAACTTCCGCGGGGGAAAGCGTCCGATGGGATCCGGATGGAAGCGATTCGAGCGCCAGGCTGCCAATGCGGACGCGCTTCATTTTTTCAACCGGATGTCCGGTCTGAAAAAGCTTGTTGCGGAGGGCATTGCGGCGAGCTTCGGAAAGTGTCACCTCGTACCACGGAGCATCGGCGCCCCGGAGGCGCGAAATGCGCGCTTCGGTGGCGCGCGCCAGTTTTTCGATTTCTTCAAATGTGAGAAGAGATTTCAGCTTCAGATGATACGTCTGCGAGAGTTTGTGCGATTGGAGAATGCGGTTCGCAAGATCGCCGTCGTTGGTGAGAAAGACGAGCCCAGCGGCATGATACTCGAGGCGACCGACCGGGAAAACCCGCTCCGAAACACCGCCCAAAAGATCCCGCAGAGAGCGACGCCCTTCCGGATCGCTCATGGTGGAAACGACCTCGGCCGGTTTGTGCAGAAGCAAATAGACACGTTCGGTCTCCGGACGAAGCAGTTTGCCCGAGACTTTGATGTGGTCGCGTGATACGTCAGCCTTCGAGCCGAGTTCGGTGACAGTGGCGCCATTCACCGTGACCAGGCCCGAAGCGATCATCTCTTCAGCATGCCGCCGGGAAGCAAGTCCCGCGCGGGCAATAATTTTTTGCAGGCGTTCCAGCATTAGGTGTCAATTATGAATGGTTTGACCGAAGCTTTGTAACTTTCTTCGACCGGGAGCGAAATCAGGAAGGTTCCGGGCTCCCTGCGGTCGCGGCGCGAGATTGCTCGGAAGACTCATCGGGCGCTTCATCGGCAGTCGCGGAAGTTCCATGATCGGGAGCAAGCTGATGCTCAGGCTGTGCAACTTGCGCCACGGCGGAGGATTCGGGGACATCCTCTCCGAGTTCAGCGAGATCGTTATCATCGTGCGGCGAGCCTTCGGCGGGAGCGGCAGCAGGCGCCGCCTCTGATTCGCCGCCGGGCTCGGACGGCGCAATACCCGCATCGGAATCGAGCGCAGCTTGAGCGAGCTGTTCGAATTCCTTGAGACTTGGGAGCTCATCAAGATCCGACAGGCCGAAGCGGATCATGAACTGCTTCGATGTGCGATACAGGATCGGACGGCCGATCACTTCCTTGCGGCCCGCCGTGGTGATGAGGCGCTTCTCGAGGAGCGTCTTGATGACGCCGCCCACGTTCACTCCGCGAATTTCGTTGATTTCGGGCACCGTAACGGGCTGTTTATAGGCGATAACGGCAAGCGTCTCGAGCGCCGGCATCGTGAGGCGAAGAGGCGGCTGAAGACTCTTGATGAATTTGCGCACCACGTCGTGATGCTGGGGCTTGGTATAAACCTTCCAGCCGCCGGCGACCTTGCGAACTTCGATTCCGCGGTCGTCGGTTTGGTAGGACGCGACCAGCCAGTCCAAGGCCGTACGAGCTTCGATCTTTTCGACACCGAGTGCGTTGGCAATCTGGTCGAGCGTGGCGGGCTCGTCCGCCGCGTAAATGATGGCTTCGAGGGCTGCCTGGATTTCTTGTGGCGTCATGGGTTCACCGTAACTTCAGGGTCCTTGTAGAAAATCGCAGTTCGTGCCGCGCGTCAGCCGATCATAGATATTGCTCTTCGATCTTTGACATGGCTTCGGGGCCGGCGAAAACCGCGTCGAACATCCTGTGCTTGCGAAGAGCGATGTCGGTGAAAAGGTCACTCTGTACGAGAATCACCGCCTGCATGCGAACCATTTCCAGAACGGCCAACAGGGCGACGATCATGGCATTGCGAGATTCGCAGGTCTCGAAGAATTCGATCAGCGAAACGGGATCGTCGGAAGTCATCAGACGCTGGCGAAGCCGGTCCATCATCTGCGCGATCGAAACGCTGTCATGCTGGAGTTCGAATTTCGGGATTTCCTTGCGCCGTTCGAGGACCTGCTGAAAGGTCTTTACCAGATCGACCAGAGAAACAACCATCTCGCCTTCGATAGCGTCGCCGGTGTAAAGGGTGCGGTCGGGCTGCGACCATACGTGGCTCTCGATTTGCTGCTTTTGATACAGAAGCTGCGCCGCGTTCTTGAACTTTTCGTGCTCGATCAGACGGTGCACCAATTCGTCCCGCGGATCCTGGATATTTTCGGGGCTCGCGAGCGGGTCCGCCGGAAGAAGCATCTTGGACTTGATGTGGATCAGGGACGCGGCCATGTAAATGAAATCGGCGGAGACGTCGATGTCCAGTTTTTCGAGCTGGTGCAGGTAGTCGAGATATTGCTCGGTAACTTTGGCAATCGGGATGTTATGAATATCGAGCTCCTGCTTCCGGATCAAATCGAGCAGGAGATCGAGCGGCCCTTCGTATGCCGGCAAATTGATTCGATAAGGCGACGCCATTTTCAATCCGTGCCGTGACTCTCCGAAGAATTTACGATCGGGCTCATTACGATCCCGATGACTCGCTGACGGCGGCGTTTGCCTTCGGCGAGGGCGTCCGCGCTTCGTCCCATTTGAAGATGGCGCTACGGACGCGCTTCATGGTGCGACGCGCCGCGGACCGTGCCTTTTTACCGCCGGCATCGAGAATATCCCAAACGCGTTGCGGATGCGCCTCAATTTCCTTCCGGCGCGCCTGAATTGGCTCAATCCATTGGATCAGGTTCTCGGCCATGGCCTTCTTGCAATCAACGCAGCCGATTCCGGCCGTGCGGCAACCCTGGTCGGCCCAATCGATCACCTGCCGCGGCGAGAAGAGTTTGTGATACGCGAACACGGGACAAACCTCCGGGCGGCCAGGGTCGGTACGGCGCTGGCGCTGCGGGTCCGTCATCATGTTGCGGACCTTTGTCCGGATGTCGTTGGGAGGGTCGGAGAGCCAGATCGCGTTGCCGTAGCTTTTGGCCATGCGCCGGCCGTCGGTGCCTGGAAGGCGCGGAGTTTCCGTAAGCAGGTGGCCGGGCTCGCGCAGAACTTCCTGTACGGAAAAGAATTTCTTGTCGGGCTCGAGGCTCTCCAGGAAATTCTCAACGCCGACTTGAGCGGCTCGCTTTCGAAACATCGAGCCATATAGCGCCTTTAACTCCGGCAGCGGGGCGCCCTTGGGAATTTCCGGCAGTGTCGGCGGCCCCTTTTGCAACACCCGTTCGAGAGCCGCTTGATCTCCAAATAAAGAATCCTTCGTCTGAAATGCGAACTGTGTGTTGAAGCGGCGCACGACTTCGCGGGTGAGCTCTACGTGAGGAACCTGGTCCTCGCCGACCGGAACAAGCAGATCGACCTTCGGCTCGCCGTACAGGACGATGTCAGCGGATTGCAGAAGCGGGTAGCCGAGGAAACCGTAGGTGCCAAGGTCGCGGTCTTTGAGATTCTCGATTTGCTCCTTGTACGTGGGTACGCGTTCGAGCCAGCTCAAAGGAGTGATCATAGAGAGGAGCAAATGCAGTTCGGCGTGCTCGAGAATGCTGGACTGAATGAAAATCGTCGACTTCGCCGGATCAAGGCCCACCGAAAGCCAGTCGATCGCAATCTGCAGGGTATTTTCGGCGATGGAGGACGTGTCCTCGTAGTGGGTGGTCAGCGCGTGCCAATCCACGACGACAAAATAGCAATCGTATTCCTCCTGAAGCTTGAGCCAATTCGAGAGGGCGCCGAAATAATGGCCGAGATGGAGGCGGCCGGTCGGCCGCATGCCGCTGAGGACTCGCTTGCGTTTTTCCACTCTGGAGAAATTCTCCTTAACCGCCAGAAATTTTCATAGATATCAACAGTAGAGGCCGCGACTGAAGCCGGCGCGGCACAGCTTACTCGTGGTTTCGCAGAGAGCGCGCAATCACGGTGCGCTGCATCTCGCTTGTGCCTTCGTAAATCGTGAGCACGCGAGCGTCGCGGTAGAAACGCTCGACTTCGCTTTCGCGCGAGTATCCGGCGCTGCCGTGAATCTGCACGGCTTTGTACGCGACGCGATTGGCCATCTCGCTCGCGTAGAGCTTCGCGCGCGAGGCAGCCGGGCCGAGCCGACTTCGTCTCCGGGTAGCCTCGACGCCGGGATCAGATGGCGACTGCTCAGCCGTTGCGAATTCCAGCGCTTCCTTATCGCGAAGAAAAGCCGCGAAGTGCGTAAGCGCGCGGGCCGCTTCAATTTCCGTTTCCATGTCCGCGAGCATCAACTGGATCGCCTGATGCTCGGCAATCGGCTTGCCGAACGTGCGGCGCTGCTTCGCGTAGCGCGCGGCCGTTTCCATCGCCCCCTGCGCCACTCCGACCGCTTGCGCCGCGATGCCAACCCGCCCGCCATCGAGCGATTCGAGGGCTATCTTCAGGCCCTGTCCCGTTTGTCCAAGGCGATTTTCCGCCGGCACCCGGCAATCTTCGAAGACAATCTCCGCCGACCGCGATAAACGCAGACCCATTTTATCTTCATACCGCCCGATCCGAAAGCCGGGAAAGGAGGGCTCGACGAGAAACGCGGTGATCCCACGGGAGCCCGCCGCAGGATCCGTCCTGGCAAAAACGATGTATACGCCGGATTCGCCGCCGTTGGTGACCCAGCTTTTGGTGCCGTTGAGCGTGTGGAAGTCGGCATTCCGCGTGGCGCGAGTCTGAATCGCCGCCGCATCGGAGCCTGCCTGTGGTTCGGTGAGGCAGAAGCCCCCGAGAATTTCGCCGCGCGCAAGCCGAGTCAGATATTTTTCCTTTTGCTCCACGGTGCCATATTTCCAGATGGGCACCGCCGCAACGGAGTTCGTGACGCTGAGGGCGACGGCAATGGATGCGTCCACGCGAGCTACTTCTTCGAGCATGAGGGCATAGCTGATTGTGTCCGTGCCGGCCCCGCCCCACTCCTCCGGTATCAGCATCCCGCAGCAACCCAGTTCACCGAGACGGCGGATTTCGGCGCCGGGGAATTTTTCGGTTCGGTCGTATTCACGCAACAACGGCCGGACCTCGGCCTCCATGAACTGCCGGACGGTATCGCGAATCAGAATCTGGTCGCTGGTGAAGGAAAAATCCATCTCGAATCGCAATCGGGATGCTAGCACGGAAGTTGAAAATGAAGTGGTCGAGTTCGACGGGCTACAGCTTAAAGAGTTCACGGAGGCGCTTCGTCTGCACGCGAGACACGGGAATTTCGCTGGCCCGCTTATCGTTCATCTTGAGGGTATAGCTGGATTTGAACCACGGAATCACT
>Ga0182024_10019170_pt1 | contig 12643 bp, 12 predicted proteins | sample P32metaG_FD_120480 | JGI IMG/M metagenome (GOLD analysis project Ga0182024, IMG submission 120480) | Permafrost microbial communities from Stordalen Mire, Sweden - P3-2 metaG (Illumina Assembly) | ecosystem: Environmental > Terrestrial > Soil > Wetlands > Permafrost | place: Sweden: Stordalen... | reverse complement strand
TGGTGGATATCGCCTACAGCCTCGTCAATCCGCAATTGCGGGCGGCGCGCGGCGCATGAAAGCGCGCACCGGCCGCAATTGGAGTCTGGCGCTCGGCGCCGGCGTCACCGCCTGCTTCATCGCCGCCGCGGCGCTCGCGGTCTTCTGGACGCCGTTCGACCCGCAGCTGCTGAACATCGTCGATAAGCTGCAGCCGCCCAACCAGCACCACTGGCTCGGCACCGACCAGCTGGGCCGCGACGTGTTGTCGCTGCTCATGGCCGGCGCCAAGACCTCCGTCGGCGTTGCGCTGCTGGCGGTGATCATCGGCGCCGCCGCCGGCGTGCCTTTGGGATTGATCGCGGCGGCAAATCAAGGCAGCGTCGACGAACTCGTGATGCGGGGCAATGACCTGATTTTTGCCTTTCCAGCGCTGCTGCTCGCCATATTGATCACAGCCGTGTTCGGGCCGGGTGCGGTAAACGCCGTCATCGCCATCGGCATCTTCAACATTCCGGTGTTTGCACGCGTCTCGCGCGCCGGTGCGCTGCAGGCTTGGACGCGGGATTACACGTTGGCGGCGCGCGTCGCGGGAAAGGGGCGCTGGCGCATTTCATGGGAGCACATTCTGCCGAATCTGTTCGGATTGCTGGTGGTGCAGGCGACCATACAATTTTCCCTGGGGGTCATCGCCGAGGCGGGACTGGCCTATGTGGGTCTCGGGGCGCAGCCGCCGGTGCCGAGCTGGGGCCGCATGCTGAACGAGGCGCAGACGCTGACCGCGCTCGCACCGTTGTTGGCGCTGATGCCGGGCCTCGCGATGTTGTCGTTCGTGCTCGGGTTGAATCTGCTCGGTGAAGGGTTGCGCCGCGGCACCGGGCGCGCGCCATGAGCGAGGTGCTGCGCATCGAAGATCTGAGCGTCACGATCGCTGCCACGCCCATCATCAAAAATGTATCGCTGAGCGTCGCCGCGGGCGAGATCCTCGGACTGGTGGGCGCGTCCGGTTCCGGAAAATCCATGACGGCGCGCGCCATCATGCAACTGCTGCCGCCGGATGCCGGCATGAGCGGCAGCGTGCAGCTGCGCGGCGAATCTTTAAGCCGCATGAGCGCCGTGCAGATGCAGGCGGTTCGCGGCCGCGATCTGGGCATGATATTTCAAGAACCCATGTCGGCGCTGAATCCGTTGATGCGCATCGGCGATCAGGTGGCGGAGACCGTGCTGCTGCATCGAGCCGTTTCGCGTCGGGCGGCGCGCGCCGCGGCGCGCGCAGCGCTCGACCAGGTGGGCTTGTCCGGCGAAGCCGGCGCGCTCGATCGGCTACCCTTCGAATTGTCGGGCGGTCAGCGGCAGCGCGTCGCGATCGCCATGGCCGTCGTCATGGCGCCGTGCCTTCTGATCGCCGATGAACCCACCACGGCGTTGGACGTCATCACCCAGGCGCAGGTTCTCGCGCTGCTGCGCGACCTGGCCAAGGTCCGCGGCATGGGCCTGCTGCTGGTGACGCACGATCTGGCGGTCATCGCGCAGCTGACCGATCGAGTCGCGGTCATGCAGCAAGGTGAAATCGTCGAGCAGGGGAGCACGGCGCAGATACTCTATCACGGCCGCCAACCCTACACGCAGTCGCTGCTCGCGGCCGCACGATTGCAGCCCAAGCGGACGGGCAAGCCTCGAGTGGATGCCGCGGAAGTCCTGCAAGTCGACGGCGTGGTGCTGGACTATCCGCGTAGACGCCGCGCGCTTTTCAGCGCAGCGGCGCCGCTGCGTGCCGTGGACGGCGTGTCGTTGTCGATCCGCGCCGGTGAAACCGTGGGCTTGGTGGGCGAGTCTGGTTCCGGCAAGTCCAGCTTGTTGAAGGTCATACTGGCACTGCAGAAGTCGAACCATGGCCGGGTGAGCTTGCTCGGCGACGTGTTCTCCGTGGCCACGGGGACGACCAAGAAGCGGCTGCGGCGCGGCATTCAGGCGGTATTTCAAGATCCGGTGGGCAGCTTCGATCCTCGCTGGCCGGTGGAGCGCCTGGTCGCCGAGCCATTCTTTCTGCTCGATGCTCCGCCTCACGCCGCGGAGCGAAGCCGCAAGGTGGCGGAGATGCTCGATCAGGTTGGAATGAATGCAAGCGATGCACAGCGCTACCCGCATGAGTTCTCCGGCGGGCAGCGCCAGCGGATCGCGATCGCGCGCGCGCTGATCACCCAGCCGGCAGTGATCGCCTTCGACGAGGCGGTATCCGCGCTCGATGTGCTGGTGCGCGAACAAATATTGCTGCTGTTGGCGCAGCTCGCCGAGCGGCTGAATGTGGCGTACTTGTTCGTAACGCATGACCTGCACGTGATCAGAGCCATCGCCGATCGAATCTACATCATGCAACGCGGCCGGATCGTCGAGGAAGGCGCCACGGAGTCGGTCTTCAACTCGCCGCAGCATGCGTACACGCGAGCGCTGATCGAGGCGACTCCGGCGCTGCCGGCCTAGCTTAGTTAGAATGTCCCCATCCAAAGTCCGCGATACCGACCTTGATTGGTATCTGGCGCGCACTAGTAATTGGTGATAAAACACCGTCGGGTTCATATGCATCAACTTAAAACCTATCTTTCCTTAGGCTGCTTTTTAGCCGTGTTGATTGTGGGTCATCATTTCAACCCCATCGCTACGGACGTGTTCGCCGTGGTATTCGCCTTGATTCTCATTGTTATCTGGCTTCAGATGTACTTCATGCCGATCGAAAGGAAGCGGGAAAACATTGCTAAATTCAAAGCCAGGCACGGCATCCCTGTTAATGAGTCGCACAAAGTTGATGAGATGTTGCAGAGAGGCTTTTTTCGTAGTCGCTAGCTTTCGGATAGCCGCCTTTGTTGTGCTAACAATGAAGAGGTTTAATTAAGTCAACGAGCAGCCTGTCGCGGCGCTGTGAAACACGGCGCGGCCGATGGCGCGCGCCAAGCAATCCGCGGCGGCCGAGCCTATGCGGCCGATGTGCGCGGGCCGCGACAGAGTTCCGGCCAACGGCAGCGCGCCGCTCGCCAGCGCGAACACCGTATCTCCGTCGAATGGCGTGTGTGCCGGACGCACGGCGCGTGCAATGCCATCGTGCGCCATCATGGCGATGCGCCGGCATTCGACCGTGCTCAAGTCCGCATTGCAAGCCACTACCGCCAAGGTGGTGTTCGCGCCGGCCTGCAGCCGCCCTAAGCTAAGCAGACGCGCTTGATCGGGAGCAGGATCGCTGATGTCCATCGCCGTCCGCGGCGCACCGCAGCCGCCGAACTCAGCATCGAGCTCATAGGGCCAAGCCCAAAAGGTCTTACCATCGGGCATGAGGGCGGAGCCAACGGCGTTGAGCGCCACCAATGCGCCGACGACGAGGCCATCCCCTAAATCGATGGACGTGGAGCCGATGCCGCCCTTGATCAGGCCGGCCATGGCCCCACGACCCGCGCCCACGGCGCCTTGCGCGAAATCCTCGGCCGCCGCGGCGGCTGCCTGCAATCCCAGCGCGCGGTACGGCGGTTCGAGACCCCAATTTTTTTCGCCGCCATTGGCAAGATCATGCAGCACGGCGGAGGGTACGATGGGAATGGCGGGGGAGCCCGGGCGCAGCGTGATCCCGATACCCTGGGACGACAGCGCCGCGGCAACGCCGTCCGCTGCGCCCAAGCCGAATACCGAACCGCCTGCGAGCACCACGGCGTGGGCACGTCCCACCAGATTCTCGGTTGCCAACGCATCGGTTTCCCGGGTTCCCGGGCCGCCGCCGCGCACGTCCACGGCCGCCGACCAACCCGTACCACAAAGCACGGCGGTCACGCCGGACATGGCTTTTTCATCGGTGGCGTGACCCACCTTGAGTCCTGCGATGTCCGTGATGAGGTTGCGCGGAGCGGAGCGAAACACAAGGAGGCTCCTAACTTAGCGCGGCTGAGCCGCGATGACCGCGAGTCCTTGCAGCACCAGATCGGGAACGTTCTCTCCATGCGTGCGCATGGTGCCGCTGATCATGCCGGCGTCGCCGCCGGTAATGAAGAGCCTCGGGGGCGAGCCGGTGCTTTGCTCGATGACGTCAGCGGCGCGGTCGGCCATGCCGGCGAGCGCGAAAACCGCGCCGCGCGATACCGCGCCGACGGTGTTGTTGGCCAGCACACCCGCAAGAGATGGAGAGCTTTGCGACGCCGCTTTGGCGATGTCGCTGGTCTTGCTCATCAACTCCTCGCGCATCATATGAATTCCCGGGGCGATGAGCCCGCCCAGGTGCTGCCCCTTGGCATCGACGGCATCGACCTTCACCGCGGTGCCGGCGTCCACTACACATAATGCACCCCTGGCCTTGGTCCAGGCGCCGATCAAGGCCAGCCAACGATCCGCGCCGAGCAGCGAGGGGTCGAGATAGCCGTTGGTGAGGCCGTTGAATTCCTGTGCAGCAGTGATGAATTCGATTTCCGCCTTGAACACCTTCTTGGTCAATCGGGTCAGGATTTTGGCCATCTTTGGTCCGGCGACGTTGGAAACCAGCACGCGGGATGGACGTTGGCCGAAGTCGAACAGCGCCGAGGTCCACAGGCCCGGCTTCGCGTCGCGGTGCACGACAGCCTGCTGGTCCGATAAGCCGGTGTTGGTGAGCCAAGCCCATTTGAGGCGGGTATTGCCGACATCGATGACCAAAATCATACGTAATTCACTGCATCAGTCCCTTCGCGAACCCAAGCGCGCAAGGATAGCATCGCTGCCATCAACTAAGGTTTCGAAGTCGGGGAGGGGTGCGCTGCCAGGTCCGCCACGACCGGTATCAGCTCCTGCGACACCCTGTCATCGATTTCCGCGGCATTGCTCAGGTGAACCGGGTAGCGGATGCGCGCCTCGATGCCCGTCGCCGTGAAATTCAGCTGCACCCGCGGCTGCAAATCGGCACCGGATCCCGTTGCGGTTGTCCTCTGAATCTCCGCAGTCTGGCGCACGATTTCGTCATGCGAGTCCTTGAGGGCGGCGGTCACCGCGGTCAGTAACCTATTCTTGGCCGTGCCGTAGTCGATGCCTGCCGGCAGATTCAGGGCTATCTCATGCCAGGCAAAATTGACCCCGGGGATCTGCTTGAACAGACCGCTCGACACCTGAAATACGATGGAGTTGGCGAAGGCCACCACGCGTCCGGTGGGACCCAACTGTCCGTGACCGCCGAGTTCCATGAGGTGCAACCTCACCAGACCGAGTTCAATGACCTCGCCCGTCACGTCGCCGAACTGCACGCGGTCGCCGATGCGGATGCCGTATTTTCCGATGAGGAAGAAATACCCGACGATGGACACCAAAACGCTCTGCATGGCAACGGCAAGACCCGCGGTGATGAGTCCGGCGAAGGTCACCACCGAACCTAACTCGCTGGCGAATGCGAAGCCGACGATCACCACGGTCAAGGACCACAGGGAAATCTTGCGCAACAGCAGCAGCTGATAACGGCGGCGCGAATCGCGCACGTAACGCAACACGGCGCGCCGCCACAATTCGGCGGCGATGAACACCACGGCGAGCAACGCTGAGAGGATCAGCAGCCGAACCCCCAGCGTTTTCAGCGCAGTGTTGTATTGGGTCTCGATGATGCCGCGCCAATTCGCCAGGTTGCGCCGATACTGGGCCAGCAGCACGCCTTCCTTGCCAAGAGGGATGAGCAGCGCCGATTCTTGCTTGATCTGGTCGGCGAGCGCATCGAGTTGTACGCGCATTTGAGTGAGCGTGGCCGCGTCGGCGGCATCCGCCTGCGTGGCCAAGGCGTCGCCGCGAGTCGACAGGCCGCGCAGCTGATCGATGAGCGGACGGCGGATCCGGGCAAACGCGTCTTGCAGCGCCGCCGTGCGCCGGTCGAGATCATCGATGGTGCTGATCTTTTCCGACAACCGAAAAACTCCGGCGGCCAAATCCCAGATGCCGAAGCGGGTGTCATGCATGCCGGACACGGCCAGCGGCGTGAGTGCGGGGGATGTACTGTTGGCGCCCGGCGATCCAGATGCGGCGGGCGCAGCGCCGGCGGCCGGCGTTGCTGCGGCGGCATTGGCCGAGGAGGGCACGGTGATGGCCATTGCGTCGATCTGTGCCTTGAGCGATGTTGCGCTGAAGCCGTTCGCGTCGCTTTCGCTCGAGATGGTCATCATGGTGGAGAGCAGATTCTTTCGCGTATCGAGGAGATCCTCCTCGCCCTGCAATTCCGAAATCTTCGCCTTCAGCGCCACCGCGGCGTTGCCGCGCGCAGAGGCGAGTTGGTGCTGCGCCGCGGCCAACTCCGCCTGTACCGCGGAGCTCTCAGCGATGAATTTGCCTTGCATCTGAGCGAGGGCCCTGGAGCCGGAACCGGCAGCAGTGCCGCTGTCGGTGACAGGCTGCTTCGCGAGCATATCGGCATCTGCCCGCGCGAACTCGATAGCCAAGGTTACGACGTGGCCCGCGGTCTGGCGGTTGTCATTCAATATCAAAAGATCGCTGGGCTCGTTGGCCGTCTGTTGCTGAATGCCCAGCGTTCGATACCAGTCGATGGTCCGATCCAAGAGCTGAATCACCTGCGGACCGGTCAGCGGCGCGGCCGGCTGCGCGTTCGCGGCGGGTGCCGGCACCGTGGGAGCAGGCGCCGCGGATGAGGGCGCCGTGCTTACGGGCGCGGCGCCCGCAGGCGTCGGGGGAGGCGCGGTGTGGCCAGCCACCGCCCAAAAAGCAAGCGCCGCCAGGCTGCATTTCGCGATCAGCGGTCGTACCGTATTTGGCATCGGCGAATCGTACAGCAAATAGGTAAACTGATGCCCTGATGTCCGAGCTAGAACAAGCCGTTAGAAACGTCCCGGATTTTCCGCGCCCCGGGATCCTATTCCGAGATATCGCGCCATTGCTGCGTGATCACTTCGACGCGACGATTCGCGCGCTGGATGCGCTGCTGTCGGACGAGGAGTGGAGCGAGCTCGATGCAGTGGCCGGCATCGAGTCGCGCGGTTTCATCCTGGGGGCAGCCATGGCCATGCGGCGCGGCAAGGGATTCGTGCTGGTGCGCAAGCAGGGCAAGCTGCCGCCGCCCGTGGTGGATATCACTTACGATTTGGAATACGGCTCCGGGATTCTGGAGATGCAGCGCGGCAACGGGCGTCTGTTGTTGGTGGACGATGTCCTGGCCACGGGCGGCACTTTGACCGCCGCCGCCAATCTGTGCGATCGCGCTGGCTACCAGCTCAAGACACTGGCCGTTCTGATCGATCTTGGCATGATCACGGATTATTCCTGGCGCGAACTGTCTGTACGCACGGTCATTCATTATTAGCCGCAGCAGCGCGACCGGCGTATTTGTTTTCCTGGCCGCTCTCATTTTAGGGACGCCGGCTGCAAGGGGCGCCCCGGACAGACCCTTCGTGCTGCTGATTTCCGTGGACGGACTCAAGCCCGAGGCGATTACCGATGCGGCCGCGCATGGGCTCAAAGTTCCCAACCTGCGGGCATTCATGCGCGACGGAATGTATGCGAACACGGTGCGCGGCGTGCTGCCGACGCTCACTTACCCGAGCCACACTACATTGGTCACCGGCGCATCGCCCGCAAAACACGGCATCTACGGCAACGTCACCTTCGATCCACTGAACCGTAACGATAAAGGCTGGTATTGGTACGCAGAGGACATCAAGGTTCGGACGTTGTGGGACGCGGCGGCTGCGGCGCACCTGACGACGGGCAATATCTATTGGCCGGTTACCGTGGGCGCACCGATTACCTACAATTTACCGCAGATTTGGCGCACGGCGACCGACGATGATTTGAAACTGCAGCGCGCGTTGAGCACGCCCGGGCTGGAACAGGAAATGTCCGCGGTGCTGGGGCGTTATCCGGGCGGAGAAGAAGAGACGGTCAACGAGGACGAGGTGCGGGCGCGCTTTGCCCTGCGCCTGCTCGAGACCAAGCACCCGGATCTCTTGGCGGTGTATTTATCGGGGCTCGACACCGAGGAGCACAAGTCGGGCCCCTTCAGCAAGGACTCCAATGCGGTGCTCGAGCGGCTCGACACGGTCGTCGGGACGCTGCGTGCCGCGGCGGAAAAGGCGGCGCCGGAACGAGCCACCATATGCGTGGTATCCGACCACGGTTTCGCCGCAATTCAACACGACGTGAATTTGTACGCGGCCTTTCGCGAGGCAGGGCTATTCAGTGTCGATGGCGATGGCAAGGTCACCGGTTGGCAGGCTGTTCCTTGGCCCGCGGGCGGCAGTGCGGCGATCATGCTTGCGGATCCTGGCGACGGTGCCGTGCGTACGCGGGTGAAGACGTTGTTGGACAAATTGGCGAGCGATCCTGCCAATGGCATCGACCGCATAGTCGGCAGCGACGAGCTGCACGCCCAAGGCGGATTCCCCGACGCCGCATTTCTCGTCGCCCTGCGGATCGGCTACGAAGTGTCGAACAGCTATTCGATGCCGCTCATCGCGAAACCGGCCAATCTAGGAATGCACGGTTTCCTGCCGGCGAATCCTGAGATGCGTTCCGCGTTCTTCATCGTGGGACCGCGTGCCGCGAAAGGCCGTGCTTTGGGCGAAATCGACATGCGGCGGATTGCGCCAACGCTGGCGGAAGTGCTGCACGTGCAGCTGCAAGGCGCTGAGCTGCCAGCGCTACCGCTGAACTAGGGTGCACGCGACTGACTAAAGAATTCGATTTGATGGCATTGATGGACCTAAACGTCAAGGCACTATCGCGGGCGCAATCAAGAACCAGTGGCCCTCGACATCAACGGAAACCGCTCCGGATGACGAATCGATTCCACAGACAAATCCACGTCGAGAGCGGGCCAATAAAGATGCTCAGGCGACGGCCACTCGACATTCAAAAGGTCCCCGATCGGCGCAGAAACGAACCATGGAAAATCTGAGAACGGGACGAACAGCTCTTCCTGGCCAAGTAATAGCCAAAACCCGTGCCGGGAGACGTTGGTAACCTCAGCCACCGAAGTGCTTGGTCCAGGCGCTACGGAACGTCGGAAAGGCGTTGCATTTGGCTCATAACATCGCTATTGTAGAAGATATGCGAAAGCGTGAATATCTTGGGCAGATGGAATTGATGGTGCTGTTGGCGGTCATCCGTCCCAGCAAGGATGCGTATGGCGTGCAGATTTGCAACGAGATCGCGGACAAGAGCGGCCGCGAAGTGGCGCTCGCCAGTGTCTACGCCGCCTTGGAGCGGCTCGGGAGCAAGGGATTGGTGACATCTACCTTGGGCGAGCCGACGCCTGAACGCGGCGGCAAGGCGCGCACTTACTTCAAGGCAACGGCCGCGGGCTTGAAGGAAGCGCGCGATGCGCACAACACGTTGGTGCGCTTGTCGAATGGCTTGGTGCTCGAGAGGTAGGCGCGATGCCGCATCCAACAGCGAGGTTCGAGCCGACGGCGATGCTGCCGAGCGCAGCGGTATGGTTGCTCAAGACTTGGGGATCCCCGCGCTATCGCGAGTCCCTGCTCGGCGATTTGATCGAGCAGCGCTGCGCGGGCCGCTCGGCAGGGTGGTGCTTGAGGCAAGTGGCGTGGGCACTGTGGCTGGCGAGAGTGGAAGGCTTCCGCTCCCCGCACTGGAGAGCGGCGATCAAAGCGCTGATTGTGACGTTCGGCATCGCCGCGGTGGGCGCGGGCACGCTCGCGTGGGCCGAATCCGTTCACGGCGACGCCTGCGAGGCGGCAAGTTGCAGCGGCCGTGTCGAAGCCGCTCCCGGCGGGTGAGATGGACCTTCCGACGATATTCGTTTTGCTGTTGTTCGCCGCGGGCGTGATTTGGTTGATCGACGCGGCGCTTCTGGGCCCACGAAGGCGGCGCATCGCGGCAACGCAGCGGGCCGCCGTCGCCAATAGGGCGGCTCCGTTGTTGGTGCAGTATGCGCGCTCGTTCTTTCCCGTCATCCTCATCGTCGTCTTGATTCGATCCTTCGTGATCGAACCATTCCGCATACCCTCGGCGTCGATGATGCCCGGCCTGATAGACGGCGACTTCATCTTCGTGAGCAAATTCTCCTATGGCCTGCGGCTGCCGGTGATCAACAGGAAGATACTGGATACGGGCCGGCCGAAACGCGGGGATGTGATCGTGTTTCGATTGCCATCGGACCCCTCGATAAATTTCATCAAGCGCCTGGTCGGGTTGCCCGGAGATCATGTGCTGGTGCGCGACAATCAAATCTTCATCAACGGCACGCGCATTGCCCAGCAACCCGACGGGCACTACCTGGGCGGCGACGAATTCGCCGGGTCGGATCTCGCGCTCGAATCCTTCGGCAGCAAGGCGCATGTGGTGATGTTCGCGCGCGATCGGCCTTCCAAGGATTTCGAAGCAGAGGTGCCGAAGGGCGAGTATTTTTTCATGGGCGACAATCGCAACGACAGCGAGGATGGACGCTTCTCGGTCGTGGGCTTCGTGCCCGACCAAAATCTCGTGGGCCGTGCGGTGCGCATCGCGATGAGCTGGTCCTTGCCCGGCTGGCCGATGTGGCATCGATTCGGAATGAAAATTAATTAGATCCCAGCGCATTGTTGAGCAGCCCGGCCATGCGGATTCCGGCCTTCTTCAGCTGCATCGCCGCGTCTTGTCGAGCACGGGATTGATACTCGGCGGATAGGGTAATCGAGCCTGGGAGTTGGCAGGTCGGCCGGCTCGGGAGCGCGTAGGCATCGCGCTGACCCAGCGCAAAGGACTCCATGGTCCAGGTGGTCGAGTTGCCGGCCGTCCATGCCTGCAAGTCTTCCTTGGTAATTTCAGCATCCAATGCCGCGGCGATCTGAGGCGCGGAACCGCCCAATGCGGCGACCGCTCCGACGTCCCAAAAGGCGTGCAAATTGTTGGACTGTACGTCGGGGGAGGGGGCCAGGGCGACACAATTGCCGCCTCGATCCGCGTGATCGGCTGTGTGCAGCGGCTGATGCAAGTCGCCGATGAAGTGGATCAGAAACTTGAGCGCCAGCAAACGCTCCGCGAGCGGCGTGGCCGGATCCTTCAACTCCGCGAAGAATTCGTTGATCTTGTTGACGATGCAATCCTCAGCCGGTCCCGCGCTCGCCGGCCGCGCGCCGGTCAGCGGCGGAAAACCGAAGCACGCTGCCGCCAGGTCCGGCCGGTCGATCTCGATATCGATGAAATGCCAGGCAGCGGTCTCCCGATGTGCGGTCCGGTATTTATCCGCCCAGGTCGCTCTGCTGGCAAAGTCCGGAGGGGTCGATTGATCGCCATCGCTCGCCAGCAGGGCGTTCAATGCATCACGCGCCTTGTCGTCAAGATGGCGGTATGCGATGAGAGCGGTTACCTCGTGACCAAGATCCCCCCAGGCGGCCGCGGGCTTCGGCGTAAGCAGCGACGCTGCGAGCAGCAATGCCGCCGCTGATTTGCACGAGCACCATGCCGCGGGGCTCAAGCGTCAGCCCGCATCCGCGTACGCCTTCACCAAGTCGTTGAGGAAATCGCGCCCGATGAATACGGAACGCTCGCTTCTGCGTTCGTTGAGTCCGTGCACACCGTTGCCGTCCGGATCGCCCCAGCCGCCCGGCACTCCGTACACGGGGATGCCGATCGCCTCGAGGAATATTCCGTCCGTCGCACCGGTGGACATCGAGGGAATCAGCGGCACGCCGGGAAAATACTTCGCAACCAACTTTTCCGCGGGACCGATGATCTTGGGGTCGAGCGGCGGCGGCATCGCGATCGGCCGGACCGGCTTGACCATGGATATCTTGACCCCGGAATCGCCGATTATAGACGCCAGCGTAGCCATGGTCCCCTCCGCGGACTCGCCCGGAAAAATTCGGCAATTGACGTTCGCCGCCGCGTGCTGCGGCAAGGCGTTGTTGGCATGGCCGCCCTCGAGCAGAGTCGCGACGCAGGTGGTGCGCAGCATGCTGTGATAGGAGCGATCCTTCGACACGATCGCTTCGGCGGCAGCGTCGGACGGGTCTTTCGACAATGCGATCATGGCACGGCCGACCTCATCGTTGCGGGTCGCACCCAGTTTGGCGAAGTAGACGCGGGTCGTGTCGGTGAACTTGACCGGAAATTCGTAACCCCGCACCTTCGTCAGCGCGTCCGCAAGCTCGTAGATGGCATTGTCGCGAATCGGAATGGAGCTGTGGCCTCCCGCATTGGTGGTCTCGATCAAATAGTTCTGCGCCGCCTTTTCGCCGACCTGGATCGACTCCACCACCAGTTTGCCGTGGCCGTCGGTGCGTCCGCCGCCGCCTTCATTGAGCGCGAATGCGGCCGCGATCAGTTCAGGCCGATTCTTCGCCAGCCAATCCGCGCCGTTGAACGCAAACGTGGTTTCTTCACCGCAGGTCAGCGCCAACTTGATGGTGCGCCTGGGATGATAGCCGCTTTGCTTGAAGCGGCTCATGGCGTCGACCCAGGTGGCGTCCATCGCTTTCATGTCCGCGGTGCCGCGAGCATAGAAGTAGCCGTTCTCATCGATCAGCGTGAAAGGATCGCGGGTCCAATCGGCGCGCTTCGCCTCGACCACATCAAGATGGCCGAGCAGCAGCATCGGCTTCGCGGTTTTCGAAGTTCCCTGCAGAATGGCGACCAGGCCGCCTTCCTTGGGATGTTCGGGCACGGAGAACATCGTGATGTCCTTGTCGGTATAGCCCGCGCTCTTGAGGTGCGCCGCCATGCGCTCGGCCGC
>Ga0182024_10019169_pt1 | contig 12643 bp, 9 predicted proteins | sample P32metaG_FD_120480 | JGI IMG/M metagenome (GOLD analysis project Ga0182024, IMG submission 120480) | Permafrost microbial communities from Stordalen Mire, Sweden - P3-2 metaG (Illumina Assembly) | ecosystem: Environmental > Terrestrial > Soil > Wetlands > Permafrost | place: Sweden: Stordalen... | reverse complement strand
TTACCAGCCGCTCGGAATCCTCGAGTGTATCCGCGATGGGGATTTCGATCTGCACATGCTTTCCCGCGCGCATGACCTGCTCGCCTTGTTTGGCGTGCATTTGGGTTGGCGTTGCCAGGATCACGGCTTCGAGGCCCGGTTGCTTCAGACTTTCGGCCAGATCGCTCGTCCAATGCAGAATTTTGAATTTCTTGGCCACTTCTTCCGTGGCGGCCTGATTTCCACCTGTCAGCGTAATCACTTCGATGCCCGGAATCTTGGCGATACCCTCGAGATGTTTCTGCCCAAACGCCCCTTGTCCTGCTACGCCGACCTTCATGGCTGTTCTCCCTAAGAACTATAATTTGCATGGCAACTTTACCATAACCCCACTCAGAGGAGCCGCAGCGCAGAGCAACTCACGGTGCGTCCGCAATTCACTGAGTCTCCGGAACGTACACTCGATCGGCCATCGAGAGTTCCGCGTCCGGAATTTCAGTTTCCAGTTTCACATGCCGGAACGACGCTTTTTTCTGCGGCTGAATCTGAAAAGTAAGAAGATATTGATGTGCCAGACGCTCGGCAAATTCATCCAGGGATGGGGCGAAGGAGATGGGCGTATACCGGCCCTGAAAATAGACTTCTCCGCCGGAGGCTTCGGCCAGCCGCGAGAGATTGTTTTGCCCCTGGTTCACCAACCGAAGGTTGCGGCTGGCGATGCTGGCGCGCGCCGCATAAATAGCGGTTATCTGCGTGGCTGCCTGCTGGGCGATTTCAATGGCTTGATCGAGATACGTGTCCGTAATTCCCAACTGCAAGGGATCTATGCCATCGGAGATCAGGAAAATAGCGTGACGTGAACTGCTCCCGCGCCAATGTTTGAGGGCATCGGCGATGGCGAGATAGGGACTGCTTCCAGCCCCTCCAGCGCCTTGTGGGATTCGCAACGCTTTGCCCGTAGCGTCGTGGTCCGTCGTGAAATTTTGCGCCAAGCGGACGGTCCCATTTTCAAGATATCCGACGGCAATCGCCGTGGTGGGCGGTTGCGCGCTCATAAAGTGCCGCAATTCGTCAAACTTGTTGGCAACACTTTGACCGGTCGATTCATCGATCAAGATGAGCAATTCCAGATTGGCCTGACTTCCTCGCAAAGGAATCCAATCCGTTACGCGAAGCCGCTGTTGTCCCTCAAAGGCTCGCACATCTTCCTTATGGCTTATGTCAGGCACGTCCTTGCCGTGCTTGGCCCTGACCGTGACTATTGCGCTCACTGCTACTGTCTGGGGTGGGGTTTGCTGCGCGGCCCAAGCGCTTCCGCCGCTGCTAATTGCCAGCCAGATTCCAAGGATGGCCAGCCACGTCCGATGCATGTGCCGCATGGTCGTCCCTCCAAACGCGCGGTTCAATCGGATCTGGCTGGAGGCACGCATATTCACATGTCTCGGGCCAATGCGAATAATCCGTTACGCACGTCACCATTCGAGAATTATCATATAGCATTCGCCGGCACGAGTCGGCAATGAGTTCGCTACGGCCCTGAGGGAATTGAATTTTTCCGCTGCGGGTTATTGTGCGCAGGGGCGATTGGTGCAACAATCCCCGCCAGCGATTTGCACGTGTTGCCCGGATCCAAGACATTTCAATTTTGGGGAGCTAAGCCATGAGACGAATTCTTCTGCACGTCGCCGTGTTTGCCATTTTTTTGAGCGCTTGCAACACTGCGCTTGCGCAAACGGAAGTCACCCTGATCGCGCCGGGCGGAATTCGCGCTCCGATTGAAAAGCTGATTCCCTCGTTTGAAAAAAAGACGGGCTACAAGGTGACTCCGACGTTCGGGTCGGGAGGCGGGACTAAGCAGCAAGTCGTGCGCGGCGATGTGTTTGACGTACCGATCGTGCAGCCGCCGTTAACGGATGTGATCTCTTCCGGGAACGTCGTGGGAAACACCGCAACGCCGCTTGCTTCCGTTGCCGTGGGCGTCGCGGTGAAAAAGGGCGCGCCAAAGCCCGACATTTCGACAGCGGAAGCTGTGAAGAAAATGCTGCTCTCCGCCAAATCAATTGTGTGTCCCGATGCCACGACGGGAGCAGCGGCCGGAGTCAGTATCAACGACATGTTGAAAAAATTAGGTATCGACGAACAAGTCGAGCCGAAGCTCAAGCGAGTTCGCGGCACGGGGCCGGGAGGCGCAGGGGGCGGCAACATGGTTGCCGTCATGGTGGCCAATGGTGAGGCGGAAATTGGTATGACGTTTGTGAGCGAGATGACTGATCCAGGAATCGATATCGTCGGCGTCTTGCCGAAGGAAGTCTCGCCGTGGACGCCGCTAGTGGGATTTATCTCCACTCACTCGAAAAATCCGGAAGCCGCCAAGGCGCTCCTGAAATTTCTTTCCTCGCCAGAGGCCCTAGCCGCATACAAGGCCGCACGTATGCAGCCCGGGAAGTGAACCGCTTAGAGGTTTTGGCAGGATGAAAACTTAGTCCGCAAACGCCGCGGGGCGGTTTTGTACGTACAAATGGCAGGCCGCGAGAAACACGGCTGCGGCAAGATAGCTCAACGTAAATTCTGGCGCGACCCACCAACCCAGTCGATTCTCGATCCCCTGCGAAGTGAGCAGATACGCGTGGATCACGCCGAAGCAAGACAACGCCGCAGCCACCAGCATCCATGCGGATGCTTGCAGGAAATGGCGCTCGATGATCCACACCAGCGCGGCCGCCCAGACCATCGACACCAACAGGCCGCCTTGGCCCAGCGCGATCATGCCGTAGATGGCCAGTTGCCCGCCGAAGCGCGGGGCAACAGTCATCAGGTCGCTTCCCGAAGCGCGAATCGCGAGATCCACGATCTGCGTCACCCACTGCGCCAGCATGGGCACAAGACCCAGCGCGACGGCTACAGAATGGGCGGCAGGGATTTCTCGAAATGCCTGCCCAACCATCGCCAACCCGAACCACACAACCGCAAAGGCAACCACTTCCAGCGGGACGAAACGTAGCACCGCAGGCACAAGCCCCGTGAGGCAGAGCGCTGCGCTGGCCAATCCTCCCAAAATCGAGTATCCAATTCTTGCGCCGTTGGCTTTGTGTGCGTTGTGGCCAATGTAGAGTGTAGTGGGGAATGCGCTGCCTAGCGCGGCTCCCACTATCGTGGCAAGTCCGTTGACCAGCAGCGATGGTCTCGTCGGATAATCGTCCCCTCCGACTTTCACGCTTTCCAGAATCTGCAGCGAAACGATGGTGTCCAGCAAACTCAACGGCAAAAAAATGGAAGCGTAGCGCCAGCCTTCGCCTTGCACAAGTATCTGATAAAGATTTACCGGCCTGGGCAAATAAATTCCCGGAGGCAGCAGCGCCGGCTGCGGCGGCAAGTGGTACACATGAAACGCACGCAGCAGCACAACGAGGATGCCGCCGACAATCATGGCCACAAGACCTGACGGAATGTGCCAGGGCAGACGCATCCGCGACGCGTACATTGTCAGCAAAATCACGGCTGGAAGCAGCGCCACTGCCGGGATTTGAAAAATGCCGAAAATAAATCCCAGGCAAAGAAAGGCCATGGCCAGGCCAGCCAGCGGGCAGAGCAGCGCGGCGAGAGGCGTGGTGCGACGCAGCCAGTCGATGCAAAACGCGCTGGCGGATTGCACGATGCCGCTCACCAGGCTGGCGAAAATTCCCATGTGCCAGGCCAGATTCGCGTCATGTGTGCGGTCGTAGACCGGCAGCATGATCAGGGAGATATACGCAAAAATCGTGGGTGTGTTGACGCCGAAGGGAATCGCGGTTACGTCGCTGCGGCCGGAGAGGCGCGCCATGCGGTGCGCTTGCCAGGCATAAAACAAATTGCCGAATAAAATGGAGAATGCCACGGCCGGCAAAATTCGTCCGGTAACCAATTGCTGCGGCAGGCCGCACAGAGGCGTGAGACTGGCGATCAACAGCAGATCGGGGAATCCGCTGAAAAACAAGCCGAAAAAGCCGTCGAGATCGCCGGCCACAAACCAGCGCGGCCCGCTGCTTTCCGTGGGTTGGATATCGCTAGCGAAGAGAAAATCCTCGTGTCATTAGTTTCGTCGTCTTCATGCCGTTCCATATTGCATGCCCAATTGCTTCAGCCACCGGCGATAGGCGATGGCAAGTTGATCGGACCGCAAATGCAGTTCGGATTGCAGGTCCAGCGGCAGCAATTCGGGACGCTGGGAATTCACAATGGGAATGTCCTGCGCTGCAACCATATCCTGAAAATGGCGCAATTCCGCCTCAGGAACGTTGTGCGCATAGTCCATGGCGATCACAAACCAAAGCAGGCTGCTTTCGGCGTCCACGGGTGTAACCGTAGCTAGAGTGGCGAAATGCTGACTGGGGTGCGTCTTGCTAAAATGCATCGTGAAGGGGCGTTCCACCCAGTAAGTATAGTGAACCGTGGCGGGGCGATCCGTGCCATCCGGGTCGGGCTGCCAAATCGGAATGTCGCGCGCAACAATTCCTTCGGCCGTCGTTGTGACCGTGTATTCGCCAATCTCAGCCTTGTTGGGGTCTCCAAGCAGACCGCCATGCGCAATGGGCAGGTGCGCCATGTCCATAATATTTTCTATGACGCGCGGCCCCTGGGCGTGAAATTCGTAGGGTCCCGTGGGAATCAGCCTGAATCCCTGCGTGCCGGCTTCAGGGAAAGTGGGAATGTCGCCCGCAGGTTTCCCGAGGCACATCCATATCAGGCCATATTTTTCGCGGGCAGCAAAAGTTTCCGCACGAGCACGTGCAGGCGGTACCTGTTCCGGGTGCGCAGGGATGCGCACGCATTCACCGGCGGAGTTGTACTCCCAGCCATGATACGGACAAATCACACAGACGCCCTTTTCGGTTGGCGAAATTTTGCCCAGCGAAAGCTTCGCTCCACGGTGAATGCACACATCTTTCCATGCATGCACCGCGTCGCTCGTTCGCCACAAAACCACGTCTTGGCCCAGTACGCGCAATGGCAGCAACTTGTTTTCCGGCAGGGAAGAAGTCCAGGCAACCGCAAACCATTCATTCAGGAGCAGAGGATCATTTAATCCGACGTCTTGCGGCATATCCACGTTAGGCCCCTGAAATCGGCCTCATGCTATCTCATCCTGCAGGCTGATTGAAATTGCCTTTTTCTATGAGTTCGATTTCACTGCCGGCCGGGGTGCCGTATCCCCAGGCTGCCGAATCTGTAGTTTATTTTGTCATTCCGAGCGGAGCGAGGAATCTCTCCTGGGTTTAGGCCCCTGAAAAAAATAGATTCCTCGCTCCGCTCGGAATGACAAAAAGTGTGGGTACTTTTTCCGCAACCCCTCCCGCCGGCCATTCACAATTTGTCCCGGTTCAAACTGCGTTGATGAAAAGTTGTCCGCGGCGGACCACTGCTTTGCTGGACAGCATTTTTTGTCCCGTGCGTTTCATGCCCTCGCTATCCTCGAACTCAAATTTTCCGTCGCCTAATTCGAAGATGCTGACGTCGGCTTCGGCGCCGCGGCGCAGCGTGCCGATTTGCGCGCCAAAATCAAACACGCGCGCGGGATTTACGGTGACCATGGCGATGGCTTTGTCGAGGGGCACGCCGATGGCCATGAACTTGGAAACCATGGTGGGCAGATCGAAGACACGTCGCTCCACGGTGACGATGGTCAGATCGGTGCTGATGGTGTCGCAAAGAAAACCCTGCGCCATGCATTTTTCGGCCACGTCAAAACTCAAATGCGTTTGTCCCTGCGCGGGATCGAAGATCACGCCGCGATCGCGGGCCTCGCGCGCTTCCGGAATAATTTTCCCGTTGCCGTCGAGAATTCCGTGCTCGTGGTTCGTATAGCAGTGTGTGAAGACGTCTCCCTTGCGCAGAGGTTTCAAAATTTCTGGCAGCGTTGAGAAGGGATCTTCGATATGCACCATCAATGGCAGGCGCGCAATTTCGGCTGCCTGCAGCGCGCGTTTGAGGGCCTCGAGGTCGTTCGAGCCGGTGATGGCCTTGGTCAATTGAATTTTAATCCCAGCGACCACAGGCTTGTTGTCGGTTGCCATTTTCGCGGTCGCTTGCGGGTTGAGCCAGGACAAATTGGAGAGGCCGCCATCGAACATGATGGTTCCGATCGGGCTGATGTGCACCAGCGCCACGATGCGCGTCGTGGAAGTGTTGATGATGTATTTTCTGAAATTGGGAAAAGTGGCGGAGCCTGCCGAGCCCGCATCCAGCATGGTGGTTACGCCGCGGCCCAGGCAATAGCGGTCCGCGTTCATGCCGATGGAAACGCCGTCGTAGCAATGCGCGTGCATATCGATGAAGCCCGGTGTGACGATTCTGTCTTTCGCAGACACGGTCTTGAGGGCGCGGTCCTTGGCGATATTTTTTGAGACTTCCAGAATCTTGCCGTCCTTGACGGCCACATCGAGCAAGCCATTCAAATTTTGCGACGGGTCGATGACCGTGCCGCCTTCGATCAGCAGATCGAATTTGTCGTCCGCGTTTTGTGGCAAGGCAGGCGCTGCGGCAGCAGCGGCGGCGGACCAAAGCCCGCGCGGCGCAAGCATTCCCGCGCCTCCAGCCAGAACAAGTTTTGTGAAATCACGGCGATTGGGCATGGCGATCGCTCCTCCAGACATTTCGATTCGGGATGCGCCGCAGTCTAGCACAACCAAACCTTTGCTCTTCCCGCAATTCGCCGTGCCCAAGTCCTTCCGCTTATGACTGAACATGGCTATAATAGCCATATAGGTGGAGGATCGAAATGCGCAGCGTGAACGTGGCAAAACTGAAGAACAGTTTGAGCAGATACATCACTTTCGCCAAAGGCGGCGAAGAGGTGATTATCCGGGAACGCAATCTACCGGTAGCAAAGCTCGTTCCGTTCGCGGCGGAAGATTCTGACGAGCAGGAACTCGTGCTGGTGGCCGCGGGGAAGCTGCGCGTTCCCACCGCGCGGCTCAACGTGAAGGAACTATTGAAAATTCCTACAGGAAAAGTTGCAGGGCACAGAGCCATTCAAGCCGTCATCGCCGAAAGAGAAGAAGATTGAAAAAAGCCACGGCGTTCTGGGATTCCGGTGCGCTGGTTCCATTATGCGTGCGGGAAACTGCTTCTGGTCCCGCCGAGTCTTACCTCAGGAAATACGCTCCGGTGGTGTGGTGGGGAAGTTCCGTTGAAATTCACAGCGCGATTTGCCGTTTGCACCGTGAAAAAGAAATTATGGATCCTGGCAAAAAGGGAGCCATCGCGCGGCTTGCACTGCTGGGTCGAGGCTGGAGGGAAATCCTTCCGGGCGACCATCTCCGCGATTTAGCTGTGCAACTTCTCGATGAATATTCGCTGCGAGCGGCGGACAGCCTGCAACTCGTCGCAGCCTTGACCTGGTGCGACGGGCGGCCCGCCGGAAAATCCTTCATTTGCGCGGACAAACGATTATCCACAGCGGCCAAGGCCATCGGATTTGTAGTGCATGAACTTCCCTGATAACCTTCGCGTGCGTGAACATTCATCAGGCAACAACGAGCTACGAAAAGTGGGTGGCCTCCTGCATCCCTTTGGACAGGCAGGCGATTTCGTACAAGCATCAGCAGATGACGCTGGATCTCTTTCCGTTTTTCCGTGCCACCTTTTATCGCTGGGTGCAGATCTGGCGCGAAGTTTGCGGGAGTGCCGCGATCGCGCCTCAATTGCTGGGCGTGGGCGATTTACATTTGGAAAATTTCGGAACCTGGCGGGACATGGAAGGACGGCTAGTCTGGGGCGTCAACGATTTCGACGAAGTGTACAGGATGCCCTACACCATGGATCTCGTGCGCCTGGTCACCAGCTCGCACGCGGCGGCCGCTGAAGAGCACCTCGCCATCCGCCCGCGTGCCGCCAGCGAAGCAATTCTGGAGGGCTATCGCGATGCGATGAAGGAGGGCGGGAGGCCTTTCGTGCTCGCGGAAAATCATCGCTGGCTGCGCAAGATCGCGCTGAGCCGGCTGCGCGATGCCACCGTGTTCTGGCAAAAACTGGAGAAGCTGCAGAAATCGCAAGTACGTTTCCCGCGTGATGTGGAATCGCACCTTCGCAAGCTGCTCCCCGATTCTTCGCTCCAATACGAGAAGAAGCGCCGCGTAGCCGGCCTGGGAAGCCTGGGACATACGCGCGTGGTGCTGATCGGACGCTGGCATGGATGTTACATCGCGCGTGAGGCCAAGGAATTGACGCCCTCGGCCTGCGTGTGGGCGCGAGGCCAAGGCGCCAAGGGGCATTTGACCCGCTACGGACAAATCCTCGACCGCGCCGTTCGCGTTCCCGATCCGTTCGTCACGCCGTACAAGGGCTGGCTGTTGCGCCGCCTCGCTCCCGATTGTTCGCGCATCGAGCTTGCTTCTCTCTCTGCCAGCCGCGATGAAGACCGCTTGCTCTACTCCATGGGTTGGGAGACAGCCAACATCCACTACGGCTCGCCGCGTGCCATTCCGGTGATCAAACGCGACCTCGCAAAACGCCGCGCCAACTGGCTGCACAAGGCTGCCAAAGCCATGCTGCGCGCCACCGAGCGCGATTGGCTAGAGTGGAAGAAGAAGTAGCGTCCTCAACGAAGAGAGACTAGACTTCACGTGTGCAAGCTAATATTCACTTGCAGAAGCACAGATGCCTACCCGGCAGGTAGAGTTCTCATCTTCCGAAGCGAGCAAGGACTAGCGCGTTGGCCTCTTCAAGAGCTGCGATGGCGTCCTCTCGGTTTACACCCGGGAAATCTTTCAGGAATTCATCGAGTGATTCTCCACCTTCCAAATAATCAAGAAGGGACTTAAATGGGACTCGAGTGCCGCGAAAAATAGGCTCGCCATCACGGATTTCGGGATCTTGGACAATTACACTCTCAGCGGTAAACGGCATCCTAATGACTCCTGCACGCGCACCTATTATCTCGCGGTAGGCTGGAATCGCACGCGACGATGGTTAGAGCCTTCCAGAGCACTTTTCCCTGAAATGAAAGGTGGGAGCAATGACTTCTGGTTGAGCATGTAGAAGGACCTTAAGTGCCAGGATGTTTTCTAACTTCATGAATACCAGGTGCCGGAACCGCTGCTCTTAACGTGGGATACGCCATGGCGGAAGAGGCCTTTAGGCATTGGGTGGCAATACTTGACGACGGCCGGAGAAAAAATATTTGTGGTGGAATCTTCATAGGGTACCGCAACTTCCACCCGTGTTCCCTCTGGATATTGTTTGCGGCCGGTGAACCGAAAACCGCCTTTGGAGATATCTTCGCAAGTGACCACGTCTTCCAAGCCAGAATAGCGAACGCACGCGGTCATCGTCATCAACGCCCGCCTGGTCTTGCGGCGATCTTCCTTCGGGGTTGCTGCCAATATTGGAATCGGTTTCTGTTTAGACGCGTTGGCAGGCTTTTTGGGAGACGCCAAGCGGTTGGGATCTCGCCACAATGCCGTGGAATTACATTTCTCGCAGCGGCGGGTCAATTCTCCGCCCGCCTCGCAGATTTCAACTTCAGCCTCGGAAAGCAAATGCGTGCCTAATCCGTGACAAGTGGCGCAGGCCAGCTGGAGCATTTTGGCCGAGGTGGCCTCGGGAAACTTGATGTGCCAAAGATTGACGGACGGGTCCAGGAAAACAAGGCCGTAGACGTGGCCGTCGCCTTCTTCATGAAGCTGCCCCACGACGCATGCGATAGCTTCCTCGTTGGTTTCCGGATTCCGCAGGATCACTTCGGCATCCGCCGCCAACTTGCAATTCAGGAGAATCGAGACTTCGCTGCGGGAAATCGACAGCGTCTCGGTGGTCTCGAAGAATTGCTGCCCGAAGAGATCGCATCCGATAACCTCGACCGGCAATTGCAGTTCCGTTGGAAATGCTACGAGAGAATTAGCCATGATTCTCCCCTTTCTTTCAATACAACACAGGGATTCGCACAGTTCACATGTGAGAAGGGGACGGCGTTGGCCCAGCTTCTATCCTGAATTTAGCACCGCTAATCCCAGTGTGCTCGCAGCTGTCAAAGGTAGGGAGCGTAAGAATTACCGGCGGTCACTCATCCACGAATTTGAAATCCATTCGATAGATAAAAGAACAGGCCGAAAAAAGCCTATGAACCCGAATTTGCAGTAGAATTTACGGCCTGATGGTGCCCGCGCTGCCTAGCGGAATATTGTCTTTCCCTGAATGCCGATTAATTGTAGAGGTACGGTTTTGCCGTGCCCCTGCCAACCTGACGGTATCCACAGGCCACGAATTGTGCGCCACAGTGCACGTAACTAATATTCCTAACGAGATGCAGGCCAGCGAGAAAAAGTATTGAAGTGTCTGCTACGCTGTGATCTCTTGACTGGGTATTGGGCCGAATTGGCGCTGCGAAATCGGAAAGGAACCGCTTTTCGCGGCCGCTGCGAAAGAAATAATAGGGAGAAATCCCGGGAAACCCTGACTCATGCCGATAAAAAAACTTTTGGCCTTGAACCGCGGGGAAATTGCCATTCGCATTTTCCGTGCCGCCAACGAGCTGAAAATCCGCACCGCCGCTGTTTACTCCGACGAAGACCGCCTGAGCCTGCACCGATTCAAGGCGGACGAGGCCTACCTCATCGGGGAAGGCAAAGGGCCTGTTCAGACTTATCTCGATGTGGATGGGATCGTCGCGCTGGCCAAGGATCGCGGCGTTGACGCCATTCATCCGGGGTACGGATTTCTGTCGGAAAATCCCGCATTGCCTCGAGCCTGCGCTGCGGCGGGCATTATTTTTGTGGGCCCCAGCGCGGACCTGCTGGATTTGTTGGGCGACAAGACGGCGGCGCGCCGGCTGGCGCAAAAGGCCGGTCTTCCCGTAGTGCCAGGCACCGAAGAGCCGGTTACGCAAAATGACGACGCGCAGCGCATCGCGGATAAAATTGGTTATCCCCTGATCGTGAAAGCGGCATTCGGAGGCGGTGGGCGCGGGATGCGTGTGGTGCAGAGCGCTCAATTGCTGATGCCTCTGCTTCAAGAAGCGCGCGCAGAAGCAGGAGCGTCCTTCGGCAACGATGCTGTTTTCCTTGAGCGGTATATTCGCCGCGCACGGCATATCGAAGTGCAAATCCTGGCCGACACCCACGGAAATATTCTCCATCTGCACGAGCGCGATTGCTCCGTGCAGCGCAGAAATCAAAAAGTTGTGGAAGTCGCCCCGGCCGTGAATCTCGATCCCAAAATTCGCGAGGGACTTGCCAACGCCGCCGTGGCCCTGGCGCGCGAATCGAAATATTACAGCGCCGCCACCGTGGAATTTCTGGTCGATGCGGATACCGGCGAATGGTATTTCATCGAAGTAAATCCCCGCGTGCAGGTGGAACATACGGTCACCGAAATGGTGACCGGCATCGACATCGTTCAGTCGCAGATCCTAATCGCGGAAGGCTACACACTGCACGGCCCGGAGATGAACCTGCCGCGGCAGAAAGATATTTCGCTTCACGGCTACGCGTTGCAATGCCGCGTGACTACCGAGGACCCAGCCAACAATTTTCTTCCTGACTACGGGAAAATTCAGACCTACCGCTCGCCCGCGGGTTTCGGCATCCGCCTCGATGGCGCTTCGGCATACGGCGGCGCGGTCATCACGCCGTACTACGATTCCTTGCTGGTGAAAGTGACGGCATGGGGGCGCGAATTTCCGCAGGCTTGCCGCCGTATGGACCGCTCGCTCAGTGAATTCCGAATTCGCGGAGTGAAGACCAATATTCCGTTTTTGGTGAATGTTGTGAATCACGAACGATTTCAGGCGGGCGGCGTCACCACTTCCTTTCTTGCGGAGACGCCCGAGCTATTCCATTTCGCTCAGCAGAAGGACCGCGGCACACGGCTCTTGCGTTACCTCGGCGAGGTGATTGTGAATGGAAATCCTGAGGTGGCAAACAAACCGAGGCCAGCGTCCATCCGCCCCGCGCCACTGCCTCCGCGCCTTCATGGAGCTCCTCCGCCTGGCACGCGTCAGCTTCTCGACAAGCTCGGTCCCGAGAAATTCGCGGAGTGGACCAAGTCACAAAAACGCCTCTTGATCACTGACACTACGTATCGCGATGCGCACCAGTCGCTGATGGCCACGCGCGTTCGCACCCACGACTTATTTGCTATCTCCAATTTTGTCGCGCACAAGTTGCACAATCTGTATAGCGTGGAAATGTGGGGCGGAGCGACATTCGATGTTTCCATGCGTTTTCTGCTGGAAGATCCCTGGACGCGGCTGGAGATCCTGAAGGAAGCTATTCCCAATATCTGTTTCCAGATGCTGTTCCGTTCATCAAACGGCGTGGGCTATTCAGCATATCCGGACAATGTGGTCGAAGCTTTTATTTTGGAGTCCGCCAGGCAGGGAATTGATATTTTCCGCGTGTTTGATGCGCTGAACTGGCTGCCAAACATGAAGCTTTCCATGGAAACGATTCGCAAGACCAACAAGGTTTGCGAGGCGTCCATCTGTTACACCGGCGACATTCTGGATCCGAAACGCGACAAATATCCCCTGCAGTATTACGTCCGCTTGGCCAAGGAACTGGAGTCGATGGGCGCGCACATTCTGTGCATCAAGGATATGGGTGGATTGTGCAAACCTTACGCGGCAGAGCGGCTTTTCTCCGTGCTGAAGCAGGAAGTGGCCATCCCAATTCACTTCCACACACATGAT
>Ga0182024_10019168_pt1 | contig 12643 bp, 8 predicted proteins | sample P32metaG_FD_120480 | JGI IMG/M metagenome (GOLD analysis project Ga0182024, IMG submission 120480) | Permafrost microbial communities from Stordalen Mire, Sweden - P3-2 metaG (Illumina Assembly) | ecosystem: Environmental > Terrestrial > Soil > Wetlands > Permafrost | place: Sweden: Stordalen... | reverse complement strand
GATCGACACCACGATGCCGCTGCCGAAGAAATGCGGCAGCGGGACCTCGTCGATGAACGGCGTGCCGTACACCACATGCGCCGGGGCATCGATATGGGTCGTATTGTGCATGCTGGTTGTGATGCGCTGCGACAGCACGCCCGACTTGGCGTGATAATGGATGCGCTCGATCTTGACGTCCTCGAAATAGGGCCAGTTGGGAGATTGGAAGCCGAAGCGATGGGACAGATTGACGAACTCCAGCCCCATGCTGTTGTTGTTGTTCTCCTCGAACATTACCCCGCGGATTTTCTTCGCCACGTCGTTCCTCCCCAGCAGGCACCTGCAGGCCCGATTCTAGCACCAAAGCGGCAGGGTTGTAACGGATATCGATTATGCCGTACAGAGAGCCCGGCCGCACACCTTGCGCGTAATCCTACAAATCGAGGTCGGAATGGTCAGGAAGATAGCGCTCGAAGAGCACGTCATGTGTCCGGGCTTGGAGGATTACTGGAAGCCGACGGTCGCCGACATCCCGCCCGACGTGCTGCGCGACATCGTGGCACGGCTGTCGGATTTCGGCGGCCGGCGGCTCGAAGCCATGGACGAGACCGGGATCGAGCGGGCCGTCCTCTCGCTTGCCGGGCCCGGCGTGCAGGCCGAGCCCGATACCGCGACGGCCTGCCGCAAGGCGCAGGAATGCAACGATTTCCTGGCGCGCGAGATCCAGAGGCGGCCGGACCGCTATTCGGCATTTGGCCACGTCGCCCTGCAGGACGCTGCGGCTGCCGCCGACGAGCTCGAGCGCTGCATGCGCACGCTGAATTTCAGCGGCGTCATGATCAACGGCCATACCAACGGCACATACCTGGACCATCCCTCGCTGCATGCGTTCTGGGAGCGGGCCGAAGCCTTGGGGGCGGTGGTCTATCTGCATCCGGCCGATCCGGTCGCTCCCGCCCACGTCCTGGACGGCCATCCGGGGCTGCGCCGCGCCACCTGGGAATGGACTTTCGAGACCGGCTCGCATGCGCTGCGCCTGGTGTTCGGCGGCACCTTCAACCGCTTCCCGCGCGCCAAGCTCATGCTCGGCCATCTGGGCGAGACGTTGCCGTATCTGCTGTGGCGGTTCGACAGCCGCGCCATCAAGCTCTACGGCCTCAGATTCCCGAAGACGCCCTCGCAATACATCAAGGACAATATCGCGGTCACGACCTCGGGCATGTGCTCGGCCGAACCCCTGACCTGCGCGATCAGCGCGCTCGGGCTCGACCGTGTCATGTTCGCCAGCGACTACCCGTTCGAGTCGGCCCAAGAGGCGGCGGAGTTCATCGACGGCGCGCCGCTCACCGAGAGCGCGCGGGCGGACATTTGCTACAACAACGCCGCCAGGCTGTTGCGGTTCAAGGCTTGAGGAACGATGGCTCGCCTGCTGATCCTGCTGACTCTGCCGCCGGCGGTGCGGGAGCAATACCGCGCGCGGCTGGCGGCGCGGTTCCCCGAATTGGCCATCGACATGGTGGATCACCACTCCAAGGCCGGGCCGTTCATGGGCGAGGCCGACGCGCTCTTGACCTTCGGTCCGCACATGAAGGACGAGGTCCTGCACCGCGCCCATAAGCTCAAATGGGTGCAGGCGCTCGGCACCGGCGTCGACAATCTGATCGACCTGCCGTCGCTGCGCCCTGACGTGGTGATCACCAATATCCGCGGCATTCACGGCGCGCCGGTGTCGGAGGCCGCCCTGATGATGATGCTGGGGCTCGCCCGCGATTTCGCGACGAGCGTGCGCAACCAGGACCGCCAGGTCTGGACGCGTTGGCCGGCGCAATTGCTGGATGGCAAGACGGTCGGCATCTTCGGGGTGGGGCTGATCGCCGAAGTCCTGGCGCCCAAATGCAGGGCGCTCGGGATGACGGTGGTCGGGTTTACCTCGACCAAGCGCGATCTGGCGGGCTTCGACCGCATGCACGAGCGCGGCGAGCTTTTGGCGCAGGCCGCCACGCTCGACCACCTGGTGCTGCTCGCGCCCTATTCGGAGGAGATCCGCAATTTCATCGACGGCCGCATCTTCTCCGCCATGAAGGCGTCGAGCTACCTGATCAATCTCGCGCGCGGCGGCATCGTGGACGAGGACGCGCTGGTCGCGGCGCTCGCGCGCGGGGAGATCGCGGGCGCCGCCCTCGATGTCTTCCAGGAGGAGCCGTTGCCTGCCGGCCATCCGCTGTGGTCGGCCAAGAACGTGCTCATCACGGCGCATCTCGGCGGCTTTTGCGACGTCTATGCGGAGCGCGCCCTGGTCACCGTGGAGCACAACATGGCCTGCTTCCTGCGCGGCGATTTCGAGCAGATGATCAATGTGGTGAGGCGCTAGGATTGGGCAAGCGCAAACCAGCCGTCAAGGTGCACAAGCCTGCCGCCAAATCGGCGCGGCCGAGCCGGCCGCGAAAATCCAGTCCTCCGCCAGTGACGGTCGAAGACGATCCCATCACCTACGGCGCCCTATCGCTGCACGATCTGTTCCAGCAGCAGCTACGCACGATGCTCGATCGCACCGACCTCGACGAAGAGCAAAGGCAAAGCGTGCTCGTCGCCGCCTCCTGCCCCTGCTGCGGCGCCGGCGGTATGTCGTTCACCGCCAAGCTGAAGCGGCGAACGTAGCGCGCCATCAATAGTGCGCAAGCTCAAGTTCACAGCCTTACATTGAAGGCTGTGGTTGCGCGTTCAAGCGCGAGCGGTTCAAACAAACTTTCCTCGCCTTCGGCGGTGCTATGAAATGGCGCCAGCGCGGCAATCTCCTCCCTCGCCCCGGAGGGGAGAGGGATGGGGTGAGGGGGTTCGAGAGATTCAGTATGCAATGCTGCTTTGCAACGCTTGCACTCATGCCCTCGATGCTGCACTCGATTTTTCAGTAGACCGCCTCTCGACGCGCAACTTCTCGGTGGCCGCGCGATCGATCGCCAACGACGCCGGATCGATAACCACTCCGTAAAGCTCCGCCGCCGCCGCCATGCTCACGTAGCCCTGCCGCACGTCCTCCAGCACCAACTCGGCCGGCCGATCGAGTGGCGAGCCATAGCCGCCGCCGCCGCCGGAGCGGATGCGGAAGGCGTCGCCGGCTTTGAGCGCCGCCACCAGCACCTTGGCGTTGGGGAAATCGGTCTTCCAGGTGCCGTTGAGCCGCAGCGCGACGTCGTTGCCGGTGCCGGCGAGCCCGCCTTGCAGGCCCCAGGGCTTGCAGTGGGCGCGCTCGATCTGGGTGTTCATGGTGATCGCGGTGCGCGCGCGCACGACGCGCTCGACGCCGAGCCCGCCGCGGTGACGGCCGGCGCCGCCGGAATCCGGCACCAGCCGATAGCTCTCCACCACCAGGGGAAACTTCGCCTCGGCCTGCTCATTGGGGCTGTTATGGGTATCGCCGTCGTTGATGCACACCGTCGCCGATACGCCGTCCTCGCTCTGCTTGGCGCCCCAGCCGCCGCCGAGCGGGCCGAAATTGGCGATGAAGAATTCCGCGCTCCTGGGATTGATGCCATGGCAGGCCGCGACCAGCAGATCGGCATGGTGGCCGGCGATCACGCGGTCCGGAATGGCCGGCGCCAGAGCCTTGAAGATCGTATCCACGATCGTCATCGGATAGGTCATCCACCAGCGCATCGGGGCCGGGCGGGTGGCGCTGACCACGCGGCCGGGCGGCACGATCGAGGTGAGGCTGCGAAACGAGCCGTCGTTGATCGGGTAATCGGTCGGCGAGGTGAGGCACTTGTAGGCCACCTGCGCGCAGGCATGGCCGGTGGTGATGCCCGAATTGTAGAAGCCGCGGACTTGGCGTGAGACCTCGCTCAGGTCGACCACCATCCGGTCGCCCTTGATCTCGACCTTGACCCGGATCGGCACCCGCTTGCCGATATCGATGCCGTCGTCGTCCATATAGGATTCCGCGAAGTAGACGCCGTCCGGAATGGTGCGCGTGCGCGAGCGCGCGGACTGGTCGGAATGGTCCATGATCGCTGCGATGGCGCCCAGCACGGCCGCGCGGCCATAGCGCTCGACCAGCTCCAGAAAGCGCCGCTCGCCGGTCTTCACCGCAGTCACCTGCGCCCGCAGGTCCCCCATGGCGCGGCTCGGCAGCCGGACGTTCTGCCGGATGATGTCGACCAAATCGGTGTTGATGGTGCCGCGGTCCTGGTACTTCAGGATCGGAATCTGCAGTCCCTCGGAAAAAATATCGGTGGTCATGCCGCCCAGCGCGCCGCCGATATCGAGCCAGTGCGCCATGCAGCAGGAAAATCCGACGAGCTCGCCGCGATGGAAGATCGGCAGCGTCAAGGTGACGTGATTGAGATGGCTGCCGGTCAGATAGGCGTCATTGGTGACGTAGATGTCGCCGCGCTTGATGCCGTCGCGGCCGAAATGACGGATTTTCGCCTTCACGGTCTCCGCCATGCCGCGGATGAACATCGGCAGCCCGATGCCGATGGACACGGTCTCGCCCGCAGGCGTGAACAAGCCGGTGGTGAAATCCAGCGCCTCGTAGATGATGATGTTGTAGGCGGTGCGCATGAGATTGGTCTTCATCTCTTCGGTCACCGCGATCAGGCCGTTGCGCACGATCTCGGTGACGACCGGATCGATGCGGCCGCGCTGTCTGCTGGTTGGTTTTCCGTTCTGACGCATTGGCTCAGCGCGCTCCCGCGACCGCGATCAACAGATTTCCATGCTCGTCGACCGTCAGCACGTCCCCCGACATCAAGACCGTGGTGGAGGCGTGCTCCTCGATCAGCGCCGGCCCCTTGATCTTGTTGCCGGCCAGCAGTTCGGCGCGCCGATAGGTCGGGGTCGCGCGAAAGCCGCCCGGTTCGCCCAAGTCCACCGGCCGCTTGCCCGTGAAGGCCGCCTTGGGCGGGGTTGCGCGCCCGCGCTTGATCCTGGCTTGCGGGGGCTTGCGCAAGATGCCGCTGACCGTGCTGCGCAGGCTTACGATCTCGGCCGGCTCGGCCGGCGCGCAGGTGCCGTAGCGCAGGTCGTGCATCGCATCGAACAGCCGCTTGATCGCCTTTTCGTCGCGCCGGGTGAACACGGAAAGCGGAATATCGACGGTCACGGCGTGCTCCTGGCCCACATAGCGCATGTCGGCGGCGCGCCGGAGGGTGATCTTCTGCGGCTTCACCGAAGTGCCTGCGATGGCGGCGCGGCCCTCCTTCTCGAGCGTGGCGTAGACCTTTTCCATGTCCCGGAACGACGCATCTTCCAGCCGGCAGAGCCAGGTGCGCACGAAATCGTAGCGCAGGTCGGAGAACAGCATGCCGAAGGCCGAGAACAGACCGGGCGCCTGCGGGATGATGACGCGGCGGATGCCGATCTCGCGCGCGACCGCCACCGCGTGCAACGGCCCAGCACCCCCATAGGCGACCAGCGCGAACTGGCCGGCATCGAGCCCCCGCTCGGTGGTCACGCCCTTGACCGCGTACGACATGGCGGTGGTGGCGATCCGCAGGATGCCGTCCGCCGCCGCCGTGATATCCAAATGGAGCGGCTTGGCGATACGCCCGATCGCCGCTCGGGCGGCCGGCAGGTCGAGCCGCATCTCGCCGCCCAGGAAGCGGTCGCCCGCGAGCCGGCCCAGCACCAGATTGGCATCGGTGACGGTCGGCTCGGTGCCGCCAAGCCCGTAGCAGGCCGGCCCCGGCGCGGCGCCGGCGCTTTGCGGCCCGACCCGCAGGCCGCCATCCACCAGCCGGGCGATCGAGCCGCCGCCGGTGCCGACCTCGAAAATATCCGTCATGGCGATCTGCACCGGCAGCGCCTTGTCGTAACCGCCGATGAGCGCGGCGCCGGTGGTCAGCGCCTCGCCCTGGTAGATCACTCCGGCCTTGGCGGTGGTGCCGCCCATATCGAAGGCGATCGCGTTCTCGATCTTGAGCGCGCGGCAGAGCGCCTGGGTGCCGATGACGCCGGCGGCCGGCCCGGATTCCAGCATCCGGATGCATTGGCTGCGGGCCTGGCCGGCTTCGTAAAGACCCCCGGTCGATTGCACGATCAGGAATGAGCCGCGGAAACCGGCGCCGCGGATGTGAGCATCGATCTCGCCGATGTAGCGGCGCACCTTCGGCCCGATATAGGCATTGGCCACCACGGTCGAGCAGCGCTCGAACTCGCGGTATTCCTGGCTCAGCTCGTGCGAGGCCGAGACGAACATGTCCGGATTGTTCTGCTCCAGGATCGCTTTGGCGCGTGCCTCATGATCGGATTTCGCGTAGCAATTGAGGAACAGGATGGCGCAGGCCTCGATATCGAGCTCGCGCATCCGCTCGCCCAAGCGGACGATCTCGTCTTCGTCGAGCGGGTGGTCGATCTCGCCGTCGGCCAGCACCCGCTCCTTGACCTCGAAGCGCAGCGAGCGCTCGACCAGCGGGACATGCTTGCCGAAGAAGAGGTTGTAGGCATCCGGCCGGTTGATGCGGCCGATCTCGTAGATGTCGCGAAATCCCTCCGTGATGATCAGCGCGGTGCGGGCGCCGGTGCGCTCGAGGACGGTATTGATCGCGACCGTCGAGCCGTGCAGGAACAGGCCCGCCGAACCGTAGCGGCTGCCGGCCTTCTCCACGCCGGCGCTGATGCCGTCGACCAGCCGCTCCGGTGTCGACAGTGCCTTGCCGAAGGTAAGCTTCCCGGATCGATCGTCGAAGACGGCGATATCCGTGAACGTGCCCCCGATATCGGCCGCGAGCCTGAGGCCGGGACGCCCTGCGGTGACACGCGGTGCTGATCTTTGTCCCATGCGGGGTCCGGGGGGTTGGGCGTGATGGAAGGACGCCGGTGAATACACTGATCGTCCGCCGGCGCGAAGGGCGAGCGTGAATTTTGCGCGCCGTCCTGCGCCCACGGGCGGCATCCTGGCTGTAAATCCGGCGGGACGATTGTGGAGGTTGAGGTCGACGACATATCTCGCCTTGACGGATCGATCGACTTATAGCCAAAAGGCTGCATCCAATAAGTCCGAAACCCCGTTGCCCGGCCGCTGAAACCACGGCACGCAATATGACGGGACGGTGGGGAGGTCTGCGTGCTGGTCGTTGCAATCGATATCGGCGGAACGTTCACGGATCTCATCGGCTTCGACGAGGCAGCCGGCGCATTCGTGCAGGCCAAGAGCCTGACCACGCCGGCCCACCTGGTCCAGGGCATCATCGACTGCCTGCATAAGAGCGGGCTCAAGGCCGCCGCCATCGACGAACTCATCCACGGCTCGACCATCGCCATCAACACGCTGATCGAGCGCAAGGGCGCCGCCACCGGCCTCATCGTGACCCGCGGCACCCGCGACGTCTACATCATCGGCCGCGGCAACCGGCCCGAGGCCTATAACCTCCTGTTCCACAAGCATCGCCCGCTGGTGTCCCGCCGTTTCACGCTCGAGGCCGAGGAACGTCTGCTCGCCTCCGGCGAGGTTCATGCGCCGCTCAAGCGCGCCAGCGTCGAGGAAGCCTGCCGCTTCCTGGCCCAGGAGGGCGTGGAATCGGTCGCGGTCTGCTTCCTGCACTCCTATTCCAATCCCGAGCACGAGCGCGTCGCCGGCGAGATCGTGCGCACCCTGCTGCCCGACGCCTACCTGTCGCTCTCGCACGAGATCTTGCGGGAATATCGCGAGTTCGAGCGGATCTCGACCACGGTGGTGAACGCCTATATCGGCCCCAAGGTCGGCGGCTATGTGCGCAGCCTGAAGTCGAGCCTTGGGGACATCGGGTTTCGCGGCGACCTCTCGATCATGCGCTCCAACGGCGGCGTGATGACGCCGGAACTGGCCACCCAATGCCCGGTCGCCATGATGGAGTCCGGCCCGGTCGGCGGCATCATCGCGTCCGCCCAGGTGGGCCTGGGGCTCGGCTTCCAGAACGTCATCTCCTTCGACATGGGCGGCACCACCGCCAAGGCGAGTCTGGTGCGCGACGGCGAGCCGACCTTGGCGCCCGGCTATTATGTGGGCGGCTATGCGGGCGGCCATCCGGTCATGCTGCCGATGATCGACGTGGTCGAGGTTGGGGCCGGCGGCGGCAGCATCGCCTGGATCGACGATATCGGGGCGCTCAAGGTCGGGCCGCAAAGCGCGGGCGCCGATCCGGGCCCGATCTGCTATCGCGGCGGCGGCAGCGAGCCGACCATCACCGATGCCAATGTGGTGCTCGGCCGGCTCGACCCGGACAATTTCCTCGGCGGCCAGATGAAGCTCGATGCCGAGGGGGCGGCGCGCGGCATCGCCGAGAAGATCGGGGCGCCGCTCAAGATGGATACCGTGGCGGCCGCCCAGGCGATTGTCGAGATCGCGATCTCGAAAATGTCGCTGGCGGTGCGCGAGGTGTCGGTCGCCAAGGGCTACGATCCGCGCGATTTCGCGCTGGTGGCGTCGGGCGGCGCCGGCCCGCTGCATGTCATTGCGATCGCCCGCGAGCTGCACATCCCGACCGTCATCATCCCCTTGTTCCCGTCGCACTTCTCGGCGCTCGGCATGCTGCTGGCCGACGAGCGCCACGATTTCACCCGCACCCATTTTGCCGATCTCGCCGCCATCGACTTCGCCGAGCTCTTGCGGGTGTACGAGGAGATGCGCAAGCAGGCGCAGTCGAGCTTGCGCCATACCCGCGGCGCGGAGGAGCAGATCGCGCTCGACCTGCGCTATGTGGGCCAGGAATTCACCCTGTCGGTGCCGGTCACCCTCAAGCAATTGAAGGCCGGCGACCGCAAGGCGGTGCGCAAGGCCTTCGATGCGCTCTACGAGCACCGTTACTCGCACCATTCGCCCGACGAGCCGGTCGAGATGGTCAATATGCGGCTCGGCATCGTCGGCAAGCGCGCCAAGCTCAAGTTCCCGCGCCTGGGCAAGTCCCGGACGGTCGCCCCGGCGTTGCATCGCGACGTCTATTTTTCAGACGCCAAGAAGCCGGTGCGCTGCCCGCTCTATGTGCGCGATCAGCTCAAGGCGGGTGCCCGCATTGTGGGGCCCGCCCTCGTCCAGGAGCTCGGAACCACGACCGTGCTGTTCAAGAACGACGAGTGCCGGGTGGTGCCGTCGGGCGAGCTGATCATCCGGATTGGAGGCGCGTGATGGCCCAAATGCGCAAAAGCTCGACGCGCAATGCGGCGCCGCGCAAGGCCGGCGCGCGCAAGGCAGTGAAAGGCAAGGCGCCGAGCCGCAAGTCCGGGAATACCCGCAATCTCGATCCGGTCACGCTTGAGGTCATCCGCAACGCTCTCCCGGCCGTCGCCAACGAGATGGCGGTGGACCTGCAGCGCACCTCCTACAACATGATGATCTACGAGGTGCGCGACTTCTGCACCGCCCTCATCGATACGCAGGGTCAATTGATCTCGCAGAATGTGGGCGGCGTCTCCCACTTCGTCGCCGATCTCGGCGTCATCATCACCGACGGCATGAAGCGCTACGGCGCGAAGGGCTTCCAGCCCGGCGACGTGATCATCACCAATCATCAGGCGGTGGCCGGGCAGCATCTCAACAACATCGTCATCTACATGCCCTACTTCCATCGGGGCGAGCTATTGATGTTCTCGATGGTGCGGGCGCACTGGATCGACGTGGGCGGAAGCTCCACCGGGTTCGGCGCCGGCCCGCAGGTGGTGGATCCCTGGTTCGAGGGGTTGCAGCTCGACCAGCTCAAGATCTATCGGGCCGGCGAGCTCGACGAGACGCTCTACCGCGTGCTCAAGGACAACATCCGCTTTCCGGAATCCTCGCTCGGCGACATGAAGTCCCAGATGGCGGCCTGCCGGCTGGCGGCGCGGCGCATGGACGAGCTGTTCGACAAATACGGCAAGGACACGATCCTGGCCGCCATCGATCGCATCTTCGACGAGACCGAGACCAAGTGCCGCAACGTGGTCTCGCAGCTGCCCGACGGCATCTACGAGGCGGCCTCCGCCATGGACGACGACGGCGTGCTCAAGGGCGAGCCGGTTCCGATCCACGTCAAGGTGACGATCCACAAGGGCGAGATGGTGATCGACCTCTCGGGCTGCTCGCAGGAGCGCAAGGCCGGGATCAATTCGCGCACGCTGGCGGGCGCCCGCGTCGCCTACAAGGCGCTGACCGGGCCGCTCGATCCGGTGAACGAAGGTTCGTTCCGGGCCCTCAAGGTGATCATTCCGGAAGGCAGCATCATGATGGCGCGCTTTCCGGCCCCGATGGCGGGGTGGAGCATCATCGTGCCAACGGTGGTCGACACCATCGTCAAGGCCTTGTCGCAGCCCATGCGGGATCGGGTGCCGGCCGGGCACCATGGCCTGCTCGGCGGCTCGGTGGTGTTCTTTGGCGTGCATCCCAAGAGCAAGCGCCGGTTCGTGGTGCAGAGCATCGAAGGCGGCGGCTGGGGCGGCCGCCCGACCGAGGACGGCGAGTCGGCGACCGTCTCGGTGTGCCAGGGCGATGTGCGCAACGGCTCGATCGAAGGCATCGAGATCAAATGTCCGGTGGTGGTGGAAAGCCGCGGGCTGCGCCAGGATTCGTGCGGCGCCGGCCAACATCGCGGCGGGCTCGGGATCGACGTGCGGGTGCGCAACCTGGTCGAGGGCCGCTGGAACTTCGAGCAGGCACGGCGGCTGAATTGCCCGCCCTGGGGCCTGTGGGGCGGCACCGCCGGCGAAGTCGGCGGCTACCTGCTGCGATTGCCCGGCCAGAACGAGTTCAAGCCTATCGTCGGGGCCCATATCCCGGTGCCGTTGCATGCCGAGGCGATCGTGCGCACCGGCGGCGGCGGCGGCTGGGGCGACCCGTTGGACCGCGACCCGGAGCTGGTGCGTTCCGATGTGCGCGAAGAGCTGGTATCGCGGCTGGCAGCGCGCGAGCATTATGGAGTGATCTTCCAGGGCGACCTGATGGTCGACGAGGCGGCCACCAAGTCGCTGCGGGAATGGATGCGCTCGCGGCGCAAGGCGAGCTAGAGTGATCCGAAGCCGTTCGAGAAGGCATGTTCCAGAGGACATGTTCTAGAGGACATGGTCGATGAGACCGCAAGGCCGCACACCATCGGTTGGCCTGCAACGCATTAAGCCGCGTTTGGGCGCCATGCTGCTTGCCTGCCTGCTGGCAATTCCGCCGGCGCCAACGCGTGCGGCCGAGACGCTGCGGGTCGGCAAGGCGGTGGGCGTGGCGTTCTCGTTCGTGCCGCTCGATGTGGGCATCCGCCAGGGTCTGTTCGCACAGAACGGACTCGAGATCCAATCGACCGTCTTCGGCGGCGATGCGCGCATGCAGCAGGCGATGGCCGCCGACAGCATCGATGTCGCGCTCGGCTCCGGACCCGCGATGGCATTCATCGCCAAGGGCGTGCCGATCAAGGCCGTCGCGGCAATGGCCGGCCCGCCGCTCCTGCTGTCGATCATCGTGCGGCCGGATGGTCCCCAGAGCGTGGCCGAGCTCAAGGGCAAGACCGTGAGCGTCTCGACCGCCGGCTCGCTCACTTATTGGCTGGTGAGCGAGACTTCCCGGCGGCAGGGCTGGGGCCCCGACGGCATCAAGATCGCCCCCCTGGGCGCCCCGCAGGCGCAATATGTCGCGCTCGAGCGCGGCGATACCGACGCCATGGTGGCCGACATCTCCAGCGCCTTCGACCTGGAGAAGAAAGGCAAGGCCCGCATCCTGATGCGCTTCGGCGATCTGGTGAAGGATTTCCACATCCATGTGATCTTCGCGACCAACAAGTCGATCGCGAGCCGGCCGCAGGCGCTGAGCGGCTTTCTCAAGGGTTGGTTCGCCAGCATCGCTTTCATGCGGCAGAACAAGGCCGCTACGGTCGCGATCGCCATGGACGTCATGAGCAAGGACGAGGCGATCATCAGCCGCAGCTACGACGAGCTGATGCCGATGTTCTCCGACGATGGAAAGTTCGATCCCAAGGCGCTGGCCACTCTGGCGAAGTCCTATGTGGAGCTCGGGGTGCTGCCGCAAGAGCCGGATATGACCAAGCTTTATACCGAGGCATTTCTGCCCAAGAACGAGTAGAACGCAGAACAAAGAGCGGGCGGCGGGAGGACGGCGACAAAGTGACGGACGAGGTGGCGGTTCGTATTCGGGGTGTCTCCCATCAGTTCGGCGAGCAAGGTGGCACCCGCTATGTGCGGGCGCTGCTCGACACTTCGCTCGACATCCGGCGCGGCGAGCTGTTGTGCCTGATCGGGCCGAGCGGCTGCGGCAAGAGCACGCTGCTCAGCATCATGGGCGGGCTGATGGAGCCGGCCGCCGGCACGGTCGAGGTCGGCAATCAGCGGGTGCGCGGGCCGATGCCGCGCGAGATCGCGTTCGTGTTCCAGGAGAACGCGCTGTTTCCCTGGAGCACGGTGATCGAGAACGTGAAGCTCGGCATGATGTTTCAGGGCGTGCGCAAGGCCGAGCGCGAGAAGCGCGCGCAGCGCTCGCTGGAAGCGGTCGGGCTCGCGGATTTTGCCGACTACTATCCGGGCCAGCTTTCCGGCGGCATGCGGCAGCGCGCGGCCTTGGCGCGCGCCTTGAGCCTGGAGACCGGCATCCTGCTCATGGACGAGCCGTTCGGCGCGCTCGACGAACAGACCCGCATGGTGCTGGGCGAGGATCTCTCGGTGCTGCTGTCGCACGCCGACAAGACCATCGTGTCCGTGACCCACAGTCTGGGCGAGG
>Ga0182024_10019167_pt1 | contig 12643 bp, 11 predicted proteins | sample P32metaG_FD_120480 | JGI IMG/M metagenome (GOLD analysis project Ga0182024, IMG submission 120480) | Permafrost microbial communities from Stordalen Mire, Sweden - P3-2 metaG (Illumina Assembly) | ecosystem: Environmental > Terrestrial > Soil > Wetlands > Permafrost | place: Sweden: Stordalen... | reverse complement strand
TGGGGACGCCAGTGCCGGTGAGCGGGACGACGGGGCCGAAGGTGACGCCGCTGATCTTTCAGGATGCGGCGACGGTTGCCAGCGAGGGGCTGAATTCGCCGGCCTTCGGCGCGTACACCTCGGCCAGCACCAGCCAGTCACGCGAGCGGCAGGTGCAGATGGGGCTGCGGCTGGAGTTTTGAGGATGGTGCGCTTTGCGCAATTCACGCGTCTAAAGTTCCACGACTGGTGATTTCGCGGCGCGTCGCCGATGAAGTGGACAGCGGATGGAGGAGTGGATGCGGGTTGCTCGCGGCGATGCTTCCCCAAACGGGCCATGCGAAGCGAGGAATTCATTTTCGATACCCAAGTGCCGTGCGCTATGATTCTTGGCATGAGGTTCCTCCCCAGACGCCGTCGTTGCGCAAGGCTGTCCCATGAGGAAGGGCCCGGAGTGGTTGGTGTGATGGACGATGTGAAACAGGCCGGCGGTGAGGGCGATACGAGCGCGGAGGACGCGAGCGTGGAAGAATCCAATCTGCTGAAGACGGTGGGGTGGATCTCTGCGGCGCTGGGCGCGGTGGCGCTGGGACTGATTGTGGGCCGCGAGATCCGCGAGCGGTACAAGTTCAATCGCCGCACGCCGTACGATCTCTACGCGCACTCCGGTGATGAACTGCCCGAGGCGGACTGCGGCGTCGGCATCTAGCGCAGCTATTGCAGGCGATCAGAGGGCCGAATGGGTTCGGATATCCGTGTACTGACTCAGAGTCCGGTCGGCCGTGTTGCCTACTGGCCGCTCCAGAAGCTGATCCGTTTTGTGCGCCGCCTTCGATATCCCGAACTTCCGATGGACCATGCGCTGATCTCTGTTTCCTATCGGGGGCGCCAGTTCCGGATCGAAGTGCGCCGCTGGAATTCGAGCGACCACAGTGCTGTGCGTCAGTGCTTCTCTTATGCGCAATATGACATGCCCCAGTATGACCAGGGCAAAGCCTTGGACCGTTTGTATCGCGAGATTGTGGATGCGGGGAAGAGACCGCTGATTGTCGATTGCGGAGCCAATGTCGGTGCCAGCGTCCTATGGTTTACCGCACGCTATCCCGAGGCGCATATTATTGCCGTGGAGCCTGCTTCGGATAACTTCTCCCTGCTGGAAAAAAACACACGCGGTCTGGATGTCGAGTTGTATCGGGCCGGAGTTGGTCCTGAGGACGGGACAGCCTGGCTGAGTAATCCAAACGGAGACGCTGGCATGGATTACCGGACAAACTCGGTGGGCGAAGGTGTCAAGGTCAAAATCGTCTCACTTGCGATGCTTCTCATGGGGAAGCTGTCCGGCGACTTGGTCCCATTTCTGTTGAAGGTTGATATCGAGGGTGCGGAGAAAGATCTCTTTACCGGAGACACGAGCCTGATCAACCGCTTCCCGCTGATTATTCTGGAGCCGCACGACTGGCTGTTGCCAGGCCAAGCGACGTCGCTTCCTTTTCTGCGGTTCCACGTGGAGGCGAAGCGGGAACTTGCGCTCAAGCTTGAGAACATCGCGTCGGTCCGTTACACGCTCTAAGGCGGCGCCGCATCTTGCCGGAGCGGGTTCTGCCGCATAGTAGGATAGCCGAGTGAGGAACAAGACAGCCTTTCTGTTTCCCGGCCAGGGCTCGCAGTCGGTGGGCATGGGCCGCGAGCTGTTCGAGCGTTTTCCGGCGGCGCGTGCGGTCTTTGACGAGGCCGATGCGGCGCTTGAGTTTGCACTGTCGGAGCTGATCTTCAACGGGCCCGAAGAGACGCTGAAGCTGACCGAGCATACGCAGCCGGCGATATTGACTGTCTCAATCGCGGCAGAGCGCGTGCTGGCCGAGCATGGTGTGACGGCGGCGATGGCGGCGGGCCACTCGCTGGGCGAGTACTCGGCGCATGTTGCGGCGGGTACGCTGAGCTTTGCCGATGCAGTGCGTGCGGTGCGCATGCGTGGGCGCTATATGCAGCAGGCGGTGCCGGCGGGTGAGGGCTCTATGGCGGCGATCCTGGGGATGGATGCGGGGCTGATCGCGGCTGTGTGTGAGCAGGTCTCCGACCAGATGACGCCACTGCCGAAATCGTCCGAGGCAGTGGGCTTCGATCCTCGGCGCGCGGTGGTGGCGGCGGCGAATTTGAATTCGCCGGGGCAGACCGTGATCTCCGGTGCGGCGGGCGCGGTGGAGCGGGCGGTGGAGTTGTTGAAGGAAGCAGGGGCGAAGCGCGCGGTGATGCTGCCGGTGAGCGCGCCCTTCCACTGCGCGCTGATGCAGCCGGCGCAGGACGCGCTGGCGCGAGACCTGGCGCAACTCGAATTCCGCGACGCGAAGTTTCCGGTGGCGGCCAACGTGAGCGCGAGCTTTGTGACCACCGGCGACGCCGCGCGAAAGACCCTGGTGGCGCAGGTGACCGGCGCGGTGCGCTGGGTGGAGTGCGTGGAGCTGCTGGTGCGCGAGGGCGCAACGCACTTTATTGAGGTCGGCCCCGGCCGCGTGCTGAGCGGACTGATGAAGCAGATTCTGGGCAAGGACGCGAGCGTGCCGGTGCTGAATGTGGAGGACGCGGCGTCGCTCGAGAAGACGCTGGCGGAATTAGGCGACTAACCCAAGGAGCACGGGCCGGGATGCGCGCGCTGCTATAGCTGACTAGGGCTGGTTGTAGTAGCCGGCGCGGGTGCGCGCGATGAGACCGGGCCTGGAGACTTTGACGTCCAGCTTGTGGTACTCGTTGGGGTGCTCGGCAGCCGGCGCGTCGAAGGTGAGCTCATAGTAGGGGGCGGTATCGGCCATGCAGCGGTCCAGCATGCCGGCGATGTCGTTGTCGCCGCCGAGGGCGAGGCCTCCGCTCTGCACGGCGAGCACCTGCAGCGCGAGGCTGGCGACGTCCACCTGGCTGGGTTTGGCGACTCCGTCGAGGTACTCGCGATAGTACGACTCCGTAGCGAGGTCCTGGCCGGTGCCGAGCGGATCAACGCTGTAGAGGGTGATGTTGGCGTCGCGCATGCCCGTGGAAATCTGGGTGACCTGGGAGAAGAGCGCCTGCTCCTGTTTGGCGGTCAGATCCGTGCGCGGGCCGGAGAGGTAGGGCCAGCCGGGAGAGACCCAAAGGACGATCTTGCGGCCGGGCATGGCGGCTTCCTTTGACAGGAGCGATAGCAGTGCATTGAGCGAGAGGCCGAAGCGGTCCTCGGCGCCGGCGAGACCGGTGTCTTTGCCGATGGCGCGCAGGCCGATCTGGGCTTGGTCAAGGGCGTCGCCGAGCGCGTTGCCGTCGGCGGTGTAGCGGTTCTCGAGCTGGGTGCCGTTGTCGGAGAAGATGGCCAGCGAGGTGGGATGCGGGAGACGGCCGCCGCTGGAGCGCAGGAACTTGTCGATCTGCTGGCGCTCGTAGTCGACGGTGCGGACGTCGGTATTGACTGTGTCGATGAGGAGCAGGACAGTGACGGGGGTCTGGGGGCCGGCGACGGCGGCGAAGGAGGTGATGGGCCGCGCGACCTTATTGTCGAGCACGGTGAAGTCGCTCTGCGCAAGGCCGGCGGCGGGCGGGCCGGTCTTGGGCGTTACCACGACATCGAGGGTGATGCGTCGGGATGCAGCGGAGGAAGGGGTAGGTGCTGGCCGGGAGGCATCCTGACTGACAGCGACGGCGCCGGTGGCGAGGGCGAGGAACAAGAGAGCGGAGCTGACCGGAGTGGGCATGATGGTTTCCAGATGCAGCGCGGCCATACGAGCGATGGGGAGCGGCCGGTTACAGCTGTGATTCTACGCGCGCCTAAGGACCGCGAGATAGACTGTACGCGGAGGCAATGCCCATGCAGGTTGGCGACAAGGTTGAAGAGTTTACCCTGGAGAACCAGGACGGCAAGACGGTCCACCTGAGCGATTACAAGGATTCCCCGGTGGTGCTGTTCTTCTATCCGCGCGCGGACACGCCGGGCTGCACGATCGAATCCTGCGGCTTCCGCGATGCGTTCGAGAAGTTTCAGAAGGCGGGGATTGTGGTGCTGGGCATCTCGCGCGATACGGTGCGCGAGCAGAAAAAATTCAAGGACAAGTACGAGCTGCCCTACGACCTGCTGGCCGATCCGGAGATGGTGCTGATCCAGCGCTACGGGCTGCTGAAGAACAAGACGATGTACGGCAAGCCGGTGACCGGCGTAGAGCGCACGACGTATGTGATCGGGCCGGACACGGGCAAGGGCCAGCGGCTGCTGCACGTCTTTCCGCAGGTGACGCCGCAGGGCCACGCGGAAGAGGTGCTTGCGCTGCTGAAAGAAAACGGCTGGACGGGCAAGGGCGGCGCAGGTAAAGGGAAGGACTGAGCGTGGCGTCTGCGATTGCGGAGGCTGCGGCCGGCGCGGCGGCACTGGGGCTGGCGTGGGGCGGGCTGGCGTATGCATCCAGCTGGCCCACCTCACAGATCTTTGGGCGGACGCTGGTGGCGGGCAACGATGCGCGCGAGATTGCGCTGACCTTCGACGATGGGCCCAACGACAAGGCGACACCGCAGTTGCTGGATGTGCTGGCGCGGCATGGAGTGCGCGCGACGTTCTTTGTGCTCGGAGGATTTGCGCGTCAGCGGCCGGAGCTGGTGCGCGCGGTTGTGGCGGCGGGGCATCTCATCGGCAACCACACCATGACGCATCCGAAATTGTCGGTGACGCCGGCGGCACAAGTGCGGCAGGAGCTTGCAGAGTGCAATGCAGTGCTTGAGGACCTGACGGGCGCGGCGGTCAAGTTCTTCCGGCCGCCGTTCGGGGCGCGGCGGCCGATGGTGCTGCGCGCTGCGCACGAGCTGGGGCTGACTCCCGTGATGTGGAACGTGACCGGTCACGACTGGGAGGCGGCGATCGGCGAGGCGGGGATTCTGCGCAATCTGGACGCGGGGATTGCGCGCAATGGCCGTGCGAAACTTGGGTCTAACTTGCTGCTGCACGACGGCGGCCATCGCGCGATGGGTTCGCCACGCATGGACACGGTGCGGGCGGTCGACCAGCTACTGGCGGCGCACGCGGGGACGGCGACGCGTTTTGTGACGGTGGATGCGTGGGTCACTTCGTGACACGTAGTGCTCCCGGTAGTCGCAAACGGATTTCTGTGCCAACCAACGGGAGGCAGCGCGAAGCTCACTGCAAGTCACGAAGTGACTCGGCGGCGAGCAGCTTGCGCTTGCGCTCCAGGCCCCAGCGGTAGCCGGTGAGGCTGCCGTCCTGACCGATGACACGGTGGCAGGGCACGGCGATCGCGATAGGGTTAGCGCCGATCGCGGCCCCGACGGCGCGGACGGCGGTGGGCCGGCCGATGTTCCGCGCAATCTCCGTGTAGCTGCGCGTCTCGCCGCGCGGGATCTCGCGGAGCGCCTTCCACACGCGCTGCTGGAAGGCGGTGGCGCGCACGTCGAGCGGGAAGGTTGCGGCGAGTGGATGCTCGGTGGTCTGGCTGACGACGAAGGCGACGGCGTCGGCCAGCCAGCCGGTGTTTCCGCGCGCGGGGACCAGCTCGGCCTTGTTGAAGCGCTGGCGCAGATCGGCGAGGAGCTCGGCGTCGTCGCGGCCAAAGGCGATAGCGCAGATGCCGGCGGGCGTGCTGGCGACTAGCATGCGGCCGAGCGGGCTGGCGGCGGTGGTGTAGCGGATGACGAGGCCTGCGCCCCCGGCGCGCATGGTGCGCGGCGTCATACCCAGCGCAGCGGATTCATAGAGGCGGCTGGAGGAGCCGAAGCCGGCTTCATAGATGGCGTCAGTAATGCGCTTCGAAGAAGGAACTGCGGGCTTGCGTGAGTGCGGCGCGGTGGTCAGTGGCAGTGATTGGTCTTTGGATTTGGATTTGGATGCGGCAGTACGCGGTGCGTCTGAACGCGATGAGTCTGGGGGCGATGAGTCTGGGCGCAGCGAATCCTTGAAGCGCGTGACGCGCTGGGCGCGGGCGAACTCGGCTGGTGTGATGCCGAGTACGCGGCGGAAGGCGCGCAGCAGGGTGAGGCGGTTGGTGCCAGTGGCCTCGGCAAGATCGGCGAGCGGGACGGAGGAGCCGGCGTGGAGCGCGAGGTGGGCCGTGGCGGCGGCGACCAATGCGGTCTGCGGATCGGGACGCGGCGCGGCGATCTCCGGCTGGCAGCGCTTGCAGGCGCGGTAGCCGGCGCGCTCGGCCGCCTCCGCGGTGGGGAAGAAGGCGACGTTGCGGCGCGTGGGACGGCGGCTGGGGCAGCTGGGGCGGCAATAGATCTTCGTCGAGCGGACCGCGTAGACGAAGCGGCCATCGGCGCTGGCGTCGCGCGACAATACCTGCTGCCACTCGCGGCCGGAGAACGGGGTGGGCGCAGAGGCCTGCGAAGGGAGATGGGCGAAGATGGGCGGTGTCTGCGGCATTGGGATCGGGATGCTGTGCGTGTCCATTCCAGTATCATGCTTGGCGCGGGCGCAGGAAACACTCCGCAATGTTCATCAAAGTAAAGGGCAAGGAAGTGAAAAGCGGGGAAGTGGCGATGCGGCCACTCACCTATTGTTCCACTGATTAAGAAGCCTTTGGCAGGCATTAGGCATTGGAATTCTCAACGTCGCGAGCGACAGGAGCGACGACAGCGCGCAGCCGGGTGGCGAGCTTCCGCGGCCATTTGGGGTCCATGCAGTGGCGTTCGACCACGACAAAGAGCAGCAGACAGACCAGCGCCACGGCGATGATCTTCACCACGCCCTGCAGCACAAAGAGCAGCGCGTAGTTTGCCGGGGTGAAGAAGGCGACATGGTCCAGCGCACGGCCCACCGCCGTCAGCACCGGCGCGTGCCACAGGTAGATGGTGTAGCACATGCCGCCGGTGACGGCGATCCAGGGAGTGCGCAGGATGGCGCTGGTGACCATGCCGCGCAGCGCGGCCACGCAGAGCGGCAGCGCGAGCAGAGGCAGCCAGAGGCCGGGGAGGCGATCGCCGAGCAGGAAGAAGCATGGCCAGCCGATGAGGCTGAGCAGGTCCCAGCGGCGCGACCGCGGCCAGCGCGGCATGGCGGTGAGATAGAGGTCGGCCAGCAGCAGGCCGGCGAGGAAGTACTGCAGGTCTCCGGCGAGGGTGAACATCGAGAGCCCGGTGGCGAGCTGCAGCAGTGCCGACGCAAGCATCGCGGCGATGAGGATGGCACGACGCAACGCTGCGCGGCGGACCGCGAAGAGCAGGCAGAGCAGCGGGGCCAGCAGATAGAACTGCACCTCGACCTCGAGGCTCCAGGCGACGGAGTTGATGGTGCTGGGCTCGCGATAGATTGCGTAGTGCAGGTAGGCGGCGCTGGCGGCGAGGTGAGGCAGCAGCGCGCGCCAGCTTACATGGTCGGCGATGGCGATGCCGGCGGCCACCAGGGCGAGGTTCAGCAGGTAGGGCGGCTCCAGCCGGGTGAGACGGCGCAGGAAGTATTTGCGCAGGGAGGGCGCGGGCGCGGCCAGCAGATGATGGCGCGCGAAGGGCAGCGCCAGGATGAATCCGCTGATGACGAAGAAGAGCGGCACGCCGCGGTTGCCGAAGCCGCAGGCGCGGGCGAACCAGGTGAACGGCGGGCGGATGGTGAGAGCGTAGTGGTGTTCCAGCTGGCCCTGCATGTGGAAGAGCAGGACCGAGACGATGGCGATGAAGCGCAGGCCGTCGATCTCCGGCAGCCATTCGCCGGATGTGGTGCGGCGGCGAAGCAGTGCGGTCCACGAACCAGTTCCCTGAGTGGGGCCGGCTCTGCTTGTGGGAATTGCGGGTGACAAGCTCTGCTCCATCCCTGCGGGCGAGTATACGCCGCGGCGGGACGGCCTCCGGCGCTCACGGCGCGGGCGAAGCTGCGGCGCGGCAGCCCGACGCATCCACAAAGCTGCCATGAGGCAGCAGAGGAGCGGAGAGCTGGCCGAGGTCCTCGCAGGGCAGCAGGGTAAGCTGCGGCTGGTCGGTGACGTTGGGCTGGGCGGAGCCAGGCGCGGAGGCGCGCAGTCCATACGCCGCGCGAAACGCAGGGTTGGTGAAGACTCCGTCGGGCGCGTAGTTGACCTCGGAGTAATCGATCAGAATTGCGCTATAGCGGCGCTGGGCGATGGCACGGTTGAAGTCCGCGACCACGGGCGGGTAAGGCAGACCAAGGACTGCGTCGAAGGCGTCCCAGTCCGGATGCAGAGGCTTGCCGGCGAGGATGCCGTCGTAGCTGTGGTCAACCAGCCAGACGTCGCCCGGCGTGGCGCGCACGGCATTGAGCAGCGCATTGCGATAGCCGATGCTGGCGCGCGAGGGCACCCAGCGTCCGGGCTGGTAGATGTGCGCCAGCAACTGCGCGCACAGGGCAAGCCAGAGAGTGCAGGCAGCGAGCTGAACATGGCGCGGGGCAAGTCCGGACGCTGGGTCTTCGAGCCATCCCAGGATGCGATGGATGGAGAGCCCCGCCAGGATGCAGAGCCATGCGTAGGCCGGGATGACGGCGTTGATGTTGGCGCCCTGATGCGCGCGGACGAAGCCGGTCGCGCCGAGCAGGAGAACGGTGATGAAGCCATAGAACGCCGTCGCCGAGGAGCGAAGGTTGGGCGGGCGCAGAATGGCGGCGGCCAGAAGAATGGCCACGGCCACCGGCAGCGGGCCCACGATGTCGACCGGCAGGAAGAGGATGGCGTTGCGCGGGACGAAGGCGAGTTGATGGGCGGTTCCGAAGGCGTAGTGGCTGTACCATCCGCCGCTGGCGCGGTTGAGGAGATGCACCGAGAGCCACGCGAGAGAGGCGAAGGTGGCCATGCCGGCGACCATGCGGCGAGGTGTGCGCCAGAGAGGCAGGAAGGCGAGGACCCCGAAGGGCAGGAAGGTCTGCTTGGTGTGGAAGGCCAGCAGCCAGAGCAGCGCGGCGGCCACCGGATTGGCCCAGCGCGTGGCGTAGAGCGCCAGCAGGAAGAAGAAGACCGAGAGCGAGTCAACGCGGCCGACATCGTACCAGCCCAGGCAGACGTCATAGAGGCAGGCGAAGAGGCCGGCGGCGACCAGCGCGGCGGCGTGGCGCCGCGTCTCGCGGAACACCGACGCATAGATGGTGGCAAGGCTTCCCAGCGTGGCCAGGATCGAGACCAGGCGCAGCGTGCCGTAGCCCAGGCCGGTCATGTGCGCAAGCGCGGCCGAGAGGTAGAAGTAGAGCGGCGCGTAGAGAAATGGGACCCACTCCAGGGTGGGCGCGGAGTAGAGCTGTTGCCCGTGCGCGATGCGCCAGACGCTGGTCATCACACCGCTCTCCAGGCGGTCCAGCTCAAACGGATAGCGAAGACGGCGCAAGGCGACCAGCAGAAAGAGGAGCACGAAGAAGATAGAAAGGGAGCAGGCCGCGCGGCGCAGCCAGCGTTCGAGCTCCGCACTGCCGGGCGCGGGGGTGGGCATGGGCTGATAGTATCAGCGCGTCCGACCCTCTCACGGGTCGAGGGCGACGAGCCTGGGTGTTCGTGTCATTCCGGCAGGCCTCGGAGGACCCTCTGCAACGGGAACCGATGAGCTGTCCCCCGGACAAGTGGAAGGCGCGGCCTCGCGCGGAACCATCAGATAGTGACGATCGCCGCCGCGCGCGTTGGTAAAATCGACCTGTTCGCAAACCAGCCAGTGTCCCAGGGGAATGACCTGGCCAACGTCGGAGGCTTGCGCGGCGGACAGAAACAGGACCTGCGGATGCCTGGAGACGCACAGGTGAATGCGCTCCCACTCGCTCAGTCGGGCTGCGTCCCGCCCGTTCACCAGTCCGTTCAAGTCGCAGACATCCGCGCCACTGAAGTAGCCGATGAATCCGACGTCCCCTGCGAGCAAAGGGAGGCCACGGAAGCGGTCCAGACCTGCATTTCGCATCGCCTCGAAGGTGTTTGCGCGGCCTGCCATCGCTCTGTGGGCGAAGCGCCAGTCGAACGGCAGAAGACACACCAGCATCACAGCGTAGCCCCACGCCGCCCACCGAAGCGGACCGCCTGCCGCGTCTCGCGCATGTTGCGATTTGTCCCACTCGAGCGCATTCCATGCGGTGGAGAAGAGGAGCGGCCACAAGACGTAGCGGACGCCCTGGATGCCCTGGCCGCGAAGGCACGCAAGAAGAACAACCAGAGGAAGAGGTACATTGGCGCTGGCCCATGCCGCGAACTCCAGCGCCGAGGGCCGCCTGGCCACCAGCTCCTGTAAAAGAAGCGATGCCGAGAGAACTGCGAGCACCAGGCTGCCGATGCCCAGAATCATGGAGCTTGCGATCACAGCGGGGACCTCGGCGAGAGGGGTGTCCCACGGAAGGCCGCTCTTGGCGAGTGCCGTATCGGGGAGGAAGCTGCCCAGGACCAGGCGCATCCCGATGAGTGCCAGGAAGGAGCCTGCGGCCAATGCGGTCCCATGCAGAACAGGCCAACTCAGCCGTCTGGTTGCCTGAAGGCGCATGGCCATCACCGCGCAGCTGGCCAAAACAGCGAGGCTGGCGAGTTCGACACGCAGGAGCACGAGTGCGGCCCCAAAGAGCAAGACCGTCAGATACGAGGCAAAGGTGGCGGACCCGCGGTCCTGCTCCAACGACGCTATCCAGGCGGTGAGCACGACGGCAAGCAGGACCATGCTGGTTTCCATGCCGTCGGTCAGCCAGCGCACGCCCATCGGACTCAGCGTCGTAAGCAGCAGGCCCAGCCAGAGAAATCGCGGGGGTCTGCCCGGAGCGGACCGGCGACCGAGCAACAACAGGACCAACAGCAGGAGCAGATAGCTGACGACGGAGAGGGCCTTGGGCAGCATGACGCTGGTGGTAACGCTCCTGAGCGCGGCCAGCAGGCACACGAAGAGCAGGCTCGACGTGCCGTAGGTGCGGTGCACTCCGTCGTAGGTGATGAAATGAAGTTGCTTCAGGAAGGCGGCGTAGCGCAGGTGGATCAGCGCGTCATCCAGCATGGCGTATCGCGAAACGTAGATCCACGAACCGAGCCAGACGGCCAGTACGATCCATCTCGCCGGATAGAGTTTCCGCATGTATTTTCATTATCGCCGATGGGGCGGCCGGTTCGGCCAGCGCCTTGCCGCCGTCGCGTACGCGGGCGTGAAGCTCAGGCGATGGCTAGGGGGCCCAGCGAAGGCGAGGGCTGACGCGTGGTCCGCTCGGGTCCGGACCAAGGGCGATGGTGGCAAAGACGGGAGCGGCCCAGACGGCGAAGAGAGCGCAGAAGACCACGATCTCGCTTCCAAAGGTAATTAAGTGAATGACGCCGGAGAGGCCGGACTCAGGAGCGGAGTGCGCCAGCTCGGCTGCTGCGAGCAGACCCCATGGAGTGGAGCGGAGGTCTCCAAGGAGCGAGTCAAAAATGACGAAGAAGATGAACCAAAGAATGGGAGCAATCACGAGGATGCCCAGCCACTTCGCCATGTGGTAGGCCTCCCCCGTCGGGCTGAAGGAGATGCCGGTGGTGGTGTCGTCTTCGTTGAAGCCTCCGATCTCGTGGGCATAGGTATTGCCGAGATTGAACATGGGCTTGTTGGGCCAGAAGACATGGGGGACGGTGTTAAGCAGTTCCAGCGTGATGGGCGAGAGACCGAAGACCTTGCCCTGGTCGGTGATGTTGATCAGCGCGTCGTCGGCCGAGATGAACTGCAGGCGGTCCCAGAAGCCCTGGGGCGTGTTGTAGTAGGCCCCGAGGCCGCCGACCCCTCTGTTCGTCTCCTCTTCGTAGTAGGCCTGCCGGGTCTTGTCTGCGTTCTCCAGAAGCGAAATTGACAGCGCGGCCCTCTGGCTAAAGGTCTGTCCCTCTTCGCTAAACTTGCGTCCGTACTGGGAATAGGGCACGAGATAATAGAAGATCAGGAACAGAGCCGCCACGGTGCCGAGCACCTGCGTCCGCGCGAGCCGGTATCGCATGGCCCAGACCGGGAGCAGCCAGCAGAGAAGCGGAGTGAGCATTCCCTCCTTGGAGAAGGCGAGAATTCCGTAGAACAGGAAGAAATAAGCCGCGCCGAAGACCACCGGCAGGTTGATGCTGCGCGTGCCGCCGCTGCGCCGGATCTCATACATCACGCCGATGATGACGCCCAGCTGAATCAGTTGATTGAGCTGGCTGAAGGCGCTTTGCAGCCTGTCTCCGCTCTCCCCCAGCAGAGCAATCGCGAAGGCCGCGCCGACTCCGACCACGATGCAGCCGACCGAAGAGCGATACATTCGGGAGTCATCCAGGATATTTTCCAGCAGGCCCGTTCGCCGTACGAAGCGGCGGCTGACCAGCGCGGCCACGCCCATTGCGGCGATGCCGCCGTCATACACCTCGATGGTGGTGCGGGGATCGGCGAGGTTGGACTGCGCCGGTTCGCCGAGAAATGCCTTGTAACCAAGGCCAATCAGCACCACCAGGGTGGAGTAGAAGAAGATGTAGGCGCCGGAGGCCCGGGTAAGTCCTCCCGCGATGTTGAAGGCGAGGGCGGAGAGCAGGACAAAGACCAGGCAGCCGGTGGCGAAGAAGAGCGTCGTGCCCTCCATCCTCTGAATCACGAAGAGGATGGCCGCGACGAGGGCGACACGGTTGATAGGCAGGCGTTCTGGGAAGGGGATGCGCACCGCTGGAGTTCAGTCTAGCAGTGTGGCCAATATCGACGGTGCCGCGGGGAGACTGCGCGTTCACGCGGTGTCTGTACCGCCGCTCTTGCGTGGCGCGGCGTAGGG
>Ga0182024_10019166_pt1 | contig 12643 bp, 10 predicted proteins | sample P32metaG_FD_120480 | JGI IMG/M metagenome (GOLD analysis project Ga0182024, IMG submission 120480) | Permafrost microbial communities from Stordalen Mire, Sweden - P3-2 metaG (Illumina Assembly) | ecosystem: Environmental > Terrestrial > Soil > Wetlands > Permafrost | place: Sweden: Stordalen... | reverse complement strand
TCTCAAGGTGCTCTCCAAGGTCAGGATCTTTGGGCGTGAACAACTCAAGTATCCGTTCCCTGGCAGGGCACTTTGTCTTTCTGGCCCCCGCGACCTCAGATCCTTACTGAAAGGTCCAGGCTAATCAGCGGCGAGCGGTCATTGCCAATCACGGCAGCGCGACGCCGTCGATGAGGCGCTGCCCATCAATTATGTGCACCGTCTCGACCTGGCCGGCCTCGGCCCGATCGCGCCGCGAATCGACGGTGACGCCGCGTGACTCAGCGGCACGACCCATGGTGTTGACGGCCATTGGCCCACGGGTGCGCGGATCACTACCACTGACGGCACTCGGCCATTCATGACGATCGGCCGCGCCCTACAGCGTGCTCTTCGTGCTCTCCCGTTGCAACGACTTCCTCCCCACCACTCCGAAACGCGAACCGCACGCCGGCGATGATCCATTCACGCGTCCGCCAACCTCGGAGGGACGCCCCGGGGCAGGATCTGCCGAGGTCATCGCCCGGCTGGGCGCAGGCGCCAGCTGACGAGCAGGCGGTCCGTCCGCTCGAAGACAGACGGCGCCAATGAGGTGATCCGCCACATCAGGCCGCCACACAACATCCCGAGCACAAACCCCCCGATGACATCCGAGACATAGTGCACGCCCACGAAGACGCGCGCGAAGGCGACGACGGCAGCGATGATCGCGGTCACGATGCCGAGCCGTCGTGAGGTGAGCCACGCGCAGATCGTCACCGCCCCCAAGGCGGCCAGGTGGTCGGAGGGAAAGGACGCATCTGCGGCGTGGCTGATGAGCGGGGTGAAGTGCTCTGCGACGAACGGCCGCGGCCGATCCCACAACGCTCCAATCGCGGCGGCGAGGGCGACGGCCAGTATCGCTCCAAGCGCAACGGCCACGCACGCCCGCAGGCCATCCCTGTGCAGCCAGATCAGAAGTGCGATCAGGGCAGCTGCAAAGACCAGATAGACCGCGGCGAAGCGCATCAGATCGTCGAGCGGGCGCCAGAGCCCCGAGAGCGAGCGGATCGCCCCGCTCAGATCGGGAATGGACGCGAGCACGAGGGCTGAAACGACGGCGACCCCGTCGGCGTTACTGTCGTCGGTGCGGTGATCGAGGAATCGCGTCGCAGGCCATGCTCGAGGAGTGAACCCGGCATTCGCCGCCTGGTCACGACCGCCGGGTGTGCCTGCAGGTGATACCTGTGCCACTCCCTGCGTTGCGTGCGCTTGGCATCATCGTCATCAATATCGATCCGGTCATCCATCTGGGGCCGCTCGCCATCCATTGGTACGGGGTGATGTATGCCATCGCCTTCTACGTGGCGTATCGCTTCGCGGCGGTGCCACTGATGGAGCGTGCCGGGGTGGCGCGCGACACCGTGTCCAAGATCACCGTCTGGACGATCGTGGTAGGGCTCATCGGAGGCCGCCTCTACTACGTCCTCCAGCAGCCCAATTTCTTCAGCCACTACCTGCCCAACCCGATTCACATCATCGCATTCTGGGAAGGAGGCATGGCCTTCTTCGGGGCGATCATCGCCGGCTTCATCACGCTCACGATTTGCGCCTGGCGTTACGGGCTGAACCCCTGGTTGGCGCTCGACGGCGGCGCTGCCTTCGCAGTGGTGGGGCAGCCCATCGGCCGAATCGGCAATCTCATCAATGGCGACATCCTCGGCACTCCTAGCACCCTCCCCTGGGCCACCGCCTATGCCAACCCCGGCGCGATCCTCCAGAAGGGTTTCCAGCTCTGTACACCGACGAGCTGTATCGCATACCAGCCCGCTGCCGCGTACGAGGCGCTGGCCACGATTGCGATCGGCGTCGTTCTGCTTCTCCTATACCGGCGGCGAGTCCCACTCGGGGTCATTGCGATCACCTACGTCGCCGCCTACGCGATCAGCCAACTCATCGTGTTTGAATTCCGTGCCAGCGAGCCAGCGGTGCTCCTTGGGTTACGCCAGGCGCAATGGACGTCAATCGGCGTACTGGTCATTGGCGTTCCCGGCCTGTATCTCGTCTGGCGGTGGACGACCGACCGTGTTCTGCGTCCCCACGACCTGGCGGAGACCGCTCCCGAGGCTAGCCTCGAGCAGCCGCGGCCGACGGCGCGGAGGTAACTGCGAAGGGTGGGCACCGCGTTACGGCCGTGTGGATCCACCGTCCACAACCGAACCTGGTTACACGACGCCAACCAAGAGGCGGACGGCAAGTGCCGCGAGCGCGACGGCGAGGAGCCGCTGGATCATCGCGCCCTGGATCCGCTGCGACACCCAGGCGCCGAGTTGAGCGCCGATGACCACACCGACGGAGAGGGCAAGTGCTCGGTGAAGGCCGGTGCCACCGGCGAAGTCACCCGTGACGATGTGGGTCACGGACCCGACCGCCGCCATATTGGCCAGGACGAAGTGGGACGTGGCCGTCGCGATGTGGGTTGGAAACCCGAGTGCTCTGACCAACAGGGGAACGTGGATGACGCCTCCGCCGATGCCCAGGAAACTCGACACGAACCCAACCCCGAGGCTGAAGAGGACGCCCCGTCGTACCGGGACGCGATAGTGGTAGGTGGTCCCCTGGCGATCGGTGATCGTTCGTTCGCTGCCGGCGTGACCGGTCGGCACCTCATCTTCGGGGCCATGGCTGGTGAGTAGCCAGATGGCCAAACCGGCGAGTAACAACCCCGTCAGCGCGTCGAACAGGCGTCGAGGTGAGAACGCGACCACCAAGACGCCAAGGATCGAGCCAGGAAACGTGGCTGCGGCGAAGGCAATGCCGCTCCGGTAATCGATCCGACGCTGACGCGCATACGCGATCGAGCCGGAGAGCGCATTGAAAAAGACGACCACCAGGCTGATCGCAGTGATCGTGGTGGGGCTGGCGGTCGGATAGAGCACGAGGAGGGTCGGGGTGAGGATGAAGCCGCCGCCTGCGCCCACCAGTGTGCCGAAGACACCGACGATCCCACCCAAAAGGGCGAGCAGGAGCAGGCCTTCAATCGACACGCACCAAGAATGGCACTGGGCCCAGCGGAGGCGGTTCGAGAAAGTGGAGGCGGGCTGGTCAGGTTTGTGTGCTGACGTATCGGACGCGTGGATCAACCGCTGCAGACACAAGATCGGTGATCAACGAGCCGAGCATGGTCAGTACACCGCCGATCGGGATTGCGCCGAGCATGGTTAAGTACTCGCGACCGATCGCGGCAATCCAGAGGGCTGCGCCCAAGCCCGAGCGTGAACGACAACCGCTCACAGAACAGCTGCTGGAGTCGGACTTTGCGCCTGCCTGGGGGTCGCGACCACGGGTCGGCGAGACCAGCGAAGGGCCTCGGCGCGAAGGTCATGATCAAGCATGACTCGGGCACGCAATGCTCGTCCATATGAGTGTCTTTCCCTCCTGAGCAACGCCATCGCCCAACCAAGTTCAAAGGCGCCGACGCCCGTGTCACGACGGTGAGGTCGCGGGCACAAAGGTGCCCGTTCAACCGTTTGTCAACGAAGGGTGATATTTCTGACCTCGACCGAGAGCCGGTAGGCACTGCCTGACACCCGGATGGTGAACTGCCCGCTCACTGGAGACGACCCCCGCCGTCCAATCTGCTCCGAGAAGCTGCTCCCCGGGCTAGCCGGTCGACCGGACATTCGCTGATCCTTCACCGACGCTCAACGAGAGATACGCCATACCCACATTCGTACCCACATCGAGCGGTCACATGAGGGCACCGGAGGAGGCGCAGGGCGTGGTCAGGCGCGCAATTCGTATTCAAGCGTGCCCTCTGGGGCGCGCGCCCATGACCCTAGAGCCTTTCTTAAAAACCGCTGGGGGGCAACCCTCGTCCGGGTTCAATTCCCGGGCCCGGTAGACACACGCAAAACCGGCCGCAAGGCACGGTCTTGGCATTTCGATGGACGGGAGGTTTCCACGCGCTGACATAGTGTGCAGATGGTTCACAACGTTGCTCTGGTTCTCGGCGGCGGTGGGGCTGCCGGAAATGCGTGGGAGATCGGTGTCATCGCAGGCCTGGCCGAAGCTGGTATCGATATGACAGAGATCGCCGATTTGGTCATCGGCACCTCGGCCGGCGCCACCGCGGCAGCGCAAGTGCGCAGCGGTGCACCCGCGGCCGAACTGTTGGCCTCGGTGCTGTCCCCGCCGGTTCAACCGGTCGGACAGCACCGGGAACGGCCGCCGTCCCTGCCGATGGCGACGGTGTTCGAGCGGATGAGAGCCATCGGTGCCGCCGCCACCTCGGCAGGTGATCTACAACGTGCGATGGGCGCGTTCGGGTTGGAGAGCGACTCCACACTCGGACCCGGGGCGGAACAGCGGCGCGCAATGGTCGCCGCTCGGTTGCCTCGCCCCGAATGGCCGGATAGGCCGATGATCGTGGTGGCCGTCGACGCGCATACGGGCGAGTTGGCCGCGTTTGACCGCGATTCCGGCGTCGACCTGGTGGACGCGGTCACCGCGAGCACCGCGGCCCCCGGTCTGGTCCCCACCGTCAGCATCAACGGCGCGCGCTACGTCGACGGCGGCATGCGCTCTCTCGACAACGCCGACCTTGCTTCGGGCTATGCGAACGTCGTGGTCCTCTCGCCGCTGAGCGGACGGAGCGGGACACCACCGGAAGGCCAGTTCGAGGGCCTGCGCAGATTTCCGGGCGCGGACCTGGCAAGTCAGGTCGAGGGCTTGCGCAAAGGGGGCAGCCGCGTCGAGGTGGTCACGCCGGACGCCGATTCCCGAGCCGCAATGGGCGCGAACCTGATGGATCCCGCGACCCGCATCCCCGCCGCCCGTGCCGGTTTCGCCCAGGGCAAGCAGGAAACGACCCGCGTGAGAGATCTCATCTAGGCGACGCCCTGGCGATCCTCAGGGCCAAGATCTTGCGGACGCCATGCCTCCGCTTGCGGAAGATCAGGAGCCTGCTCGGGCTTCTTCCTAGCCTTGTCGGCCGCCGCAGCCTCCAGCGCGGCCGCCCGAGCGATCGCGGAGTAATAGCGCGCGAAACTCGGCCCTCGATTCACCGGCATGGGCATCGAAGTCTACGCTCGCGGACGACCCACCATCTGACGCCGGGGAGCCGATCGGCTCGAGCCCGCCAGACGCTTGGCTGTCCGCCAACGTACGCACAATCGACACGGTTGGGCTCGGAAATCCAACGGTGCTCGCCCACCGGCCACTGGCGCGAGCATCCCGTCCGTCCATCTTGGTTCGTCGGCGAACACACGGCGTGGCGAATGGGTGGAAGAATCCCGGCCGTTGATCCTTTGCGGCCGTTGCGGGGCCGATCGCGTGATCCCCCTCACTTTCACCCCGTCCCGCCGCGGTGATCGCCATCGGGGCGGTTGGCCCGACCCTCCTGAACGCTCCCTGTTCAAATGCCTGGAGTGCAGGAGCCATCTGGGTCGCGCCGGCACCTCCCCGAGTCGCACCCCACAAAGGCCGACTTCGAGCGGTATGCTCGCGTCTCGCGCTCCGGGCCCTGCGGCCTGTGAGGTGGGTCCGTCGGGCTAATGGACCCCGCGGTGCTTGATCCACATCGCACCGCCGCGTCACACCGCTGAACCGATGCCTCGTGACTTTGTGCATCATTCGTCCGCCCATGGATACGAGGACGAAGCTGGTGATCGCTGCGCTGCTCATCCTGGTGCTCGCCTTCCTGGTCATCGGCGGCATCATCGCGATCGCAAGTCCGCCCAACGCATGTTGCTGATCCTCGTGGCGACTGCTCCGCAACAGGGAGGCGAGAGGCCATGTCGCAACGCTCCCGGAATCATCGAGAACCCGCACTTCAAGCTCCCCTGAACGATCTCGCATCGCTCACAACGCGGCTGGCACGCGAAGGATTCATCGCGGCAGCCGAAGAGGCGGAGGAGCTTCTCGCCTATGCGGCGGCCGACCCCACGCTTCTCGACGCATCGGTTCGACGGCGCCTCACCGGCGAACCCCTTGCCTGGATCACCGGGACGGTCTCCTTTTGTGACGTCATCGTGCACGTCGATCCCGATGTGTACGTGCCTCGGTGGCTCAGCGAGCCGCTCGCGTGCAGAGCGGTCGAGCGGCTGCCCGCCGCTGGAACGGCGATCGACCTGTGCACCGGATCCGGTGCCATCGCTGCGGTCCTCCGCGCCCATCGTCCCAACGCACGCGTCGTGGCATCCGACATCGACGCGCGAGCGGTTGCGTGCGCCGCCGGCAACGGTGTCGAGGTGTACCTGGGCGATCTCTTCGCGCCGCTGCCCCCTGACCTTGCGGGCCAGGTCGACGTTGTGGTCAGTGTGGTTCCCTACGTGCCGACACCCGAGCTGCCGCTGCTGCAGCGGGACACCTTCACGTTCGAGCGGCCACTCTCCTATGACGGCGGTGCCGACGGCACCGACATCCTCCGCCGCGTCGCGCGCGACAGTCCGGGCTTTCTCCGTCCCGGAGGTGCGCTGCTCCTCGAGCTCGGCGGCGACCAGGCCGACCTCTTGTGTGATGAGCTTGTCCGCCTCGATTACGTGGATCTGGCCGTCCTCGCCGACGAGGACGGCGACGTTCGCGGCGTCGAGGCCACCTTCGGTCGACGTCCTGTCTGATCACCACCGCGGGCGAGCGAACCGTGAGGCTACCCGACCGGTTGCGCCGACAGGCTGGTGACCGCTTCCTCGATCACCCCGATGGCTCGGTCGAGGTCTTCCTCGCCGATCACGAGCGGTGGTTGGATGCGCACCACGTTGCCGAGTGACCCGCCGACGCCGATGAGCACCCCGCGCTCACGGCAATGCCGTTTGACGGCCGCCGCCTCGGCGGTGGCGGGTTCCTTCGTAATACGATCGCGCACCAGCTCGACGCCGATCATCAGCCCGCTTCCCCGAACCTCGCCGACCAGTTCAGACTCCACGGCAAACGCATCGAGACGAGCCCGCGTCAGCGCCCCGACCCGGGCCGCGCGCTCGGGAAGGTGCTCCTCGACGAGCATGTCGATGGTCGCGACGCCCGCCGCGCAGGACACCGGGTTGCCACCGAACGTACTCATGTGATCGCCGGGTTCGAACGCATCGGCGATCTCTTCGCGCGCGATGAACGCGCCGAGTGGGAACCCGCTCGCGATCCCTTTGGCCATGGTCATGATGTCGGGCTCGACGTCGTACGCCTCGATTGCGAACATCCTGCCACTGCGCCCGAACCCGCTCTGCACCTCGTCGACGACGAGCAGGATCCCGCGGGCGTCTAGGATCTCCTTGACCCGTTGGAGATAGCCGGCGGGGAGCGGGATGATGCCGCCCTCACCGATGATCGGCTCGACGATGAACGCGGCGACGTCGTCACTGGTGTCGTAGCGAATGACGTCGTCGACGGCGTCCGCGCATGCCAGGGAGCAGGAGCCCGAGCACATCCGGCAGCGATACGGATTCGGCATGGGTGCAAACGCGATCCCGGCGATCTGCGCACCGCCGCGATGCTTGCGCAGCGCGTTGCCGGTGACCGCAAGCGCACCCGCTGTGCGGCCATGGAAGGAGCCCTGCAGGGCGATGACCTCACGGCGCCCGGTGTACACGCGAGCGAGCCGAAGCGCTCCTTCAACGGCCTCGGCGCCACTGTTGCCGAAGAAGGTCTTCTGGAGGCGGCCGGGCGTCACCTGCGCGAGACGCTCGGCGAGGTCGGCCACGACGGGGACGTGATAGACATACGAGCAGGAGTGCACCACCTTGTCCATCTGCCGTTTGGCGGCTTCCGCAACCTTTGGGGGCACGTGCCCGGCGTTCACGACACCGATGCCGGAATAGAGGTCGGTGTACTCGGTGCCGTCGGTGGCGGTGACGGTCGCCCCGCGAGCGCTCTCGACGGTGATCGGTTCGACCGCGGCGAACGCGCTGGTGGTCACGTAGCGCCGGTACTTCTCGACCGTGTTCATGGCTGCTCGCTCCTCTCAGAAGGTGGGTGGGGTGTTGACCCAGAACAGCCGGGTCGTGTCACTGGATTGATTCAGCCAGCGATGCCGCTGGGGACTGTGGAAATACAGCGTGTCGCCTGCCTCGATGTGGTAGTGCTCGGACTCGTCGAGCCACAGGTCGAGTTCGCCGCTGAGCACGTAGATCGCCTCCTCGCCGTCGTGGGAATACGCCCCGCCGCTGCCACCGCCGGGAGCGACGTTGAAGATGTCGATCTCCAGCACCGCGTTGGGAAACGTGACCAGATCCTCGATCTCCACGCGGTCGAAGCCACGCAGCCTGCGGCGGTCGGTGCTGCGAACCAGCTTCGGCCCCGCGGCGCCGGCGGGCGCAGCACCAAAGAATTCGAGCAGGGTGCCGCCATATGCGGACGCCACGCGCTGGAGCAGCGACACCGACGGTTCGGCCAGGCCTCGCTCCACCAGGCTCAGGTACGACGCCGAGATGCCGGCGCGCTCCGCGGCGGTGCGCAGCGACAGGCTGCGCTTGGTGCGCGCGGCGCGCAGGCGTTTGCCCACGACGGGGTCCTCGGGCATGGCCTCGCCCGCGATCAGCGACTGGAGCGCGGGCGGCGCAAAGCCGCGGGTGAGCAGGGCGTGCACGTCGCGGAGTCGCGCGATGTCCTCGGACGTGTAGCGACGATGGCGCCCACCGGCGCGCAGCGGGCGCACCAGCCCCTTGCGTTCCCACGCCCTGAGCGTGGACGGGCTGACGCCGACTCGCCGGGCGACCTCGCCGATGCGGATGTCGTCCACGCGCTCACTCCTCGACACGACCCGGGGCGGGCAGCAGCTACGCTGTCCGACCAGGTCGAACTTGTCACTGTTGAGTAGATTATGAGCCTCTGGTCGCCCCTCGGTCCGCCCGGCAAGCGCGTCGCCCCACTCGCCGAGAACTATCGTGAGACGCCACTCTGGTGGGACGACACCACCTTCCCCACGCTCGTAGAATCGCCGCTGCCTGCGACGGCCGATGTCGTCGTCGTCGGCTCGGGGTTCACCGGGCTTGCGGCAGCGGCCCGGCTCGGGGCGCACGGCAAACATGCGGTGGTGGTGGACAGCAGCGCGCTGGGGGAGGGAGCGAGCGGCCGTAACGCCGGAATGGTCCACGCGGGGGTCCGGCGTGACCTCGACACCCTCGAGCGCAAGTACGGTGACGCCGGCTGGGCTCTCCATGACGCCAGTGTTGAGGCGTACAGGTTCGTCGCGCAGACCGCAGCAACTGCGGCGCCCGATGCCATGTATGCGCAGTCCGGCTGGCTCCACCTCGCGCATCGAAGATCGCGGATGAAGGCGTTGCGCAAGGACGAGGCCGAGCGCCGCCGGCGCCTCGGCGAATCGACCGTCATGCTCGAGGAGGATGCGCTCGAAAGCGAGGCGCCGTGCCGCGGCTTCTTCGGCGGAATGCTCACCGACAACGGGGCGAGCATCCATCCCGCCCGATACCTCGCGGGACTCGCGCGCCTCTCGCTCGCCAGCGGTGCGACGCTGCACGAGCACACCCGAGTGCTGTCGATCGAATCGCTGCATACGGGCTCGCGGGTCCACACATCGCGAGGCGATATCACCGCCGGTGACGTTCTCGGCGCCACCAACGGCTACACGGACGCCGCGGCGCCCTGGGCCCGGAACCGGATCATTCCGATCGGCAGCTACATCATCGCCACCGAGCCGCTCGGCGACGCCCGCGCGGCTGATGTCAGCCCGCAGCGCCGGATGATGAGCGACACGCGAAATTTCCTGCACTACTGGCGTCTGTCACCCGACGGACGGCTGGTCTTCGGCGGCAGGACGAGCTTCGCGCCGGTGAGCGTGCGGACTGCCCGCGACCGTCTGTACGCAGCGATGATCGAGATCTACCCGCAGCTTGCCGGCGTACGGGTGAGCCATGCCTGGACGGGCAATGTCGGTTTCACGTTCGACCAGCTGCCTCACCTCACGCGGTCGGACGGCATCACCTACGCGATGGGCTACTGCGGCAGTGGCGTCGCGCTCGGCAGCTGGATGGGAACCCTCGCCGCCGAGTGGATTGCCAAGGGTGCCCGGCCGGCCTTTTCGGACCTCCGCTTTCCGCGAATCCCGTTGTACCGGGGGCACCCCTGGTTTCTCCCACTCGTCGGCGCGTATTACTCGTTGCTCGATCAGCTCTGAGCGGGGGGATTCGCACTCCCGCCACTCGGGAGCGCGGCGACGAGCTGGCCGTCGCGAACCACGTAGGAAACCGTCTTCTCACGGAAGAAGTCGGTACGAGCGGTGGCCATGGCGATCAGCAGGAGCGGAACGCCCAGGGCAATCGTGACGAGGATCGGCAGACTGGTTCCCCAGTCGGCCGATTGGCCGAAGGGCAGTGGGGGTGGTGCGATGAGGGTGTATGCAATCCCGAGGAGGAATAGCCCTCCGAGTAACGGGAGCAGCCCGGCAAAGAGGAAGCGCGTGACGCTGGTCAGCAGCACTTTCCGGAAGGCCCAGGCGCAGGCGATCCCGGTGATGCCGTAGTAGAGCGCCACGAGCACGCCGATATCGAGGATCAGATTGCCGAAGACGGTGTTCACCGTATCGACGCTGGTCGCCAGGATGATCACGACGATGGCGAGACCGGAGGAGATGATTGTCCCCACCCATGGTGTCTTCCAGCTCTTGTGGATCGTCCCGAACGCCTTCGGAAAGACGCCGTCGCGGGACATCGAGTAAGTCAGCCGGCTCGATGGCAGCAGCGTCGTCTGAGTGGTGGCAATCGTCGACGAGAGCACCGCGAGCACCATGAGATAGGCTACCGGCGTGCCTGAGATCTGGGTTGCGAAGAAATAGAGCACGTCGTTCTGGTTGTTCGCGTTGGTCAGGGCTGCCTCACCGAGAAATGCCTGCATGGCCATGGCCGCGATCAGGAAGATGAAGAGCAGGATGAACATGCTGTAGATGCCCGCCAACCCTGGCGACTCGTTGGCGTTCTGGGACTCCTCGTTGACGTTGGCGGCCGTGTCCCAACCCCAGAAGAAGAACACTGCGAGGGCAGAGCCGGTGGCGACGGTGCCCAGGTCATGCAGTGAGGCCGGATTGAACCAACTGCCCGAGACTGGCGCCACCGCGGCATGGCCTCCTGCAATCTTCACGAATGCGGCGATTGCGAACCCGAGCACGATGAAGTACTCGATGAACACCAGGATCCACTGGAAGTTGGCGGTGATGCGGATGCCGCGGACCACCATGAAGGTAACGAAGAGCAACCAAGCGATGCCCACCACCGCGATCAGCCAGTTGTTGTTCGCGGCATCGGTAGTCACGAAGCTGGGGAACAGGCTGTTGAGCAGCTGCAGCGTGTACGAGCCCGCGACGAGCGGCGCCGCCGCACAGAACAGTACGTTGGCAGCCAGTTGGATCCATCCCGATATCCAGCCGATCTGCGGGTTGAGATTCCGGCTGACCCACGAGTAGGACGCTCCGCAGTTCGGATCCTGACGGTTCAGATAGTAGTAGGCGACCGCGACAAAGAGCACCGGAAGGAATCCGACCAGGATCGCCGCGGGTGATGCCAGGCCAACTGCCGCGACCAGGAACCCCACAGTGGCGGCAAGGGTGTACGCGGGAGCGACACTCGACGTCGCGATGACCGTCGTGTCGAACAGGGTCAGCGTGTTGGTCTTGAGCCCCGATTCGACCGGCTGTCCGTGAACGATCGGCTCCGCTAGTGTCGCCATGATTTCCTCCTCACCGTATCCTCCTGACTCGCGCCTGAGAGATCAGGCGTCGTTGTTGCTCATCACGTGCTTGATGCGCGTGTAGTCCTCGAACCCGTACATCGAAAGATCCTTGCCGTACCCCGAATGCTTGAACCCTCCATGTGGCATCTCGGACACCAGCGGGATGTGGGTGTTGATCCAGACACAGCCAAAGTCCAGCGCGCGCGCCATGCGCATCGCGCGGCCGTGGTCATGGGTCCAGACACTCGCGCTCAGGCCGTACTCGACCCCGTTTGCCCACTCGAGAGCGGTCGCCTCGTCATCGAATCGCTGGACGGTGATCACCGGTCCGAAGATCTCGCGCTGGATGAGATCGTCGTCCTGGCGCAGCCCGGCGATGACCGTCGCCTCGTGGAAATAGCCGCGCTCCCCGACTCGATGCCCGCCGGCGACGACGTCGGCGTGTGACGGCGCGCTGCCGACGAGCTCACGAACGCGGTCGAGCTGCCGGGCGTTGTTGAGAGGCCCGAAGGCAACCTCGTCGTCATCCGGCGCGCCCGTCTTGTTGGCTGCCGCCTGCTCGGCAAGCGCAGCGACGAGCTCGTCGTGGATCGACGCGGACGCGAGGACCCGCGTCGCCGCAGTGCAGTCCTGTCCTGCGTTGAAGTACCCGGCCATGGCAACCGCCTCGGCTGTGGAGGCGATATCCGAGTCGTCGAAGACGATGACTGGTGCCTTGCCGCCGAGCTCGAGGTGGACCCGCTTGAGATCGCCGGCGGCCGCGCGGGCGACTTCGATCCCCGCACGAACGCTCCCGGTGATGGACGCCATCGCCGGGATCTTGTGAGTCACGAGCGCCGCGCCGGTGGTCGGGTCGCCGCAGATGACGTTGAAAACGCCGGCCGGCAGAAACTCGGACATGATCTCGGCCATCAGCAGCGTCGTCACCGGCGTGGTATCGGACGGCTTGAGGACGACAGAGTTGCCTGCGGCGATCGCGGGCGCCCATTTCCATATGGCCATCAGCATCGGG
>Ga0182024_10019165_pt1 | contig 12643 bp, 6 predicted proteins | sample P32metaG_FD_120480 | JGI IMG/M metagenome (GOLD analysis project Ga0182024, IMG submission 120480) | Permafrost microbial communities from Stordalen Mire, Sweden - P3-2 metaG (Illumina Assembly) | ecosystem: Environmental > Terrestrial > Soil > Wetlands > Permafrost | place: Sweden: Stordalen... | reverse complement strand
GGCTGTGCCTTGGTGGTTGGCGTCGTTGATGGTCGCGACTACGGTATAGCTGCCGGCTGCGGCCGGCGCCGTCGCACTGCCGTTGTAGGTGAAGCTCACTGTCAGACCAGCGGGACTGGTGGTCGCCGTCGCCGCCAGGGGAGAGCCAGTGTAGGTCTGTGCCAGGTTGCCCAACGATACAGTCGCGGTGGCTTTGCCGATCACCAGGGTTCCAGTGGCTGTGCCCTGATAGTTGGCATCGTTGATGGTCGCGACTACGGCATAGCTGCCGGCTGCGGCCGGTGGCGTCGCACTGCCGTTGTAAGTGAAGTTCACCGTCAGACCGGTGGGACTGGTGGTTGCCGTCGCCGCCAGCGGAGAGCCAGTGTAGGTCTGCGCCAGGCTGCCTAGCGATACAGTCGCCGTTGCTTGATTGATGGTCAGCACGTAGCTGGCGAGGCCGGTAGACGGACCACTGCTGCTGTCAGTTGCTGTGATGGTGAAGTTGAACGCGCCACCAGCGCTGGTCGGCGTCCCGGAAAGAACTCCTCCTCTGCTGAGTCTAAGTCCGGTGGGTAAGCTGCCCCCAGTGATGGAATAGGTGTACGGCGATCGGGGCCTTGGTGAATGTGTTCACACTCTGGTAGATATATTTCGCGAGATACGGATTGGAACCGGGAGCAATGTCGGGCCGGTAGAGGTTGTTGGCTGCATCGATAGCCAATCCATAGGCGGTTCCACCCACGCTGTCGATCTTGGTGCTCGCGGGGGTGTAGGTTCCATTAGAATTTTGTTGCAGGAAAAGGAGATTGACCGTCCCCGTAATGTACAAATTGCTGTTTGCGTCGGCGACGATCCCCTGGCCATAGGTGACTGAAGTTTGCGAGACCGAAGCAAACGGAGCGTTGAACGTGACCGTCTGGGCCTGGGCGCAGAATTGCACGCTGAGCATGAAAACAACCGCCGACAGAGCGGCTCGTACACGATGAGTTTTCTTTGCTCGCATGCGAACGGTTGAAGTCAGACGAACCATAGGGGCTTGCTGGCTGCAGAGTAGCTAGCTGCGCGCAGTGCTTGTGTCATCGGCTCCGCGATGCGGAAACAGAGACGTGGCCGGATTCGGCACAGGCTTCTCTTCTGTATGGTTTTCGGGAGTGAATCGACCCAAGTTGGACCCAACTATAGGAGTATTCGATCATTCGAGGACTGGACTCGAACTCAGGCACACTTCGGACTGGGGCGGGACACGCGAGTCAAGACTGTACAGATCCGCTGGCCCGGCGGCTAAGCAGCCCCTGAACGATGTGCAGGGTAACCGATACGTAGCAGTGGAGAAACCTTCCACGACTCAAGAACCCAAGTAGGCCCCACAGCTTCACAACCCCGCTGCACCTCCATGCGCGCGATGCCGGATCTGTCTGCTCAGAAAAACAGCTGTATTTGCTGGGGGGTGGCTGTGTTCAGAAAATGCAGGAGCAGTGTGCGTCCACTTTGACGATATTGGCCCGGGTCGAGACGCTTGCCGTTCACCGTGATTTCCCGTGGGGGTTTGGTGGACAAGATGCGAACGACGGCGTTTGTTTGATCGATCCCTTCCGCCTCAAAGGCGAGGCTGCCGGGAGAGGCGTGCTCCCCCATGATTTTTGCGGAGGCGGCAAGGATGCGCGGGGTGGAGGATTTGAAGTAGTTCACGTCAAGCAGCAGCGCCCGGGTGCCTGGCTGAACCGCCACTTCAGAAGTCTCAGAAAGGTCAGCGTCAAAAAGATTGATCAGGTCGCCGGTCACGGATACCGGTTGCGCGGATGCCTGTCCGCTGACGGCAGGATCTTTATCCAGCCCTGCCGCAACCACATAGGGACCGCGGCGCAGCACGAGCGCGTTCGTCTCTTTCAAGGATAGATGGGCGGATTTGGCAGCGCGTTGCACAAGGTCGTAGACTCGGTTTCCGCCATCGGGTAAGTAGGTCAAGACGGCGGGACTTTGCGCTTCGTACAAAACATATCCCCTGCCGACGGCGTGAATGCCGGTCGCGGCAGGCGGCAGCCCAAGCACTTGAAAGAGATGATCGCGAGGCGTGGCAAAGTGATTTCCCTTGGAGTTCCACCAGTCTGTGGCTTGGTTGTAGGGATCCTTATCATCGTCGAAGACGATGAGGGCTCCACCAGCGCGTACCCAGGCGGCGAGCGCGCTATGGAATTCTGGCGAGGGTGGCTTTTGGCCCTCGTAGGTGAGGAGAAGGAGCTTATAAGGATTAAGAAATCCGGCGGCGGATTTGGAGTAGGCGCTTTCGATCTGTACCGGCTCCACCGGGATGCCGCGCATCAGCAGTGGCAGCGCAAGGCCGTAGAATTGGCCGAGGTTTTCGTCAGACGGTTGCGGTGCGACACGCTGAAACATGAGTGTGTCAGAAACCAACACGCCTATCCCTTGTGTCCCGGCTGACTCCCAGCGAATAGCCGACGCGGGCTGCTCCATCTCATTGAGGGCATGGAAAACGGTTTGCAGCTCTGTTTCGTACTGTTTGGGGATAAGGCTTTTTTCGGGATTAGGGTTAGCTGCAGTCTGCTCGCTCACTGGATGCGTCGATTTGGGCCCGAAGATACGCTCGGGCCAGGGCAGGATTTCGTAACGAGCCACACCGGGCTGAAGCAAAGAGGCGGTGAGCGTACTTTCCCAGTTGGTGCGGTAGTCGACCCAGGAGTGGTTGGGATTGTCTTCAATAGGATCGTTGAGATACCAGATGCGTTTGCCGGAGGAGCGAGCAATATTCTCGAGCGCTCCGTACTCGAGGAACGCAGTTTCGAAGGTACGCTGCCTGGTGACTCCGTTGTAGACATTTGGCGTGCGCGAAGTTCCTGTCCAAACCTGAGCGATGTAGCCGTCGGCGCCAACATCGAGCAGAGACGATTCCGGGCTCACGATCTTCCATTGCGCGTAATTGATGAGGGAATGGGTTGCTACGTAGCAAGGGACGATGAGGTGCTTGCTCGCGGCGTAAGTTCTCACCGCATCGAAGACCTGTGCCAGGGCGCGGCGATAAAGAAAGTACTTAAGCTTTGAAGCGCGGTATTGTGCGTCGGGGGAGCTGTCAGGTTCCTGCCAAGGCTCATGGTAGTACTCCTGCCACTCATGTTTGAAGCTGTCGCTCCAGCCGGCGCGAGCCCAGAACTCGGGCTCTTCCAGATAGATCGCCTCAGCTCCCGCATCGATCGCTGCTTCTACTCCCTTCGCAAGATAGCGGCCATAAGAAAGGCTCGGAGCAATATAGGGGACCTCGCGGCCGCTGTGGAGAATGAGCTTGCCGCTCTTTTCCTGCTGGGTCTCGTTCCAATGTTCCTTACCGTCAAAGTCTCCGCGCAGGTAAGGAGCATAGCGTCCCCAAGCGACCCCGGTCATGACGGTGACCCGGTAGCCATGATCGCGCCAGGAGCGAATGCGATCAGCGGTGGTCTCGTCGATACCATACACCATGACAGTGCCGGCATTGATGTTGGTGCGTGGTGACCAGGCATGTCCGGTTTGAAAGATAAGGTGGTCTTGCGGCGTTTGCGACGAAGGACTTTGTGACCAGGCAGGGTGACACGTAAAGAGCAAAGCGCTCGTCAACAAAAAGCACGGCACACATTTGCGGATTCTCATCATCCTCTTTTCTGAACTTAGAAGATAGGGCGACTTTATAGGTCACTGCCTGTAGCAAGCAAAGTTCCCATGCGAACTTGACGCTCTGGAAAAGCTTTGGGGGTCGCCATTCTCCTTAGGGGACCGAGCGGCGAAGAGAGTAGCACACGATACCAATACTATCTAAACTCGTCTCATGGCATTACGAGGCAATCATTCGGGTGGTTCCGGCCTTTTCACGGTCTGCCTGGTGCTACTATCGCTAGCGCTCGGCGCCGGCCTTATGCCTGCTGTTGCCGGTCAATCAAGACCAACGAATCGCCGATCGGCCAGCTCGCCATCAGACCAATTCATGAAGGAGGGACAGGATCTGGCGGCACAAGGCAGATTTGCGGAGGCGGAAATCCCGCTGAAGCAAGCTGCGGAACTTGCCCCCGAGAACTACGCTGTGCTGACTCTGCTTGGCAAAGTCGAGGGTCGACTCCGCAAACAGGCCGATGCCATCGCCTTGTTTCGACGTGTTGTGAGTGGCCAGCCAAAGATGACGGATGCGCATGAAAACCTGGCTATTGCGCTTGCAGACGCCGGTGACCTCGAGGAAGCATTGAAGGAAACATCCACTGCAATATCGCTTTCTCCAAAACTGGTTTCCGCCCATTTGAACAGAGCGCGATTGCTTGCCGATCTTCACCGCCCTGAGGAGGCCGAAGGGGAGTTTGCCGCCACTCACCAGTTGGCCCCTGACGATCCAGACTGTCTTTTCTACTGGGCGCTGCTCGAAAGAGATCGTGGCAATCTGGAAAAGCAGACCTCGTTGTTTCAGCAAGTGGTGCGCTTGCAACCGGATAACCTGACGGCGCTGCTGTTGCTGGCACAGAGCCTGCAGCGCGAGCGGAAAGATGCCGAGACGATTGCGGTTCTTCGCCGAATGCTGCAGTTGAAGCCCGACTCGGAAAATGCGCTTTATATGCTCTCGATGGAACTTCGACGGACCGACCCGGAGGAGTCCAAAAAGCTTCAGCAGGATTTTGAAGCGCAAAAGCGCAAGGAAGCGGCTTTAGCCCAGGTGAAATCGCTGGGCATGGAAGCGTATCAGGCTGCGAATAAGCGGGATTGGCCGGAGGCGATCAGAATACTAAAAAAAGCGCTGGAATCTTGCGAAGACTGCGCGCTGGCCGCGGCTTTGCACAAAAACCTCGGCCTGGCTTTGTGCAGCAATGGAAATCTCGACGAGGGCAAACATGAACTGCAGGAAGCGCTCAAGCTTAATCCTAATGACCCGGACGTGGTGAAGGCCCTGAACGTTGTTGCTCAGAAACAGTGACGATTCTTTGCGGTGAAGCTGGAGTCGCGCCTTAGGAGTCTGGCTCGTCCACTTGCACTTGCCGGTCGACTCGTACGTGTTTCAAGGTTTGCACAATCCCACTCGGCCAGCGGATTTCAATCGTCGCATCGGCAGCCACGCTCCCCAAGCCAAAGTGCACGCGTGGATCGCTAGCCGACAGATATGAGCTCGAGGTCGTGACCGTTGCCCATTGGGAACCGCAGGCGGTGGTCAACTTTACGACGGCTCCGATACCGTCTCGATTGCTCTTGTGGCCCGTGAGATGAAGCGACAGCCAGTGATTGCCGGTAGCTGTCTCGTTGTGAAGGATATGAGCGGGTCCGCCATTGGTGCTCACGACTGCATCGACGCGGCCGTCGTTGTCCAGATCGCCGGTGGCCATACCACGCCCCACCCAACCTTCCTTGAACAATTCTCCAGAGATCGAAGAAACATCAACGAACTTCTGGCCGGTATTGCGGGCCAGGAGCATGGGCTGACGGTAATGGATGTTGCTGTGATTTTTTTCGACGTTGTCGAGGTCGTGACCCTGCGCGATAAGGAGGTCCTTCCACCCATCGTTGTCGTAATCGAGGAATCGTATTCCCCAACCCGAGTAGGGCTGGGTCATGGCGCCGATGCCGGTCGAATCGCTCACGTAGTCGAAAGTTCCATCGTGGCGGTTGCGATAGATTGCGTACCTTTGGCCCGATAAGTCAGTCACGCTGAGGTCGGGCCATCCATCGTTGTCGTAGTCAGCGAAGTCGACGCCCATACCGGCGAATGGATCGCCCACGGCGTCTACAGCCACACCGGATTGAATGCCTACTTCCTCAAATGTTCCATCTGGTTTCTGGTGGAACAGAAATTCGGCGGAACTATCATTGGCGACAAAGAGATCGATGCGCCCATCGCGATCGTAATCAGCAATGGCAATGCCTAAAGCTTTCGCAGGCTTGTCGAGGCCCAGTTTGTGTGAGACTTCGGTAAAGTGTCCTTTGCCATCATTGTGGTAGACCAGCATGGGTATAGGCGGAAAATGATCCGGGTGGCAGTAGCCTCTATACCCCTCACGGTGCTCGCCGCACCATATGTCTTCCCAATCCCACTGGATGTAGCGCTCCACGACAAGATCGAGGAAACCGTCATTGTCCAGATCTACCCAGGTGGCGGAGGTGTACCAGGTGCTGCCGGCAACCTGCGGCTGGGCCAGCCCGGCGTCTTCGGTCACGTCGCGAAAGGTACAGTTGCCGGTCCCGCGGTAAAGCCGATTGCCGCCGTACGCGGTTACGAATATATCCTCAAAGCCGTCGTTGTCGTAGTCCGCAATGGCGACGCCCATCCCCAGCCCTACCCCTTTCAACCCGGATTTTTCCGTGATGTCTTCGAAGGTGCCATCGGGCTTTTGGTGAAACATCCGGTTCCAGTCAGCGGGACCGCTTTTCTGTGGGATCGAACCTCTGGGTTCCGGGTCTCGATAGGTAGCGCCATTCAGAAGGTAAAGATCGAGTCGCCCATCATTGTCGCAGTCGAAGAGGCCTACACCAGATCCCATGGTTTCAATCTGATATTTGGTCGCTGTGTGATTCGCGTTGTGCAGAAAGTGAACACCGGCCTTCTCGCTGATGTCGACAAACTTTCCGGGGACAACCCGCGCGGGTGCAATGCAGCCCGATTCAGCAGAGTTTGCTCCCGCGACGGCAGCAAAGGATAAGAAAAGAGTCACCACACCGAGCGCAGTATGCAGAGATTTTTCGATCGCCAAATTGACGCCCACCCAGTGGCTCTTCTTTCCCAATAGAGACCTCCTTATCGGAGGTCAACTTACCTCCGACATATAGTAACTGCTACCTTTACAGGACTATTTTGTTGCCTTAGCCGGCACCTCCAGCAGGCGAAGCGATCTTATGACGTCCTCATCCCCGGGCGCCTGCTTCTGGGCCACGAGCAATTCGGCTCGCCCGTTTTTTAGATCGCCAGAGTGGTAATAGATGATACCGAGCTCTTTGTGGAGCTGCGGCAAGGTGCTACAGTTTCCGCAGATCGCAATCGCTTGCTTGAGCTGGGCAATTGCTTGTGGCCAATCATGGGCGCCGGCCAATGCGTTGCCGAGGTTGAGGTGCGCTTCCGGCGATTTCGGTTGCAGTTCCACCACTTTGCGAAAGGCGGCCAGCGCTTCGCTCGAATGTTCGAGCCGCTCCAGCACCATTCCATACGCGGTGAGCGCGGCAGTATTGTTAGCATCCAGCTGCACTGCGCGGGCCAGTGTCGCCGCGGCTTCGGGTAAGCGCCCCTGGCCGGCCTGAATCAGGCCCAGATTGGCAAAGGCCTGGCTGTATTGCGGATTGTTTTCTGTCGCCTCCACGAACAAGCGTTCGGCTTCCGCATCCTTGCCTTGCTGGCCATAGAGCACGCCCAGGTTGCTTTGGGCTTCAGCGTATTGCGGATCAAGCGCGATGGCGGTTTTGAAGTTGCTCTCGGCATTTGCGGCTTGCCCGGCTTTCAACTGGAGAAAGCCCAGCTGGTTGTAAACCGGAGCAAGTTTCGGGTCTAACTTCATGGCGTCTTGCAACGCCGCCCGTTCTCCGGGGTAGTCGCCAAGCCTGTCCAGGGCCAAAGCGAGGTCATAGTGAGTGCGAGCATTGTTTGGATCGTCGGCCAATGCTTCGCGATAAAAATCGAGCGCCTTTTGCGCATCCCCGGCCTCCAAATCCGCGTTGGCTTGGTTGCTCTTGACCCCGGCGACATTAAGCTTTACTTCTTTTTGCTTGGCTTCGGTGAAGATCTTTAGCTGCTCGCGGGACTCTTCTTGCCGGCCCAGCGCGCGGAGTGCGAAAACGAGCTGAAAGCGCGCATCGTTGAAGTTCGGATCCAACTGCAATGCCTTCTGCAACTGCGGCAATGCTTCGCCCGGCTTGCCTAGCCGGACGAGCACGAAACCCAGGTTATAGATGGCTTCGACATGATTTGGGTTCAGGACCACGGCCTGTCGCAGTACGCTTTCCGCCTCGGCATAATGGCCCAACCCTCGTTCAACGACTCCATCGAAATAGAGCGCTTCGAAGTCATGCGGATGACGCTTGAGGTATTCGGTAATCAAGGGCTCGGCTTCATCGGACCGCGCAAGCGCCGCCAGCGCTTTTATATAGGACAGGCGGGCCACATCGTCCGAGGGGTTGAGGCGAAGCGCTTCTGAATATTCCTGGGCTGCTTCAGGAAAACGCTTTTGCTGGCTGTAAGCGCTTCCGAGATTCAGGTGCGACTGGGCGTCGGATGGGTGCTCTTTGACGATCGCCGAAAGTATTTGGATTGCTTGCTGTGTATTGTCATTCTTCGAGTAGGCGATAGCCAGGTTCAGACGCAGCGCCTCATCGGAGGGTGCGTTTTTTAGTACCGCAATCGCCGCTGCATAACGCCCCTCGGCAATCAGCGCCTTGGCCAGTCCGTCCAACGCCGGCACCGATTGAGCATCCTGCTTCAGAATGGTTTTGAAAACGTCGACCGCCGCCTCCTGTTGACCGACGTTGCTCAACGACATGCCGAGCGGCAGCAGGATTCTCGCGTCAGATGGCTTGAGCCTGGAAGCAGTCTCCAGCTCCTGGGCTGCGCGCCGCGAGTCGCCGCTGCTGAGTAAGGCGAGCCCGAGGTTGTACGGGCTTTCCCACATACTGGGCGCCAGACGAATCGCAGACTCGAATGCCGAGATGGCGCAGGGATATTGGCGGAGACGAGCAAAGTAGGTGCCAAGCGCATTGAAAGCGGCAGCGGACGGATTCGAGGCGACGGTTTGCTCCAGGTCGCTGGGTCCTTTGCAGGAAACACTCTGCGCCGCGAGCGTTATGGGCAGCACATAAAATGTGACCACCGCGAGAAGCCGCAAACGCGAGGCGCGCAGTTCAACACGAAGGCCAAAAGTGTGCTTGCGATGGATCATGCTGACGGATGGGAGGACCGCACCTCAAAGTTTATATTCTTTAACCCTGCCGATGCGCGCGGCACCCAGCCTTCAGTTTTCGTAGTCGAGAAGGTACAAAGGTATGGCTCTGCTCGCTCACGGTTGCGGGCTATTCGCCTTGGCGCGGGCCAGTGCCTGGCGCATGACACCGTCTTGTGGGAAATACTCCACATATTGCTCCAGCGCAGTCTCTGCTCTAGGATACTGTTTCGTCTCGATCAAGCGCACGATCAGCGTTTTGCGGCTGAATGGATCAAAAGGGTTCAGACCGATGGCCTTCTCCAGCAGTGGAATCGCCTGCTCCGCTTCCCCCATGTGCGCCAAAGCGTCGGCCAGATCCGAGTAGGTCGTCGCTGTGGTTGCGTCATTTTCCAGTGCACGCCGCAGATGCGCGGCCGCGGCCTGAAAGTCACCCTTTTTCAAGTCTCTCCGTCCCAACGCAGCCTGTACCACAGGCTCATTGGGTTCGGTTTGCTCCAGCCGGCCGAGAACCTTGAGATAAGCCTCGGTGTATTCGGGCTTGTTCTGCTCCAACTCACCGTAAGCCGCCAACTGTGTCAGCAATGGCGGCGGAACGCCGGCCTGCCCAGGAGCTGGGTTTACGTGGATAAGATCGGGCAGCGAAGTCGTCTGGTGGAAGGCTACATCTGGAAACGGCTCGTCAGGTCTGGCCACTATGCGATGATTTGTGGCGCTCGCGTGGGAGATGGTCTGGACATCGCGCTTCGGCATATGGCAGCCTATGCAGTCATTGGGCGGGTTTCGCTGCATTCTCGTCGCCAGGGTCAACTTACAGCTTTGGTTCGTATGGCAACTGAGGCATTTGCCCGCAAAGTAGGCCGGCGCCTCTTCGCTTGACGGCTCCGCATGAGGATCGTGGCAAGTGATGCATCTCATGCGGCCGGCGCTCGCGCGATAGCATTTGCTCAGGGTCATGGAATAGTAGTGCTCAACGTGGTCTGCCGTGGGAGGAGATTCCGGAAGAGGCGGAACCATCAGGATCGAAAGGGTGTCGTCGAGTGGACTTCCAGGACGAAAATCCTGATATGTCTTCCCGGGCTTGAGAACGCGCACATCGCCAGTTTGATGGCAGCCCATGCAGATGTTGTCTGCGAGATACGGAGTAAGACGAGCTGGATTAACGATCTGGGGATCGGCCCGCGCAGCGTTTTGCTTCGGCTGAGGAGTTCCCCCGGATACGGTCCGGATATGTGCGGCGCCGGGGCCGTGGCAATTTTCGCAACCAACGGCCAATTCGGAAAATGGCTCGCTATCGAATTTCCCATTGGTTCCGGTCACCGGCTTCGATCGACCGCTGTGGCAGAAAATGCAGCCAGCATTGATTGGCCGGTTGAAGCCTAGATCGATAGATTGGTATCCCGGGGAAGGCTCCCAGCTCGTAGGCCGGGAGTAGAAGGACAGCGGTGCCTGAAAGAGATAACCGTCTCTACGAGTGATGGCTCCAAAACCGTTTACGCCGGCACCAATAATCCATTCGATCTGGTGGACGTCTCGAAAACTTTCCTTGCCGTCGCTCGCCATACCTGATTCGCTTTGGTAAAGTTTCCCGTCGAGAGAGAATGCCTCAAAATTCCGGTTCAACCGTTCATTGAGATGAGATCCGGAGGGGATGTTCTTGAGCGAGGCCGGCGTCACGAGGGACATCGAACGGCCCATGCTGGTCTTCGTAAATTGTTGATAGATTCCCTGATGGCACGCGGAGCAAGCCTGGGAACCGACATATCCGTCGTTGGATTCGCCGGCAAGGGTGACGACAGTATTACTCTTTGCCGCCTCACCACTTGTCCTCAACAGCAGCACTGGGCATACAAACAGGAAAACCCACAATGCCACCCTGCGCAATCCGCGGCTGGCTTCTGGTGGAGACTTCTCTTTGCAGGTCATGCCTTTACTTGTACTCCGACTTTGATCGACGCTGAACGGATCTGCCTCGTCGTTGCTCCTAACCCTCCTTGCGATAGAATACGCGGCCGACCCATAAAGGCTTCGGCCGCGCAGTCCGCTTGCGTTTCTTAGAAAATAATCTTGCCGACAAATTGCAGTTCTCGATTGGTGTTTGCCTGCTGACCGTCGACCGATCCGAAGGTGCTCGGACTATTGATATCGGTGCTGCCGTACTCATTTAGACCGAAGACTGTATGGTTGAAAAGGTTGAAAGCTTCAGCCTTAAATTGGAACGTAATCCCCTCCCAGAGGGGGAACGATCGAATCACCGAGGTGTCGAAATTGATCAATCGCTGGCCTCGGATAAGACCACGGTACGAGTTCCCGAACGTGTACTGTGCGGGAATCGCGAATGCGGCGGTGTTGAACCACTCGTTTTTCGACTTGGTAAACCCGGAAAAGGGTTTACCTACCATATTCGCGCGTTCATAGGTGTTGGGATTGCCGATATTGGCAACGTCCGCGCTGTCGACTACGGTCTGGTTCTGGCCGCTGCGGGCGTTGAAGATAGTGTTGAGCTGCCAGTTGCCCAGGATGTAGTCGCCGAAGCGGTTGCTGGTCGAAAATCTCCTGCCCGGGCCGACCGGGATATCATAAATAGTGTTGATAGCGAGCGCCTGGGGCACGTTCGTTCCAGAGTAACCTGTGGACGCGCCGGGGTGGTACGCATCCTGCACGGTCAGACCTTCCGAGTTGAACCAACCGTCGTCTGCCGTGTAGCTTTCGGACCAGGTGTAGGCTAGCTGGTACGACAAGCCACTGGTATAGCGCTTGTCCAGTGACACCTGGAGGGCGTTGTAGGTGGAACTTCCGACACCGTGGTCGTACAGCGTCGGAATGCCATAGGGATAGGGCGCCCTTGTCTGCGGGTCGCCGGGACCGGGGGTGAGAGCGGTGTTGTAATAGCCACCGATATTGGTGCGGTGCGAGCCAGAGCCGACATAGTCCACTTTTAAGGAAGTCGAAGTGTTGATCTGCCGCTGCACTCCGAAGTTCCACTGCTCAGAATAGGCATTCTTATAGTTGGGGTCGAAGAACCAATCATTGTCATTAAATGGAGTGGCAGCCGGAAAGAGTCCGCCCCCCGGGGTGCCCCCAAAGGGGTTCTGAGAGTTAACGGTCGGCGTCGGTGACGCGGTGGTGGGTACGTTGACTTGCGGGAGGTCCGGATTACCGATATCAGGCCACGAACCCTCGGCGTTCTGCACCATCTGGGTAACCGCCGCCCAGTTATCGTAGACGATGCCGAAGGCGCCGTGAACCGCTGTTTTGTCGTCAACCTTATAAGCAAAGCCGACACGCGGCCCGAAGTTGGTATGCACGTTGTGGCTTATCCTGCCGTTGGGACTCGCCATAACATGGGCAGGCAGAGTTCCATTTCCCGGAATGCAAGGAGCGAAGCCGCGGACTGAGCACGGAGGCGGCACCAACTGCACGATGTAGATGCCGTGGTCCCAATCCATATCGCCGGTTTCAGGCCCGCCATTCTTGCCGATGGTCTTACTGACCCCGTAGCCCGGTATGAAAGTGTAGTCGTAGCGCAAACCATAATTCAAGGTCAGTCTGGGGGTTGCCTTCCAGGAATCCTGCAGGTAGGCGCTTAAGACCCCGCCAGGCCTTTCCAGTTCGTCGACGTTGCGGCGTTGTGCGGACTGGGGAACGTTCAGCAGGAAGGATGACAAGCCGTTGCCTGTCGCCTGACTGGGAAATTGGGGCGCAGACGTTTGCGGATCGTTAAAGCCGAGTTGGGTGTAGTTGATGGTACTGGCAAAACCGGTCGTGACCCACCCCAGCCCGAACTT
>Ga0182024_10019164_pt1 | contig 12643 bp, 13 predicted proteins | sample P32metaG_FD_120480 | JGI IMG/M metagenome (GOLD analysis project Ga0182024, IMG submission 120480) | Permafrost microbial communities from Stordalen Mire, Sweden - P3-2 metaG (Illumina Assembly) | ecosystem: Environmental > Terrestrial > Soil > Wetlands > Permafrost | place: Sweden: Stordalen... | reverse complement strand
TGCCCGTCTCCGCTTCACCGGCAGGTCCATCCTAAAACCGTTCCGGGATCGGGCACAATGAATTTACAGCGAACGGCGATCAGTGTCTTAACTGTTTGTCTCAGTCAAGGGGACAACCGCAGTTCGCGGTTCTCGGCTGTCTTAGATGCCTTCAGCAGTTTGCCCACTTTGGACGAGATTACATATTCTTTTCTCTGCTTCGTATGAAGAAAGTTGCCATACCTTCGCTCGGCAAGACCGAGACCATACCAGGGGGAAACGTCATAGTAACGAATACCGGCACTCCAGGCAGCTTCCAGGATCGCGTATGCATCTTTATCGGTCACTACGGAAAACTCATTTTCCAATGGAACGCCTCCCAGGCCGAAGGTAAAGGGCGGCTTGTAGTGGACCTTGCTGCCGCTTGTCGTGTCATTTTCCATATTGTTCACCCTCCTGTTGTCGCCTGTATCGACCTGCGCTGACCAAGTCCCCGGCAGAAGGGCCGCGGCAGCGGCCATTGCCGATCCTTTGACACCTAAATTCAGAAGGTCCCTTCTTGTGTTCATACTCTGTAGTTAATCCGGTTAAACAGGAACTCTTGCTGGAGAACTGTATTGGCGGATTCGATTTGGTTTTCGGAGCGGTATCCGCGGGACGGAATCAGGATCATCAGGAGGAGCAATCCTCCAAATCCGCCGTAGAGGAACGCTCGGTGCGACACGATAAGGCGCGCGATCTCGCGACAACGCGCTCCGAGTTGGCAGTATGTGGATTTTCGCGTGACGTCGTTTTTCCTAACGGAGTCTGTTAACTCCATACCACTATAGAGAGCATTTATCCCGCCAAAGCCAAACCTCGCGTGCATGGCTCGGAATGCGTGAGTTATCCATCAGGCTTGCGCGGCTTCGACCTGTCGAGTGTCGGCGCATGACGCCGATTCGCCTATGGCTGTCGTAGGCCGTCCAGTGGTGATAATCCGTTGAACAGCAATCAAACAGCCTGCGTCAGAATCTCGAACGTCGGCGTTGTGACGATAGAAAAGTCCACGCATAAGGCCGATGAGGACGGCCATCACGATGAACGTATAAGGGCGGCGTAGGCGCAAGGCGGACTATCCACATCCTCTGGGCATTCTAAAAGCCAACTAATCAGTAATGATTCAGTGCGTGCGAACCCGTAGTCGACTGTGTGGCGACACTCGCGTCAACTGAGCGTCATCTCAAAGCCGCTCCTACCCGAACGTATTGATGTCGGAGAGACGTGACAAGAGCTCAGGGATGGAAAGGAGATTGCATGTAAATAGATATGGAAGCGCAAGCACTCACATTCGCAAATTCCCCTTTCTGGCCAGTGGCTATTGGTTTCTTCGGCCTGGGCGTCGGATACTTCATCTGGGGTGGGCAGGCTTTATTTAACTTTCCGAAGTCAACTCCGGACGTGAATCGAACGATGGGTCTCTGGGGATTCTGGATGCCCGGGTTCATGCAGTTTCTTACGGGCATCATTTTGATAGTCGGTTTAACCTGGTTCGGCGTATTCGGGAGCGCGCCGCCGCTTTACATGGCAGGTCTGGCGTTCACCGCGTTTGGAATCCACTGGTTTGCGATGGCTTATCGCCGTTACATCGGCTCCAGCGCTCAGCCCGATGGCTGGATGGCGATTGGGTTTTTATTCCTCAGTCTGCTTGGGACGTTCGTTTTCCTGAAGGCTGGTGACATACCCGTCATGATTATCTTCGTGGGACTTTCACTGATCTATGCAACAGAAATTCCAACCAATCTGATGGGGTGGGAGCGTGGCCATAGAATCGTCGGATTATTCCAGTGTCTTACCGGAATTTGGTTGATGTACTGCACTTATGCAGCGACGGTGAACTTTGCACTGGGCGAAAAGGCGTGGATCTAGGCCGGTCGCAATAGCGGATGAGTGTAGGCATCAGGATCTTGTCCGCTACACTTGTGCAGGCACTGAAAATCTTTTTCGATGAGCAGCTGCAATCCCGCTTGCGACAGGGCCTGGATGCTCACTTGATCGCTTTCAACCCACTCCGTCATCACATGCATGGGGACTATCATGCGAATAGCTTGACCATCGAAAGTGGCCGTAGGTGCCTGGGCGTGGAACGAGCTCTCCAGCAGATAAACGAGGGTGCATCCGGGCCGGAACTCAATCAACGACTGCTCGCATCTCCGGTCGCTGAGCTACTTCCTTCTTGGTAAGCCGCGAGCGCAGCGCGCGTCCTTGAATGCGAAGTTTCACAGACCCTTCCCCACACTCTCCAGACAGGTCGAGCGCGACTGCGATCGCGTGCCGGCTATCCTCGCTGCGAAGGCTGCGGAGCAGTTGTAGCAGCCCCGGCGAGAGATCTCCAGACTATGCCCGACAAAACGGGTTTTCAACGCCGGTTGAAATTTCATCCGGCGTTGACTTTTCCAGCGGAATGGCGATACACCAGAACTGCATAGCCAATCGCGAGAGCCATCCCAGGAATAAACCAACACAATCCCACGAAGAGTCCGTGCTCCGCGGTGGCTGCATTGTAGATCGTTAGACCCAAGTCCGGCCTTGTATTCGAGGGCAACACGTTCGGAAAGACTCCGAAGGCTACACTGCTCAGCATTCCGACTAGATACAAACCGGATGCCAGGAACGCCCGGAGATCCCGGCGCCGAGAGCTGAGCACGCGCGCCCCTATCATCCCCACGACGGCGAGAGCCGGAAATATGGCGCCCCAAGGGTGCGCGCGGAACTGCCTGATCAAGTTAGGCTGGATGGCAAAGCTGACGCTTGTCATGAGCAACATGATCGGGACCGACGCCGTCCAGCACCTGGCGCCAAACAAACGTGTTCGTTCCTGTAGACTCCCTTCGGTCTTTAACACCACCCAAAGACTGCCGTGCACTGCCAGCGCCAGCAACGATGCTAGTCCTACAAGAAGTGTGTACCAATCGATGATCCCAACTCCGCCGGTCGGAGAGAAATTTGTCCACAACGGCAGGAAGAAATAGCCACTTTGATCCAATGGGACACCGCGTACTATATTACCGAGTGCGATACCGAACACCAGTGCAAGGGCCGCGCTCGCTAAGCCGAATACGGTACTCCAGAATTGCTGCCATTGAGTAGCATCCATGTGACTGCGGAATTCGATTGAGACTCCACGCAATATCAACAACCAAAGCACGATCATCAATGCCAGATAGAAGCCGCTGAAAGCAGATGCATACAGAGCCGGGAATGCAAAAAACAAGGCGCCGCCGACAACTACCAGCCAAACCTCATTGCCATCCCACACGGGCCCGATAGAACGCAGCACCTGACTTGTTTCGCCCTCGGTTCGGGTCACGAAGAGCCGCACAATTCCAGCGCCCAGGTCGAAGCCGTCGAGCAGAACATATCCGGTGATCGTCATCGCCACTAAACAGAACCAGAGCAGTGCCAACATCAAATCCCTCCCTACGCAAGCACTTTCGTCTTCCCGGGCGTGTGTGCGTCAACTTGCTGCGCCGCTGCCTCTGGACCGTGCCCAACTTCCCGCGCCACCATGAACAAGAACAGGATTCCGAGCACCATGTACATCCCCATGAAACCGAGCAGGCTGAACAAACCGTTTCCCACAGAGACGTTCGGAGAAGCGCCATTTATCGTGCGCATCAGGCCGTAGATCAGCCAGGGCTGCCGACCCACTTCCGCCGTCATCCACCCAGCGGTCGTTGCAATGTAAGGAAAGGGAATGGAGAGCGTCAGAATCCAAAGCAGGGGCGCGGACGAATAGAGCCGTCCACGCCAGAGAAACAGGACCGAAAGTCCCATCACTGCAACCATCAGCGTTCCGAGGCCAACCATGATGTGATACGCGTAATAGAGCAACGGGATGTTATCCGGCCAAAGATTCTGTGGGAAGTCCTTAAGACCTTTCACCTCGGCGTTCCAACTCTTGTAGGTCAGGAAACTCAGGACACGGGGAACCTCGATCGGGTTGTCCAGTTGGAGCCGGTCTGTGTCGGGTTGCCCCACCAAAACGATCGGTGCTCCTTTGGCTGTTTCAAACAGTCCTTCCATGGCCGCCAGCGTGACCGGCTGATGCTCAGCTACCATTTTGCCCTGGGTGTCTCCGGTAGGGAAGATCATCAGAATGGTCGCTGTTACGCCGGCAATCACGCCGACACGAACGAAAATACGTCCGTATTTGAGTTGCTTGTTCGTCAACAGGTAGAACGCGCCCAGACCCGCCATTACGAAACTGGCGGTCACTACGGAAGCGATCATGTTGTGCAGGTACTGCCCGAAAAGCCACGGATTCAGAAGCAGGTGAGTAAAGCTACCGAGCAGAATCTCGCCGTTGGGTCCGGTCGCATAGCCGACAGGGTGCTGCATCCAGGCGTCGGCGGCGATGATAAAGAATCCCGATAACCACGATCCCAGGAAAACGAGGAACGCGGCGCCCAGGTGCAGCTTTGGGCCCAGGCGCTTTTCACCATACAGGAAGAGGCCCAAAAATGACGATTCGAGGAAGAACGAGAATACTCCTTCCATGGCCAGCATCTGGCCGATTACGCCGCCAGCCGTCTTTGAGAATGCTGCCCAGTTTGTGCCGAACTGGAATTCCATCGGAATGCCAGTGACTACGCCCACAGCGAAGTTGATGGCAAAAATGCGAGCCCAGAAGCGGGCTCCGTTGTTGTACAACTCGTCCTTTTTATATAGCGCAAGGGCCTTGAGAAGTACGATCAACAGGGCCAACCCCATCGTCAGTTGTGGGAAGAGGTAATGAAACGTGATCGTAAAGGCAAAGTGCAGCCGGTGTATGTCAATTGCTGAATTCATGGCAAAGCAGTGCGAGGCAAGAAAACAAATTCAGAGAACGCGCTCCTCCGGGTCCGGGGCCTCGCGGATTCCTTGAACCCGTTCACCTTATCGTGTGCCAGGATCGCTCGTCAGTCTGGACAATTGCATTTTCCTTGCCAACCCGAATTCCCCCCTTTGTGCGAGACGAATTCGCACGTTGAGACGCGATTTTACATGTGATCTTCACGGCTCAGCCAGCCAAGCGTGATGAATATGAGACCCAGTGTCGGTCTGTAGACTCGGTTGCGCAGTTACGTGTTGCGATGGCCGTCCGAAATCAATGATTCTAGGCTGATCCCCTCTGATGACGGCCACTCGCGAGGTGTTTGGCTAGCGAAACCCCCAGAAATCCGGACCCGCCCGCGATCACGATGTGGCCTGACGGGCGTGTATTATTCACACGTTCAAGTCTATCCTTCGCAGAGGCAGTCTGCCCAACGCCATGCCCCAACGAAACGGATTATTCCTGGAAAGTCGGCCAGCATCCGGCGACGCGGGCGAAGTTTGGCGCTCTCCCGATCGGCGGAACACAGCGCGTTTCTCAGAACTAATCCAAACCGACCGGCGCCTGCGCTGATGCCGGCGCCACAGAGAGTTCCATCTAGATGATTGGACACTCCAACGAGGGTTTCTTCGAATCCGAGCCGCCCAGTGAATAAGGTTAATAGCTCATCTTCCAGTTATCCTTTTCTGAAAACCTTGGCTCGAATCCTGGGCCGGTAGCCAAACGTTTTGCTCGGAACCTCTACTCCCCAAAGTTCCATTGGGCGATTCTTCCCTTCCGAATCGTGGTTGTCAGTGGTTTGAGATAACCTGAACTCATGTGGCGCCGCCCGTCTGCGCTGGCTTGGTGCGTGACGCTAGCACTCCGCGGCGATGTGTGCGGCGGCCTTCCTACCGGCCCACCTGACGCGGCAAGCTACGCGGATGCACCTCCGTCCGCTCTCTTTCCGGCTGTCGGTGCAGCCCGGCGGTCCCGCCTTTCGTATCACCGTTCGTCCCCGCCTCTTCAAGATGACCAACGATCCTGTTCCCGCAGGTGATATTGAAGTGGCACGCTGCTCGGACGGACGACGGCGACAGTTGTTAACGATCATGGCGTCTCAGCCCATTAATTTTTCCGCCACCTTCACCACGTCCGATGTAAACTTCGACGGATATCTTGATTTTTCCGTGCTCGCGGAATTCGGCGCAACATTTGGGGCTCAATCGTGGTGGATCTACGATCCCACGAGCAGTAGGTTTGTCCAGAACGAGCTGACACGCGAGCTTCGGAAATTAGGGAACAATGGATACCACATCGATCCGAAGAAGCACGAGATCATCATTGAAAAATTGCTGGCGGTTTGCCCTTCGCTGGTCGATCGCTACCGCTTTAAAGGCGACCGCCTAGTCATGATTCACCGCGAGACCGGCTTCCAGAATAGTGAAACCGTCTGCACCGTCACGTACTCCGAGCTTGCCCATGGAACCATGCATGAGACGGGCCAGCGGCGGTTTATCGATGGAAAACCCGTGAAGTGACACGAAGAAGATACCCACTCGCTGCTCGGTCGCGATTGGTTGTGGCGGTCAAGCGCGTGACAGCAACTACGGCGCTAGGTTAAGCAGTACCGTGACACCATCCTGGTATCGGGGACAAACGATATCTGGCACTCCGCCAGTCGGTTGACCATGAAGGTTCTCTACCAGAGGCTGCCGGGTGATGGTCCGGTTCCGATGTGAACGGAAATGCGAAATAGCTTCCGGGCGAGAGTTTACTCTCCACTTTGCTCGGGGGCATCACTTGAAGTTGGTGGGCACTTCAAAGGATACGACGCCGGTGGCCAAACCCAGATCGACACCCGTGGCCGTGACACTCTGAGGAGCCGTAGAGTTGATCACGATTAGCTTGCCGCCTGCCGGCGGCAGCGCCAACAAGGTGGAAGGTGGGATCGTGAGTTGGCCGGCGTTGGACGGGGCGTGGCAATAGAAGTTGATGCTCCCTCCCACACCATTCACCATGACATCACCGTTGGCAAAGCCGCCGCTCCAGGTTACCGTCGCCCCCTGCGATCGAATGATCGATGTCAGGGCGCCCTGGTTGGTCAAAGTAAACGGTGTTTGCACGTCTATGGCGACCTGAAAGCTTCCAACGTCCTCTCCCCCGGAACCGGTGAACGTGTACGTTTCGGGGAACTTGGTCAGGGATCCCGACGGCAGCGGCGATTCGTTGTAGCCCCCTCCCTGTGACGGCAGATTTACCATGCCCGCTGGACCGTTCAACTGGACGGCGCCGGTATCCAAAGGGGCTTGGAATGGGTATCGCGTTCCCGGTTGAAAGACGCTGCAACTTCCTTGGGAGGCATAGAAATTTCCGTCTCCGAATTGGGCGCTAATCGTCGAGGTGGATAAGACGAGAGCCTGGTCGTCCACGGTTCCGTTCGAGCTGGTGTATTGAGACACAATAACCGCGAGGGTGTTCACTGGAGCGTTGCCTTTGTTGGCTAGCGATTGAAGTTGGGTGCCGCTCAAGCCCAGAGCCGGATCGGAGCAAGCACCTCCCTTCGGATTCACTGGGACGGTAACGGCGTTGCTCAGAATAGAGCCGGTCTCAACCACTACGGAAACGAAGCAGCCCGGCGTCACGTTGGCCGGCACCACGACATTGATCTGGTCCAAGCCCGGATAAGGGGATCGGCCCCGATAGAGAACATTGGCCGAAATTCCGCCGATGTAAACCTCTATCGGGATGTTGGTGAGGTTGTTCTGGATTTGCGGGCAGGTACGATCGTCGTTGGACGTATCGGCGCCAACGCCTGAGCCCCACAAAATGATGGCTTCTCCCGGCAGCGCCGAATTCGTGAGATCCAGAACGTTGAAGTTGGAATCGGTGGCGACGCCGGCGCCGGCGCCGCTTCCGTACAAAGTATCCAGGCCAATCGCACTTGGCACCACCTGAATCGGGGCCGTCGTGCTGTTCCCGTTGTAGGTTACCGTAAGGTTTCCCATTCCCACCGGCGTGCCGGATGGCAGAACCGCGGCGACATCAGCGTTGGACGCGTAGTACAGCGCCGGTGTCGTGGTGACGCCGTTCACCGTTACCGAAAGGCTGGTTTGATTCAACGTGGCCGGTAGACCAGGCGCCGCGCTGGACTGCAACACCGGCGTCTGATTGCCGTTCAAGTTCAGACCCTCAACGACGAATATGCTCCCGGGTGCGATGCCGTAATTGGGCGCCCCAAACTCGAGAAAGCTGTAATTGTTCTGTATTTGCGTGATGAACGGAGGGGGACCAAAGGCCGCCGGGCGCGGAGCGATGCTCCCGTTGCCCTCGACGAAGGTTGTGTACTGCAGCGAGAGAGAGCCACTTTCGGCCGCGGTTACGATGACTTTGGCATAGTTTCCGCGGTTGGTGTGGACTCCGAAAATATCGCCGGCTGTTAACTTGCTGGCTGGAATGGGAGCCGCGCTGTAGGCCGGGGCTGCCGCCGAGCGGGCGCGGATGGATTTAAAAACGCGCGATCCGAATTTCCCCAAGTTGTAGAGCGCGGCGCGACCTTGTGGCGTCAACGCGGTTCCGTTCCATAGGATGTCGCCGCCGGTGCCGGAAACGGCGCCGGTGTCGAGATTCAAAGATAGTTGCGCGGTGAGAGTCGCGTTGCCCGATTGAGCTGCCCAGGCGGCGGATGAAGAAGCGATCGCCAGAACGGCGATCTCCATACAATAGCTTCGAGCGCGCGTCGACACTGGTAGCCTCCTGCTGGGTTGGCTAAGTATACATCGGATGGCGCGACGGCTCAGCGAATTCTACAAGAATTCATCTCAAGGCAACCTGAGATTTATGAGGAAAGAGTTTTGAGAACTACTCCCACTTGGACGGCCATCCGGAAATTGGCCAAAAACGATCATCCAGGAAGTGCGACGAATCGGGACCGACAAGTCGGCCAGCGTCCGGCGGAGTGAGGGCCGCCCAAGGATCATCTCTTGCAATCAAACTTCGCGAGGCCCACCTGAGTCCGTTCCTGCGGGTCGGTGTTCCCGCGCCAGTTGACGTGGAGGGGATTTACCAGGACGGATTTCCTCAAACACCGTTTCCAGATCGTCAGTGGGCACAAGTCACCATAGGCGACTTATCCGGCCAATCTCTGCCCGCTATCCTGGCGGTTTGAGCTTGCGGGTTTCCGAGAGGATCTTGGTCAACCGATTGGAAAGCCGGTCGAGGCAGCTTTTCGAAGGGCCGTCGGGCAGGGCTCGACGGAACATCTCGATTGCGTGTTGGGCGAAGAGCAAGGATTCAACAAACGCCGTCCAAGCCATCTCGAGACGAGATGCTCGGGGCTTTTGGGTGTGGGGCCGGATGCCTAGGTTGTGAACGGGCGAGACGGAACTCGCTGTGCAGATCATTGGAAGTAACCTCGACATAGCGCATGGTCATCCCTGGATCTGTGTGACCAAGTAGTTTCATGACCGCCGCCAAGGTTACGCCCGAGCGGATCATCTCACTTGCGTAGGTATGTCTGAGCTGGTGGGGAACGATGCGTGTCGCGATACCAGCCGCAGCACAGACTTCGTGTAGGTAGAAGCGCAACTGGCGGATCAAGGCGCTCTTGCCATGGGGACGGGCTAGCAGGTGGCCGTCGAGCGGCAAGGGGTTGAAAGAGCGGAAGAAACGCAAGCGTTGTACGATCTCACAGACAAACGAGTCAACCGGGACCATTCGTTCCGTCTTCAACTTTCCGAGGGGAACGTGAATGGCCCAACTATCCGGAGCGACGTTGCGAAGGCATTCCCAGGAGAGATCGACACATTCACCGATGCGCATACCGGTGTGGCGCAACAGCAGGAAGATGTTGGCCGCCAGATCGTTGCGGCGGAACAACTCCTGTTGGATCGCTTGATCCTGCTGCGCCGTCAAGGTACGGGGAAGACGTTGAGGAGGCCGCGGAGAATCCTCGCGACGGATCAGATGAGCTAGGGCGGGAAGTTGCGCGGTCCAGGCAAGTTCTTCCAGAATGCACCGCAGGTGCATGAGTCGAGATATGTAGACCGCCGGCGCCAATGAGCGCAGGTGGGCGAACCAACCGAGGATGTGCGGGTCGCGGTGTAACTGATCTAACGAACAAACGGTCGGATGATCCTCGCCCAGATAGATCAGGAAGTCGCGGACAGTGCCACGGTATTGACGGGCTGAATCCCACACCTGGGCGGCAGTGAGGGACTCGACGGCTCGTTGGAACTGGGGGTCCAGTGGGTGGTCCACAGGAATGTGCCGACAGAGTTTCACGCTGGGATCACCGGTACAGGTCTGATGAGCTGAGCGACCGCTCGGCCATATTGCTGGTAGACCTCCAGAGGCGTGACCTGCATGTAGACGAGCGTGGTCTGGATTTGCGCATGTCCCATCAACTGCATGAGGGCTGGTAAGCTCACGCCAGCGCGCACCATGTCCGAGGCGAAAGTGTGCCGGAAACGGTGTGGGTTGGCTATTTTCACGCCAGTGGTCCGCCGATGATGGCGAAACAGTGAGCGTAAACCCGCGGATGTCATCCGGGAGCCGCGAGCAGGGCCCTTGAGAGAAACGAACAAAGCGTTGGTCGGGGTAGTGGGCCGCTCCAGCCGCAGGTAGTGATCCAGCAGCTGAGCCGCTTCTGGCGCCAGCGGCAAGAAGCGGGTTTTATTGCCTTTGCCACGCACGCGAATCTGCGCTTCCGGCAACAGCAGGTCGTCGCGATTCAGGTCGAGGACTTCCTGGGAACGGAGTCCCTGCAACAGCATCAATCCTACGATCGCCAAGTCACGCGAGGTGCGGAAACTGGACCAGAATCGCGCCACCTCATCCACCGACAAAGGGGATATGGTGCGCTTGGGAGTCTTCACCCGCAATCTGCTCAAAACGAGTCGCGGTCTACCAATGCCCATCGGTGCACGCTGCCAGTACGTCTGCTGAAACCCGGGAGCAATCTGCCCCGGCGCATCAGGGAAGACGATGCGCAAAGCACGATCGACAATGGCGACGCGCTGGTTAATAGTGCCGCCCGTCAACTCACGTTCTTGACTGGATTGGAATCGCACATAGTCCAGCAGTGTCGATTCGGCGAGTGCCTCTTTTTTGATCACGTCAGTGTGATGAACACTCTCCCACCAACGGAGAAAGTGCAACAACTCATGCGCATAGGTTTTCAGGGTGCTATCCGCCAGGCGCCGCAGGGTCTCGTAATCGAGATACTGATTGATCCAGCCAATCTCACGCCCCGTTCCCTGCACTACGACGCGATACGGGCATCTTGCCCGGTTGGTGGAGGGCTGGTGAAGAACCCGAAACGTCATGGCAGAGCAGCCTCCAGTAGCGACTGGAACTGGAGCGCATCGCCGTTCTCGACAAAGAAGCTATTCGGGTCGTGGCCATCGGGCAGCGAGACTCTGCGAACGTTCATGCCTTGCTCTCTGAGCCGACAGGCGAGCGATTGCGTCGCCTGCTGACCACTGCCGTTGGTATCAGCATCCAAGGCCAGATAGATGGTTCGCGGGCCGTCGCACAGTTGCCGATACTGGTGGGCATTGAGATGATTGCCCATCGAACAGGTGACGTTGTGAAAACCGGCCTGCCACAGCACCGCGTAGTCGAACAGACCCTCGACGAGAATCACCTCCGGACAATGCCGGACCTGCTGCCAGGAATACAAGCCCCCCTTGGCGCCCGGCAAGAGCCGGTGAGGCGGCGCCGAAGTCGAGAGGCTGCGGCCATAGAGATTGGCTTCCAGCGGAAACACGATGCGATGGATGAATGCGTCGTAGCCCGCCGCGGTCACTAAACCGGCTTGACTCAGGGCGTGGAGCGGGTAGCCCAACCGCGTCAGCCAACTTCTTAGGCAACCGCCGGGTGCGTACCCGATCTGCATGTGCTCGATCAGTTCCGGCGAGTGAACTCCGCGTTGGCGTAGATAGGCAATCGCTTCACCGTGGCGGTGTAACTGGATGCGATAGAAACCCGTGGCCTCGTGCAACAACGGCGCCAAGCCACGCCATTGGTGCAGCAGCGCCAATGCTTGCGGGAACTTCACTTGGTGATAGAGTTCGGCAAAACGAATCACGTCGCCGCCGCGGCCACATCCGTAGCAATAGAAAAGGCTCTTACTGGGATCCACCAGGAAGCTTGGTTTGTGATCGGAGTGCAGCGGACACAGTCCCATCAATCGACCGCCGCTGAGATGGCGGGCCGCTTGCCAATCATGCGCCTGCAAATAGTCCAGCAGAGGAATCTGCTGTTTCAACTCCTCGAGAGCTTGGCGACTCACGGACTTCTTGCCTCGAACGGCAGAATACGGCGAAGCGCGCCCAGATCCCAGGCAAGGATGGTGGGCGTCCGCAAAAAGTGCTCGTCTTTAGCGCCGGCCCTCGCCCAAAACCACACGCTGAGCAATCGCTGTTGTGCCCATCGGCGCACTGTGGATGGATCGGGCAAGCGTGTCGGATCTTTACAGTGCGGCGCTGCTTGCTCGGCAGAATCACCGGAGGCGATCCGCTCGCAGGATTGCTGTCGGCACCGCAGGCTGTAGTGTCCCGACGGTGCCAACCAATCCGGCAAGATTGTGAAGGTCTTCCTGCACGGCGGGCAGATTCCGCGCCGCACCCAGATGCAATCGCGCCGATCATCGTGGCCCTGACGGAGTCGCCGGCCGTGCCCGACGATGGTGTCGTCACGGCAAAACGGACATCGCCGCGGCAACAGGTCCAGCGGGATCACCCCGGGTCGGCGTTGTCTTTCGCCTCTGGCAGTGCGATAAAGATAATCACGGCTGGCGTGAAGGCCCGCCGCTGACCGTTCTCTGCC
>Ga0182024_10019162_pt1 | contig 12644 bp, 10 predicted proteins | sample P32metaG_FD_120480 | JGI IMG/M metagenome (GOLD analysis project Ga0182024, IMG submission 120480) | Permafrost microbial communities from Stordalen Mire, Sweden - P3-2 metaG (Illumina Assembly) | ecosystem: Environmental > Terrestrial > Soil > Wetlands > Permafrost | place: Sweden: Stordalen... | reverse complement strand
CTCGATGGTGTGATGGATCTCGGTGACGCTCTTCGCGAGAAGAAAGAGACCGCCCGCGAGGAGAATGAGATCCCGGCCCGACAACGGCAGGTTTGCAATCGTGACCCAGGGATGCGTCAGTCGCGTAATCCATACGATCGAGTAGAGGAGCGCGATGCGCGTCAGCATCGCAAGAGACAAACCCACGAGCCGCGCGCGTTCCTGCCGCCTCGCAGGCAAGCGGCCGACGAGAAGCGCAATGAAGATGACGTTGTCGATGCCGAGAACGATCTCGAGCGCCGTCAGGATGACGAGCGATGCCCACGCTTGCGGATCGGTCAGAAGCGCAAGCATGGCCTTCTTTTGTGATCGGTCCTACGGCAGGATGTCGGCCGCGGCCTTCTTCAGAGTGGGGAATACATGCTCAGAGGTGAGACCGCAATCAAGCGCAATGGCGCTTGAAATATAGATCGAGGAATAGGTGCCGGCGATGATGCCGATCATGAGCGCCTCGGAGAAGCCGCGCAGCACGGCGCCACCCAAGAACAAGAGCGCGACCACCACGATGGCGGTCACGACCTTCGTCATGATGGTTCGTGAGAGCGTCTGATTGATCGATTGGTCCAGAGCCAATGCAGATGCGAGCCTGCGGTTGGCGTGGAAGCGCTCGCGAATACGATCGAAGACGACGACCGTGTCATTCAACGAATAGCCGATCACGGCCAGGATCGCCGCCACCACCGCCAGATCAAACGACGTCTGTGTGACCGAGAAGATGCCGAGCACGAGGATGGGATCGTGCATCACCGCGAGGATCGCGCCCAATGACAGCCGCCAGGTGTTAAAGCGAAAGGCGATGTAGATAAAGATAAGAAGAAGCGTGAACCCCAACGCCATGACCGCACTTTTCTTAAGCTCATTGCCAACCTGGGGACCCACGACGTCAAGTCTCAAGATCTGCGCGCCGGGATCGATGGACTTTAGGATCTGATCGAGCTTCGCGCGGATGGCCGCGCCATTTTGCGCAGGAGACGGCGGCAGTCGAATGGCGATATCGCGTGAGGAGCCGAAGTTCTGCACCTGCGGATCGACGAACCCCGCCGCCTCGAGCCGCGTGCGAATCGCATCGACATTCGCCGCGCTGGGAAAGGCCGCCTCGACGCTCACGCCGCCAGTGAAATCAATGCCGAGATTAAGGCCCCGCGTCGCAAAGGACGCGAAGGATGCGAGCATCAGCACCACGGAGAGGCCGTACCACACCTTGCGTGTGGCCATGAAGGGAAACTGGGTCGGCTTTCTGAAAAATTCCACGTGCGTGACCTTTTAGATCGGGAGCTTGACGAGCTTGCGTCGCCCGCCATACATGAGAGTGATAAGCGCGCGGCTGCCCATGAGGGAGGTGAACATGGAGGTCGCGATGCCAAGGGTGAGCACGATGGCGAAGCCTCGGATGGGGCCCGTGCCGAAGACCCAGAGCACTATCCCTGCAATCAGTGTCGTGATGTTGGAGTCTGCAATGGCGGAGAACGCCTTCTCAAAGCCCAGACGTATCGCGGACTGCGGCGAGACCCCTGCACGCAGCTCTTCTCGTATGCGCTCATAGATCAGCACGTTGGCATCCACCGCCATGCCCACCGTCAAAATGATGCCGGCGATGCCGGGCAGCGACAGCGAGGCGCGCATGATGGACAGAAGCGCCGTCAAGAGGACGACATTGGACAAAAGGACGCCGTCGGCGACGAGGCCAAAGACACGGTAGTAAATCGCCATGAACACGAACACGGCCGCCATGCCGATGATGAGGGCCCGCACGCCCTTTTCGATATTGTCCTGGCCCAGGCTTGGGCCCACGGCACGCTCCTCGATGGGATCAAGGGGAGCGGCCAGCTGCCCGGAGCGCAGCAACAAGGCCAAATCGCGCGCTTCACCGGCAGCTAGGCCCGTGATCTGGAAGTTGTTGCTGAAGACGCCGCGGATGGTCGCAAGATTGATGACCTCCTCGTTCGTGACCTCGCGCGTCTCCTTCTTGCCGTTCACCGTCGTCGTCTCATGGCCGCGCTCGATGAAGACGACTCCCATGCGCCGGTCGAGGTTCGCGCGCGTCGTCTTCAGCATCTGATCCCCGCCGCGCGCGTCAAGCTTCAACGACACGCCCGGGCCTTCCTGCGTTGCCGTGGTGCGCGCGTCGGTGAGCTCATCGCCCGTGACGATGATGTCGCGCTTCAAGAGGACGGGACGGCCGTCGCGCATCTTGTAGAGCTTCGAGCCCAGCGGCGCGCGGCCGCGGGCGGCCGCCTGCACGGCGTTGTTCTGCATGTCCTCGAGGCGAAACTCCAAGGTTGCGACCTTGCCCAGTATGTCCTTCACCTCGGCGGAGTTCTGCACGCCGGGCAGCTGCACGTTGATCCGATCAAGACCCTGGCGCTGCACGATGGGCTCGGAGACGCCGAGCTCGTTGACGCGATTGCGCAGGGTCGTCAGGTTCTGCTGGATGGCGTAGTCCTGGCGCTGGCGCATCTGCACCGGCGTCATCGATGCCTGCACAGCAGGCCCGCTCGGCAAGTTCACAATCTCAAGCTTCAGGTCCGAAAGCGGCTTCGCGAGTGCCGTCCTCACGGCATCAGCATTCGCATGGGGAGGCAGGAGGACCTGCACACCATTCGGCCGCGCACTGTCGACGCTCACGGGCACGACATCGGTGAAGGGCAGATTCGCCTGCGCGAGCGTGCGGCGGATGTCCTGCTCGTCGCCCTCGAGGAGCTGGTTCACGGCGCCATTGATATCCACCTGATAGAGAAGATAGAGGCCGCCGCGCAGATCAAGACCCAAGGGCATGGGCCGCAGGCCCAGCCGTCGCAGGAGCTCTGGCGCGCGCGGCGCGAAGGAGAGCGCCGTCAGGTACTCGGCGGCGAAGTGATCATTGACCGCGTCGCGCGCCTTCAACTGCTCGACCACATTCGGGAAGCGGATCATGAGCCGCCCGGAGTCGATATAGGTCTTGGTGTAGCCGACCTTCTGGTCGGTCAGAAACTTCTCAACCGTCTGCTCGGCCGCCGCGTCGATGTTCGAATGGTCCTTCCTCGCCAGCTGCAAGGCGGCGTCCTCGCCAAAGAAGTTCGGCAACGCGAAGAAGAGCGCGAGGATGAGAACGGATGCGACGAGGATGTACTTCCAGCGGGCGTACTCGAGCATGATCAGGCGCTTTTCAGGGTGCCCTTGGGCATGAGCGAAATAACCTGAAACCTCTGCACCTTGACCCGCACGCCGTCCGCGATCTCGAGCGTCACGAAGGTGTCGCCGACGTCGAGAACGCGACCAAGAAGTCCCCCCGCCGTCACCACTTCATCCCCCTGGGCGAGCTTGGAGACCATCGCCTGGTGTTCCTTCGCCTTCCGTTGCTGCGGCCGGATCAGGAGAAAATAGAAGATGGCGATGAACACCACCATCATCAAAAGGGGCGCCAACTGGCCGCTGCCGGTCATACCGGTGCCCTGCGCCAAGGCGTCGGGAATAAGAGAATTCATGGCTGCACCTACCTTGAGGGGGCGGCATTATGCCACAGCACCTGCCGCCTCCCGGCGCTGCGCGAGGTAGCCCGCAGCGAAGCTAGAAAGGCGCCCCTCGGCAATGGCGGCACGCAGTGCGCGCATGAGGGACAGGTACACGTGCAGGTTGTGGATGGTGTTCAGGCGCGCCCCCAGGATCTCCTTGCAGCGGTCGAGATGCCTGAGATACGAGCGTGAAAAGTTGCGGCAGGTGTAGCAGGTGCACGTGGGGTCGATGGGGCCTAAGTCCATTTGGTGGCTCGCATTTCTGATATTGATGAAGCCCGTGGATGTGAAGAGGTGGCCGTTCCGCGCATGCCGGGTCGGAATCACGCAGTCGAAGAGATCGATGCCGCGCTGCACTGCCGCGACGATGTCTTCGGGCCGTCCGACGCCCATGAGGTAGCGCGGGCGGTCGGCCGGCATCTGCGGGACGAGGCCTTCCAGCACCCCCAAGCGCTCCTCTTCCGGCTCTCCCACAGCAACGCCTCCGACCGCGAGTCCCGCCCAGTCCCTTTGCAATAGCGCCTCGAGCGAGGCTGTCCGTAAGGACGCGAACATGCCGCCCTGCACGATGCCGAAGAGCCCTCCCGGGGGGTCGTTTTGGTGGTAATGCGCGTGGCTGCGGATCGCCCAGCGCATCGAGCGCTCCATCGAAGTGCGCGCCTCATCTTCGGTAGCCGGAAAGGGCGTGCAGTCATCGAGCGCCATGGCAATGTCGGCCTGCAGGGCGAGCTGCATGTCCATCGAATCCTCGGGGGTGAGGCGCACCTCGGCCCCGTCGACCGGCGAGCGAAACTGCACGCCTTCCTCGGTGATCGTGCGCAGGCTCGCGAGGCTAAAAACCTGAAACCCCCCCGAATCCGTAAGAATCGGATGTGGCCAGTGCATGAAGCGGTGCAAGCCGCCGTGCAGGGCAATGACCGCCGTTCCCGGGCGCAACATGAGGTGAAAGGTGTTGCCGAGCACGATCTGGGCTCCGAGGCCCGTGAGTTCCTCGGGAGTCATCGCCTTCACCGTGCCGTAGGTCCCAACCGGCATGAAAGCGGGCGTGTCGATGCTGCCGTGAGCGGTGACGAGGCGTCCCGTGCGCGCCGCGCCGTCGGTCGCCTGAACTTCGAAGGTCGGCCTCATTGCCCTATCCCCGCCTGGGGCGTCACGAACATCGCATCCCCGTAGCTGAAAAAACGGTACCCCGACTTGATCCCATGAGCGTAGGCGGCGAGCGTGTGCTCGCGACCGGCGAAGGCACACACGAGCATCAAAAGAGTGGACTCCGAGACATGGAAGTTCGTAATGAGCGCATCCGTGACCCGGAATTGGAAGCCCGGGCGGATGAAAAGGCGGGTCTCTCCTTTATATGGCAGGAGCGGCGCCTCTGCACTCCAGCTAGGCGCGGCCAGTGCGGCGGATTCGAGCGCTCGAACTACGGTCGTCCCCACCGCCACCACGCGGCTCCCTGCTGCGCGCGTTCGCTGGATAGTTTCACAAGTTGCCGCACTCACCTCCAGCCGCTCTGCGTGCAGCACAACTTCGTCCAGGTTTGCCGCTCGCACGGGCTGAAAGGTCCCCGCGCCGACGTGCAGCGTGATGAACGCGCGCTCGACGCCCCGCTTCTCTAACGCCGCCACCAGAGTCGAATCGAAGTGCAGACTCGCCGTCGGCGCCGCCACGGCTCCTCTTTCGCACGCAAAAATGCTCTGGTAGCGCTCGCGGTCGTTCGAATCGGGGCTGCGCCTTATATAAGGAGGGAGAGGCGTGTCGCCCCATTTCTCGAAGAAATCCAGCGCGGCAGCAGACAACTGAACACGCCACAGCTCTTCGCAGCGATCAAGGAGGCGGAGAGCGCCGCCCGCGGTCATGATTTCAAGACCTTTCCGCAGCGCTTTGCTCCCCTTGAGCTGCACGAGCGCCTGGTTGGCCTCGAGACCGCGTTCCAGAAGGATCTCAACACGGCCGCCTGAAGGTTTTGAGCCTACGAGTCGAGCTGCGACCACTCGAGTATCGTTGAACACCAGCAGATCACCCGGCATCAGAAGGTCAGGCAGGTCGCGGATCATCCGATCCGTGCACGCCCCGATGCGCCCATTGAGTGCAAGAAGGCGGCTCGCGGAACGCTCGGCAAGCGGCGCCTGAGCTACCCGATCGGGCGGAATGGCATACGCGAAGTCATGAAGCTGCACGCGCGCATGTTGCGGTAGAATCAAGACCAGAAAAAGCCCGAGTGGCGGAATTGGTAGACGCAGTGGACTCAGACTAGAAAATTTGAGCCCTCATTAAGAAATTTTTGAGGTGAAGCCCGTCAAAGTCGGTGAAGGCCCTGAACGAACGTTCGAGCTCACGCCGAGCCAAACCCTGCAGAAGAGGGAAGGTGTAGAGAGCAGACGGCGGGCACCTAAAGCCGCAAGGCCATGGTGAAGGCGTGCTCCAGACCACGAACCTGAGCGGTAGCGCTGAAAGGGCGGCGAAAGCCGAAGTGAGATGAAAATCCACCGCCCTTAAAAGCGTGTCGGTTCGACTCCGACCTCGGGCACCACTAGAGCATCTGGCGTAGTCCGCCGATGCTCAGGCTACGGTAGAAAAGCGGCTGAATTTCCGGGTTTTCGGTCCACCGTTTTCCATCGTCATCCGTAGACAGCCAGCCATGCCTGCGGGTACGATTGCGGGTACGTGGCCATCGGCCAAGGAAGCGTACCCGCATGGCTCAACTTACCGAGGCGCGCATACGCGCGGCCAAATCGCAGCAGAAGCCCTACAAGCTGCGCGACTCAAGAGGCCTATATCTTCTCGTCACCCCGCCCGGTGGCCGTCTGTGGCGCCTGCGATATCGTCTCGCCGGCCGCGAGAGCATGGTTGGGCTTGGCTCTTATCCAGATGTCCCGCTGACGACCGCGCGCGAGCGCCGTGACGCAGCGCGAAAGCTCATTGCGTCGGGCGTCAATCCCGCGGCCGTGAAGCGCGCGGAGCGTGCCCAGCAGGCGAATACATTTGAAGCGATTGCGCTTGAGTGGCTGGGCAAGCGGCAGTACGCGCCGGTGACTCTCGAAAAAGCAGAATGGACATTTAGGGACCTACTGTTTCCGTTCATAGGGTCACGCCCCGTCGCCCAACTTACCGCGCCGGAAATCCTCGAGGTTCTTCGCCGCATCGAGAAGCGTGGGAAACACGAAACCGCGCACAGGACCAAGCAACGCATCAGCCAAGTACTGCGCTATGCCATCGCGACCGGCCGCGCTGAGCGCGACCCTACAGCAGACCTTCGCGGAGCACTTGCGCCGCTCATTGTCACCAATCACGCATCGCTGACTGATCCCGCCCGCGTCGGCGAGCTTCTGCGAGCCATCGACGGTTATGTTGGACAGCCTGCAACACACGCGGCACTCAGGCTCGCGCCATACGTGTTTGTACGTCCCGGTGAGCTTCGCGCAGCCGAATGGCGCGAATTCACACTCGACGGCAAGGAGCCAGAATGGCGCATCCCCGGTGAGCGCATGAAGATGGGCGAGCAGCATATCGTGCCGCTTGCGACCCAATCTGTGGCGATACTCCGCGGTCTTGAGCCGCTTACCGGCCGCGGGCGCAACGTATTCCCGTCTTTACGCTCCGCGTCGCGCCCCATCTCCGACAACACGCTAAACGCGGCATTGCGCCGACTAGGTTATTCAACGTCAGATATGACGACGCATGGCTTTCGCTCGATGGCGAGCACGCTACTCAATGAGCAAGGCTGGCACCCCGATCTCATCGAGTTACAGCTCGCGCATGCTGAGCGCAACAAGGTGCGCGCCGCGTATAACAAGGCCCAGCGCCTAGCTGAGCGCCGCAAGATGATGCAGGCGTGGGCCAATTACCTAGACGGGCTCAAGGCCGGCGGTAACGTGGTTGCGTTACACAAGAGTGCGTGATCGTCGGCGACGCGTGTGTCAGTACTTGAGCGACAAAAGCGCGGAAAGGCTCGGGACAGCTCACGTGAGCGACGCGCTTTAGTCGTCGCGGATCATCCCAAGAAGAAAGTGTGTGCGCGCGCTGACGACTACCTCAATAAATGGAATCAAGGCGGCCACCCGGATATGTGGCGATACAGGAAAACCGGCAGCGGACTGCATCTGTATCGTGCTTACACAAAGCGAAGGAAAGCTGACGCTGAAATAGTCAAAGCGCGCAGAGAGAAGCTAGCTTCAAAGCTCGAGGGCAATCTGTCTTCATGGAAACCGAGCGATGGCCCGGACTCATTGACGGCATGGCAAGTCAAGGATGGGTACATACCGGAACTCGCCGAATTGCTCATGCTCGATATTCTCGACAGCCTAGACCCGGTCATCGAAGAGTTGTTACGATTTTGCGAGAGCCGCCGCACTTCTGCACTAAGCCCACAGCCGGCCCCTGGCCAACTACTGTCGAAGCTACGTAAGGCGCTACGCATAGATGCACGCAGATCTCCCGCCAAAGCTATGCAGCTGATGCGGAAAAATCATTCGATCTATCTGTTCTATTCCTCCTACCTTGCCATGAATAGTGAGGACGATCCGACATTCAAGTCAGAGCGTGCTATCGCGAGGGAAATTGAAAGAAAGACAGGCATCAACTGGCGATCGGCCGTGCGCCATTGGAAGCAAGCCAAACACGACAACCTAGCATTCGCCCATCTCGCCAGAGAGGCATCAGCACGCGCCGCTAGACTAGGCGCGGCCACATCAGCCATCAAGTCTTCAACGTCTAGCCCGCGGCGCGCGCCGTGAACCAGCGCAAGCAGAGGTGTGTCAACCCGTAGGTCATTGCTTGACACAGATTTGCATGGATAACGTTGGCATACCATGCGAATCAATACCGACAGCGATTTCATGCTCGTGCGCGAGCTTGCGCAACGCACTGGCTTTCGAGACAAAAGCATCTATACGTGGCACTCGGCCAATAGCGGCCCGCTGTCTGGAATTCTGTGCAAAGTCGGCGGGCGCCTCGGCTGCTGGCGTGCGGACTACGACTTGTGGGTCGCGTCGCAACGCCGATTGCAGCCTCCAAAACCATCCTCGTGTGGCAATGCTCGAGGATCAATTCGAGCATGATCGAATCACCCGCCCCTCGTTTCCTGCGGCTGCCCGCCGTGATGCAAGCTACGGCGCTTGGGCGCAGCGCACTCTACGCACGCATCGCTCGCGGCGAGTTTCCAGTGCCCCGTGCGCTTTCGGCTCGCTGTTCCGTGTGGCTTGAAAGCGAAGTTTTTCACTGGATCGACAGCCGACCTGTCAGCTCTCGCATCAAGTCGCCGGCCGCAGTGTGGAAAGATCAGAAGCGAACATGAGGGTTCGACGCAAGCCTGTCGCGCGCGAAGCGTGAACATCGCCCCGATGACATTGCCGTCTGTCGCGCGCATCGCGCCCCTTGTGACGATTTTCGCCGATCGATTCGGCGAGCGTATCAACGCCGCCCGCGTCATGGAGTTTGCTGAGCTCGAGCGCGTCATCCGGGCGGCCCCCCTGGTGACGGGAAAGGACGCGCTTGCGCTGCTCAAGCTCGCCCGCTTCGGCGAGGTGCGTACCGCAAAGAACTGCCTACGCCACGACGCCAACGTGCTCGAGGTATTCGGCGTCGAAGGCGACTACGACGGGGAAAAGATGCCGATACAGGACGCCGCCGAGGCGCTTAGCGTCGCCGGTGTCGCGGCGCTGCTGTACACCTCGCCAACGCACACGCCAGAGCACCCACGCTGGCGCGTCATCGTCGCGCTTAGCACGCCGCTGGAAGGCTCGCCCGATCAGCTGCGCGAGCAGCGCCGGCACTGGACGGGAGTTATAAACGCGATCCTGGGCGGCGTTCTCAAGGGCGAGAGTTTCGCGCTGTCGCAATCCTACTATTTCGGTCGCATCCGAGGCCGACCCGAGCCGGAGATCATTCGGCTGTCCGGTGTGTGCATCGATCAGATGGAGCAGCCGCCGGCCCCGGTGTTTCCAATCACCAGCGGCAAGAAAAAGAGTGCTGCCGATTCGGAACGATTCTCCGACGACGGCATCGAGGCCGATCGCTCGGCGGATCTTCTGGCGCGGGTGGGCAAGCTAGTGCGCGAGGCCAAAGCCGACCACGAGATCCACGCGCTACAGGCGCAGCACCCGCATGTACTCGACCAGGCAGACGGCAAGCGCGCCATCGATCGGGCCATCGCCAAGGCGCGCGAAGGTTGGGCGAGAGAGAAAGCAAACCGCGCGAATGGATCGAGCACCACCAACGGCGCGAGCGACGATATCGGCGGCAAAGAGGAACGCATCGAGCCCGAGGGCGCGCCGGCGATCGCGTTCGAGGATTTCTACGCCGTGATGCCGATGCACGCCTACATCTACATCCGCAATGGTGAACTGTGGCCGGCGCCGAGCGTCAACTCGCGGTTGCCGGACGTCGAGTTGGGTCTCGATAACGACGGAAAGCCCATAAAGCTTAAGCCGAATCAATGGCTCGATCAGACGCGCCCGGTCGAGCAATTGACCTGGGCACCTGGCGAGCCTCAAATCGTAGCCGACAGGCTCGTGTCCGGCGGCGGCTGGATCGAGCGCAAGGCTGTCAGCTGCTTCAATCTGTATCTGCCGCCGCAGCGCAAGCCGGGCGATGCCGATCAAGCCGACGTCTGGATCGAGCATGTGCATCGGGTATACGGCAATGACTCAGCCCACATCATCGCCTGGCTCGCCCATCGCGTGCAGCGCCCCGGCGAGAAGATCAATCACGCGCTGCTATTGGGAGGCGCGCAGGGAATCGGCAAAGATACGATCCTAGAGCCGGTCAAACATGCTGTGGGTCCGTGGAATTTCTCCGAGGTCTCCCCGACACAGATCCTCGGACGCTTCAACGGCTTTTTGAAATCCGTTATCCTGCGTGTGAGCGAGGCGCGGGATCTGGGTGAATTCGATCGCTTCGGTTTCTACGATCATATGAAGGCGATCATCGCGGCGCCCCCGGACGTGCTGCGCTGTGACGAGAAGAACATCCGCGAGCACAGCGTGTTCAACGTCACCGGCGTCATCATCACGTCGAACAATAAGAGCAACGGCGTCTATCTGCCGTCCGACGATCGGCGGCACTTCGTCGCCTGGTCGGCGCTGAGCAAGGGCGACTTCACGCCTGATTACTGGAACCGGATCTATCGCTGGTACGCGCAGGGCGGCATCTGGCATGTCTGCGCGTACCTGGAGAGCCTGAACCTCAGCGACTTCGACCCGAAGGCGCCACCGCCCAAGAGCAGCGCGTTCTACGAAATCGTGGATGCCAATCGAGCGCCGGAGGACGCGGAGCTCGCCGACCTCATCGAGATACTGCAAAACCCGAAGGCGATCACGCTCTCGATGCTGCTGCAAACATGCAACCAGAACATCAGCCGCACGGGGACGTTCGGCGCTTGGCTCGAGGAGCGCAGGAACCGCCGACAGATCCCTCACCGGCTGGAAACTGCCGGCTACGTTCCCGTGCGCAATCCGTCAGCACCCAAGGACGGCTACTGGATCGTCAGCACGAAGCGACAAGCGGTCTACGCGCGTGCCGAGCTGTCCGCGGCTGAACAGCTGGCCGCCGTCAGGGCGCTGGGAGTCCCATAGGAGATATCGGTGAAATCGGTGGTTTTATATCTCTATCCCTCGCGCATGAGGCGTTCTTTTCATCAATTTCGGAGTTGACCTTAAGTGAGGCTAAGCAGGATTGCAGATAGGGAATCACCTACTTCACCGATTAGACCGATGGAACCGGCCCTAAGGGCAGAGTTTTCGGACCAGTACGCGCGCGCGGGCGAGAAACATACGGATGACCTGTCACTACGCATCACTCCGGCCGTTTTAGGGAGTACCGAATGACTGAAACCACGCCCCACGAAGAAACGAGCGACGCCCCGGCGGAAATTTCGCCGCCTGAACTCAGGAAGCTCAGGGACAATCACGGCAGATTCCAACCTGGCGTATCGGGTTGCCCAGGGGGCCGCTCGCGAGCCGAGCTCGAGATTCGCGCGCTTGCACAGTCGCATTGCCCGACGGCGATCGAGAGGCTGGTTCAGCTCACGAAGTCCAAGAACGAGCGCGTGGCTGTCACGGCCTGCGAGGCGTTGCTGAATCGAGGGTGCGGCACGCCGCGGCAAAGTATCGACCTTGATGCCTCATTGGTAACGCGCGCTGCCCCAGCGGAAGCGGTAGAGCCAGTCACACTTGAAGAGGCCGCGCGCGCGTATCGAGAGATGTGCCAACTCGTGCCTGGCGGCGAACGGTGAGCTGACACGCCGGGCCAATTCGAAAGGTTTGCAGGATAGCCTTTCGGCCGCTGTCAGGACACATTGTGTCCCATGGCCGCCACGCTCCTGCGATCCGACAAGGTATCTCTTATAATGACGCTCGGGACTTCCAACCGAGGGTCGGTCTTTTCATGCCCGAGAAGAAGTTGGGAGTCCAATAATGTTCCGGCGGAGTCCGAACGTCGTAAAAACGAAGCTCATCGCACTGTGCGTGCTCGTTGCGAGCAGTTCTGCTTACGGTGTGGACGCCTCGAAGATCGCCACGATCATTGGAACGATCGGGCATTGGCAAGTTGTTCAGTTTGCGATGCCTCAGGTCCTGATGTTCCGAGCTGCGTCCACCTCCATAAATTCTCCCAGCGCCAATGTCTGGATTGATTTTCCGCCCGAGAGTTGCACGCCGGACCCAATAGTGTTGAACATGGATGTTGGCCACTACACGAGTCTGTTCAATGGGGGAATGATGCTTTTTGAGTACAAAGTCCCAGGCCAGGAAAACAGTGTCGAACTCGTCGGCAGTCAGATGACACCGGGTGACTATTTCGCTTTCTTCGCCTTTAAAGGTTTAACTGCGCAACGCCTCTCCAACACACACGACAAAGGGACTCTGGCGATTTGGATACCAGCGAGTGGAGACGGCACCGTAAAGCGTTCAGCCAATATGTACTTTTCGATGGATGGATTCACGTCGGCGCTTGATCGTGCAAAGAAGTTGTGCCTGGAGAATCACTAAAGGGGACACAGCGGTGGCCCGGGTAGTTCGGACAGAATTCTTTCTTCGATAAGTGGAAGGATCTGCTGATTGATTGAACCCTGCGAGGCGTTCTTCGTCAAGTCTTCCTCTTTGATCTTTTGCTATCGCT
>Ga0182024_10019161_pt1 | contig 12644 bp, 12 predicted proteins | sample P32metaG_FD_120480 | JGI IMG/M metagenome (GOLD analysis project Ga0182024, IMG submission 120480) | Permafrost microbial communities from Stordalen Mire, Sweden - P3-2 metaG (Illumina Assembly) | ecosystem: Environmental > Terrestrial > Soil > Wetlands > Permafrost | place: Sweden: Stordalen... | reverse complement strand
GGGCAGCGCCGCGAAACCAGAGGGAATCGCCGGCCGAAAAGCGGATGGGTCGGATCAATGACCTCGATCAACTCTGGATCAGGCGCTGTATTTGAGGTGGTATTGAGTTCACAACTCTGGCGTGGCGCGGAGGTCGTAGCCGCACGAGGGGCAAAAGCCGAGTTGGCGCCGTTTCATTACCCCAATCTCTCTTGCAAGAAAAGCTTCGAATCGGCGAAGAGGAGGAAAACTGGCTGCCAGTAGCAGGATTGCAGAGATCTTCCACACGGGAATTTCCTTATAGTTCAATGAAGGCGCATCGTCGATGACGATGGCCCCACGACCGAATTTGTAGCGTGCGTGGAATAACCCATTCGGAATCGGCCAGGTGTAGTAGTTGGAATAGCATGCCCAGATTGTGCCTTGATCTAATTTCAACCCAACGAGATGACTGTCGTCGGACCACGCAAGGTCCTCCGATGCAAAACAGCTCCAAACCCACAGCAAACACGTCGCCACGAACAGCACCGCCGACACCGCTGCCGCGAAGCGAAACGCCCATCGGAAAAGACGCATCATGTGGCCGCCCTTCCGGCTGGCGCCCCGCACTCCGGGCAACGGTCAGGCGTGGCACGGAGGTCGTAGCCACATTGAGCGCAAACACTGCCATTGCCCCGCCGGCACCGACGTTCGCGCGACGCTTCCAGTTGCTTGAGGATCGTCGGCCCCATTATGCGCCAGGCGACCCAGGTGAGCGGTAACATGGAGATTGCCGCCAAGGGATAGATCAGACTGATCGAAGGCGATATGTACGCCCCGTGAACGATGACGAGTTCACCCTCCCAAACCCTCAGCCTCACCTGCCAGGCGGCGATGACCGGCCATTGCCATGTGTCAGCAGGACCCGCTACCAACCAGACGATTGCTGCCAGAGCGCACACGACCGCCGATACGGGTGCCGCGAAGTTGAAGGCCCATCGCAGTCGCCTCATGATGCCGCCTTTCTCGCTGGAACGCTGCCGCATTCAGGGCATCGGTCGGGCGTCGCTCTGAGGTCGTAGCCGCAGGCGGGGCAGTTGCCCGCGTTCAGCCGCTTCCTCGCGCGGGACATAGTGCGCCGGAGCGACCAGGCCAGCGGGAGTACGAGCGTAGCTGCCGCGACGGACCACAGCGGGACGGCCAGCCGGGCAAGGTAGGCCGTCCCGCTCGCCGGGCGCCAGCTCGACCACGCGAACCCGCCTCGTTGCCACTCGGCCTGCGAATCGTTTGGCTCAATGTCCAACGCGAGCATTTGGACCATGGCGTCTGACGCGGGGGCCGGCGGGGATTGGCGTTCGTACGACCATCCATAGGCGCCGGGGTTCTGGCGCGACCAGTCCGACAGGTCTAGCCCGGCCAGCAGGTGACCGGGGGCGGTACCGACCCACCGCCCGCCATCGGCCCGCCGCCACGACACCGCATCGCTCACCGCGCCGCTCCGTACCCAAAGCACGCACACCGCCACGAACAGCAACGCCGACACCAGTGCCGCGATATTGAACGTCCACCGGAGAAGACGCTTCATCTTGCCACCTTTCCGGGTGGCACGGCCCCACATTCAGGGCAACGGTCTGGTGTGGCCCTCAGGTCGTAGCCGCAGGCGGTGCACAGGCCAGGGCGTTTTCGACCACGACGCCACCGCCGGGCGACGGAACTCAGGGCGACGAGCGGACCAACTCCAGTCAAAGCGGCAAGGAACCAGACCGGAGCGATCCCATGGTGCCCCTGGTGTGCGGCATCTCGATCGCTGCGCCAGTAAGCCAAGCCGGCTCGATCCAAGTAGACGTGATACAGCCCCGGGCGACCGCCGAACAATCCGCTCCCACCACCGAACAATCCGCTCGGCTCCGGGCCACCGACTTCGATCGCTTCGGCAAAATCCAACGACTCCACTTCGTGCCGAAGGCGGCGCGGCCAATCATCGAGAAAGGCACAGTTCGTGTTGAGGTAGACCCCAACGCGGCCGCGAACTGCCCAGACATCGACCCATCCGATCTTGCCGTCGTACGGCTGGCCGTCATAGAAGCGCGACCAATGCAGCTTGTCGGAAACCCAATAACTCCGCACCCACAGCACGCACGTCGCCACGAACAGCAGCGCCGACACCACCGTCGCGACGTTGAAAACCCATCGGAGAACGCGCTTCATGTCGCTCCCTTCGCCTTCGACACCGCCCCGCATTCAGGGCAACGAGCTGGTGTCGCTCGGAGGTCGTAGCCGCACGACGGGCAGAGGCCGGCACGGCGTCTTCGTTTCAGCGAGGCGCGCCGGAAAATCGCAAGCAACGGCAGAAAGATCGGAAGGACCCACCACAACGGCAACCTGACCCACCATGCGTCATACTTATTGCTTTCCATTTACTGGAATAGTGCCGCATTCCGGGCAACGGTCGGGCGTGGCTCGGAGATCGTAGCCGCAGGTGGTGCAGCAACCGTTTTTCGGCTTCCATCGCCGGTATGCGAAGCGGAAGGCGACAAGAGCAGGCAGCAGAAGAAGGCCAATGGCGATCATCCAGAATGGCGCGGCAACAACCGAGATCAGATAGAGGTTCCCGGTACTGTCGAAATCATAATGCTGCGGGGCCGACCTGATCCCGCCAAATGGATTCGGCGCAACCGGAGTGAATTTGACGTATTCGAACTCTGGGCCTGTTGCCGACCAACGGGTGGGTTGACTGACCTGTCGGCCTTGAGGGTCGTAGACCACTCCCTTCCAGATGAATACCTTCCCATCGCGCGCGCTGATTCCGTAGTTTATTCCCCTGAATTCATGGGACACGTAGCTTTTGACGGAGTTACTCTGCACCCACAGCACGCACGTCGCCACGAACAGCAGCGCCGACACCATTGCCGCGAAGTTAACTGCCCATCGGAAAAGTCGCCTCATGTTGCCACCTTTCCGGCTCGAACGGTGCCGCATTCAAGAAGCCAACAAAGTGCAGGCACCCTGGAAACCCTGGCAACTTGCGGTCGTCTCCCATGTTTTCAGGAGGGCGCAACGTTGTCACGCTCCAGCCTCGTTTAATAGTACGTGATTGGCTGCCAGTATGGCGCCCAAATGCAGCGACATTTTTGCACGTACCAAACAATACGGCTACGGTATCGGAATTGTGCCAGACGGCGTATGTCGTAAACTGGCTTTGCGCCCAAAACCCGGCCGCGGTTAAGCAGAAAACAGCCGAAACCGCCGCCGCGCCGTTGAACGCCCATCGAAGAAGACGCTTCATAGCGGCAATGATACCGCGTCCCGCCATAAGCCACACCTTTTGTCCCTTTGGGCTCGCGATGGGGCGCATGTCTCGACCGGGCAATTGACTCAATCGCTCCGTTCCCATGCACGACAATAGCGGCTCCCATACGCCTGCACGTATCGGCGATAAAGGTCTGGAGCCTCGTCACGCAACCGGAGCATCATGGCGACCGTCCTGGTGGCATAGACCACGATCGCCTTTATCTCGGCGTCCGTGAGGCGGCTCAATGAATCGTCGTCGAGCAGCGGCCAGTTCTTGCCGGCGTGAAGGTTCTCAATGGATCTCAATCGGGCGGTAGATCTACAATCAAACCCTCCCGCTGGTAAGGATGGTGGCGCGTGTTTGGAGGAGGCGGAGGTCATTGGGATGAACTGGCAATTCCGACTTGCCGCCAAGTTCGCCCTCGTCTACTTCTTGGGCTTGGTCGCGGTGACGCCGGCCGCTGTCGTCCTGTTTCGTCGTCAGCCGGACATCGTCGTGGTCCCCCTTGAGTAGCTGTTGCCGCTCTTGCCCGCGATCCTGGTCTGTCGCGCGTACTTGCGGCACCGCAAACAGGCCGAACACGACCGCCGGAGACGGGAGGGGCTCTGTCTTGCCTGCGGCTATGACCTCCGAGCCGCACCGGGCCGCTGCCCGGAATGCGGTGCGGCGTCGAAGTTCGGCTGATCTCCCCTGGTCCCTAAGACGCGAGTTGGGTCCTTGAGCGACTCAGATCAGACTCAAATCGTCAGCACGCGCTCGATGGTCCGTTGGTTTTGGATTTGGGTCTGCCCGTCCACCTTATCAAGCACGATCGGTGCACAGCCAGAATCGCTGCAGATCGCGTCAGCCAGTTGCATGGAGTGCGTTGTGATCCACAATTGCGAGTGGGCGGAAGCGGCGACCATCAATCTTGCCAGCGGTGCAAGCATTTCCGGGTGAATGGAGGACTCCGGCTCGTTGAGCGCCATCAACGTTGGCGGCCTTGGGGAGAGCAACGCGGTCAGAAGGCAGAGGTATTGCAGCGTGCCGTCGGACAGTTCGGGGGCCTCGAAAAAACGGGAGATGCCGGGCAGCCGCATCCGGAATGAAAAGCGGTGTTGAGAACCGATCTGTAATTCCGCGCCCGGGAATGCGGCCGTCAGGGCCTGAAAAAAAACATCGCCCCTGCCGATCTCCAGGATCGTCTGGATGGCGGCGGCAAGGTCGCGCCCGTCATGCGAGAGCACCGGCGTGCGGACGCCGACCTGCGGCTGGCGGATCGGTGAATCCAAATCGGTCCGGAAATGGTGATAGAACCGCCATTGCAGGAACTCCTGGCGGAGCATCGAGAGTTCCGGGAACCGGTGCGGCTCACGGATCTCGGCCAGCACCGACTCCGACGGCGACACCATCAACGGGTACTCCACCTTCTTCCCTTCGCCGTCGCGGGCCCACACCGTCAGGTTCTTGCGTCCGAGCAGTTGGCTTTTTTTGCCGCCTTCGTGCCAGAAGATCCGCTCCTCTTTGACCTCCGGGTCCAGGCAAAAGAGCGACTGGCTCGGCACGGGCAGGCCGCACTCGATGATGTAGGAAAACTGCTCGAACTTCACCGCCAGCGACAGTCGAACCGGCTCCTTGCGGCGCGGGCCGGCCCAGAGCACCGACGGCATCCCGCCCTCATCCGCCAGCGCCTGGGCCAGTCGGCCCTGCGCCGCCTGGTGGATCAGGAACATCGCGCGGTAGAGGTTGGTTTTCCCCGAGCCGTTGGGGCCAACCAGCACGTTGACGCCTTCCAGCGGAAGGTAAACGTGCTTCACGGAACGGTAGCCCATCACGCACAAGGCTTGGATCGTCATGGCGCGAATATAATGGCGAGGCAGGCGGTATCAATAAAGACATAGGGAAGAATCTGATGCCCTTTTAGGTGAAAGAGCCTATGGCGTGAATCGCTTTGATAGCGGATATTACCTGCGTCGGCGGTACTCCCCGAAGAAGGTTCCCCCCCTCCTTCTTCAACCGCCGACTTTTTTATGCGCTGTGGGTTTCGTCAATCAATGGAATGGCACCCAAGAGGGTTCTGAAACAGTTCCTGATCGAGCACGAACGCCGCTTCCCAACCTCAGCCCGGCCTCTTTTACTCCCGTGGAATTCTTCCCTCTCTCGCGCTACGGTGAGGCACCCGCCAGTTAAGGGGCTGGCGAGGCCGAGACGATCCCAGGCAATGGCTGATCATGATCGCCATCGAGTATTCATCCGCACCATCGGCGCAGAGAGCGGGGTACAACCCGTGGCTGATTGCCGTCGTCGTTTCAATGGCCACGTTCATGGAGGTGCTGGACACCAGCATCGCCAACGTGTCGTTGCCGCATATCGCGGGGAGCGTGTCGGCGACGCAGGATGAGGCCACCTGGGTATTGACCAGTTACCTGGTCTCCAACGCGATCATCCTGCCGATCAGCGGATGGCTGGCGACGGTCATCGGGCGCAAGCGCTTCTACATGACCTGCGTGGCGCTGTTTGCCGCCAGTTCGCTGCTGTGCGGGCTGGCGCCGAACCTGCCGCTGCTGGTTTTCTTCCGGGTCTTGCAGGGGATCGGGGGCGGCGGCCTGGCGCCCAGCGAGCAGGCGATCCTCACCGACACCTTCCCGCCGCAGAAACGCGGGATGGCGTTCGCGGTCTACGGCATCGCGGTGGTGGTGGCGCCGGCCATCGGGCCGACATTGGGCGGTTGGATCACCGACAACTTCTCCTGGCGCTGGATCTTCTTCATCAACGTGCCGGTAGGGCTGCTCTCGCTGTTTTTGAGCAATTTGGTGGTGGTGGACCCGCCGGAACTGGAAGCGCGGCGGAAGAAGCTGTGGAAGACCGGACTGAATGTCGATTACATCGGCTTCGCCCTGGTGGCGCTGGGGCTGGGCTGCCTGCAGGTGGTGCTGGACAAAGGGCAGGAGGACGACTGGTTCGGCTCGCGCTTCATCACCATCTTCACGGTTGTCTCGGTGATCAGCCTGGTGCTGTGCGTCATCAGGGAGTTAACCACGCCTCACCCGATCGTCGATCTGCCGCTGATGAAGGACCGCACCTTTCTGGTGAGCAACATCATCATGTTCATGGTGGGGTTCATCCTGTACGGCAGCACGGTGCTGATCCCGCAATTTTTGCAGGTGCTGCTGGGTTACACGGCCACCGACGCCGGGCTGGCGATCACGCCGGGCGGGTTCGTGGTCATGTTGATGATGCCGCTGGTCGGGACGCTGGTGAGCAAATACCCGGCCAAGTACCTGATCATGTTCGGGCTGGCGGTCAGCTCCGCGTCGCTCTATCACATGACGAGCTTCAACCTTCTGATCGACTACCGCACCGTGGCGTGGGCGCGGGTCTTCCAGGCAACCGGGTTGGCGTTCCTGTTCGTGCCGATCAACACCGCCGCGTATGCCGGGCTGCCGCGCGAAAAGAGCAATAACGCGTCGGCCCTGCTCAACCTGGCCCGCAACATCGGCGGGAGCTTCGGCATCTCGCTGGTGACGACGATCATCGCCCGCCGCTCGCAGTTCCACCAGTCGGTGCTGGTGGATCGCTTCTCGACATACAACTCCGCTTATGGCGCAATGGTCGCAAACCTGGGCCGGCGACTGGGCAGCACGGGCGGGTCGGGGTCGGTGCTGGGGGCGGAACAGGCCCGCGGCGTGCTCAATTCAATGCTGTTGCGGCAATCCTCCATGCTGGCGTACATTGACGCTTTCTACGTGCTGTCCGTGTCGGCATTGGTGATGATCCCGCTGGTGATGCTCATGAGGAGCAACAAGCCGGGGCATGGCGGAGGCGGGATGCACTGAAGGCTGGAACTCCTTGATTAGCGGCCTCGCTTGCGAGGCGCGGACCTCCGACGTTCGGCACGATTCCAGCGGTCCACGCCCCGCAAGCGGGGCCGCTAAACAAGAGGGTTCCTACGCTAATCCATTCGCCGAACGATTCGCTCGCATCCAAGGATGAACGTTCCGCAGTGAGCGTCAGAGCTTTTCAAGTGCCGCCGGTGCCCTCACCGGCGGAAAGCTGCATGGCGCGGCAAAACCGCCGGTGGGGGCACCGGCGGCACTGCTAAAAATTCTCTTGCTCCGTGCGAACCCGCAAATTTTGTGCAGCACTGCCGATTTTGTGGAAGTCAAAGCGGGCAGATACGATGCCTCCGTCATCACATTCCAGGAGATTCAATGATCTTGCGGCCCTTGTTCTTCGCCTGTTCGATCCTGTGTCTGGGGGCCGTCAATGCCCTCGCCGCCGATACCGCCTCCACCGACGCCGACGGCGTCGTCACCTGGTTCCCCGCGACGCCAGGCGCGCATGTCACCGGCGATTTCAAGCCGACGCGCTGGGGCATGTACGACGTCGAGGCGCAATTGGAAACGCCCGCGGCCGGGAAAGTGAAGCTTACCCTTGCCGGAAAGGAACTGAGCGGGGCGTCCGACGGTTCTTCGTCAAGCGCGAAACTGGGGCGGGTGTACGTTGACAAGACCGATGCTCAGCCGGTTGTGATCGAGACCGAGCCGGCCGACACGGCAAAACCGCTGGTAGTGAAGTCGCTACTGCTTACGCCGGCGCCGGAGGGCAAGCCGATCGTCCAATCCGACGATCTTTCCATTACACTGCATGCCCGCGACGCCACCGTGCATGGCGTTACCCTCCGCTATGAAGTGAAGCCGGAGAAGAACACACTCGGCTGGTGGTCCAACCCCAAGGATTGGGTCAGTTGGGATTTCGAGGTGAAGAGGCCGGGCAAGTACATCGTGGTGGTGATGTACGGCAGCGGCGGCGGCAAGGACATCGAGATCGGCGTGGCAAACCAGAAACTGAACTTCACCACCAAAGACACCGGCGGCTACCACACTTTCACGTTCTTCGAGGCCGGGCGAGTGAGCTTCGACAACCCCGGCATGCAGACGCTGTCCGTCAAGCCGTCGCCCAAGACCGGCGGCGGCGTCATGGACCTGCGGCAGGTCATCCTGCTGCCGATCCTGAAGTAATGCGAATTACTCAATAGCAGGAAAAGGTTGAAGTTCGGCGCAGGACTGGTCGATGATGTAAAAGGCAGCACGGAGGTGTGCCTATGAATTACATCCATCCATTGGCCAACGCGCTTCCGCAGAGCTTCGCGACACAGCACGAATTGTCGGCCGAAAAGATGCGCCAAGCGCGCGGGATGCTGGTGCCGCCCCGGACTGCGGCGCCCCAGGCCGACCAGTTCGAGCACCAGATCGAAAGCTCCGAAGAAGCCGCGGCGATCCATGAAGAAGCCCGCCAGAAACGCCAGCAGCGCGGCCGGCGTCAGCAGCATCATGAAGATGAGAAAACCGAAGAGGGTGGGGAACCTTCACATATTGATTTGAAGGCGTGAACGCGACTACACATCTTGCGTGAAGTGGTAAAGGAAGATCCCCGCCGCGACGGCGACGTTGAGGGAGTCGGTGCCCAACTTCATGGGGATGGTGAGCTTGCGGTCGCAGGCGGCGATGTATTCCCGGCCGAGTCCCTGCGGCTCGCTGCCGAAGAGGATGCCGAAGCGCGGCGGGCGGCTGGAGCGGGCCAGCGGCTCGGCGGAGTCGTCGAGGACGGTCGCCGCCAGGTGCACGCCCCACTCCTGCTTGAGCCGGGTCATGTCGCGGAGCAGGTTGTCGCTCTGGAGCAGCGGCAAGCGGAAGATCGTGCCCATGGAGACGCGCACCGATTGCCGCCAAAATGGGTCGTGACACCTTTCTCCCAGGATAAGAGCGTCGGCCCCGAAGGCCGCGGCAATGCGGACGATCGACCCGATGTTCTCGACGTTGGTGATGTCCGGGCAGATCGCCAACGTGAGCCGCTCGCGATCTCTCGGCACCACCTGATCGAGCACGAGATGCCCTTTGCGGCGCCCGCAGGCGATCACGCCGGAGTGGAACTTCATTCCCAGGACGTCGTTCATGAGCTCCGCCGGGGCGACATAAACCGGCACGCCCACCGGCACCAGCGGCCCAATCTCGCCGGCCCGGCGTTCGGTGAGAAAGACCGAATCGACCGGGAAGTCGCTCTCCAGCAGCCGACGGACCAGGTGCTCGCCCTCGGCAATAAAAAACCGCCCGGCCCGGTCCAAGTCCCGGTCTTTAAGGTTGCGGTACTTCGCGACGCGCGGGTCGGCGAGCGAGGTGATGGGAATGGGGGTCATGCCGGAGGCGCTGTCGATCTCTCCACCTTCGCAATGTACACAATACCTTCACGCTTGTATTGCCGGCTCAAACGCCTCCTTTAGGTCGTCCACATTCGCGCTGGCCGCCGGAATTGCCTCGATGAAGGCATCACGGAGGAGCCGGCCGTCTGCTGATTCTCGGCCCGAGATCCGAGCCTGACGATTCTGCTCCAGGACCCGGCGCGACGCCGCGGACCATTTTTGATACCTGTCGCAGATACCGCGCGTATCCTCCCAATGGTGGGTGATTCGGCCGGCATGTATCCCCTCGCTCCACGGCAGGTTCAATCTGCGCAGCAAATGGAATGCACGCATCCCCGCCGTCAGTGCGTCGGTAAGTTCCGAACCGGCCGACGCGTCGCTGAGGCGCTCAGCCAGATCGATGTAATCATTCAGAAGCCCGTCCAACTCATTTAACTCGGCCGGGGCGGCCCACGTCTCGGCAATTGTCTGGAGAGGACTAATCGAACCATTCGCGGAGGCTGAAGCGGTTGTTCGATCTTCGTTCATTGCGTCACCAGTCGAGGGTCCCTAATAGATCATACACCGAAGCCGTCCGAAAATCAGCTCATTTTGACGCCGTCGCCACCGGCGCCGGCTTCCCCGCCGCCAGGGCTTGGGCCCATTCTTCGGAGCGCTTGAAATACATGGCCTGCGCGTTGTGGGTGCCGTGGTCGTCGGAGTGGCGGAGGATGACGGCTTCCGTCATTCTATCGTGAATGACGAGGAGCCAACCAATGTGTTGTTGGCCAGGTCGGTTTCTTTGAAGGTGTTGGCAGGATCGAGGACCGCAACCAATGTGTAGGCTGTCCCGGCCTTGAGCGTCTGCGGCAGTGCAAACTCATATCGCAGCGACTTGCTGGCGTGCGGAGAAAGCTTGACCTTCTGAGCCGGTGTCGCCAGCAGCACATCGGCGTTGCCGCTGGTCCCGGCAGGTCGGGCATAGAACGCAACGGCCAGCGGGCCGACCGCGGGAATGTTGCCGCCGTTGGTGACCGAGACAATCACCGCGACCGGCTTGTTGGGATTGAGCACTGCCGGGACCGGCTGAAGCGAGCCGGAGAGGTCGATAAAAGGCGCGGTTAGCGTGAAGGTCGTCGCCGAGGCAACCATCTGGTGGTTGCCGCTGGAGTCGGTCACCTGGGCCACGATGTAGTAGGCGCCGATCGGCAGCGTGCTCAACACCGGGCTCCCAACTTTGATGTTGAATCTCTTGCCGTGGTCGACCTTGAGATCGAGGTTGGCCTTGACGTCGACAAAGAGCGTGGCGCTGGTGAGGTCCGGCGTTGTCGAGGCGTACACCGCCAGCATTGATACGCCCGACGAGGGACCGGTGCCGGTATTAGTGACGGTGACAGGTACGGTCAGCTTTGGATTGGTGCCGATGACGATCGCCGCCGGCAGCTTGAGACCGGTCAATGTCGGCGTGAGGACAGCGGAGCCGATAGCAGCAGGAGAGGAACTGCTGGGGGCGTAGACGTTGTTGCCAAGGTATCTGACGGAGACTCCCGAAGGCGACAGGTTGGACGGATAATGGAAGTTCGCGTGGTTCTGCTGGCCCAGCAGGGCCGTGGTGTCCAGCAGGGTCGAGCCGCTGTAGAACTGCACCTCGCCGCCATAGTCGCCGGCCAGGTCCCCGCTCACGAGCTTGCCGCCGCTCGGATAGGGGTCCGCCGACACGGACTCGCGAACGCTGGTGGGCAAAAGAGAAGCGTTTGCCGCGGTGGTGTTCAATGCGGCAAAAATCTGATGGGTGGAGGCGTCCGCGGCGGCCGCGTCAATCATGCCATCGCCGTTCAGGTCGGCGGCGACGATCGCGCCGTAACCGGAGTTCCCGGGGCTGACGCTCAGGGCCGCAGTTGGAGCGTCGAGCTGGGCCCCATCGGCGAGGCTGACGCCGTAGGCGTCGATGACGCTGGGGTTGCCGGTGTCGTCGAAGTCCCCGACCGCGATAGCTCCGGCAGAGGAGCCCGACGGCGCGCCGGCGGAGGAGCCGAAACCAGCCGTCGTGCGCGGCGGCGTCTCGCCTGGGCCCAGATCGAACGGGACAATCTTGCTGGTTTCGCCGGAAGCGCCCTTGCCGGTCGGGTCTTCCGCGACGACAAGCTGGTTGGTTGTGCTCCCCGTTACCGCGACCGCGCCGGCCGCGTAGCCGCTCGTATCGAGATCGAGCGGCGCGGCGCCTTGGGTGAAGCTGATCGCATTCGAGCGGCGGGGGCTGCCGGTGGTTTGCTGGCTGTTTTCGAAGGTGTAGAGCTTGCCGGCATTCGGGTCGAAAACTGCCAGATCTGTCCCGTCCGGCCCATAAAACGACCCGGCCAGGACCTGGCCCTCGGTGACGTTTTGAATCGGGAAGTCGTCGACCTCGGTGAACGACCCGTCGCCGGCCCCGCTGAGCACGACCAGGTCCTCGCCGCCGGAGTTGTTCAACCCGAGCACCGCCACATCCAGTTGCGCGATATCGACGCCGTTGCTTGACGTGGTGTTGTGCAGGTTCACCGCCAGCACCTGCTGGGGGTTGAAGGCGGCCGGCGTATTGATGGTCGTGTTGAGGCCCGGCCTGAAGGAAACCGATGACCCTTTGCCGGCATTGTTCTCGACGGTCAGCATCCCCTTCCCGGTGGCGCTCTGGCTGGCGTAGAGCAGGTCGGTGTGGGCGTTGCCGTCCAGCGGGAGTACGGCAAATGCGCCGGAGGAAGTCGATGATGCGCCCGATGCCTTGGTCGGGAAGGCCGGGCCGTCCACCCTGGTAAATGACCCGTCGCCATTGCTCAGCAGGATTTCGGTGCCAGTGAGCGGGTGTGCCCCGCCGCCGGTGCCGCCGGCGTCCACGCCCACCACCAGGTCCTGTCTACTGTCGGCGTTGAAGTCCGCCGTCTGTAAGTCGCCCGCGGCGGCAACCAGGTTCGGCACGGATGTCGCGACCGTTGTGGAAAAGGTCACCTCGGCACTGAGCAGCGTACGCCGTTCCAGCGGCTCGACCAGCGATGCGGCCGCCGCCCGAAGGCGCGAGCGATCGAATCGCGCGCTCCGAGCCGGGACCGCCCGCGTCGCGGGCAGGTACTCGCGATCCGCCGGTAACAGTTTAGTGGTTTCCACACTTTTTTGGGGCAATCCGGATTTTCCGCTTGCATTCCTCGGGAATCAGCATATGATTAACAGGCGTATAGAGACGCCTGCATGTGATTCTCCCATGGC
>Ga0182024_10019160_pt1 | contig 12644 bp, 7 predicted proteins | sample P32metaG_FD_120480 | JGI IMG/M metagenome (GOLD analysis project Ga0182024, IMG submission 120480) | Permafrost microbial communities from Stordalen Mire, Sweden - P3-2 metaG (Illumina Assembly) | ecosystem: Environmental > Terrestrial > Soil > Wetlands > Permafrost | place: Sweden: Stordalen... | reverse complement strand
TCGGGACACACGGTGCGGCGTAGCCGAGCACCTGGTTGAAGGGCTCCTGCTTCGTGCTGACGTGGATTCCCATCTTGGCCCACTGCGCCACCTCGTCGGTGACCGCCTCGGTCAGGGTGACAGCTCCGGAGGCGTAAACCTCGGAGAAGTTGAGCGCTGCTCCGGCGGGGATGCCCGCCCCACAGTCGCCGGCTGCCGATCCGGCCTTGGCACACGTGTCTGTCCCACCGGGGTTGATCTTCCACCCGTTGGCCTTCAAAAGGGCGGTCCCCTTCGCGGTGTCGAACGGGTAGGGGCCGTTCGGGGACTTCTCGAGGGAGCTCTCGAAGGGGTTCGGCGGGTAGGCGGGCACCGGGCCGTAGGTCGGCACCCCGTAGCCCTTGTAGTAGCCCTTGATGATCCCGACCTGGTCGACCCCGTCCTGGATGGCCTGGCGGACGTAGAGCTGCTTGAAGATCGCCCCCGCCGCTCCGTTGTCAGCCGTCGAGTTGAAGTTGTACGGGAAGTAGTTGATCTGCCAGCTCTCGATGGGAACGAGGTTGTAGTTGCTCGCCAACACCGAGGAGTTCTGCCCGACTCCTCCCGGTAGCCCCGCGTACTGCGGGACGTCCTGGGGCGGGATGTAGCCGACCTGAGGAGCACTAGCCCCGCCCGTGCTGAGGGCCGAGTACTCGGCGGTGTCAGAGGTGTAGGGCACCTCGATGAACTTGCTGATGATCGACTTCTGCGGCCCGCTGTAGTTCGGGTTGGGCACGAAGGTGGCCTGGCCGCTCGAGGAGTCGAAGGCCGACAGCATGAACGGGCCGTCGGCCCCGTCGGTCCACAGCTTGTTGGTGCCGTAGGTGGAGAGGTCACTTGCCATTTGCGGGGTCTTTGACTGGCCGTTGTTGTCGGTGTCGAACGTCCACACCTTCGTGCAGGCCTTCGTCGTCGCCGCGCCTGTCATATTGCCGGACGAGACCTTGCCGCAGCCGCCCGAGCCGGGGGCGCCGGTGAGGGACGTGACGTCCCACGCCTCGCTCATCGGGTCGATCTGGGACAGCTCGTTGTAGGTGTACCAGGTGGGGCTGAAGGCGCCCGTCAGGTGGAAGGTGACCGACAGCGCCGTCGGGCTCGAGGCCGAGTAGCTGGCGATGTTGCCCGGGAAGGATTGCGACCCCGGCACGTAGCCGGCCCAGTTGGCTGCCTCTGCCTTCATCATGTTCATCCAGAAGATGACGCTCTGGGCGTCAATTGTCTGGCCGTCGTGAAACTTCCACCCCTTCAGGTCGATCACGATCGTCTTGCCGCCATTGGTGTACGTCGGGGCGTTGGCGAGCGACAGCGGGTAGTCGACCGTCGCCGCCGTCGAGGTGGGGGGCCCGAACCAGTAGAGCGGGCGGTACATGACGTACTGGAACTGCGTCAGGTTGGCCACGGAGAAGAAGCTCAGGCTGGCGAAGGGGAAGATCCAGTTCGGTGTGACCCCAGGCTCCTCCGCCCAGTAGACCGTGCCGCCTGTCTTGTGAGCCCCGAGCGAGGTGGTCGTCACGGCCGTCGAGCCCGTGTTCTGCGGTTTCGAGCTCCCCGACCCGCAAGCGGCTAATACCAGGGCGGCCACGCCGAGCGCGGCTCCCGCCTTCCAGGCTGTCCCCAGCCTCAGTTTGCGTTGCATGATCGTTAAGTGCCCTCCTGATCTGAACGACGACGTTGTCTCCGCAAGCACGCGCGGTCCCCCGTTTGCAAGGACCACAAGTTGGGTACTGTAGCGCATTCGTAATGTTTCGTACAACTGGTCGCGCGAATAGCCTCCGCCGAGCCCAGTACCCGGGGACGAGTTCTAGCCGGACGCTGTGGCGAGAGCCAACTCCACCTCGCCGGCAACTCGGCGAGCAGCAGCTACCGGATCCTCCGCGCCGGTGACGGTCCGTCCCACCACGAGAAGCCCGGCGCCGGCCCTCGTGGCGGCTTCCGGCGTCGCCGGCCGTTCCTGGTCGTCGGCCGAAGTGCCTCGAAGGCGGATGCCTGGCACGACGACGAGCAGGTCCGGCACGGCCCTCCGCACGACGGCGACGTCGCCGGCAGCGCACACGACGCCGGCGCATCCGGTTGCCGCCGCCACTTCGGCCCGCGCGCGCAGTGTGTCCGCCGGCGCGTCCGCCTCGCTCGTGAGCACCGTCACCCCCAAGACGCCGGATCGGCCGCTCGTCGGGACGGGGCCGCCGGCGGAGCTCGCCGAGACGGGGGCGCCGGCGGCCCTCGTCGAGACGTCCCTCCCGTGCGCGAAGCCATCCACGGCCGCTTGCACCATGGCCGGCCCGCCGGCGGCATGGACTGTCAGATAGGTCGCTCCGAGCCGCCCCGCCTGCTCGGCCCCGCGGCCCACTGTGGTGGGGATGTCGTGAAGCTTCAGATCGAGGAACACCTCGAAACCCTCGCCGGCGAGATCGCGCACCGCCCGCGGACCGGCGGAGATGAAGAGCTCCGGACCGACCTTGGCGACGCCGAACCACGGCGCCAGCAGCTTGGCGAGCTCGAGAGCCGACGACAGGTCATGTAGATCGAGCGCCAGCCCGAGGCGCCGGCGGACATCGGCGGACGCCCCGGTATCGGTCATCGGCCGGCCACTGGCGCCCGACTGGCCGAGCGGGTCTCGAGGGCGGCCCCGACGATCTCCGCCACTGAGCCGCCGTCGCGTTCGAGCAGAGACGACAGCTCGTCGAGGACCCGCCGTGGAGCCCGCGGGTCGGCCAGGGTCGCCGTGCCGACCTGGACGGCGTTGGCGCCGGCCATGAGCATGCGAAGGGCTCCCTCGCCATCCGCGATGCCGCCCACGCCGACGATGGCGGCATCTGGGTATGCCGTCCGGCAGTCGTAGACAGCCCGCAGCGCCACCGAGTGCAGGGCTGCTCCGGACAGGCCCCCACCTCCTGCTCCGAGGGTGGGCCGGCGCCGGTCGACGTCGATGGCCAGCCCAATGAGGGTGTTGACGAGGGTGACAGCCTCGGCGCCGGCGTCAAGGGCGGCGCCGGCCACCTCGATGAGGGCGTCGGTGTTCGGGGACAGCTTCGCCCAGACCGGCAAGCCGCTCTGCGACACGGCGCGCACGGCGGCGGCGGTCGCCTCGGGAGAATGGGCGAACATCCTGCTGCGATCCTCCAGGTTCGGACAGCTCACGTTGACTTCGATCGCGACAACGCCGGCGGAGGCGACAGCCGGGGTGGCCGCGGTCCCCCGCGGGCCGGCCTCCGATGCCAGCAGGGAGGCGGCGGCGGCGAACTCGTCCAGGCGCCGGCCCCAGACGCTCACGACGACGCGGGCCCGGCACCGGAGGAGTTGAGGAAGGTCCTTCTCGAGCCAGGCGGCGATGCCCGGTCCCTGCAGGCCGACGCTGTTCAACATCCCACCGGGGACCGGGCAGACGCGGGGCGGCCGGTTGCCCGGCCACGGTTTGACCGAGAGCGACTTCACGACGATGGCGCCGAGATCCGACAGCTCGAAATAGTCGCCGAGCTCGGCCCCATGGCCGGAGGTGCCTGCGGCAGTCATGACCGGGTTTGGCAGCGTGACGGAACCGACCCTCGTCGACACGTCCGGCCCGCCGCTCGCCGGCAAAGGCCGGCCGGGACGCCTCATCGGCCGGACGCCGCCGGGCCGGCGCCCAAGGCGATGTCGAACAACGTTCCCTGTGACCCGGCGACATCGCCGGCCGCCGCTGCATGATGCTCCTGCAGCGAGCACACCTGCAGAGCATGCCGTCCCCAGTCCGCGATCCCGGCGGCGGCGGCGCGGGCGGCCGCCACCGTCGTCAGGCACGGCACACCGTTGGCCGAGGCCGCCCGGCGGATGTAGGCCCCGTCCGCCCGCGGCCCGCGCCCCCGCGGCGTGTTGACGACGAGTTGGATGCGCCCCTGCTCGATCAGCTCGACGGCGTCGGCGTGAGCGGCATCGCCTGGGCGGTCGCCGGCAGCGGCCGGGTCACCGGCGCTGTCACCGACCTTGGCGACGATCATGGCGACCTCTGTCCCGGTCGCCTGCAGATGCGCCGCCGTCCCCGCCGTGGCCGCGATCGAGAAACCCAGCTCCACGAACGCCGCCCCAACCACTGCGCCCAGCTCCTTGTCGCGATCGGCGAGCGACATGAAGACGACGCCGCTCGTGGGCAGCCGGTTGCCGGCGGCGATCTGACTCTTGGCGAAGGCCAGCCCGAAAGTCCGGTCGATTCCCATCACTTCACCCGTCGAACGCATCTCGGGACCGAGGAGGGAGTCGACATCGGGAAACCGGTCGAAGGGCAGGACTGCTTCCTTCACGCTCACGTGCCGGGGCGGCGGCGTCGGGGCATCGGCCGCCGCTGCCGATGGAGGCAGGAGACCCTCCAGCCTCAGCTCGGCGAGTGTGGCCCCGACGAGCACCCGGGCGGCCACCTTCGCGAGTGGCACGCCCGTCGCTTTGGCCACGAAGGGCACCGTCCGCGACGCACGGGGGTTCGCCTCGATGACGAAGACCTGGCCCTGCTTCACCGCGTACTGGACGTTGATCGGGCCCTCGACGGAAAGGGCCTCGGCGATCGAGCACGTGTGGCCGACGATGACTCCGAGGGTCTCGGCCGAGAGCGTCGGCGGCGGGATGACGCAGGCCGAGTCGCCCGAGTGGACGCCCGCCTCCTCGACGTGCTCCATGACCGCTCCGATGAGCACCTCGCCGGTGCGGTCCCGAACGGCGTCGACGTCGACCTCGATGGCGTCCTCGAGGAACCGGTCTATGAGGATCGGCCGCTCTGTGGCCAGCAGGCCCTCGGCACCGAGCGACAACGCTCCGAAGGCAAGAGCGAGGCCCTCGTCGTCGTAGACGATCTCCATCGCCCGGCCACCGAGGACGTAGCTCGGCCGCAGGAGTGCTGGGAAGCCGATCCGCGAGACGATCTCGGCCGCCTCCGCCAGCGATCGGGCCGTGCCGCCGGCCGGCTGGGGGATCTCGAGACGAGCACACAGGGCGGACCACCGCTCGCGGTCCTCGGCCTCGTCGATCGCCGCCGGCCTCGTCCCAAGGATGAGCTCGGCCGGCAGCCGGCCGGCGAGCTTGAGCGGAGTCTGGCCTCCGAGGGCGACGACGATGCCGGCGACGCCGCCTGGTCCGGCCCCCTGTTCGGCCTCGACTACGTCGAGCACGGCCTCTTCGGTCACCGGCTCGAAGTACAAGCGATCCGAGGTGTCGTAGTCGGTCGAGACGGTCTCCGGATTGCAGTTGACCATGACGGTCTCGAACCCGGCCTCCCGCAGTGCCATCGACGCGTGCACGCAGCAGTAGTCGAACTCGACCCCCTGGCCGATCCGGTTGGGACCCGAACCGAGGATCACGACCCGCGGCCGGCTGGCCGGCCTCACTTCGTCCTCGTCCTCGTAGGTCGAATAGTGGTAAGGCGTCTCGGCGACGAACTCCGCCGCGCAGGTGTCGACCGTCTTGAAGGTCGGCCTCACACCCACTCCAAGGCGAGCCGCTCGCGCGTCCTCCTCCAAGCCGCCGAAGAGATAGGCGATCTGGGCGTCGGAGAACCCGAACCGCTTGGCCCGCCGCCAGTCCCGCCGGCCGAGGGCGGCGAAGGCGCCGGCGCCATCGGCACCGTCGCCGGCGGCCAGCCCGGCCAGCCGCTCCCGCTCGGCGACGATCCCGGCGAACCGGTCGAGGAACCAGGGATCGATCCCCGTCGCCGCCGCCAGTTCGTCGACGCCGACGCCGCGGCGGAGGGCCGACTCGAGCTGGAACGGCCGCTCAGGCGTCGGGACGGACGCCTTCTCGACTAGCTGGTCGATGGGTAGGTCGTCGAAACGCCGCTCTCCCGGGTCACAGTTCAGCCCTGCCCTCCCTAGCTCGAGGCCCCGGAGCGCCTTTTGCAACGACTCCTCGAACGTCCGCCCGATCGCCATCACCTCGCCGACTGATTGCATGCGGGTGCCGAGGGCGTCGGGGGCGCCGGGGAGCTTCTCGAAGGCCCACCGCGGCACTTTCGTCACGACGTAGTCGATGGCGGGCTCGAAGCTCGCCGGCGTGGCCTTGGTGATGTCGTTTGCGATCTCGTCGAGCGTGTATCCGACCGCCAGCCGGGCGGCGATCTTGGCGATGGGGAACCCGGTGGCCTTCGAGGCGAGCGCCGATGACCGCGAGACGCGTGGGTTCATCTCGATCACGAGCCGCTCACCGGTGGCGGGGTCCACGGCGAACTGGATGTTCGACCCGCCCGTCTCCACGCCGACGCGCCGGATGCAGGCGAAGGCGGCGTCCCGCATCTTCTGGTACTCCACGTCGGAGAGGGTCTGGGCGGGGGCGACGGTGACCGAGTCACCCGTGTGGACGCCCATCGGGTCGAAGTTCTCGATCGAGCAGACGACGACGCAGTTGTCGAGGCGGTCGCGCATGACCTCGAGCTCAAACTCCTTCCAGCCGGCGATCGAGCGCTCGACGAGGATCTCGCCGACCGGGCTGGCGGACAAGCCCGTCCGGGCGAGGCGGACGAAGTCGTCGGGCGTGTGGGCGATCCCCGTGCCGCGGCCGCCCAGGATGAACGACGGCCGGACTATGACCGGGAAGCCGATCTCCTCGGCGATCCTGACTGCTTCCTCCAGCCCTCGCCGGACATCGCGGCGTTCCCGCCCTGCCGGGCCGATCCCGACCGGGGCGACGGCGATTCCTGATGCCGGCACGCCGAGGCCTATCTCCCGCATCGCCGACTTGAAGCGGTCTCGGTTCTCGGCGGTGCGGATCGCCTCTGCCGTGGCGCCGATCAGCTCGACCCCGAAGTCGGCCAGCACGCCCTGTTCCGCCAGCGCAGTGGCGAGGTTCAGCGCCGTCTGCCCGCCCATCGTCGGCAGCAGGGCGTCCGGCCTCTCCCGCTCGATGATGGCCGTCAGCACTTCGACCTCGAGCGGCTCCACATAAGTCCGGTCAGCCAGCTCCGGGTCGGTCATGATCGTGGCCGGGTTGGAATTGGCCAGGACCACCCGGTAGCCCTCCGCCTTCAAGACGCGGCACGCCTGCGTCCCGGAGTAGTCGAACTCGCACGCCTGCCCGATGACGATCGGCCCCGAGCCGACGATGAGGATCGACTCCAGGTCGCTGCGCCGGCCCATCAGCGGCTCGCCTCCATGAGCCGACCGAAGGCGTCGAACAGGTAGCGGGCGTCGTGCGGGCCGGGGCCGGCCTCCGGGTGGTACTGGACGCCGAAGGCCCGCAGATCCTCCCGACTGAGACCCTCGATGACCCCGTCGTTCAAGTTCACGTGCGTGACGGCTGCGCCCTCGACGGTGCCGTCCGCGACGGCATAACCGTGGTTCTGGCTGGTGATCTCCACGGTGCGCGTCTCGATCCGCCTCACCGGGTGGTTGCCGCCGTGGTGCCCGAAACCCAACTTGTACGTCGTCCCCCCGAGTGCGCTCGCCAGCAGCTGGTGGCCGAGGCAGATGCCGAAGACGGGCAGCTCGCCGAGGAGCAGGCCGACCTCCTTCACGAGGTGGTCCAAGGCGGCCGGGTCGCCCGGTCCATTGGAGAGGAAGACGCCGTCCGGGCGGCGCCCGAGGACCTCCTCGGACGGAGTCGTCGCCGGGACCACTTCGACGGCGGCGATCCGAGAGAGGCGGTCGAGGATCGTCTTCTTGATGCCGTAGTCGTAGGCCACCACTCGAAGCCGCCCTCCGGCTTCGGCCTCGCCCACCCGGTAGGGCCGCTCCGTGCTGACCTCGGCGACGAGGTCGACGCCCTTCGTTCCCGGCTCGGCGCGGGCGGCCGCCAGCAGCTCCGCCTCGGGAGCGGTCCCGAGGGCACAGGGCATTGCTCCCGCCTCCCGGACGTGACGGGTAAGTCGGCGGGTGTCGACCCCGGTCACGCCGGCGATCCCGTGCCGGACGAGGAAGCCCTCGAGGCTCCCGGCGCTCCGCCAGCTACTCGGCCGGTCGGTCAAGTCGCGGACGACCACCCCACGGCAGAACGGGCGTCCTGCTTGCTCGTCCTCCGGGGACACGCCGTAATTCCCGATGTGGGGATAGGTGAACGCGATCACCTGGCCGGCGTAGGACGGGTCGGTGAGAACCTCCTGATAGCCCGAGAGGCAGGTGTTGAAGACGAGCTCGCCCGTGGCGATCCGGACCGGCGGGCGCGCCTCCTCCCTGGCCGGCGGGAGCAGCGAGCCCATCGCCTCGCCCTCGAAGACGGTCCCGTCGGCTAGCACGCACAGGGCCGCCGGCCGCATTCGCGCAGTGCGCTCGCCAGCCGGGCGGCGGCGCGCGCTCACCGCTGCGCCTCCCCGTCCACGACGACGGTCTCGCCCTCGAGCACGGTGTGCCGGACTCGGCCCTGGAGGGACATCCCCCGAAACGGGGTGTTGCGGCTCCGGGAGGCGAGGAGGTCCGGCTGCACCGACCATTCACAGGAGGGGTCGAACACGACGAGGTTCGCCGCGCTGCCTGCTTCGATGGGGCCGCCGTGACGGCCGCCGGCGGCACAGTCGAGGCCGGCGATCCGGGCAGGCCGGCCCGAGAGTGCCCCGAACAGATCCCGCAGGGGCCACCGCGGCGGGCCGGTGGTGAGGAGGGTGTGGGAGAGGGCCAGGGCGGTTTCTAGGCCGATCATGCCGGAGGGGGCCAAGTCGAACGGCTTCTCCTTCGTCTCGGCGGCATGGGGGGCGTGATCGGTGGCGATGGCGTCGATGACACCCTCGATGAGCCCGGCGCGGACGGCGTCGACGTCAGCCTGCTCCCGCAGCGGGGGGTTGACCTTGAAGACCGGGTCGTAGCCGGCGACGCTCGCGTCGGTGAGGCAGAGATGATGCGGCGTCACCTCGGCCGTCACCGGCAGCCCGCCGGCCTTCGCGCGCCGGACGAGGTCGACCGAGCCGGCGCTCGACAGGTGGAGGAAGTGCATCGGCGAGCCGGTCAGGCGGACGAGGGCGAGGTCGCGGGCGAGCATCGCCTCCTCGGCCACAGCGGGCTGGCCGGGCAGGCCCAGCCGGCTCGACCACGCCCCCTCGTGCATTTGGCCGTCAGCTGCCAATGCCTCGTCCTCGCAGTGCTCGGCGAGGACGACCGAGAGGTCGCTCGCGTACTCCAGCGCCCGCCGGAGGACTGCGGCGTCCTGCACCCCGCGGCCGTCGTCGGTGAAGAGCCTCACTCCGAGCGCAGCCAGCTCGGCCATCGGGACGAGCTTCTCCCCCCGGCGACCGACGGTGATCGCCGCGGCCACGGCGACCTCGGCGAGCGCCGTACGGCCGAGAGCGAGCACGTCGCGCACCACCGACGGATGGTCGAGCGCCGGCTCGGTGTTCGGCATGGCCACGACGGCGGTGTAGCCCCCGAGGGCGGCAGCGCGGGTGCCGGTCTCTATGGTCTCGGCGATCTCCCCCCCGGGCTCCCGCAGGTGGGTGTGCAGGTCGACGAGCCCGGGGGCGACGACACAGCCGCCGGCGTCGAGGACCCGCGTATCCGCGGGCGCATCGATGGCGTCAGCGACGGCGATGATGTCGCGGCCTCGCACGAGCACCTCCGCCCGCCGCTCGCCGGCGTCGTCTATGACCGAGCCACCGCGGATCAGCAGGTCGGTCATTCGCCTGCGCCCTCTGGAGTCCGGTCGCCGGCGCTTTCGTCAGTCCCGCCGGCGGCGTCGTCACGCTCGTCCCAGCCTGCGGTGGCGCCGGCGCCGAGCAGATGGAAGAGGACTGCCATGCGGACGAGGACGCCGTTTCTCACTTGACGGGTGATCAGCGAGGCCGGGAGGTCCGCCGCCTCCGGGGCGATCTCGACCCCGCGGTTCATCGGCCCCGGGTGCATCACGAGTGTCTCCGGGCTGAGGCGGCGGGCCCGCTCTCTCGTCAGCCCGAAGCGCTCGTGGTACTCCTCGAGCGACGGCAGCAACGCCCCTTCGGCCCTCTCGTTCTGGATGCGGAGGAGATAGACGACGTCGAGCGTCGGGAGGACGTCGTCGAAGTCCGCCGTCGCCTTTGCCGGCCAGGATGCGAGGGAGGGCGGGAGGAGGGTGCGCGGCCCGACGAGGACGACCTCCGCCCCGAGGGCGGTGAAGGCGAGCACGTCGGAGCGGGCGACGCGGCTATGGCGGACATCGCCGACGATCCCGACCCGCAGCCCGGAGAGGTCCTCGGGGGGATCAGCCGGCGAGCGCTCGGCGCGCGCCTCGCGGATCGTGTAGCAGTCGAGCAACGCCTGGGTGGGATGCTCGTGCTGGCCGTCACCGCCGTTGACGACGCTGGCGCGGGTCCACTCGCGCACACGATCAGGCACGCCGGAGGACTTGTGGCGGACAACCATCACGTCCACGCCCATGGCGTCGATGGTCTCGATTGTGTCCCGCAGCGACTCTCCCTTCTCGAGCGAGGACGTTGAGGCGTTGAAGGTCATGACGTCGGCGGAGAGTCGTTTTGCCGCCGTTTCGAAGGACAGGCGGGTGCGGGTCGAAGGCTCGAAGAAGAGGGTCGCGACTGTCTTCCCTCGCAGCGCCGGCACCTTCGGGATGGGACGCTCCGCCACCTCCTTGAAGGCCTCGGCCAGATCAAGGATGTCGAGCATGCTGTCGCGGCTCAGATCGGCGATCGAGACCAGGTGCCGGACGCCGGCGGAGTCGGCCGAAACCGTTGGATCCGGCGCCCCGGTGACGCCGGCGCCGGCGCTGCCGTTCGCCTGCCGGGCTGGACCCTCGGCGGTGGCGGTGAACGACGGCGACGTCATCTCGGACTCCCGTCGGTCGAAAGCTCGCCGATGCTCACCCCAGCGAGGGTGACGTCGACGAGCTCGTCGCGTCTGGTGGGAAGGTTCTTCCCCACGTAGTCCGGGCGGATCGGGAGCTCGCGGTGGCCCCGGTCGACCATGACCGCCAGCTGCACCGCCTTGGCGCGGCCGTGGTCTGCGAGGGAGTCGAGGGCGGCCCGCACCGTCCGCCCGGTGAACAGCACGTCGTCGACGAGAACGACCGTCTTGCCGGTGAGGTCGGTCGGGATGCTCGTCACCTCCTCGGCGAGCACGGGCCGGAGACCGATGTCGTCCCGGTAGAAGGCGACATCGAGCGTCCCGAGCGGCACGTTCACCCCCTCGATGTCCTTCAGCACCTGCACGAGTCGGCCGGCGAGGAGGACCCCACCGGTTTGCAGGCCGATCACGACGAGGCCGTCCAAGCCGTGGTTCCGCTCGATCACTTCGTGGGCGATCCTCTTCAGTGCCCTCGACACCTCGTCGGCATCCATCACCTGAGCTCGGGCGACAAAAACGCGCCCCTTCGGGCGCGTCAACCTGCGTTCACGTTCGGCCACTCGGGCGTCCTCTCGTCCGTTCGGGCCTCACGGGACCCGCTTCACGTCCGGGTGCGATCGTAGCCGCCGGGCCGGCGGCGCGCTCGGGGTCGGGGCGCGCCAGTGCTGGGTTTCGTTGCGGAGGCGCCCACAGGGAGTGTGTGCCCAGATCAACGTGAACGTGCCCCTCGCGTTGATCTGGGCACACACCTTGCGAGACCCACATCCGATGCGGCAGCAATAGGTCCAGCGAAGCCGCCGCCCGCTACGCCTCAGCGCACGGCCAGCTCGGCTCCTTCGTATGTGACTCCGATCGGCTCGAGCACGACACGGCGCCGGCCCTCCTCCACCACGCCGGCGACGAGGGCGTCGTGGCCGGCGGCCTCGGCGGCGGCCACTGCGTCCAGCCCCGAGCCCTCCGCGACGAACAAAGAGAAACCCACCCCCATGTTCAAAGTCCCATACGCCTCCCGGGCGTCCAGCGCGGCGCGAGAAGCCAGGAAGGCCAGCACCTCGGGCACCGGCGGCTGTTCCCGGACCCGGTAAGTGAGCTCCCGGTCGGCCCGCATCAACTTGCGCAGGCCATGCCCGGTGATGTGGCTGGCGTAGCGGACGGGAACCCGGGCGGAATGGAGCCGCTCGACCAACCCCGTGTAGAGGGCGCTCGGGTCGAGCACCGCCTCCCCGAAGCTGCGGCCGCTCGGGAGCGGCTCCGCCCAGCCGGCCGGGCAGGCCGCCGGCGAGGCGGCCACGGCCCGGGCGAGGGACGCCCCGTTGGCATGGAGCCCGTTCGATCCCACGAGCACGATCTCATCCCCGGGCCGCAGGTTGGCCCCGAGCCACGCCGGCCGGCCGGCCGGGAGCCGCCCGAGGGCCGAGCCGGCGATGTCGATCTGCTCGGGGTTGACGACATCCGACAGCGTGGGCGACTCGCCCCCCACCCAGGCGGCGCCGACGGCCTCGCACGCCTGGCGCCAGCCCGCCACAAGGGACCGGTGGCGAGGTCCGGAGTACCACGAAGACGATCCGGTGGCGAAATAGGCGTTGACCGCGAGGGGGAGGGCGCCCACGCAGGCGAGGTCGTTCACGATCGCGGCCACGGCGTCGATCCCGATGGAGGGCCATGGGTCGAAGGAGAGGTGCGTCTCGAGGTTGTGGGCGATCACGGACTTGGTGCCGAGGCACTCGAGCACGACGGCGAGCCGGAGGCTCCCGATCTCGACCAACGTGGCCGGCTCCCCGAGCGAGCCGGCCACGACCGAGGCGCCTCGCGTCTCGGGCAACCGGAGCGTCGAGGCGGCGGCCTCGATCGCCTCCCGCTTGGCGGCATCGAGGGTCTCGTAGTCCACGCCGGCGGCCTCGTAGGCGCCGGCGCCGGCGC
>Ga0182024_10019159_pt1 | contig 12644 bp, 10 predicted proteins | sample P32metaG_FD_120480 | JGI IMG/M metagenome (GOLD analysis project Ga0182024, IMG submission 120480) | Permafrost microbial communities from Stordalen Mire, Sweden - P3-2 metaG (Illumina Assembly) | ecosystem: Environmental > Terrestrial > Soil > Wetlands > Permafrost | place: Sweden: Stordalen... | reverse complement strand
TGTTCGCGAACGTGGTGTAGCAGATTGAGCCAGTGGGCTAGCTGATGGTCGCGCAGACCGCCCGGACACTCTTTGATATTGGGCTCAAGATGGAAGATGGTGTTGCCGTATTTTTGGTGGCGCGCGCGGGCCAGATCGGCAAGTCGATGCACGATGCCACTCCATTCGCGCAGCGCGACTTCGGGTAGCGTTTTGGTTTGCAGAGTCTGAGAGAGAGCGTGATCTCCGGCGATGAAGCGGCGGTCAAGCATGGAGAGGGTGAATTCGATATTGTCGGGGTCGTAACGATCGCATTCCTTGAGCGTGCGGATCATGGGGCTGGCCCGCAGGCCGAGATCCCACATGCCCTGATTACATCCCCGGATGGTCTCGCGAAGTTTGTCCTCCAGTTGTTCATCGGCACAAAGGTAGAGCAGGTCGACGTCGGAGCAGGGGAAGAGTTCCTTGCGGCCAAAGCCGCCTACGGCCATGAGTGCCAAGCCGGGCGGGATCGGCCCGCCGCTTTCGAACCGCCACAGCGGCTCGAGCAGGCAGTCGACTACCAAGGCACGGCGGCGGATGCAGAGCACGCCGTTGCCGGTGCGCTCGAAGGATTGCCGCATGCCCGCCATCTCGGCCTGGTAGTACTCTCGCAACTGCTGGTGAGACGTGAATGCAGCTTTCATGTCGACCGCGAAAGAGATGTAAAACAGCAAGGGGCTTGATGTTCTTGGCTTAAAGTGCAACAAATCTTCGCCCGCCCATCCTCAGCGTGTTCCGGCGAAGGGTGGAATACGACGAATCTCGAGGGACACCTTTGCGTAGCCAACCCCTGAACCCGGAAACGAGTTCAAAGATGGGCCATCCGGCTCTTCACATCCCAGACTTACAGCGCAGCCACGCCGCGTTCTCCATTGCGGATGCGGATGGCTTCATCGATGGCGGAGACGAAGATTTTTCCATCCCCAATCTTCCCCGTCCTGGTTGCTGTGATGATGGCCTGCACAGCCTTTTCCAGCAGTTCGTCCGGAACCACGGTTTCGATCTTGATTTTGGGCAAAAGGTCGACCGTATATTCGCGTCCGCGATAAAACTCCGTGTGGCCCTTTTGCCGTCCGTGGCCGCGTGCTTCAAGGATCGTCATGCCCTCTACACCGATGGCCAGCAGAGCATCTTTAACTGCGTCAAGCTTCGACGGCTGAATGACAGCTTCTATCTTTTGCATAATCTGCTTTACAGAGTAGCAAGAGTATAGCCGGGAAGGCGGCTTTCCCCTCCTGGTTTCGGGTGATACTCCATCACCAAAGCGTGGCAACCGCCCCGGATGGAGCCGAGCAAGGGATCAGGACTTGAGTCTGTGTCATAAGCGAGGCAAAGGGAATAGGACGGGTGCCCCTCGTTCGCCAAAGCTCTCCGCTACATCCTGACCAGCGTTTGATAGCCTCCGTAATTCCCTGAATCCGCATATCGAATGCCTTATAGTGTTAGGTATGAGCGCACCATTTACTGACCGGTATCTCTTTGGAAATTTGGAATCGAGCGGCAAAAACCAGGAGAAAGTCCGCGAAGTAGATTTCGGGTACGAGCAACCTGAGGGGGTGGTCATGACCTCTCTCGATTTTGCGGTGAACTGGATTCGCAAGAGTTCGGTGTGGCCCATGACGTTTGGCTTAGCTTGCTGCGCCATCGAAATGATGTCCATGGGCGGCGCTCGATTTGACATAGCGCGATTTGGCGCAGAGGTTTTTCGCCCTTCGCCCCGGCAATCCGATTTAATGGTAATTGCGGGGCGGGTATCACAAAAAATGGCCCCTGTGATCCGCAGGCTTTATGAGCAGATGCCGGAGCCAAAATGGGTCATTTCAATGGGGGCTTGCGCCACTTCCGGCGGGGTCTTCAACAATTACGCTCTGGTTCAGGGAGTCAACCAGATTATCCCGGTGGACGTCTATGTCCCCGGGTGCCCGCCGCGTCCGGAACAGCTGATCTATGCCATCACGCTTCTCCAGGAAAAAATACTGCGCGAGCGGGGAAGCGCAAAACGCGCATTAAACTTCCAATAATTGTGCAATTGTAATAACTTTGCTGGGCGGTTCTTTTTGCGTGTGGCCGGAGAGACTTGTTGGCGAACCAGGTAACTAGTAGCTAACTCCCTCCGCACTCCCACCGTTAAGATGTTGAGAATTAAGGCTAGTCGATATAAGAAATATGCTGTAGATTACCGGATGTGACTGTTTTGCATCTAACGGTCTGAATTTGCGTGACGCGAAATTGATTGTGACTCGAGCCACGTCCATTTTGGCTCGATGGCCTTGTTGAAAGACTTCCTGGTTTTGTATGACTTTCCAGTGGTTGCGGAGGATAGACGCATGCACTCTCGCCCCTTGACTTCACTGGGCCGAATTCTGCTAGTAGCTAGTGCAGTGGGACTCGGTTCGGTGAGTCTCCTAGCTCAGGATTCGACCAGTACAGCCCCAAAGCCGGCTGCTCCTGCAGACTCGCCGGCTTCACGAATCGACATTTTTCTAGGCTACTCGTACCTCGCGCCCCATGGCTCGGTTACGATTCCGTCGGGCGCCAACATTGGCGTCAGTGGCCCGGTTAGCTACTCGTCCATCAACTACGGCGCAATCGGGAGCGTCAGCTACTTCTTCAACCGCTACGTCGGTGGACAGCTCGAATATGCAAACCATCCCGACGGGAACAATGACGGAGCCTCCACTGGACAGTTGGGTATGATTTTCCGCTACCCGACCGCGGAGATTACGCCATTTGTTCACGCAGACGCCGGGTTTGTAAGGTTGGGTGGCCCCTACCACCAGCCTTATACCTTTGGCCCTGCGCTGACGGTGGGCGGCGGTATGGATTACGCTCTTCCGTTCCTGGGCGGCCACCTCGGGCTGCGCCTGTTCCAGGCAGACTACGAGTATTTCCATGCCAACTTCGGTCCTCAACCGCCATATCCGACCGGCGGCCGAGCGAACCTGAAGGTCGCGCGCCTGAGCACCGGCATTATTTATCACATGGGCAGCATTGTTCCGCCGCCTCCTGTGACCTACAGCTGCACCGCGGCTCCGTCGCCGGCATTTCCTGGCGATCCGGTCACGGTCACCGGCACGGCGACGAATCTGAATCCGAAAAAGACAGCCAGCTATACCTGGACGGGTAGCGGCGGCGTCAAGGTTACCGGCGATAACACCACCGGCGCTGTCGATACGACGGGTCTCGCCCCTGGCAACTACACCGTGACTGGCCATGTTTCCGAAGGCCAGAAGGTGGGCATGTTCGCGGATTGCACGGCGAACTTCACCGTCAAGCAGTACGATCCTCCGACCCTCAGCTGCTCGGCCAATCCAACGACCGTTCAGCCTGGTGGCACGGCGACCATCACCTCCCAGGGTGTAAGCCCGCAAAACCGGCCACTGACTTATTCGTACAGCGCGTCGGCCGGCCAGATCAGCGGCAGCGGCAACAGCGCCACGCTGAGCACAACGGGTGCGCCTGCTGGCAGCATCACCGTTACTTGCACGGTGCAGGACGACAAGGGCCAAACGGCCACTTCGACGACTTCGGTCAATGTCGAAGCACCGCCGCCACCGCCCGCCCCGAAGACCAAGACGCTTTGCTCGATCAACTTTGATCGGGATAAGAAGCGCCCGGCCCGGGTCGACAACGAGGCTAAGGCTTGCCTCGATGACGTCGCTCTGAACCTGCAACAACAAACCGATGCCACCGCTGTTGCGGTTGGCGAGGCGGATCCTTCTGAAAAGAAGGCCGACACGCTGGCTGCACAACGGGCCGTCAACACGAAGGACTATCTGGTTAAGGAGAAGGGCATTGATCCTTCCCGAGTCCAGGTACACACCGGTACCCAAGGTAATAAGGAAGTGGAGAACTACCTTGTACCTGCCGGCGCGACCTTCGATAGCGACGTACCAGGCACTACAGCGGTCGACGAAGGCTCTGTGAAGGCGCAATCCAGAACAGCTCCGGTTCGTGCGCATCGCAGAAAGAAAGCAGCTGCCCCGGCCCAGTAACGGTACCAGGCAGCTTTAACAGGAAAGGGTGGCCAGTTAGTAATGGCCACCCTTTTCATTGTGCTTGACCCTGCCCCGCTCGCCGGTGCACGGTTAAATGCGGATAATCTCGTCGAGCTTTTCCGCATTTCCAGGCACGTACAAGTAGAAAACAATGACTCCATTCATCGGGCGTACCCTCTCCTCAGCTCTTCTTTTGGTCGTTTTCCTTCCTAATCAACCGGCCTTGGCGCAGTCCGCTTCCTGGGTTCCTGTAGGTCCTGATGGCGGGGACGGGCGAAGCTTTGCTGCTGACCCCACCAATCCCAGGCATATTTACCTGGGAACCACCAACAGCTGGATCTACCAAACTGACGACGGTGGCGCGAGCTGGCAGAGGCTGGCCAAGCTGGCGAAAACCGACGATCTCCTGGTGGACAACATCCTGGTGGATGAGTCCGACCCGAAGACACTGCTGGTCGGCACCTGGGTAGTCGATCATCCCGACGGCGGGCTATTCATCAGCCACGACGCGGGGAAGAGCTGGACCGCGGTCGAAGGCATGAAGGGGCAATCGATCCGCGCCCTCAGCCAGGCGCCGTCCGACTCCAAGATCTTTATCGCGGGCACCCTGAAGGGTGTCTTCCGTAGCGAAGACAGCGGCGTGCATTGGAACCAGATCACGCCCGCGGGCAGCATGGATCTCCACGAGGTGGAGTCCATCGCCATTGATCCAAAGGATCCGCGAACCATTTATGCGGGTACGTGGCATCTGCCGTGGAAGACAACCGACGCCGGAGCCAACTGGCATAACATCAAGCAAGGCCTGATTGATGACTCGGATGTCTTCTCGATCATCATCGATCCCACGGTCCCCAGCGTGGTCTACACCAGTGCCTGTTCGGGAATCTACCGCAGCGACAGCGGCGGCGAGCTTTATCACAAGATCCAGGGTATTCCCATGACCGCGCGCAGAACGCGCGTCCTGATGCTCGATCCGACCAATCGCAACACGGTTTATGCGGGCACCACCGAAGGTTTGTACAAAACGCTCGACGGTGGAACTACCTGGAAACGGATGACTGGCCCGGACGTGATCATCAATGACGTCTTCGTGGACCCCAAGAATCCGCAGCACGTGCTGTTGGCAACCGATCGCAGTGGAGTGCTGGAGAGCCAAGACTCGGCGGCCACCTTCAAGGCCTCCAACACCGGCTTTTCGCAGCGCCAGGTGGCCACTCTGCTCATCGATGCAAAGACCCCGCAAACCATCCTTGCCGGGGTGGTGAACGACAAGACCTACGGCGGTGTATTTGTTTCCCACGATGATGGCGCCACCTGGACCCAGCAAAGCAACGGGCTCCAGGGACGCGACGTCTTCGATATGTCGCAGTCCGCAGACGGCGTCATCCTGGCTGGAACCAACGCCGGCATTTTCCGCTGGGATGGCACCAACTGGCAGCCTGATGGAAAAATCGTCAAGCCGCAGAAAAAGACTTCCTACGTAGTCCACAAGGGCAAACGCTCCAAGGTGGAAACAACGGTGATGGTGCCGGGCGGGCAGATCGATGCGCGAGTCAGTGACGTGGATGCTTCCGGGAGTGTCTGGTACGCCGCAACTGCCAACGGAGTGTATGCCAGTGCGGACCAGGGTGCCACCTGGGAAGGTGGTCCCGTACTCGACAAAACGGAATACCGCGCGGTGGCTGCTTCAGGACCGATCGTGGTCGCGGCGCAGCGTACCGCGCTGGCTTGGTCCGAGGACGGCGGAAAGAATTGGCAGCCACTGGCTATGCCGCACAAGTTGACGTGGTTGCAATCCATTGCCATGGCTGGCAATGGCAGTGTCTGGCTGGGTGGCCGCGAGGGTGTCTTCTACAGCGAAGATCGCGGTCAGAATTGGACGGAATTGTCTACCATGCCCATCTCTGACATCAGCGGGCTGAGCTATGACTCGGATCTGAAACGTGTCGTCGTCACCTCATGGGCCTCCAGTTGGGTGCTGGCTGTGGATCCCGCGGATCGTACCTGGAAGTTTTACGATCCTGGTTGGAAGGTACGGCATGTGCGCTCAATGGGCGGACGGCTGGTGGCTGCTACGTCCTACAACGGAGTTGTCATAGAGCCGCAAAAGGCGACGGCCAAGATAACCGTAGCCCGGACACCCTAACGTTGCCGGTTGATGATCCAGCTGCGCAGCTTTGAAGCGCGCGACCTGGCCGCGCTGCACCAGCTGGATCAAGCCTGTTTTCCCCGGGGGATTGCCTACTCCAAGGCAGAACTGCACTATTTTCTGACCCATCCCAACTGTTCCTGCTGGATCGCCGAGCAGCCCGAGAGCAAGCTGGCCGGCTTTGTCATTATCGAGCGCGTCAGCATTCATGGGCGCCCCACAGGGCACATCGTAACCCTCGATGTGGACCCTGCTGAGCGGCGCCGCGGGTTGGGAACGCTGCTGATGCAAACCGCTGAAGAACAGATGAAGCAGGAAGGCGCAGGAGTGATGAGCCTGGAAGTCGCGGCGAACAACGCCGCCGCTCGCCAGTTTTATCGCGGCCTCGGCTTTGTCGCCAGCGGAAGGATCGAGAAATACTATGGGGGAAGGGTCGACGCCGAGGTAATGGAGAAGGCGATTTGACCAGGCCTTTCGGTCAGAGGGAATCGGACGGGTGCCCCTCGTTCGCCCAAGCGTACGTGGGCCGAACACGATGGGCGCAGCCCAACGATCGCTTTCGCTGAATCGACTACCGGCCCCTGGAGGTAGGTTTTTTCTGAAGGGTCTGTCGTTAGCACGCTGCGGAAAGCTCGAGCTGGGGGCACGGGCAGGTAGCCCCTGAGGTACGTTCTTTCCGGACAATCGAATTCTGTCCGTAGCTCGCTCCACACCTCTTCAGACTGGACACGCGAAGGGTGCCCCAGGTCTCGCCTTTGAGACCTGGGATCCTCCTAGTAAAGGCCAATCTAGTCCGGCCCAAAATGATGAAGGGTGCGGGCTTCAGTCGTGCCGCCTTGGCAGGAGTTGATGAGGGCTTTAGGTGTCTGCGGTTTCTTTTCTCACTCAGACACTTTAGGCCCTGACGTACGCTTTTCCCCGGCCTGCTGAGAGCCCCATTTCCAAACTCAGTCCCGCAGGGAACGGCTGAAATAACCTAGCACACAGTCGTGGGTACCCTTGAGCCCGGAAATGGGGTTCTCCCACAACCCCTACCCACCGGAAATGATAACAACGGTCTGATCCCCTCCATCCCCTGTAAAGTGTTCTAAAAGGTTGATAACGAATGGCCGCTGCACACGTTCTTGCTGCTGTGTTAGTTCAACCCGGAAGATATGAACTGCACGAATACCCGCTCCCGGAGCCGGCTCCCGGCTGTGTGCTGGTGAAGATGGAGCTGTCGGGCATCTGCGGCACAGACAAGCACACCTATCAGGGATTCACCACCCAGTACGGAGGAGTGGGCGAAGGAAAGCAGATCCGCTTCCCCATCATTCAGGGTCATGAGAATGTGGGCACGGTGGCGGCCATTGGCGGAAATGGTCAGTACAACGATTTTGAAGGCATTCCGCTCAAGGTAGGCGATCGGGTTGTGGTCGGCGCCAACATCTCCTGCGGCCATTGCTACTACTGCCGGCACGACTTCCCTTATTACTTTTGTCAGAACATGGCGGACTACGGCAACAACCTGTGCGCCGCCGATCCACCGCATCTTTTTGGCGGCTGGTCCCAATACATGTACATCATCCCGGGAAGCTTTCTGGTCCGTGTACCCGATGAGCTGCCATCGGAAGTTGCGGTGCTCACCGAGATCATGGCGGTTACAGTTGGCCTGGATCGGGCCAAGCAAATGTCGGTGTTTCCCAGCGAGGCGTTCCTCTTCGATGACACGGTCGTGGTTCTCGGTGTTGGCCCGCTGGGCATGTGCTTCTTGATGAAGGCGCGTATGTTGGGCGCGGGAAATATTATTGCGGTGGATCTGTCGGATTACCGCTTGCAGTTCGCCAAGCGTCTCGGCGCGGACCACGTCATCAATGCTGCGAACACCACGCTCGCGGAGAGGTTGGACTTTGTACGCGGGTTAACCCATGGACGCGGAGCCGATCTGGTGATTGGAACTGCGGGTGTGCCACAAGCAGTGCCCGAGGCGCTGGACATGATGAGGCTAGGCGGTCTACTGGTTGAGGCGGGGAACTTCTCCGACCTGGGTGAAGTAGCGATCAGTCCGCATCGGCATATCTGCGCCAAGAGCGCGCGGATTCTCGGCGTCGGGGGAGAGGAGCCCGCCGCCTACGGGCCGAGCATGCGGCAGATGGCTCGCTACATGCAGGCCTATCCGCTGAGGGAATTTGTTTCTCATCGCTTTCCGCTTCGTGATGTCGAGGCCGCGGTCGAAAAAGCTGTTGCTGCGGACTCGATGAAGGTCGCGATCACGCCTTGGGCCTGACTTCGATCCTGATCAAGAATTGGATTCACTCAAGTCATGCATCCTGGCTGACCTGAAACGATCCACGTCGTGGCTTTGACAGCTCGCCATTCTTTGCGACCAATGCTTTTAGGGGAGTGGGCTTAACCGGGGGAGAAGTGGTTGATGCCCGTGTTCGGGAGAGAGCCGGCAGCGCAATACTTGGGGGGAGGGTCGATGCCGAGGTTAAAAAAAGTCTTTCCTCAAAAGCTCTAGTGCAGAAAGATCTTCCAGCACAGAACAACAACGGCTACCAATGCTGCCTGGAAAGCGAAGGCAAAAACAATGCCACGCGCGCATCCCAGTTTGTCTTCATAATAGATCTGCTCCGGATCATCGGAACAAACGTCCGCGACATTCAGGGAAACTATGGACTCCTCTTTGCGCACAATGCGCAACTCCGGCCTCATCGATTGCCCCGCTAAATTTGGAAATGCTTGTATGCCCATGGTGTCCCCTTTCAGCTACTGAGTGTAGCGGGAAGATAGGCATGTATCTCAAGAGTTATGTACAACTTTGGTCGAGTAACCGCGAGGCCGGCCCGGAACGGTACTGTGATAGTTCCGAAGTGGGTAGGATCCTGGGCTGTTTTGGCGCCTTTCCCCCCAACTTCATTACCGAGGTAAGGGGAAACTGAGTGCGGAAGAGTGGACAAAAGAGTGCCGGAAGTGCTGAAACTCTATCCCTGTCGGAATCTGCGACTAAATCTCGGCCGTAAAGCGTCGCGACATCATCCCTGGGCGAGAGTGATGACCGTCATTTCGGGCTGGCAGCGAAAGCGAAACGGCAGGGTGACCGCACCGATGCCTCGATTGACATAGAGCTGCATTCCGTCGGGCAGCCGGAAGAACCCGTGCACATACTTGATTCCCATCTGCGGCAGAAGCAGTGGCGGCAGCAGGGGAAGAAGAATCTGCCCTCCGTGGGTATGTCCGGAGAGTACGAGGTCAACCTGGCGACCGACGACATAGTCCGCGAAATCAGGCTCGTGCGCCAGCAGGATGACGGGTTCATGGTCGGACCTCCCGGCTGGGAGTGCGGCGGCCAGGTCGGGCCTATCCTCGAGAGCATCTTTGATCCCGGCGAGCCAGATGCGCTGGCCGTGGCGCTCCAGGGCAACAGAACTGTTGGCGAGCACGGGAATGCCGTGGGTGTGCAATGCATCGGTGATCGCATGAGACCCCACCAGGCAGTCGTGGTTGCCTTGAATCGCATACCGTAGCGGGCACGTGAGCCGGCTGAGATGTTCGGCGCAGTGGTAGCCAAGCTCAACCGAAAAGCGCCGCGGAAGCGGCTTGGAGCTCACAAAATCTCCGGTCAGCAGGACCAGATCGGGAGCCTGCGCATTCACCTTGCGGACAATTGCATCCAGAAAAGCCGCTTCGGTGTATTCCTGGAAATGAAAATCGCTGATTTGCACGATCTTCATGCCGGCAAATGCGTCCGGCAACCGGGGGAGGGTGATTGTCAAGTAGACGATTTCGAGTTCGTGGCGCGCGATTTCACCGGCATAGAACGCCAGGCCGGCGGCAGAGCCGGCAGCCAGCCCGAGAAAATTTCTACGGGTGAACACGGTGTCGCGCAAGGACGCCGTCTTAGGAGGTGCGGCAACCAGGGTGGGTTCCATCAAGCCGCGCTTACTCCACGTTCTGAAATCAGGGTCACCTTTCGAGTTTAAGGGGTAGGTCCCATTCAACCAAGCCGCCGGGTATCTCAAAAGGGAACAGTTTCTTCTTTGGTCCTCAATCTGCCACTTGTGGGGCACTTACCGCTGCTCAGGCAGGCCCGGTGGGGAAAACACTGCGCAAAGCGGGGTAAATGCGGCGGTATTTGCGATAGCTCTCCCCCATCACGCGTACCGTCTCCGGATTGGCCGCCGTCCGCTTGGCAACATGGACCACTGCGTCACAGGCGGCGTCCACAGAGGGCCAGACGCCTGCTCCGACGCCCGCCAGCAACGCGGCTCCGTAGGCAGCGCCTTCTTCGGCTTGTACGGTTTCGACCGACTGTCCGTACACATCGGCCTGGATCTGCCGCCACAGGGGCGACCGTGCCCCGCCTCCGCCGACGCGAATGGCTTTCGCCGGAATGCCAAGCTCTTTAAAAATGGTCAGTGTGTCTTTGAGGCTGAAGGCGACGCCTTCGAGGATGGCCCGGACTACGTGCGCCCGAGTATGATCTGCCGCTAAACCCAGCAATGCGGCACGGGCGTCGGGGTCCAGGTGCGGTGTTCTTTCCCCCATGAGATAGGGAGCCCAGAGCACTCCTCCGGCGCCGGGAGGAACCTGTGCTGCTTCTGCGCTCAACTGATCGTAAGACGCGGTGGGCACAGCGAAATTGTCGCGAAACCAACGCAGGGAAAGGCCTGCCGCCTGGGTCACTCCCATCACATGCCAGCGCCCCGGTATGGCATGGCAGAAGGTGTGCAGCCGTCCCAATGGGTCGGTGACCGGGGCGTCGGAGGCAGCAAAGACAACCCCCGAAGTACCGATGGTCGCGCTTACATCCCCTGGACGAACGATGCCCATTCCGGTTGCGCCCGCAGCCTGATCGCCCGCGCCCGCGACCACCGGAGTGCCGGCCTTCAATCCTGTACTTTTGGCAGCCGAGTCTGTCACCTGGCCTACGACCTCCTGCGATTCATGAAGAGCAGGCAGGCAGTCGGGGCTTAGGCCCACCGCGTCGAGCATGGCATCGGACCAGCGACGATGGGCTACATCAAGCAGCAGCGTGCCCGAGGCGTCCGCCACGTCGATCGCCCGCACCCCGGTGAGACAGAGGCGGACGTAATCCTTGGGCAGCAGAAAACTGTGAAATCTCCGCCAGATCCCGGGTTCGTTGGTCCGCACCCACAGCAGCTTGGTAAGCGTGAAGTTGGTCAGCGCGGGATTGGAAGTCAGCTCCACCAGGCGCTGCGGCCCGATGGTCTCGTTGAGATAACGGCACTCAGCCGCCGTGCGCTGATCGCACCAGATGAGCGCAGGGCGCAGGACTTCATGGTTCCGATCCAACAGCACCGCTCCGTGCATTTGGCCGCTAAGGCCGATGCAGGCAATCTCCGACGCAGGGATCTCCGAATCCCGAAGCAGTTTTCGCACAGCGCCCTGGCAGGCCTTCCACCAGTCGTGCGGATCCTGCTCTGCCCACCCGCTGCGCGGAGACGCAAAGGGTTGGTGTTCGTGGATAGCGGACGCGATGACCGCGCCTGATTCGTCGATGAGGAGGGCGCGCGTCCCTCCCGTGCCCACATCGATGCCTAGCAGCTTGATGGCTCTGTCCCCCGGTCCTTCCCGGATTTCCTGATGCGCCTTCTTTAGCGAAAGGCGCGTGACAGGAAATCCGGGTCTGCCCAGTGTAGCGGAGAAAACGGGACCGGTTCACTCGCTCGCGGTCAGAACTGGTTCCAGAGAAACTGGTTGTAAACATCGTGATGGAATTGAATCTCGGGAACCTTGATCAGGCTACCGAGCAGGCGCGGACAGCGGTCCGCCGAGGCCTGCTTCAGGTCAGCGTAACGGGCCTTTACATCCGCTCCCAGCAAGGTGGTGGTCCATTTCGAGCGGCGAAAATCGTCGATCGCTGTGTACACGTTGTCAGGCAGGTAGCGCTTGGCCTGGCGCAGGTCCTTGATCTTGGATATTTCGCCTTCAATGCCGGTGCGGAAGATGGAATAGAGCGCCATGTAGGGGTTGGCGTCCGGGCCGACAGACCGTACTTCGACTCGCGAGCTCTTTTCGTTGCCGATGGGCACGCGCACCATGGAACCGCGGTCGATGGGAGAAGCTTTGATCTGGTTCGGCGCTTCAAAGTGCGGATCGAGCCGGCGGTAGGCGTTCACGCTGGCGTTCAGCAGCAGGCAAATATCGTTTGCGCTGGAGAGAATGCGGTCGATGAAGGACCACGCCATAGGGCTGAGTTTCTCTTCTCCCGAAGGATCCCAGAAAAGGTTCTTGCCCTCTTTGCTGATGGAGACGTTGGTATGCATGCCGTTTCCGTTGACGCCGATGACCGGTTTGGGCAGGAAGGAAGCGGAGCAGCCCATGCCGGTGGCCACCTGGCGGCAAATGAGTTTGTAGAGCTGAATCTGGTCCGCGGCGGCGACTACTTCGCCATAGCCGTAGTTGATCTCGAACTGTGAGGGTGCGACCTCAGGGTGGTCCTTCTCATTCTCGAAGCCCATGGCGCGCTGCAC
>Ga0182024_10019158_pt1 | contig 12645 bp, 10 predicted proteins | sample P32metaG_FD_120480 | JGI IMG/M metagenome (GOLD analysis project Ga0182024, IMG submission 120480) | Permafrost microbial communities from Stordalen Mire, Sweden - P3-2 metaG (Illumina Assembly) | ecosystem: Environmental > Terrestrial > Soil > Wetlands > Permafrost | place: Sweden: Stordalen... | reverse complement strand
CGCTGAGGTGGGCGCCACCGAGGGCTTCGGCATATTTGTCGAGCGCGATCGGGGGGGCGGAGTTTTGGGCCTTGGCCTTGGCCGCATCCAGGGCGTCGTCGCGATAGCCGACATGATCGATGAGGTGCGCGGCCAGCGCTTCCTGTTCGCTGAATGGCCCGCGATCGATCAGCGCGCGGACATCCTGCTCCTTCATCTCGCGCCGGTCGGCGATGCCTCGGACCGCCTGACCGAACAAGGACTGCAACAGCGCATCGGTCTCCTCGCGCTGCGGCGCGGTCATCTTCGTGTCGGTGAACATGTTCATCGCGGACTTGAATTCCTCGCGATGATCGAGCCTGGGCTCGACACCGATCTTGTCGAGGGTGCCGCGGAAGAACGGCGTCTCGGCGCGGAGGCCGGCGAGGCCGACCGTCGAATAGGGCTGGACCCAGATCTGATCGAACGCGGTCGCGAGATAATATCCGCTCATGCCCGAACTCAGCTCGCCGATCGCGTCGGCATAGGCATAGGCGAATTTGCCCTTGGCGCGAAACGCCGCCACGGCATCGCGCAATTCTTCCACCTCGGCGAAATTCAGGCCCTCGCCGACCCGCGCCACGATCCCTTTGATGCGCGGATCGCTCGCGGCTTCATAGATGGCATCCTCGGTCTCGATCAGGGTCGGTTTGGCGCCGAACAACAGGCGCTGCAGCGTCGGCGTCGGCGCGCGGTCGGGCGGCGATTCCGTTAAATCCACGGAAAGGACGCTGTTCGAACCGATAGTGACGCCTCCGGGAGCGAAGGCAAAACGCAAGATTGCGGCCAGCACGAACAGCACCGCCACGAGGAAGCCGAACCAGGCGAAGATGCCGCCCACGATCCGGCGCAGCAGCGATCGCTCGCGCGGCGCGGCCATCAGGAAGTCTCTCCACTATACGCGCGATGGCGCAGCCAATGATCCGCCAGCACGATCGCCATCATGGCTTCGCCGACGGGCACCGCGCGGATGCCGACGCAAGGATCATGGCGGCCTTTGGTCGCGACCTCGATCTCGTTGCCATAGACATCGACGCTGCGCATCGGATTGAGGATCGAACTGGTCGGCTTCACCGCGAAGCGGGCGACGATATCCTGGCCGGTCGAGATGCCGCCCAGAATGCCGCCGGCCTTGTTCGAGAGAAACGCGACCTCGCCGTTTCGCATCCGCATTTCGTCGGCATCTTCCTCTCCCGACAGCGCGGCGGCGGCGAAGCCCGCGCCGATCTCCACACCCTTGACCGCGTTGATGCTCATCAGCGCCTTGGCCAAATCCGCGTCGAGCTTGTCGTAGAGCGGCTCTCCCAGACCGGCCGCAACGCCGCTCGCGGCGACTTCGACGATGGCGCCGGCCGAGGAACCGCGCTTGCGGACGTCGTCGAGATAGCTCTCCCACTGCGTGGCCATGGCGCGGTCCGGACACCAGAAAGGATTTTCGGCGATTGCCTCCCAGTCCCATGACGCGCGATGGACGGCATGCGGACCGATTTGCACGAGCGCGCCGCGGATTTCAATGGTCGGGCCCAGGATCTTGCGCGCGATCGCGCCCGCCGCGACGCGCACCGCCGTCTCCCGGGCCGATGACCGGCCGCCGCCGCGATAGTCGCGAATGCCGTATTTTTTCCAGTAGGTGTAGTCGGCATGGCCGGGGCGAAAGGAATCCTTGATGGCGTCGTAATCCTTGCTCCGCGCGTCCTCGTTTTCGATCACCAGCGAAATCGGCGCGCCCGTGGTCATGCCTTCGAACACGCCTGAGAGAATCTTCACGGCGTCGGCCTCGCGGCGTTGCGTGGTAAAGCGCGATTGGCCTGGCCGGCGCTTGTCGAGCCAGGGCTGGATGTCCGCCTCGCTCAGCGGCAGACGCGACGGCACGCCGTCGACGACGCAGCCGATGGCCGGGCCGTGGCTTTCGCCCCAGCTTGTGAACCGGAAAAGGGTGCCAAAACTGTTGCCGCTCACCGCAACCCGCTACACGACGGCGATGTCGGGCGCATCGACCGCTTTCATGCCGACGACATGATAGCCGCAATCGACATGATGGACTTCGCCGGTCACGCCCGCGCCGAGATCGCTGAGGAGATACACGCCCGCGCCGCCGACATCCTCGATGGTGACGTTGCGCTTCAGGGGCGAGTTGTACTGGTTCCATTTGAGGATGTAGCGAAAATCGCCGATGCCGGAGGCGGCGAGCGTCTTGATCGGACCGGCGGAGATCGCGTTGACCCGGATATTCTGGCCGCCGAGATCGACGGCGAGATAACGCACGCTCGCTTCCAGCGCGGCCTTGGCTACGCCCATGACGTTGTAGTTCGGCATCACCCGTTCCGCGCCGTAATAGGTGAGCGTGATCAGGCTGCCGCCATTCGTCATCAGCGGCGCCGCGCGGCGGCAGATATCGGTGAAGGAGAAGCACGAAATATCGAGCGTCCTCGCGAAGTTCGCGCGCGTGGTATCGACATAGCGGCCGCGTAGCGCATTCGGATCGGTGGCGCCGATGGCATGGACCGCGAAATCGAGACCGCCCCAACGTTCCGCGATCCCGGCGAAGACGGCGTCAAGGCTCGCTTCGTCGCTGACATCGCATTCCTGGACAAAATCGCTGCCGACGCTTTGCGCCAGGGGCTTCACGCGCTTGCCGAGCGCGTCGCCCTGGAACGTGAAGGCGAGTTCGGCGCCGGCGCCATGCACGGCCTTGGCGATGCCCCACGCGATCGAGCGTTCGTTCGCGACGCCCATGATCAGGCCCCGTTTGCCCGCCATGAGGGGCTTCGCGTCACTCATACATGACTCCCGCGATCCGATCGCGTCTGGTTCCGGGCGGTCCCCGGAAGGGTCGGCATCCTACACGCAAAGAGGCCAAGATGGCGCTGAAAAAAACCGCTGGAATGGATATGCTGCGCCCGCGCATTCGAGGTTTCGCCATGGTCAGAGCCGATTTCAACGAGCCGTTCGATCTCTTCGCCTCGCTCTTGGCGGAGGCGCGGATTCGGGAGCCGAGCGATCCCGAGGCGGTGACGCTCGCGACCGCGGCGCCGGACGGGACGCCCTCGGCGCGGATGGTATTGCTGCGCGGCAACGATGGGCGCGGCTTCGTCTTTTTCACCAATTACGACAGCCGCAAGGGCGACGAGCTATTCGCCAATCCTCGCGCCGCGCTGTGCTTCCATTGGAAATCGATCGAGCGGCAGGTGCGGATCGAAGGCCGGGCCGAGCCGGTGGCCGCGGCCGAGGGCGACGCTTATTTCGCGACCCGCGCCCGCGAGAGCCAATTGGCCGCCTGGGTGTCGGACCAATCGCGGGAATTGGAGAGCGGGGCCGTTCTCGAGGCGCGGTTCAAGGAGACGGAGCGGCGCTTTGCCGGCGGTGCGGTGCCGCGGCCGCCGCGCTGGTCGGGGTTCCGCGTCGTGCCCGGTCGATTCGAATTCTGGGAAGGACGCCCGCATCGGCTGCACGACCGGATCTTCTATGTCCGAGAAGGCGAAGGCTGGCGGACGGGGCGGCTTTATCCCTGAGGGACGCTTGGCCGCGAATCCCCCGCGTGGGACGGGCCTTTGTTTCGCCACCCACCGCGCTTAAATTGAAGAGATGGAAAATTCGCGACGCAACTTGGTTCTGACGGGAGCGAGCCGGGGTATCGGCCACGCCACCGTGAAGCGCTTCAGCGACGCCGGGTGGCGCATCGTCACGGTGTCGCGCGAAGCCGTGCCGGCGGAATGCAAGCGCGACCCGAATTGGACGCATCACATCACGGCCGATCTGGCGGTGCCGGCCGAGGTCCATGGGGTGGTCGAGCAGGCGGCCGCTTTGCTGGGGGACGAGCCGCTTCACGCGCTGATCAACAATGCCGGCTTCTCGCCCAAGGCGCCATCGAAGGAGCGCCTCGGCTGTCTCAACGGCGAGATCGACGATTGGCGCGGCGTGTTCGAACTGAATTTCTTCACCCCGCTCGCTCTGGCGCGAGGGTTGGCGGGCGCGCTGGCCAGCGGCAAGGGGACCATCGTCAACATCACGTCGATCGCGGGGCATTACGTTCATCCCTTCGCGGGTTCGGCCTATTCGACCTCGAAGGCGGCGCTCTCCGCCCTGACGCGTGAGATGGCGGCGGAATTCGGCGCGCTCGGCGTGCGGGTCAATGCCGTGGCCCCGGGCGAAATCGCAACCGCGATGCTGTCGCCCGAAACCGAAATCCTGATCCCGCGCATCCCGTTGCACCGGCTCGGCACGCCCGAGGATGTCGCCGCCACGATCTTTTATCTCTGCGGTCTCGATTCCGCCTATGTCACCGGCACCGAGATTTTCGTCACGGGCGGCCAGCACCTGTATTGAGCATCTCCATCCGCGATGATTTTACGCGTGCCGCTTGGCATACGTCGCCGAGCGGCGTTACCTAAAGCCCGCGATTTCGGCGCGCCGCAGCACGGCGTTACACGTCGGCGGCAGGCGCCATTCCACCTGGTCCGCGTCGCGCGGCATGCCGGCAAAACCGGGATTCAGCATCGCCTGAGATACGCGCAGGCCAAGCGGCCAGCGCGATTTGATAAAGGCGCTCGCCGCGACAATGTCACGATCGCTCAACTTCCCATCGAACGCAGGCATAAACGAGGCGCGGGCGGCGGCCTCGCCGGGAAACCGGCCAAATTTCGTCATCGCAAAAATCGCTTCGTCCGAATGCTGCCAGGTATGGCCGGTCTCGTCATGGGCCGGGGCGCGGCGGCCGGCATATTGGTCGATGAGCTGCCACAAAGGCTGTCCCTGTAGACGCCGGCCGTGGCACGACGCGCAATTGCCGGCATAGACGATGCGTCCCGCCGCCACCAAATCCGCATCGTCCGCGTCCGCGAAATGGCTGGCCTGTTCCGCCCGCAGGGACCTTGGTAGGCCGTTCGCGATAGCAGCGAGGCCCGCGATGGCGGCGGCGATAATGGCAATCGCCGCAAAAATCCACCCGAGACGCCACGAAACGGGAAGGCGCGATCGACTCCAGGCTACGCCGGTCATTTGACCAATTCCAGGACTTCGTCGGCGATCCGATGGCCCGGCACGTCGCCGGTGAGAAGCTCGACGACCTGTCCCTTCGGATTGACCAGGTAGATGAACGAGCTGTGGTCGATTCCATATTCGCCGTTGCCCAACGGCTGAACCACGTAATACACGCGGTATTCCTTCGCGACCGCGGCGATCTCGGCGGGCGAGCCGAACAAGGCGATGAGGCGCGGATCGAAATTCTTGACGTATTGGGCAAGGATTTGCGGGGTATCGCGCTCGGGGTCGACGGTAACGAAAATCGGCTGAATTTTCAGGGCTTCCGGTCCGAGTTCGGCGAGCGCCGCGCTGATCGCGTTCAAGGCGGTGGGGCAGGCGTCGGGACAGAACGTGTAGCCGAAATAGATCAACAGCCATTGGCCGGGAAAGCTGCGGTCCGTCGTCGGTTTTCCGTCCGTCGAGGTGAGCGAGAACGGTCCACCGATATGGGTGGCCGTCGTCGCGGACAGGATTTGCGGCGGCGCCTCGTCCGCGAAAGCCGCCGCGCCCGCCATGGCCACGAATAAGGAGAGGGCGGCGCCGATTGCGAGGCGCCGGTTCGTCGGCATCGAAACCGTCAGGACCGCGGCAGAACGCGGATGATCGCCATCATGCCCTGATCCTCGTGATCGAGGATGTGACAGTGATAGACGAAATCGCCGATATCCGCGCCGCGGAAATCCATCCGCACCGTGACGCTGGAGTAGGGCCCCGAACCGGACCAGAACGGCACCTCCACCATATCCAGAAACTGTTGTTGATCCTTCGGGACCGGCACTCCGTCCCGCTCCAGCAGCAGGAAATGGATCTGGTGCATGTGGAATTCGTGATTTTCTTGCGAGCGATTCTGAATCGTCCAATCCTCGACCGCGCCTTGCGTCGTGGTGATCGCCGGCGGGTTCAGCGGGTTGAAGAGCGTCGGGGGTTGGCCGGCGACGGTGATGAAAAACAAGAATATGCCGCCGCCGCCCCAGGGCGGGGGAGCCGCGTTTGTCGCCGATGCTCCCGACGGCGGAAGTACCTGCCGCTCCGAGAAATAAACGGTTCGCTTCGCCGTGACCTTCGCGTTCGCCAGCCCCTCGAAGCGCTGTGGATTGGGAGGGGCCGTCGCCGCGGGAACGACGGGAAGCGCCGCGTGCGCGTCGATGACCTGAAGGGCGGCGAGCGGACGAGCGGGATCGCTGTCCCCGAGCGGTCCGGTATCGATTTTCGGCGTCATGAGCAACGCCTCTTTCACCGTGACATCGGGCGCCGTGACGATGAATTCCACCCGTCCCGCCGGCGGCAGCCGAATGCTCGTCTGCGTCACGATCTTGCCGCGCCGCGTGCCGTCCTGCGAACCGGTCGGCACGCCATCCAAGGCGACGATGTGCATCGGCTGCGCCACGCCGTCATATTTGAGCACAAGCTCCATGATGGTGTCGGCCGAGGCGTTGACGACACGCCACAGCTCCGTCGCGCCGGACTGGATTTGAAGGACCGCCGGAACATATTTCGGATAGAGAATCGGGACATAGTTGAGGGAGATATCCCAGGACGGAATCGGGGGCGTCGGCGGCGGGTTGCCGGGAATGTTTTGATCGCGGATCAGCAGAATGCGCTGCGGAAGTCCGGCGGTCTCGGGCTGCAGCTTTTCGATCCCCTCGACGACGATGGCGCCCGAAGCGCCGCCCTGTACCGCGGCGGCGGACATGCCGTGGACGTGCGGATGATACCAATAGAGGCCCGGCGGTTCGTTCTCCGGAAATTTCAAGCTGTATTTGAACGTTTTGCCGGAATTGACAATGGTGTGAACCACCTGGTCGGAATGACAGGTCGGCGCCGTGTTGGTGCCGTGAAAATGGACATTCACCGACGTGATCGTCATGAGCGAATCGCCGCATTTGTCGCTCGAATTCGAGACGCGTTCGGTCGGAGAACCGGGGGGCGGCGCGGGAACGCGGTTGGTCACGGTCATCTCGAGCCGGTCGCCCGGTTTGACGTGAAGCGTCGGCGACTGAAAGCCCTCGGGCGTCATAAAACAAAAAAGCGTTCGTCCGGCGTCGTCCACCCTCGTGAAATAGTCGAACGACACTTCGAGGACGCCATTGGCGCTGTAGAGATCCGGTGGTTGTGTTACCACGGCGCCGGACTCGGGGCGAGGACAGTCCGGCGTCGCGGCCACGCCCGGTGATGCGATTGCAAAAGCGCCGAGGATCACAACGATTCCGCACCAGAACGCCTTCATGAGATCCCTCCGAACTGTTTCCCGCGCACTTCATCCATCGCTACGTTCGCCATGCCTCGATGGTCCCCGCGCGATACACCGAATCGAATGCGAATGATTTGCATTCGCTAGCACTGAAGCCCGGCGCGATCAAGGCTCAATCGCGCTTTAATCGATCGCTACAGACGCCGCTCCAGGATCATCGCCATGCCGTGGCGGGGGCGGAGCGTAATCAGGCCTTGTGGCTCGACCGGATGGCCCGGCTTCAGCCGCAGTCGATAACGTTGCGCGATCGTGGCGAGGAGGAGCACCGCTTCGGTGATGGCAAAGGCGGCGCCGATGCAAATGCGCGGCCCGGCGCCGAAGGGGATATAAGCATAGCGGTCGCGGGCCGCGGCGCGTTCCGGCGAAAACCGTTCCGGATCGAATTTATCGGGATTTTCCCAGAGCTTTCGATTCCGATGCAGCAGCCAGGGAACGATGTAGACGGAGGAGCCGGGTTCGATCGCGTGTCCCATCACCTCATCCTCGGCCACGGCTTGGCGCGACAAGGTGTGGGCGGGCGGATAAAGCCGCATCGCCTCGTCGATCACTATGCGGGCGTATCGGAGTTTCGCAACGTCTGGGTAATCCGGGGCGCGGCCGTCGAGAACAGAAGCCAATTCAGAATGCAGCTTGGCCTCGGCTTCGGGATGTTGCGACAAGAGATACCAAGTCCAGGTCAAAGCGAGCGACGTGGTTTCGTGCCCCGCCATGAAGATCGTGATGATCTGGTCGCGCACTTCCGACGGACTCATGCCGCCGCCGGTTTCTTCGTCGCGCGCGGCGATGAGACGTCCCAACAAATCCGGCCGCTCGGCGGCTCCGGCTCGGGTCCGTTCCGCGAGCATCCGATCGATCTTGGCGTCGAACTCGCTGAAAATCCGTTCCGGATGCGTGAAGGACCGGCGCGACGGAATCCAATCGGGCAAGGGCAGCAGATCGAAGAGCGTGGGCCGCACCTCGAGTTGATAGCGCTCGACGCCGCGGGCGACAACGTCAACGATGTCGCCCGATTCGGCGGAAAACATGGTCTCTCCGATGATATGCAAGGTCGTTTCCATCATCGCTTCCATGACATCGATCGGCGATCCGTTGGGCAGAACGTCCCAGCGCGCCAACGTCTCCGCGGCGATCCGCGTCATGATCGGCGCATAGCCCGCCACGCTGCGCGGATCGAAGGACGGGGCCATGACGCGGCGATGGCCGCGCCAGACATCGCCTTCGCTGGTCAGGAGGCCATGGCCGAGACCCGGCTCCAAGAGGCGCCGTGAAACGCGGGTTTTGATGTAATTGGCCGCATTATCGAGGAGGACATGCTTCACGCCTGCCGGCGCGTTGACGATATAGGCCCGAGCCCAAAGGAACGAGCGGTCGGCGAATTCGAGCTGATAGCTTTCGAGGGGATAGGTCGCGATCGAACTGTCGCGGACCGTTCGCATGAAGCGAAACAAGCCCATCCGTCGCGCCAGCGGCGGCGGCATCGCGAGGACGGGATCCTCGGAGAGCGATTCTGTGGCACTCACGGCAACTTCCAGGTGTTACATCGGGGCGGCCCCACTGACGCCATCATAGCGCCAATCGAGACGGCCGTCAGCGGCTCGGCAACACGGCTCGGTGGGACGAAACGGTCGGGAACAGATAAGCGAGTCTCGCAGCAAAATCCTTCCATTTTTCCGAAAGGGCGGCCAATGTCCGTGTTGCTTAATGAATCGGGGGCGATATCGGTGTTGCAGCGTGGCAAGAAGGAACGAAGCGACCCAGCCCTCCCGCTCAAGGTCGCGGCGTCGCCCGAACGGGGGCAATCCACCGTCAGCTCCATCTATCCGCGAATCCGCAAGGCCGTTTTTCCCGTAGCCGGCATGGGCACTCGCTTTTTGCCGGCAACGAAGGCCATCCCGAAGGAAATGCTGCCCATCGTGGACAAGCCGCTGATCCAATACGCGGTCGAGGAGGCAATCGGCGCGGGAATCGAAGAGTTTATTTTCGTCACCGGTCGCTCCAAAACGGCCATCGAGGATCATTTCGATTTGGCCCATGAGGTCGAGAGCAAGCTCAAGGAGAACGGCAAAAAGGCGCAGATCAGTGTCGTCAATGGCTGGGTGCCCAAACCGGGCCAAATTGCTTATACGCGCCAGCCCGCGCCTAAAGGCCTCGGCCACGCCGTGTGGTGCGCGCGCAACTTGGTCGGGGGGGAGCCCTTTGCGATTCTACTGGCCGACGACTTCATCCTAGCCAAGGAACCCTGCCTCAAGCAAATGGCGCGCGTTCACGCGGAAAAGGGCGGCAATGTGGTCGCCATCATGGAGGTGCCGCGTGCGCAAACGAGTCGCTACGGCGTCATCGACCCCGGCGGGGACGATGGCAAGCTGGTCTCGGTCAAAGGCGTCGTCGAAAAACCCGATCCCTCGGTTGCGCCATCGAATTTCACTATCGTTGGCCGCTATATCCTTCAGCCTGAAATCTTCGATTTACTTGAAAATCAGAAACTTGGCGCAGGAAACGAAGTTCAGCTAACGGATGCATTCACTGCGTTAATTGCGAGTGGAGAACCGTTCCATGGGCTGCGTTTCGAGGGCAAGCGGTTCGATTGCGGCGAGAAGGGCGGCTTCCTCGAAGCCAATATCGCGGTGGCGCTGAGCCGTGCCGACACCGCTGACACAATGCGCGAGATTTTGCGAACCTATTGCTGATAGGGGCGGTGCGAGGTCGCGATGGGCGTATTTGGTGGACCGCCGAAGCATGTCTTCGATGCGACGATTTTGCGCGAATACGATATCCGTGGGGTCGTCGACTCGACCCTCCATCAGGCCGACGCCCACGCCTTAGGTTTGGCTTTTGCCGTACTACTGAAGGAAAGCGGAGGACACCGCGCCGCGGTGGGACGAGACGGTAGGCTAAGCTCGCCAGCGTTGGAAGGGGCGTTGATCGAAGGGCTAACGGAGAGCGGCATCGATGTCACCGACGTCGGACTGGGCCCAACGCCGATGCTCTATTTTGCAACTCGCACTCTTGAGGTGGACGGCGGCGTCATGGTCACGGGTTCACATAACCCTCCGACCCACAATGGCTTTAAAATGACGCTGGGAAAGCGGTCGCTCTTCGGCGACGACATCCAGCTGCTGGGCAGGGTCGCCGCGGAAGGGCGATTCGTCGCCACTGGTGGCGGCCGGGTGGCGAGCCGTGACATCCGCGATGAATACACGGCCCGCCTTCTCGCCGACTTCGACGAGGGACGATCATTGCGCGTGGCATGGGATGCGGGAAACGGCGCCACCGGCGAGATACTGGAGCGTCTCACTTCTAATCTAAGGGGAGAGCATATCCTTCTAAATAGCTCTATTGATGGTAATTTTCCGGTTCATCATCCGGATCCAACCGAACCGGAAAATCTTCGGCAGCTTCAGGATGCGGTCCTAAGCCGAAATCTTGATCTCGGTATAGCGTTCGATGGCGACGGGGACCGAATTGGGGTCGTCGCCGGCGACGGAAATATCTTATGGGGCGACCAATTGCTAACGATCCTGGCAGGTCAAGTACTCGCGACTCATCCCGGCGCGGAGATCATTGCCGACGTGAAGGCGAGCCAGGTATTTTTCGACGAAGTCTCGCGGATGGGAGGACGGCCGCTCATGTGGCGAACCGGCCACTCGCTCATCAAGACCAAGATGGCGGAGACGGGAGCGCCGCTCGCCGGCGAGATGAGCGGACATATCTTTTACGCCGATCGCTATTATGGTTATGACGACGCACTCTATGCGGCCATCCGACTCCTTGGGGTCCTGTCACAGGGCCAAGAAAGCCTCGCGGCGATGCGCGCGAGACTGCCGTCAGTCGTCAATACGCCGGAAATGCGAATCCCCTGCGCGGATACACGCAAATTCGCGGTCGTTGACGAAGTCAGAAAACGCCTCAAAGAACGCGGCGCTCAAGTTTCCGATATCGATGGCGTCCGGGTCAGCGCCGAGGGCGGCTGGTGGCTATTGCGCGCTTCGAATACGCAGGCCGTGCTGGTCGCGCGCATCGAGGCTGCCGACCAGCGACGATTGGAGCGCCTTCGCTCCCAACTTGCCCAAGAGCTCAATCGTAGCGGAGTTACGCTGCCGGAGATCGCGTAGAGAGCCGGTCTACCCGGCGGCGCCCGGACGGCCGCCATGATTGCGGACCGCGATTTGTCCGGATCGATGGCCGATACAGCGATGATGGTTCTTGCCGGAACTGTCGTGGCAGGCTGTCTTGAGTTGCCCGCGCCCATGTGCGTGCTTCACATAGCCGTTGGATCTAAAGTGATTCTTTGCAGAAGTATTTGTATGTAAGCGTTTGTTCCTGTGGGAACTAGTTGCCGCTTTTTGTTCTCCGTTGGTGGCTACCGTCTTCGCTAAAACCGCATGGTGTGCGGAATGGTCGGGAACGGCGTAGCGACCATGCATTTTCCCGTGCCCCGAGGCGGCCACGAAATCATGTCCATGGCGGGTTGAGGTTGTTTCCTGCGCCGCGGCCAATTCGACGCCATGCCGTAGCGTATGGGCGTTCCCACTCGGGAGCCGTTTCGTGGAATGCACGGCCGCCAGTTCCGTGCCATGGCGGAGTGTGTGGGTATTGTGGGCCTGGCGCTGTTTCCCGTGGGCGGCGGCGAGTCTTACCCCATGCCCGTGCCCGTGCGAGGAGGAAGCCTCCGCGAAATAACGTCCGTGGCGACCTTTGCCGGATCGAGCCACGTGGACTCCGTTTCGGCCGGGGCGACGATCGGCAAGCTTAACGCGATAGTCGACCGCCTGGCGCGACGAAACGAGATGAACCGGGTTCGGCTGCGCCGCGGACGCCATATCCTCCGAGGTTGCCGCGGCGGCATGGGCGATAGGCATCAGAACTTGCTCCGCCCGGCGCGTGAAAGTCTCATAGGTTTGAGGCGGCCTGAGCCCCGCAACTTCCATCGCCGGCGCCGAACGGCCCCCGAAAGCGTCGTCCAACAGCGCGGCCATATCCATGTCCCGGGATCTGGCGGAGCGTCCGCCCATGATCACGCCCACGAGTCGGTGATTGTTGCGTACCGCGGAAGCCGCGAGATTGAAGCCGGCGGCATTGATGAACCCGGTCTTTATGCCGTCCATGCCTTGGAAGGCTTCCATCAAATGATTGTGGGTTTCGAAGATTCGGCCGTTGTAGCTAAAGCTTTCCGTTGAAAAAAACACGTATTCGCGCGGGAAATTCCGGTAGAGTGCAATCGCGAGACGGGAAAGATCGCGCGCGGTCGTATATTGATCGGGATTTGGCAAGCCGGAAGCATTGCGGAAGACGGTGTTGCCCATGCCTAGCGCCCGGGCCTTGACGGTCATTCGTGCGGCGAAGGCTTCCTCGCT
>Ga0182024_10019157_pt1 | contig 12645 bp, 10 predicted proteins | sample P32metaG_FD_120480 | JGI IMG/M metagenome (GOLD analysis project Ga0182024, IMG submission 120480) | Permafrost microbial communities from Stordalen Mire, Sweden - P3-2 metaG (Illumina Assembly) | ecosystem: Environmental > Terrestrial > Soil > Wetlands > Permafrost | place: Sweden: Stordalen... | reverse complement strand
GGGGGGGGGGGGGGGAGTTTGGGGGGGGGGGGGGGGGGGGGGGGGGGGGGGGGGGGGGGGTGTATACGGGGGCGATGGGATACTTGGGGTATGACGGGCGGAGTGCGTTTAATATCGCGATAAGGACGGCGGTGCTGGAGGGGGATGGGGGGGCGCACTTCCACGCGGGGGCTGGGATCGTGGCGGACTCTGTGCCGCGGAGGGAATGGGAGGAGACGCTGTGGAAGGCGGGGGGGCTGCTGGAGGCGGGGCGGGGGGCGCGAGGGGCTGAGGGTAGAAAAAGATCGGGGCGAGGATTCCGAACCTGACGGCTGGAGCCTGTATTGATGGGGCTTCGGCGAGTGTTACGTCACACGAGGCAAAAACGAGGCTGGAAGGGTGGGAAGTCGTGGAGGCGTGGGCGGGTCTGCCGGAGCCGCTGAGGGCGGCGATTCTGGCCATTGTGCGGTCGACTCGGCAAGAGGCATCGCGAGCAGTAGGAGACGAGAAAAACCGAATCAGCGACCTACTGGATCACGTTTCGCCACCAGCTCGCGCATAGACTCGAAGCGGGAGCCGATCTTGTCCGGATCAGAAGAAGTAACGGACGCCGGCCCCGACCAGGTGCTGACCCAGGCGGCCATCGGGCGCGGTTTCCATGTAGTTCAGGAATTTGTATTCCAAGAACAGGCTAATATTGTGGCTGACGTAATAGTCGGCACCGGCCACCGCCTGCCAGGCCCATGAGGTATTATTGCTATGAAAGCTGGCGTAACTGTATTGTTTGCCGGAATAGTAATTCGTATCTTTCTGCTGCCGATCGGTACTGGCGGTATACAGGCCGATGCCTGCGCCAATGTAAGGCTGAAAGGCGCCGAGATTAAACCGGATCAGTTCGTTCGCGAGGAAGGCGCCTGAGTCGGTCTGGTAGTTTTCGAATTCCTTGTGCCGCTGGGTCATCCAATAGACCCGGTCCCAGCCGCCGCCAAAGCGATTGTAGAACATGTCGGCTTCGATCGCCGGCTCGATGACTCCGGTGTTGAAAATGTAACCGATCTTGCCGCCGACGTATCCGCCGACGTCTACATTCCGATCTCCGATTCCCGGCCGTCCGGCATCCGGGTTGGCGCGATACACGTTGAAGCCGCCATCCGGAGCCAAGTACAAGCCGGTTTTGAATGGGGCTTCCGTGGGAGTGACGATTTTGGTGTCGGACGCCCCGGCGTCGTTCGTGCCGGCGGTTGCGGTGATGGCGAGAGAGAGGAGAAGCACCGCGGTTATGGAGAGATGTTTCATAGGATGTGTGGGTGGGTGTTCGTATTGATCCGGGATTTCCCATTTGGGTTGCAGTTCATGGTGAGTGGGAGTGGTTTCCCGCGATTTACTTTCCGGGCAACGGTTTTGCAAGGCGGTTTCGGCGCGGAATCGTCTGGCGGCTGTGGGCCGGGTTCGGCGATTGGGATTGGACCAAGGTAAAGGACGTAACTTTCGATTCCCTGTTCTGCCGCATCTACCGGGCATGCAAAGAGGCGTTCTCATGGACAGGCAACAAGAATTTCAGGGACCGTATGCGGCTTGTCCAATGGCTGGAAGTTCGCACGATTACGGGAGGATGGACAGACGGACTTGGCCCCAACGAGAAGCCATATTGGATGTGCTGTTCTGACGAGCTTTTTGGAGATGCCTGTTGTATTGATGCCCCATTAGCCGGAAAGTTTATTGGTGCAACATTGTCGGATTTCTGGGCGTAATAAGAAGCAGGTAAAGACGTTATGGGATTATTCAAGAACACCGTCGATCAGGTGACAGTGAGCACATTTGTGTCTCATCTTGAGTTTGCTGCCAACCAGTGCATGGCTACCCAGCAGGTCGCATGGAAGCATGTCTCAACCGCTCATGAGGGTATGAGTAAGATTCGCAGGAAGCGAATCCAAACAATCTTAACGAACGAGGGATGGAGATACGTTATACACCTGAGCACGACGATTGGAATGGTAGCGGCCCTAGAGAAGGTTGAACCTGCTTTTTCGCAACTACAGGAAATAACAGACCAAGCAGTTGTATGGAGGGATGAGGCGTTTGCCCGTGAGATGGGCGAATGAGGTAAGTTTATCCTGGTGTGAGCTACTTTGAATATTTCAGGACCGCTATTTGACCATTGCTCACGGTCGTTGAGTTAGCCGAAAAGTTTCCGTATTGATCGACTTGTCCATTGTACCCGACAACCTTGTCGGCTGAAGGGCCGATCACGATTGCGTCTCCGCCCACTTGCTTGGCTTGCTTTATGATTTCGTGGAGCGTGTCCATGTTCGCCACGAATGATAAGACTGATGCATCGGCGACTGTTCGCTGGTAGATGAATCCAAGCAGTCGGCAACGGCGGGGAGGCAAGCCAAAGTCCCAAACATCGATTCCGTCAATTGTTCGTTTTGTCCCCCCGTGCCCGACGAATTCACTTGGTCCCGAAAAGGCTTCGAAAGTTCCATTTGAGTACAATGCGCAACCAACGAAATTGAGTGTTAGGACAAGAAGACAGGTGACGATCAGACAGCGACGGAAGCTGGGATAGCGCTTCGGAGTGCAGGAAAGATATGTGGGTCTCATAGATGAGGTGGCCTTTATCTGCGGCTGGCGAATCTTTGAAAGCAAAGATTTTACTGGCTGGAGAATTCGTACGGGATTTGAGGCGTTACCATCGCCGAGGGAAATTTAGGCGGGGACAACACTCTTGCTGTGTCCCATTGCTCCGATTTCAGCGTTAAGCTTCGCTTCTCGTTGTTGAAGTGCGTCGAAAATCCGCCCGCACTCTTCTCCATAGCAATTGGCGGTAATGAAACGGCGCCAATCTTCGATGGCGTCTTCGAGTTGGTGCGCAATGTCGTCCAGCCGTTGACTAGACGCCTCGCAATCGCCTTTTAGCTTAATTCGGACGGCTCGCAACTCGTCCCTCTTTAGCTCAGGAAGTTCGCATTCTGCACCCGAGCAGGACATCCGCGTGGTATGGCTAAAACGGCGTACATTAGAGTGCAGGGTCATGAGTCGGAAAATGACACTCTCCGCCTGTGGCAGCCATCGGTCGTTCGCTCTCTTCGCTGCGCGGCTGATCTCATTCGTGTTTCCAATCCAGTATGCCAGCAAGAAGAGAAAGACGCTAAGCAACGTCTGGACCAGGGGCGTGTAATGCTCGGGGTGCTGAGCGAGGTAGATTGGTGGAAATACGAGGATTGCGAGTGTCAGTAACCATCGAAAAATTGAAGGACCGGCAAATACGAGGCGCAACGCAAGAATGAGCGGATTCTCATACCATGGGCTTTCGGTGGGCGTCTTCATTCGGCCAAGAGACCTCGTTCCGTCGAAATATGCAATTTTTCTCTTGCAAAAAGAATCAAAGGTAGCAAATGTAGCAACATGAACAGAGAATCTCTTGAATTCTTCGAAATGGGCGAAAAGCTGGCCGAGTGTGCACAGGAGCAGGAAATCTCGGCTCGCGGCCGGATCAGCGAGCTTTTTCCGTATATCTACCAAGCGTCAAAGCGCATGAGCACCCGCGCCATCAGCTCGTTCCTGGCCGAAAACTTTGGCCTGAAACTGAGCGCCGTTGGGATTTCCCGGGCGCTCAAGGACGAGAAGAAGCATTGGGAATGGCTTGCTGAAACTGTACAGCCTTCGGCCCAAATATTCGCCCGTGCGCACGGCGTGAGTGCATATGGAATTCTGGATGATGAAACCGCCTTTTTCGGTCTCTCCGAGCAAACTGCCGAGGTTAGCGGCGAGGAAGGGTTTCAGGAATACCGAGGCGCTGAGGATTTCCTTAAACGGCGTTGGTTTTCACTGGACAAGGACGTCCGAGACAGTTGCATGCCATTCGTTCCGAAAGAGGGCGAGTCGGAATCTGACGAGATGGAACCGGAGGAGCACCCCCAAAAGATGGAGACCAAGATTCGTGCAAAGTGAACTGCTTACATTGGTAGAGGTGGCGGCGATGTTCCGTGTGTGCGTGCGAACGGTGTACCGGCTCATTGATGACGGCCAACTGCCGCAGCCAATCAAGGTGCGGTCCCGCTCCTTCTTGCCCCGTGGGGCGGTGCGGGAATTTCTCAAGAAACAGGGGCTACCGGAAGATTGATTATGACTTCATATGTTTTCAAACGAAAGGGAGCACGGACCTATGAGGCTCGGATTCGGCTCGGAGACGAGAAGCGAATAACCCAGGTGCCTCTCGGGTGCACGAATCGCCAAGTGGCCGAGAAGAAGCTACGGGAGCTTCTGGACGAAAAGGAGCGCGAGGCGGCAGGGCTGATCGCGCCCAAGGTGGAGCGGGACGCCGCGAACAAGCTGATTAGCGCCCATTTGGACGATTGGATCGCGGCCAAGGAGCGGCTGCGGGATGCTCAATACGTGGCTGGCGTCCGAGGCCGGGTGCTCCGGCTGATCGAGCAATGTGGATGGCGGTACGCCAGGGATGTGAAACCGGAGGACTACACGCGCTGGCGGACCGGCAGCAAATTGTCCCCCAAGACTCTGAACGATTTTCTGACTTCGACTCGCACGCTGCTGAACTGGATGGTGAAGCAGGGCCGCATCGGCTTCAATCCGCTGCGGTCGCTCGATCTCCTGCCAGCCAGAGACGAGAAGCGGCGCCCGCGGCGTGCGCTCACGGATGAAGAGGCTTCACGCCTTGTGGACGGCTCTGGGGAGCGCGGACTCGCGTACCTGGTCGCGCTGACAACCGGCTTGCGGTTGGGCGAATTGTTGCAGGTGGAGGTGCGTGACATCCGCCTCGATGATCCGTCACCCAAGATCGCCGCCCGCGCAGCTACGACGAAAAACCGAAAGGATGCCGCATTGCCCTTGCATCCCGGCGTGGCGGAGCGATTGCGGGCATTCCTGGCCGGGCGCAACATCGAAGCGGAGGACAAGGCATTCGAACCTCTGCTGCGCCCACGGCGGCAATTCAAGCGAGACCTGGAGGCCGTCGGTATCCCGTGCAAGGATGCCGAGGGACGAATCGTCGATTTTCATTCCCTGCGCTATACGTTCTGCACGAACTTGCAGCGGCTGAACGTGCCTCAGCGGGTGCTCATGATGTTGATGCGCCACAGCGACCGCCGGTTGAGCGATCACATTTACACCGACACGAGCCTCCTGCCGGCGGATGAGACGGTGCGACTGCTGACCCTGCCGGGCGGGCAATCGCCGGATTGCACGTCACACATACCGTCACAAGGTTTAGTCCCAGCGGGTCAAAACGGGTCACACGCAGTCACAGTGTCAAAAGTGCCAGATGCCGCCCAACCCATGATGAATACAGGCGATTGTCACGTTCTGGCGTTGCCAGTCACGCCCTGTCAGAAACCGGAAAAAGTCGGGGCGACAGGATTCGAACCTGCGACCTCTTGGTCCCAAACCAAGCGCTCTACCAAGCTAAGCTACGCCCCGTGTTTCTTTTTCCGAAATGCCCGCGTACTATGGCCCGAAAGCGGGCTGCCGCAAGGAAATCCGGTGCGCAGCCTATACGGCGGCCATGCGGGGGAGGCGGGGGTCGCGGATGGTGTTGCGGTGGGTGCGGGTGAAGTCGATGGTTTCTGAGAGGAGGTGCTCGAGGGAGGGCTTGGCGGCGGCGCGGATGAAGATCTGGTAGGAGAAGAGGCCGCGGCTGAGGTGGATGAGGGCTTTGTTGATGGAGAGGAGGAGGCGGCCGAGGAGGTTATCGCCGAGGGCTTTGGGGTAGGGGGCGGGGATGCCTCGTACTTCGATGATGTCGTAGCCGGCCTGCTGGAAGAGCTCGCGGAGGGAGGAGAAGGTGAAGATGCGGGTGTGGGTGCGGTCGAGGATGCCTTTGCGGCCGTAGTTGAACTGGCCCATGAGGAGCATGAAGCGGGTGATGAAGAAGCCGATGTTGGCGGTGGTGAGGATGATCTCTGGGCGGCGGCGGACGGCGGCGTGGCGGAGGCGCTCCATGAAGAGGTCGGGTTCCTTGAGATGCTCGATGATATCGAGGAGGAAGACCTGGTCGTAGCCGGAGAGGTCGACGGGGAATTCGTCACGGTCGAGGTTCCACTGGCAGTAGGTTACTTTGGGGTCGTCGGAGGAGGTGGGGACGTATTGGTCGACGCCGGTGACGTGGGCGGCTGTCCTGGCGAGCTGGCGGGCGACGTGGCCGCGGCCGCAGCCGATGTCGATGACGTGGGCGCCGGGGCGGACGGCGGCGATGGCCATGGTGTGGGAGGAGGTGAAGCCGAGTTTGAGGTCGTAGGTTTCCTCGACGGGGCCGATGTCGAATTTGCGGTCGTAGAGGAGGTTGCGCTGGTGGAATTTGGCGCGGAGCATGGTGCGGATGACGTCCCATGCGTAGCGGAGGCCGTTGACGTAGCAGATTTCGTCTCCGTAGTAGGTGGGGATGGGGAGCTCGACGATGGGGATGCCTGCGATGAGGAGCTGGATGATGATTTCTGTGTCGAAGTGGAAGTTGTTTGAGTTGCGCTGGAAGGGGATGGCGCGGAGGGCGGCGGTGGAGTAGAGGCGGTAGCCGGAGTGGAACTCTGAGAGGTGGGAGCGGAGCATCCGGTTCTGGAATGCGCTGAGGAGTTTGTTGCCGGCGAATTTGTAGAGGGGCATGCCGCCACGGAGGGCGCCGCCTTTCTCTAGCATGCGGGAGCCGAATACGGCGCCGGCCTGGCCGGTGATGAGGGGGAGGAGGAGGTCGGGGAGTTTCTCGGGGGCGTACTGGCCATCGCCATGGACGAGGGCGACGTAGTCGAAGCCGTTATCGATGGCGTAGCGGTAGCCGAGTTTTTGGTTGCCGCCGTAACCCTGGTTGACGGGGGTGCGGAGGGCGGTGATTTTGAGGCCCTCGATGCGGCCCTCGTGGGAGAGGCTGGCGGCGAAGGTGGCGTCGTGTGAGGAGTCGTCGATGACGAGGACCTCGACGTTGGGGCCGCGGAGGGCGGCGGGGATGCGATGGAGGACGCCGCCGATGGTCTTCTCGGCGTTGTAGGCGACGATGAAGATGAGGATTTTCTTGGTGGAAAACTCTGGAGTCATAGGGCTGCGGCGCGGCGGTCAAGGCGGCCTGGGGGCAGAGGCATCCCCACGGAATACGAGGCGCTGCTGGGGGAGAGGAGTTGCAAGAGGCGTGCCTGACGGGGCATTTTTCCGGCAGGGGCGGGGCAGCCGGGGGCCCGGGCCTGGAGAGGGGGTCACGCGAGGAGGGTAGAGGGAGGGGGGCGTGGCGTCAATTGCGCCCGGGCGGGGGAACTTATGCGGGGTGAGCCTCACGCGATGAGGCGACGGTGGGGAATTTTAATTCTCTCCGGCTACGCAATTTGTTGAATTGCACTAAGGGCGCTGTCTTGCAGCGCCCTTGAATGGAGGGCGAAGAGGACGAGTCTGATCCGAGTATGGGATCAGATTTTGTGGCGGCGGGAGAGACGGAAGCCGAGGAAGATGCCGAAGGCGCCGAGAAGTGTCGGGATGGAGCCGGGCTCAGGCACGGGAACGGCGGTGGCATCGAGGCGGACGTTATCCAAGCTGGCCTGAACGGTTCCGTCGGCGGTGTATTGAGCGCCGACTGTGAGATCGCCGGTGACGATGGAGCCGGTGGTGTAGATCACGGAGAAATCCTGAAAGGTCCCGGCTACGGATGAAACGCCGGTGGTGGAATTGAGAAGGGTGGAGGTGACATCGGTAAAGGGATTGCCGGTGAGGCCGCTGCCGGCGGCGGTGTTGAAAAGGGCGATGTCCAATGAGCCATTGGTCCTGTCGAGGCGCTGGCCGACGGCGATGGTGAGGGTGTACTTGGTATTGGGCTGAAGAGTGCCTACGTCTTGAAAGATGTTTGTGATTCCACCGACGATGCTCTGGTTGAGAAAGGCGACGTTGGTGCCATCGGCGCCGGAAGGGGTACCGGCGCCCGAAGCGCCGGCGTATTCCGCGGAGCTGGGGTTCTCTATCCCGAAATCCTGAAAACCGCTGCCGGTTGTCTTGTTGTAGCCCCAGCCGTCGAAGCCGGTGGCACCGGTGGCGACTACGAAGTTGCCATCGGAGGCGATGGATGGGGTTTCAAAGCTGAAGTTATTGACGACGACGGGGATGGCCTGGGCGACGCTGCTCATTGCAAGCGCCGCGAGGGGGAGGAACAGGAAGGGATTGCGCATATTTGACGTTTTGGGGGTTGGGGAGTCGGGCTTCGGAAGCCCGTGCCCCGTGGGCAGCGGGTACTTCGAGAGGATAAACATAAAATCTTTAGCGAAACAAGAAATATTTTATGCAGGGACAGGCGGGCGGCGTGAGCCGGGGGGGGGGCGGTTCTGGGTTTGGCGGCATGTTCCCGTTGTTTGCCTTGGGCTTTTAAAATGCGAACTCCGCACGCGGGCCTTTTTTGGGCCCGGGTGCGGAGTTTTTGCGCGGGGGGGGAGTGGGTTTAACCCGAAATCCGAAGTTGATCGCGGGGATGTGGCACAATCTGGTGGCGGCGAGTGCCGTTCGTCAGACTTCGCCGTATGTTTTGATACGTTTCAGCTTTCCTCATGGCATCGCGGCCGAGCATCTTGCGCGATCTCATCCCCTGGAACATCGGAGTTCTGGGTTTAGTCGGCGAGGAGGGGGCCGGGGTGGGGTTTGCGGGCGGCGCGGGGCTTGGGGGGGCGGGGCATGGGCTAGCTGCAGCCCTGGCTGGTGCCGCACTCGGTGCAGCAGCCGCAGGCGCCGGCGCGGATGACTTTGGTGCTGCCGCAGTTGGAGCAGGTGATGTCCATGTACATGGAGCCGAGGGCTTCCTTGACGCGGTCGGCGTGGCGCCTGGCCATGCCGTTCATGGCGGGCTCGCCCTCGGAGTTGTAGCGGTTGCTGACGACGTCGATGATCTCGCGCTCGGCGGTGCGGGAGAGGTCGGTGACGGGGCGATTGAGGGCGCGTTTTTCCATGTCGCCGATGCCTTTGAGGGGGAGCTCTGGCTGGCCGGCGTGGGGGGCGGTGGCCTCTTTGTAGCCTTTGATGAACTGGCAGCCGAGCCAGCGGAAGACGTAGTCGGTGATGGAGGTGGCGTTGCGAATATCGGGGTTGCGGGTGAAGCCGCTGGGCTCGAAGCGCTGGTAGGCGAATTTTTTGAGGAGGCTCTCGAGTGGGACGCCGTACTGGAGGGCCATGGAGGTGAGGGTGGCGACGGTGTCCATGAGGCCGCCGATGGTGCTGCCTTCCTTGCTCATCTGGATGAAGATCTCGCCGGGCTGGCCATCCTCGTAGAGGCCGACGGTGAGGTAGCCCTCGTGGCCGGCGATGTCGAACTTGTGGGTGAGGGAGACGCGGGTCTCTGGCATGCGGTTGCGGACGGGGCGATTGGCGGCGACGCGGAGGCTCTCGAGTTCTCGCTCGAGCTCGAGGATGCGGGCGGTGAGCTGCCCGGCCTCGGCGGGGGCGATGGTGGCGAGGACGGGGAGCTCGCCGTTGCCGCTGCCGTGGCGCTTTTTGTCGGTGGCGAGGGGGGCGGAACGCTTTGAGCCGTCGCGGTAGATGGCGATGGCCTTGAGGCCGAGGCGCCAGCCCTCGACGTAGGTGTTCATAATGTCATCGACCGTGGCGGTCTCGGGGAGGTTGACGGTTTTTGAGATGGCGCCGCTGAGGAAGGGCTGGGCGGCGGCCATCATTTTGATGTGGCCGCGGTAGTGGAGGCTGCGGAGGCCCCTGGAGGGCTTGAAGGCGCAATCGAAGACGAGGAGGTGCTCTGGCTTGAGGCCGCTATGGATGATGTCGCCGGTTGTCTCGTGGGTGACGTCCTCGATGGTGTCGTGGGCATCGATGTGCTGGATGATGGCGTCGATCTGGGCGGTGGTGTAGCCGAGGTTGATGAGGGCGGGGCGGACGGTCTGATTGACGATCTTGAGCATGCCGCCGCCGGCTAGGAGCTTGTACTTGACGAGGGCGATATCTGGCTCGATGCCGGTGGTGTCGCAATCCATGAGGAAGCCGATGGTGCCGGTGGGGGCGAGGACGGTGACCTGGGCGTTGCGGTAGCCGTGCTTGCGGCCGAGCTGGAGGGCGCTGTCCCATGTGGTCTGGGCTTCGCGCTTGAGGAACGCGAAGCGATCCGAGGGCTGGATGGTCTCGACGCTCTCGCGGTGGAGGTTGATGACGTCGAGCATGGGGGCGACGTTATCCTTGGCGAGGGGCTGCTCGACGCCGCAGGCACGGGCATCCTTGTAACCGGGGAATGGGCCGAGGTGCCGGGCCATGCGTGCGCTCTGCTCGTAGGCGTGGCCGGTCATGATGGAGGTGATGGCGCCGGCGAGGGCGCGGCCTTCGTCGGAATCGTAGCCGAGGCCGTAGCTCATGATGAGGGCGCCGAGATTGGCGAAGCCGAGGCCGAGGGTGCGGAAGATGTGGGAGTTCTCGGCGATCTCCTTGACGGGGTAGCTGGCGTTATCGACGAGGATCTCCTGGGCGGTGATGAAGACGCGGACGGCGGCCTTGAAGCGGTCGACGTCGAAGGAGCCGTCGGGTTTTTTGTACTTGAGGAGGTTGAGGGAGGCGAGGTTGCAGGCGGTGTTATCGAGGAAGAGATACTCGGAGCAGGGGTTGGTGGAGTTCTGGCGCTCGGTGCCCTTGCAGGTGTGCCACTTGTGGATGGTGGTATCGAACTGCATGCCGGGATCGCCGCAGACCCAGGTGCCCTCGGCGACCTTGCGAAGGAGGGTGCGGGCGTCTTTTTTCTCGCAGGGCTGGCCGTCGCGGACGCGGAGGGTCCACCACTCGCGGCCCTCGATGGCGGCGTTCATGAAGTCGTCGCTGACGCGGACGGAGAGGTTCTCGTTCTGGTACATGATGGAGCCGTAGGCGTCTCCATTGTAGGAGCCGTCGTAGCCTTGCTCGATGAGGGCCCATGCTTTTTTCTCTTCCTTGGTCTTGGCCTCGATGAACTCCTCGATATCGGGGTGCCAATCCTTGAGGGTGTTCATCTTGGCGGCGCGGCGGGTCTTGCCGCCGCTTTTGACGACATTGGCGACCTGGTCGTAGACCTTGAGGAATGAGAGGGGGCCGCTGGGGCGTCCGCCGCCGGAGAGTTTCTCGCGGGTGGAGCGGAGGGTGGAGAGATCGGAGCCGGTGCCGCTGCCGTACTTGAAGAGCATGGCCTCGCTGGTGGCGAGGCGCATGATGTCTTCCATGGTGTCATCGACGCTCTGGATGAAGCAGGCGCTGCCCTGGGGATACTCGTACTGGGTGGGGGCGCGCTCGGCCTGGCCGGTGGTGCGGTTGTAGAAGTAGTTGCCCTGGCCGGCGTGCTTGCCGGTGCCGTACTGGTGGAAGAGGCCGACGTTGAACCAGACGGGGGAGTTGAATGCGCCGTACTGGTTGAGGCAGAGCCAGGTGAGGTCCTCGTAGAAGACGGCGGCGTCCTGCCCGGTGGCGAAGTAGCCGTCGGCGATGCCCCAATCGGCAATGGTGCGGGTGACGCGGTGGACGAGCTGGCGGATGGAGGACTCGCGGCCGTTCTTGAGGGGATCGGTGCCGTGGGAGATATCGCCGTAGAAGTACTTGGAGACGGCGATTTTGGTGGCGAGCTCGCTCCAGGTGCTGGGGACCTCGACGTCTTTTTGCTCGAAGATGACTTTGCCGCTGTCGTCGGTGATTTTGGCGGTTCGCTTGTCCCAGTCGACCTGGTCGAAGGGGGAGAGGTTTTCTTTCGAGAAGACACGCTCGAATTTCAGCCCTTTTGAGGAGGAGGGGGCTGCGGTGGATGCGGTGGGACGGGCATTGGCACGCTTGGAGACGCTGCCGAGGCGGTTGGCGCGGAGGCGGGTATTCATTTTGATCATGGCGACGAGAAACGGCTTGGGGTGAACGGCGCTCTAGGCGCACTCAATATACCATATATTGGGGCTGCCGAAAGTGCGAACACTATGAGTAGCGGTTTCATTGAAGACAAGATTTTTTTGAAAAAGTTGATTTATTTGCCAAATCGCTTGACAGGGATCGGTGGAAACCGGTGTTTTTTGGGGGGCGGAACGGGCCCTTGAGTAGCAACTCTCGAAATGGGGGTGGGCGCAAGGGGAAATGTGGGGGCTGCGGGCGGAGGGGGGAGTTGCAGCCAGGAGTCCTGATGATTCGCTTCGCTGCTGATGGCGGCTCACGCGGAGGCGACGGATTATACGTACTCGCCTACGGTGGATATGCCCGGGCGGGGCCCGGAGGTTTACTTTCCGCTTCTTAGCTTATCCAGCAGGGCGCGGGCTTTTTGGTCGCCGGGATCCATGAGGAGGGCGCGGGCTAAATCTTGCATGGCTGCGGGGAGAACATTGCCGGCGATCTCGGCGCCGGCGCGGTTCACATAGGCGTCCTCCATTTTGGGATCGAGCTGCAGGGCAGGAGAGGCCGAAGCGTACTTGGTGATGGGCATGAGGGCGGGCCGCGGGGCCTTCTTTTTTTTTGGTGGGGGAGCATATTAGACCGCGGACCGCGCCGGCGGGCACTAATTTAATTTGGAGAATGAAGGTGGGAAAACTCGCGTGCGCTGCCAGGGGCGGTGTTTCTGCTGGCGCGGGGGGGTGGGAGGGATAGAGAATTGGGGTTGTGCGGAGGACTGTCTCGCTTTTGATCGCGGGTCTCTTTTTTCTTTGGGCTCTGATTATGAATGGCGCTCCTATTGATATCGCTTGCTCGGGGGGAGGGTCG
>Ga0182024_10019156_pt1 | contig 12645 bp, 11 predicted proteins | sample P32metaG_FD_120480 | JGI IMG/M metagenome (GOLD analysis project Ga0182024, IMG submission 120480) | Permafrost microbial communities from Stordalen Mire, Sweden - P3-2 metaG (Illumina Assembly) | ecosystem: Environmental > Terrestrial > Soil > Wetlands > Permafrost | place: Sweden: Stordalen... | reverse complement strand
CGGCAAAATGAGATAGGTCGCCAGTTTGGCGTTGCCCGCGACGTAGCAAAAAATCGCGTAGGTGAGCGCCACGCTGATCGAGCAGCCGATGGCCAGGCCGTCCAGCCCGTCGGTCAGGTTCACGGCATTGGACGTGCCCATGATCACGAGCCCAAAGAAAACCACGGTCAGGACGCCCATGTCGACGACCACGGCCGATTTGAGAAACGGAATGTAGAGCCGGTTCCACTCGCCGGGATAATTGGAGGTATAGCTCAGGTACAAAAAGACGAAGATTGCCAGAAGCGCCTGTGCCGCCAGCTTCTGCCAGCCGCGGATGCCCTTCGAATTTTTCTTGGCCACCTTCTCGTAATCGTCGGCAAAACCGATGAAACCGAGATAGAGCATTGAACCGAGCACGAGCCAGAAAAGTTTGTTCGCCGGGTCGCACCACAACAGGGAGCTGATCGTCACCGCGAACAAGATGAGAATCCCGCCCATCGTCGGTGTCCCCTTCTTGGCGCTGTGGAGATCGGCCAGCTCGCGGACTTCCGACTTCAGGCGCAGCGGCTGGCCCAGCTTCAGCCGCGTCAGGAGAACAATGGTCTTCGGCCCCATGGCCAGCGAAAGCATCAGCGCCGTCAACGCCGCGGCCATGGCCCGGAACGTCTCGTAGCGAAAAACGTTGAGCGGTCCCCAGTGGGCCGAAAGATAGTACAAATAATAAAGCATTAGCGCGGGTCCTTTCCGCTCGCGGCGGTGATGGCGCTCACCAGCCGTTCGAGGCCCATGAAGTGCGAGCCCTTGACCAGAACGGCATCGCCCTCGCGCAACAGCGGCCTCAACGCCACGGTCGCCTCCTCCGCGTCGAGTGCCGCCACGATTTGGTTGTGACCAAGACCGGCGGCCATCGCGCCTTTCGCGCAGGCTTCCGCGTGCGGGCCCACCGCAATTAAAAATGCCAGGTCCTGCCGCGCCGCGAATTCACCAATCTCATGGTGCAACTCGGTCGCGTGTTGACCCAATTCGCCCATCGATCCCAGCACGGCCAAACGCCGGTTCGCGCCGGGAAATTCGCTCAGGGCCGTCAGCGCCGCCTTCATCGAATCGGGATTCGCGTTGTAAGCGTCGTTGATGATCCACGCGCCGTGTGCTTTCACCACCTGCATCCGCGCCCCGGGCAGCCGCACCGCCTCCAACCCGCGCGCGATCTCATCCATCGTCAGCCCGCATTCACAACCCACCGCGGCGGCCAGCAATGCATTGGCGATCATCACGCGGTTGACCACGGGAAGCCGAACCGTCGCCGCGCTGCCGTTGTGCCTCAGGAGAAACGAAAGACTGTCGGTGGCGACGTGCACATCCTCCGCCCGCCAGGTCGAATCGGTGCTTTTACCGATCCAGACCACGCGTGCGTTCGTGCGGTTCGCGATGCGCCGGCTCCACTCGTCGTCGCTGTTCAATACCGCCAGTCCCTCCGGTGGCAGCGCCGCGATCAGCTTTGCTTTTTCGGCGGCGATGGCGGCCTGGTCCGCGAAAAATTCGATGTGCGCCGGCCCGATGCTGCTGATCACGCCGATTTCAGGCGCGGTCATTTGGACTAGCGGCGCGAGTTCGCCGGGATGATTCATACCCATTTCCACGACGCCATATTCGTCATCCTCGTCGAACCCGATCAGGGTCAGCGGCACGCCGATATGGTTGTTGAGATTGCCCTCCGTCGCCTTCGTTTTAAAGCGCATGCGCAACACGGAAGCGATCAGCTCCTTCGTGCTCGTCTTGCCGCTGCTGCCGGTCACGCCGATGGTCCGCACGGAAAGCAATTGCCGGTAATTGGCGGCGAAGCGCTGCAACGCTTCGAGCGTGTTTGGCACTTCCACCAAACCGAGATCGTCGGGCAGATCGGGAATGTGACCATGGGAAACCAGCGCGGCCACCGCGCCGTAATTTTTCACCTGAGGAACGAACGCGTGGCCGTCAAAGCGATCTCCCTGCAAGGCGACAAAGCAATCCCCGGCCAGGAGCGTGCGCGTGTCGGTGTGAAGACGGTCTACCGGCAGCGAAGGATCGCCCTTGACCAGCCGGCCTCCGCAAAACCGCGCGACTTCCTCGAGGGTGCAACGGCGCATCACGCGGCCCTCCTTTGCAGAAATTCCTGCACGACAAGGCGGTCGTCGAAGGGATGGAACTGACCGCCGATTTCCTGCGTCGTTTCGTGACCCTTGCCGGCCACGCAGATGATGTCCCCCGGCTGCGCCCGCGCCAGCGCGTGGGCGATGGCCTGGCGGCGGTCCGGCAGCCGCTCGTATTTGCTCTGAAAATATTTTCCGGCCACACCCGCCTCCATGTGATCCAGAATCGACTCGACGCTTTCCTGGCGCGGATTGTCCGCGGTAAAGATCGAGTAATCGGCGCATTCGACGGCAGCCGCGGCCATCAACGGACGCTTCACCGCATCGCGATTTCCACCGCAACCGAGCACGCAAATGAGGTGGCCCTTCGTAATGCCGCGCAGAACCGTCAGCGCCTTGCGCACCGCATCGTCGGTGTGCGCGTAGTCAACCACGGCCGTCACGCCATCCTTCGAGACAAATTTTTCCAGGCGACCCGGCACCTGCGGCGTATCGTGGAGGCGCTCAACGATGACCCTCGGCGCGATCCCCAGCGCCAGCGCGCCACCCGCCGCCCCCAGCGCGTTGGCCACGTTGAACGATCCGATCAAAGGCAGCGTGAAAGGAAAACTCTCGTCCACGATGCGTAGCGTGCCTGTCGTTCCCTCGGCGGTGGAGACAACGTCGCGCGCTTCAATCTCCGCTCCCGCTTCACCCTGAAGCGTGTAGGCGATCACGCGCACGCGGCCCCGAAGCAGTTCGATCAGGCGTTTGCCGTAGGGATCGTCAGCGTTGACGACCGCCACACCGGGATCCGTTCCCCGGTCGAGATTCGCAAACAGCAGCACCTTGGCCGCAAAATAATTTTCCATCGTCTGGTGATAATCGAGATGGTCCTGGGTCAGGTTCGTAAAGATGCCAACTTGAAATTCAATCGGCGCGACCCTCCCCTGCTCCAGCGCGTGAGACGAAACTTCCATCACCGTCGCGCGGCAACCAGCCGTCTTCATCTGGGCGAGCAAATCGTGCAGATCAAGCGATTCCGGAGTGGTGCGCGGCGCGGGCAGAATGCGCTCGCCGATTTCATAGCGCACCGTGCCGATCAGACCGACGGGCACCTTCGGTTCGGAAAGCAGATGCTTGAGAATAAAAGTGGTGGTGGTCTTGCCGTTGGTCCCGGTCACGCCGACAATCTTGAGCGCGCGGTCGGGCCGTCCAAAAAAGTTTGCCGACATGCCGGCCATCGTGCGGCGCGCGTTCTTCACCTCGATAAAAGTCGGGCCATGGTCGCCCGCGAAGTTAGGATTCTCAAACACCACGGCGGCCGCTCCCTTGTCGCAAACCTCGGCGATGTACTGATGGCCGTCGGTCTTCGCGCCCTTCCAGGCAAAGAAAACATCGTTTGCCTCGACGCGCCGCGAATCGTAGCGGAGCGCGTGAATCACGCGGTCGACTGGCCCCTGGACGGACGTTGTCTCAACCTCTTTGAGAATTTCGGAAAGTTTCACAGCGTGGTTGGGGTGGAGTTGGAACTTAGAACCGGGGCCGCGGGAACCGGCGCGGGCAAATCCGTCGGGATGTTCATGATTTGCGCCACTTGCTTGGCGATGTTGGCAAAGACAGGCGCGGAAACCTCGGCGCCGTAATCCTGCCTCGGCGCCGTTTTGGGATCGTCCACCATCACCAGCGCGACGAAGGCCGGGTCTTCCGCCGGCATGAACCCGATAAATGAAGCGACGTGATGGTCATGCGAATACTGCCCGTCGATAAACTTTTGCGCCGTGCCTGTCTTTCCTGCGAACGACCAGCCCGCCCCGGTCGCATCCTGGATGTGAACATTTTTGGCCGTTCCATCGATGGTCACCTGTTCCAGAGCCCTTGCAACCTCGCGGGCCGCATTCGTGCTGATCACCTGGCGCACCATCTGCGGCTGATAAGTTTTCACAACGTTGCCCGCTTCATCCGTCACCTGTTTGGCCAGGCGCGGGACGACCAGACGCCCGCCGTTCGCGATCACGCTCATGGCCGTGACCAACTGGATCGGCGTCGCGGCCACTTCCTGCCCCATCGGAATGCGCGTGATGGAAAGCGCGCTCCATTGGCTCACCGGCCGGAAGATGCCGGAAGATTCCATCTGCTGAGTGAACAAACCGGTGCGCTGGCCAATGCCGAAGGCGGTGGCATATTTATAGAGCCTCTCCTCACCCAGGTTGATGCCGATCTTGGCGAAACCGATGTTGCTCGACTGCGCCATCACTTCCATGACCGGAAGCCACGCATTCGGTTCATCGTCCCTCAGTTCTTTTCCGCCGTAATAAAAAGAGCCGTTCTCGCAAAAAACCTGCGTGTTCAGATTCACGATGCCTTCGTTGAGCGCTCCCGCCAGCGTGATGATCTTGAAGATCGACCCGGGTTCGACGCAGTCGGTGAGGCAGCGCTCCTTCGTGTTATCCGGCGTGAAGGTCTTGCGGTCATTCGGATCGTAATTGGGCCGCGAACTCATGGCCAAAATTTCCCCGGTTTGCGGGTCCATCACGATGATGTAGGCGGCGTTCGGTTGATAGGTCTGCTCGATCTGATCCAGTTGATCTTCCACCACATGCTGGATCGCCATTTTGATCGTCAGTGTTACATTGCAACCATTGACCGCAGGCGTTTCCTGGTCTTGATAAACCGCGATTTCATGTTTTTTCGCATCGCGCTCCACCAGACGTTCGCCAGGCGTGCCGCACAACAACTTGTCCATCTCCTTTTCCATCCCCGCCATGCCGTGCCCGTCGTCATCGACAAAGCCGAGGATGTGGGCGGCGAGTTCATTATTCGGATAGAAACGCCGGTCGTGTTCGTTGACGATCAGGCTGTCCAATTTGAGCGCGCGCAACTTCGCGACCGCGCCATCGTCCAAGTCCTCGGCGAGAAGCTGATCGCGGTTGCGGGGATTGAACGCGGCCACGAACGGTTCCTCCGGCAACTGAAGCGCTTCGGCAATCTTTGGCAGATTGATTTCGGGATGATCCGCATTCATCAACTGGCCATCGAGGCGAACGTCGTAGACCTCCTGCGTTTGGGCCAGGATATTGCCGTCGCTGTCGAAGAAAGAACCGCGCCGGGCAGGAATCGACTCGCGATGCGTATGGTTCGCGATCGCTTGCTTCAAGTATTTGTCGTGGCTGACGAGCTGAATCTGGATCAGGTTGAACGAAATGAGCGTGAACCCGCAGGCCAGAAAAATCAGAATCCAAATGGCGCGGGTACGGTGTTGCATGACATTAATGAACCGGTTCCGATTGCGGCGCGGACGCATTGGCCGCCATCACCGACGAATCGAGATTGAGCGTCGCCTGCGGCGCGGTGCCGATCCGGGCCAGACGCGCACGAGTGTCCTGATCCAACCGAACCCAGTTCGCGCGCGCGTCGCCCCAGGGAACCAGCGTGGAATGCATCTCCACGAGCCGCCGTTCCAACAACTTCATCGATTTCATGCCCTGCAAATCGGCCGCCAATTCCTCGTTGCGCGCCTCGATCGCATCGAGCTGCTTCTGAACACGGTGCGTCTCTTCCGCCAGGTGCAAATTCTGATTTTTGCAGATCATGTAGCAGAGACCCAGACCCGCCAGCAGGCCGGCGATCAGGATCCATTTGACGACACCCATCCAGTGCAGCGACTGGCTGTTTCTCATGCGATTACGACTCATGGATGATCTCCTCGTTGCGAATGGCGACGCGCAGGCGGGCGCTGCGGGCGCGCGGGTTTTTCTCGATTTCTTCCTCGCTCGGCAGATAGCGCTTCACCTCGCGCAGGTGGTGCTTCGGGTTGGGCACGGTGTTGGGATGTTTCGGCGTGTCGAGCCACTCGGAACCGCGCTCGCGCAGAAATTGCTTCACCACCCGGTCTTCGCCGGAATGAAAACTGATCACGGCCAAAACGGCTCCAGGTTGCATGATTTCCACCGCTTGCGGCAGGGCCGCTAAAAGCGCCTCCTCTTCTCGGTTGACGGCGATTCGTAGAGCTTGGAAAACCTTCGTTGCCGGATGTATTCCCCCAGCTCGTCGATGCGGAAGGGCCTCGGCCACCACCGATGCCAGATCGGTCGTGGTCCGAAAGGGCGCGCGTCGGCGCCGTGCCGCCACAGCCCGGACCACCCGCCTTGCTTCTCGTTCTCCACCTTGTTCATAAAAAAGTCGTATCAATTCACCTTCAGAAAGTTCGTTCACCAGATCGGCTGCCGTCGGGCCACCGCGCCGGTCCATGCGCATATCGAGCGGGCCCTCGGCGCGAAAACTGAAGCCCCGCTCCGGGGTCTCCAATTGCGGCGACGAGACTCCAAGATCGAGGAGTATTCCGTTGACCTTGTCCCAGCCGTGCTCTTTGCAACATGTTTTCAATTCCTTAAAATTCCGTTGTTTCCATCTGAAATTTTCCGGCCATCGGGCCTCCAGCGCCCGGGCCGCCTCCGCAGCTTCTCCGTCCTGGTCCAGCCCGAGGACCAGTGCCCCTTTTTCCAGCAACGCGCGCGAGTGACCGCCGCGCCCAAACGTCCCGTCAATCCATCTCTGCCCCGGCTGCACTTTTGCCGCCGCGAGCACCTCGACCAGGAATACGGGAACGTGTCCCCCTGGCCTGCCTTCACTCTCCGGACCTCCCACAATCATCAACCCATCTTCCAGCGCCAGGCGGGAGCCAAAGCCGGTCGCTTCAACCCCACCAGTTCAAAGGCATTGCGCCGGGCCAGCTTGACCACCGAGGAGCCGACTATCTCTCCCTCGGCATCTTTTTCCGCCACGAATCCATAGACCAATTGTCTGCGCACTAGACCTTTGATTTTGATTTCCATATTCCTCGTTTTGCCTTTTGGGTTTGACGCCGGACAAGCCGCCGTCGATGCCGTTTGGGGGTGACAAGGAATAGGGCATCGCTACATCCTTGTTCGTTCTTGAACCGTTCCGGCATCCACCGGGCGGTCCTTCCAAAAATCGTGTGGGACACTCATAGGCCGATCGCGCTTAGCGCCTCCTCCACCGTCATCGACGCGGTGTCTTTCTTTTCCCAGGCCGCTTTGTCCCAAATTTGAAAATGATCGAGCCGTCCGATCAGCACGGCGTCCTTCTTTAACCCGGCGCCCTCGCGCAGTTTTTCCTTCACCATGATCCGGCCCTGCGAATCGAAGAGCGCGCTCTGCGCTTTGCTTGCCAGGATTTCGACGCCCTGGCGCATCGGATCGGCCGCTTTGAGGAGTGAAACCTTTTCCTGCAAACGGCCCAGCCACGAAGCCGGGTAGACTTTCAGGCATTTGTCGGAGGAGGGCAGGACAAAAAGACTCGCCTCGAACCAGGGCTGACGCCATTCCGCGGGCACAGTGATCCGGCCCTTGGCGTCGAAAGCATGGCCAAAGGAGTCCGTATAAGATGCGCGCACTTCGGTTGACATAATTAGCCCACTATTCAATTCATTCTGCCACAACAACCCACTTTCCTACACCAAACCCCACAGAGCGCAATCCTAATTTTCTCTGTAGCACAATTTTATATCGAATACAGATGTGTAAGAAACCGCCCGTTTTTCACAATTCCCCTCCTTCCCAAATATGTCGCCAGCATCGGGAATTTTTCCCTACTCTCCGATATGGCCAAGCATCTTGCCACCATTACCCTGATCGGACACGACAAGGCCGGCGTCATCGCCCGGATCACCCAGCTCCTCTTCCAATTGGGCGCCAACATCGAGGCCATGGAGGAACAGGTCACGCGCGGCCAGTTCAGCATGACCCTCCAGGCCTCATGGACGCCCGCCCGCTTCGACGGAACCGCCATTCAGCGCCGCATCCGCGAAGCCGCCAGCGATCTGAAAATGGAAGCGAAGGTCCATTTCGCGCCGGTGGGTCCGCAACGGCTGGCCATCCTCGTCACGAAGGAGTCACATGTCCTCGCAGGCCTCCTCGCCAAATCGCCGTCCTCATTGGGCGCAAAACCCGTCGTCGTTATCGGCAACCGGCCCGACCTGGGAACGCTCGCGCGTCGGAGCAAGCTCCCCTTTTACCACGTGCCCTTCCTCAACCGCACCAAGGCCGAGGAACAAGTTCTCCAGTTGCTCGAAAAGCACGAAGTCGATTTCATCGTGCTCGCGCGATTCATGAAAATCCTCTCACCCAATTTCGTCTGGCGCTGGAAAAACAAGATCATCAACATCCATCCCTCGCTCCTGCCCGCGTTTCCCGGCGCGAACGCCTATCGCCAGGCCTACGAGCGCGGCGTCAAAGTCGTCGGCGTCACCGCCCATTTTGTCACGCCCAACCTCGACGAAGGCCCCATCATCGCGCAGGAAGCGCTGATTGTCCGCAGCAATGAATCACTCTCCAGCATCGTGAAGCGGGGACAATCCCTCGAAACCAAATGCGTCCTCCGCGCCGTCCGCGCCTACGTCACCAAGCGCCTCGACGTCCACTGGGGCCGCGTCTATTCCTAACCTGTCATCCTGAGCAAGTGCCGCCTTGGCGAGACGTCGGCATTTTCAAGCCTCCGGCTTGCACAGAATGACGGAGCGAAGAACCTCGGAGCAAACACCGGGCGTTTAACCCGAGAGCTTAAAGAATGACGTCGAGCAACGCCTGCGTATCCGACAAATCCTTGAACGTGTGCGTCGGATTCAGCGCCGCCAATTCCTCCACGCTGAACGCGCCCGTCGCAACCGCAATCGTCTTCGCGCCGATCGCGTTGCCGCAAGCAATGTCGTGCGGCGTGTCGCCGATGATGTAGACGCGCTCCGGCGGAAACTTGATGCCGAGTTTTTCCTCCGCGCGGGCCAGCGCGAACGGCCCGAGTTCGTCGCGGATAGCGCTGTCGTCGGCGAACGCGCCAAATTCAAAATATTTCCAGAGGCCGAGATAGGAAAGTTTCAGCCGCGCGCCCTCCTTGAGATTTCCCGTAAGGAGTGCCTGATGGATTTCCGGGTGCGCGTGCACAGCGTCGAGCGCCTCGGGGATGCCCGGCTTGATGTGGGGTTTCACCATCGGCAGCGTCGTCGGCAGGAGATCGAGATACGCCGCGCGAAAACGGGCTTCCTCGCTCGGCGTCACCGGCACATCGAGAAACGTCAGCAGATCGCGCAGGATGGAAGTATCGGTCCGCCCGCGCAAGTCGACCGGCAGATGTGCGCCCAGATCGCGTCCGTACAATTCCCGGATCGCAATGAGCAACGACCGCTCGCCCGCGCGATCCATGTAGACCAGCGTCCCATCAATGTCCCAAAGCAAAAGTGAATCGCGCATGAAAAAGCATGGAACAGGGGACGAACCAAATTACTAAATTCTTCCAAATTACCAAATGAGAGTCAGGAAGGTTTGGAAGGAGGCGAATAATTTTTTCGGAGTTCTTGATCTGTATTTTTAATTTAGAAATTTGGAAATTTGGTTATTCCGTACTCACATCGCCATCACGGAGAAACCGGAATCGACATACATCGTCTGGCCCGTAATCGCCGCGGCGCCGTCCGTCGCGAGGAACAATCCCGTCGCACCCAACTCCTCCAGCTCGACATTGCGCTTCAGCGGTGCGTGGACCTCGTAATGCTTGAGCATCTCCGTAAAGCCGCCTACGCCGCGCGCGGCCAGCGTATTCATCGGCCCGGCGCTGATCGCGTTCACGCGAATTTTCTTCGGGCCGAGATCGTACGCGAGATAACGCACCGACGCCTCCAGCGACGCCTTCGCCACGCCCATGACATTGTAGTGGGGCACGACCCGCGCCGCGCCGAGATAACTCATCGCGATGATGCTGCCGCCGTTTTTTTCCATGAACGGCAACGCCGCGCGGCTGAGCCCGACCAGCGAGTAGGCGCTGATATCGTGCGCGATTGAGTAGGCCTGCCGGGTCGTGTTGATGAACTCACCTGTCAACGATTCGCGCGGCGCGAAGGCCACGCTGTGCAGAAGCAGGTCGATCCGGTCGGTGCTCTTCTTGACCTCGCCAAAGAAACTCTCGATCTGCTCGTCGGACCCGACATCGCAGGGAAAAATCGGCGTCTCCGCGCCAAACGTGCCGGCCAGTTCCTCGACGTTGTCTTTCAGCCGCTCACCCTGATAATTAAAAATAAGTTTGGCGCCGGCCTGATGCCACGCCTGCGCGATGGCCCACGCGATGCTCCGCTTGTTGGCGACGCCGAAAATAACCCCGGTCTTGCCGGCCAAAGGAAGATGAGAACTCATGGCCAATCATGATGCCAAGCCCGCGAAACGAGAAAAGAGGAATTATTGAAAAATGCAAGGCAGGGACGCGATTCCCTTCGCGTCCCATGAAGAGAACGAGTCGGACAGCAGACGTCTGCCGTCCCTACCCAATTAAAACGAATACCCAAACGAGAGCTTCGGTCCGAGCTCATCAATCGGGTGATTGGGATTCGTGGGCTCGGAAAGACCCGCGTTGGAGACGTGCTGATATTCGACTCCAAGGCGCACGTAAAAGTCGTCGCAGATGTTATATTTGGCTCCGGCTCCCGCTTCGAATGTGAAGTTGAAGTCCTGGCCCAGACCGCCCGCCGCAGGATTGGCATCGGCAAAACAGAGACCGACGCCGCCCTCGACATAGGGAACGATCTTCCAGCCCGGTTGCACAAAATTATAGCGGGGCCCGACCATGATGCCCTCGAAGTGAGTTTCCGGCCCGTGCACGATCTGCTCATAATCGCCGCGGAAAAAGAATTCGGAGTAGCCGCGCAGCCAGCCGCCCAGAAAGTTGTCGAGGCTGACATCATCCAGTTTAAGACTGGCGTCGAGGCTTATCGGAACGACGGTATAAGCCTGATTGGGTTGTCCACTGCGCACATTGGACCACGAAACCCCCGAGCCGAGTTCAATCGTCCAATCCTTCTCGCTGCAACTGCCGCTCGATGAACACGACGGCGGCGTAATCCCCTGCATGTCGGTTCCGGCTATGGCTCGCGGCAGCGCAAGGATCGCCAGGAAGGCCACGCAGGCCAGCAAGACTTTCAGGTTCCCAGGTTTGAGCCTGGACAGCAGGGTGGCTTCATTCATTTTCCTCATGAGAGGATAAAATAAGCACATGCGTCGATTTGGCAACTGGTTTTTCAGGTTGCATCGGACTCTTCCTGTTTATTCAGAAAGGCTTAAACAACCGGTTATGCCTACCTTACGATTCGTCCATCCGATCCGCCTCCGGCGCAAATCCATTGTCTTTTCCCTCTTCCTCTCTAAGATAATAAGACGCTTCTCCTCTTTTTGCCTCTATGAAACAGTTTTTCATCACGTTTTTTGCGAACATGGCCGCCTTGCTCGTCGTCTTCGGGGCCCCCATGCTCCTCTTCCTGATTCTCATCATCGCTTCCTTCTCCGCCGGTTCGCGGGGCAAACACCTGGTCACCATCGAGCGGGGATCGATCCTCGTCTTTGACCTTTCGATGAACGTGACCGATTCCCCCGAACACGCGTCGCCGACCGATCCGCTGTCCAATGCCTTGAACAATGACGATACCAGAAGCGTGCCCCTCCATCGCCTCCTGAACGCCTTGAAAAAAGCGGCCAAGGATGACCGGATCAAGGGCATGTTGATCACGGGCTCTTTTGAACCGACCGACTTTGGCACCGGCTATGCCTGCCTGAAAGAGGTGCGCGAAGCCATCATCGATTTCAAGAAAACCGGCAAGCAGGTTTACGCCTACATCGAAGCGCCCACGACGCGCGATTACTATGTCGCCTCGGCCGCGTCGACGATCTACATGAATCCCTACGGCGAAATGGAAATGCCCGGCCTGGCCGTGGTGAAAACCTATTACAAGAACGCTTTTGATAAATACGGCATCAACGTGCAGGTGACCCGCGTCGGCAAGTACAAGTCGGCGGTGGAACCGTTCATCCTGACAAAAATGAGCGACGCCGACCGCGAGGAAACACAAAAACTCATCGACGATCTTTGGAGTGATTTCGTAACGGCGGTGACCGAAAGCCGCCCCATCGACGCGACCACTTTTCAACAGCTCGTCGACACCGACGGCTATATCCTCCCCGAGCACGCCCTGGCCGCGCACCTGGTGGACAAACTCGCCTATTTCGGCGATGTGCTCAATGACCTCGGCAAGGTTGCGCCCTCCAGCGATTACGACCGCGTCCCGCTCCCCTTCAAACAGGTCTCGATCGACGACTACATGAATGCGAGCCGAACACCCCGACTGCTCGGGGAACGGGGCAGCGACAACGTCGTGGCGGTTCTCTATCTCGAAGGCGAAATCGTCGACGGTTGGGGCGAACTGACCAACATTGGCGGCGACCGCTTTGCTGCAGAACTGCGCGAACTGCGCCGGGACGACGACGTCAAAGCCGTCGTGCTTCGCGTCAACAGTCCCGGCGGCAGCGCCTACGCCTCGGAGGAGATCCAGCACGAAATCATCGCCCTGAAAGCCAAAAAGCCGGTCATCGTCTCGATGGGCAACTATGCCGCCTCGGGCGGTTACTGGGTCTCGACCTACGGCGACCGGATTTTCGCCGAGCCGAACACGCTGACCGGCTCCATCGGAGTCTTCGGCATGTTCCTCGACATCCAGAAGCTG
>Ga0182024_10019155_pt1 | contig 12647 bp, 15 predicted proteins | sample P32metaG_FD_120480 | JGI IMG/M metagenome (GOLD analysis project Ga0182024, IMG submission 120480) | Permafrost microbial communities from Stordalen Mire, Sweden - P3-2 metaG (Illumina Assembly) | ecosystem: Environmental > Terrestrial > Soil > Wetlands > Permafrost | place: Sweden: Stordalen... | reverse complement strand
GTTCTCTCTTTCGAGTGGACACGAGTGCACCTTATTTCTCGACCGAAACGGCGTTGCGCTGCGACCTCCCGCAGCGGGCAAAAATTGCAGCGGCGCCGATCGTAAGCGTGAAGCGGGCTAAGATTCCCCTAAACGATGCCTCCCGGAAGGTGAACAGACGAGCGGCTAACGACGTTCGCCGCTGCTGTCAGCTATCCCAGCGGAGCAAGCGTCTACGCCTCGTATGCGATAGCGCAAGTGGACTACTCCGGTACCGAAACGGCGCGTCTCAAGGAGTTCGAGATTCCGTCGTAAGGCGGCTCGGAATACCGGCTTCCCGCCACCTACGATCACCGGGTTAAGAAAGAGGTGACATTCGTCGATAAGATCGGCTTCGAGCGCAAGCCCCGCAAGCTCGGCGCCGCCAATATTGATGTCGCGCTCCGATTCCAGCTTGAGCTTCCGAATAGCTTCGAGGTCGAAGTCCCGCTCGACACGCGTGTTGCGTGCCGTATCGCCTGTCAGCGTTCGTGAAAAGACGATCTTCTCGGCCTTCTGCCAGACCCGTGCAAAGTCGCGGTGTTCGGGTGGATAGTCCTCCATCGGCTCATCAAAGTAGGCCATCGTCTCATAGAGTCGCCGCCCGTAAAGATAGGTTCCGATCGGCCGCAACAACTCAGTGATGAACGCGTGTACTTGATCGGGATTGACCCAATCGAAGGCGCCGGTTTCGTCCTCCACGTAACCGTCGAGCGACGTACTGGTGATGTAGATCAACTTCGACATACGAGGGAAGTGGAACGTTTCGTTACGGTTGCCCTCCCTGTACGCCGGCAACATCGTCGAGGGTTTTCGCTGACGTCCCCCTGCGCAACCCCCGAAACCTATGGCGGGTCAAACTCACCATCATGAAGATCCTTATTGTAGGCGCGAACGGCACGATCGGGAAGGCCGTCGCCGCGGAGCTTTCACAGCGCCACGAAATCGTGACTGCCGGCCGTTCGAGCGGTACCTTTCAGGTCGACACCGCCGACCCCAAGAGCGTGCGCGACCTCTTCTCCGCGGTCGCGAAGCTCGATGCAGTCGTGTGCGCGGCAGGCAACGTGCACTTCGGCCCCCTCGAAGCGATGACCGCCGAGCAGTTCGATATTGGGTTACGCGACAAGTTGATGGGCCAGGTCAATCTGGTTCTCGCCGGACGCGAGTTCGTAAACCCCGGCGGCTCGTTTACGCTCATCGCCGGCACACTCTCACAAGACCCGATTCGTTTTGGGGCTTCCGCCTCGATGGTCAACGGCGCCTTGGAGAGCTTCGTGCGCGCGGCCGCCATCGAACTCCACGATCAGCGCATCAACGCCGTCAGCCCATCGGTAATCGAGGAATCGATGGACGCCTACGGCGCCTACTTTCGTGGCTTCGAACCGGTGCCGGCAAAACGCGTGGCTCTGGCTTTCTCAAGAAGCGTCGAAGGCTCGCAGACCGGCCAAATCTATCGCGTCGTGTAGCGCCTAAACTATTCTGTATCTACGGGCAAACCCGAAGGCCTCTGACGCAGAAAATACGATTTCGAATACTTCGAGGGAATCACGGTGAACGCGCGCGGCGGTTGGCTGAAATCGAACATGTCGTCCATGCGGTTACTGCGTTGGTCGGTCGTTCCAAGGCTTCCGAGCTTGAAGGTCTCTTCGATGAAGCGAATGATACTGCCGAACTCGTAGACGGTGTTCGAGATGTAGCCCGGTTGGCCCGACGACGTCTCGCGCGCGTAAGGCGAAACGACGATCATCGGCACGCGAAAGCCCGGGCCCCCTTGATCGTCCCCCGACGGCGGCTTAACGGGGTCGTAGAAACCTCCCCAATCGTCCCACACGACGATGATTGCGGTGCTATTCCAATACGAGCTTTGGCCGATCGCGTTGACGACACTTGCCACCCACGACGGTCCCGTGTCGGAGCCGTAACCGGGATGGTCGGAGTTCGACTCGTCGGGAATCACCCATGATACTGCGGCGAGATTGCCGTTGGTGATGTCGCTAAGAATGTTCGTTTCGGGCCAGGTAACGTTGGTGCCCCATTCGGGCCCATAACGCACCGGCGCGATCACGTCGAATGCGTTCCACAGCGCTCCGGGCTGGCTCGGCGCGAGCTTGGGCACGTAGTATTTCCAGGAAATCGGCGGCGTATGGTCGTCCATGAGATCGCGCAGCGTTGAATAACTGGTGCTTCCATATGGAAAATCGTTCGAGCACGGAAACGGCCCGGCGCCCGCCTCGTAGTGCAGGCTGGTCGTGATCAGCGACGTCACCGTACCTGCGTATGCATCGCATCCCCATATCTTGCCCGAGCTCGGATCGTTGATCAGGCTCGGGCTGCTGCCATAAGTACCATCAAGCGCGGTGCCGCCGCGAATCAGGTCCTGATGGGCCGTGAAGCTTCCGCTGCCCTGCGTTTGAAACATCGCATTCGCAAGCGCATACGTTTCGGCCATCGTCCAGTACGGCGCGATTTGAGTTCGCTTAACATACTGATAGGGTTTCGACCCTTCGGCGTTGCCGTTCGACTGAAATATGATTTGGTTGAATCCGTCCATCTTGCCGCCGTCGTATGCCGTCCGATATGACACATAGAGATGGTTGAGATTCTGCTTGTCCTCGAGACTGACTTCGGTCAAGGGAATGGATATCGTCTTCGCGTGCTTCCCTTTCCCCTTTTTTCCCTTGCCTACGATCGTTCCGGTAGCGCCGGTAAATTGAGCGAACAGATTGTTGAAGGTACGATTCTCTTGAACGATGAGAACGACGTGCGAGATCGGCGTGCTTCCCGACCCCGAGCCGGGGAGCATCCCCGTGGGTGCCGGCGTTGACGCAGTAGGCCCGCCACTGCAGGCAGCGAGTACGCTTACGGCAGCCGCGGCACTTAAGCAAAGGCCGAAAGCCGGTCTTTTCAATCGAAGCTCCTCATGCTTCATTACTCCTCTTCATCTTCCAGACGGCAGAGCTCGTGATATTCGTCGTCGGCGAGCACGAGTTCCGTGGCCGCGACGTTTTCCTCCAAATGCGTCACCGAGGACGTGCCGGGGATCGGCAGCGTTGCCGGCGAGTGTCGCAGCAGCCACGCCAATCCCACCTGCCAGATCGTCGTATTGCGCGCAGCGGCGAGTGAGGAAAGCGCTTGATTCGCCGCCAAATCGCCGCCGTCGAGCGGAAAGTACGGAATGAACGCAATGTCGTTGGTTTGGCAATATTTTAGGACCGGTTCGCTCGTGCGATTGCCGACGTTATAGTTGTTCTGCACCGAGACGATCTCGACGATCGCTAGCGCTCGTTTCAGCTGGTCGAGATCGACATTTGAAAGGCCGACGTGCCGAACCTTTCCCGCATCGCGCAGCTCGCGCATCGTGCCGATCTGATCTTCGAACGGAACGTCGGGGTCGATCGCGTGCAACTGGTAGACGTCGATCCGGTCGACGCGCAAGCGGCGCAGACTCCCCTCGCACGCCTTTCGCAGATGTTCGGGCCGGCCGTCGCGTTTCCACTCGCCGGGGCCGCCGCGCGTCAATCCACCCTTCGTGGCGACAACGAGCGCGTCGGGATATGGATACAGCGCCTGCGCGATCTGCTCTTCGTTGACGTGCGGACCGTACGAGTCGGCGGTATCGATAAAGTTCACGCCGAGCTCGAGCGCGCGGCGCAAGACGAGCAATGCATTTTCGCGATCGGCGGGCCATCCCCAAATGCCAGGGCCGCAAAGCCGCATTCCCCCGAATCCCAGCCGGCGGACCGTGAGATCGTTGCCAATCGTGATTGTGGATGCGCGATTCATCGTTCCCGCGTTCAACGCTGCAAAAAGAAAGACCGCTCGGCATTTGCCGAGCGGTCCACCCGAAACCCCCAGAAGAAAGTTACTTAAGGATTGGCTTGTTGGCGGCCGGATTCGGGTTTGGGTTTCCGTTGCTCGGCGCCGTGACGGTCTGGGTCGCGGCCTTGAACTGCGCCTCGGCGTGCTTCTGCGTGTCGCTCATCATCTCGGCGATCTTCATCGTGTAGGACTTGCGCATCTCGAGAAGCTGGCTGGCGAATCCAAAGGACATCTCGACGAGCTGGGTCGGGCTCGGGACGTTCTTGAACTCGGGCAGGTGGCCCGGCTTTTCGCTGAACTCCTTGGTGAACTCGTGGAACGAGCTCATCGCCTTGAGGCTGGCGTCTTGCGTCTGCTTGATCGCCGCGAGGCCCTCTTCCTGAAACTTGTGCATGTACTCGGTAACGTTGACGGTCATGTGATTGGTATCTCCTCTGCTTTAGTGATGCGCTAAGTATACCAAGCACGTGCTGCGTCTGTCAACTGTCGCCGGTGAAACTCCGGTAGATCCGAATCAGGCTTTCCTTTTGGTCGACGCTCAGTTTGGGGTCGACTTTTATCGCATGCTCGACGCCGTGATGGCTCTCGTCTCGGCTGCCCGAATTGTCCAGCAAGCCGGCTTGCGAGTACATGGTCTCCGCCGAGAGGTGCAGTGCGTTGGCAATGCTCTTGAGGACATCGGCCGAGGGCTTGTAGAGTCCGCGCTCGACCTGGCTAAGGTAGGGATTTGAGATCTTGGCGATCTCGGCGAGCTGGCGCATCGATAGATTCGCAAGCTCCCGCTGGCCGCGGATGAACTCGCCTAGGCCGCGCCAGGCGTCGCTTGGGGGACTCTTCTCCTCCTCGTCACTCACGATCGTACCTCTTCCGTTGCTGTCATCCTGAGCCTGTTGCTGTCATCCTGAGCCTGTCGAAGGACGGACGTACCGTCCGGGGGCCGGCTCGCCCTCCGGCAAATCGTACGGCGCCCGCTGCGGACCTCCGCGGCCCTCGGCCCAGGCGGCCCAATCTTCCCACCACGACCCCTGATGGCGATCCGCGCTCTCGAGCCACTCGTCGGCGCTCTCTCCCCGGATCGTGCGCGGCTTGGTGTAGTGCCAGGTCTTCTTGCCGCCGGGCGGATTGACGATTCCCGCGATATGCCCGGAGTTGGTCAGCACGTACTTCGACTCTCCGCCCACGTGTTGGGTCGTTAGATAGGTGGCGCGCCAAGGCGCGATGTGATCGGTTTCGGCACCGAGCACGTAAAGCGGCGTCTGGATCTTGCGCACATCGATCGGCGTATCGTCGATCACAAAAGCGTTGGGCTTAACGATCGAGTTGTGCAGATAGCAGGCGCGCAGATATTGCGAGTGCATCGCGACCGGCATCCGCGTTGAGTCGGCGTTCCATGCGAGGATGTCGAACGCCGGCGGCTGCTTGCCTTTGAACCAGTTGTTGACGACGTAACTCCAAATCAAATCGCTCGAGCGCATCCAGTCGAAAGTTCGCGCCATCTCCGCAGACTCGAGATAGCCGCGCTCGTTCATGCGTTTTTCGAGCCTTGCGATCGTGTCTTCATCGGTGAAGATGCCGAGATCCCCCGGGATGCCGAAATCGATCAGCGTGTTGGTGACCGAGGCCGAAGCGACGCGATCGGCTTGACCGTGCGCCGCGAGATAGGCGAGTGCGATCAGCGCCATCGTTCCACCCAGGCAGAGTCCCGAGAGATTGACTTGGGGCGCACCGGTGATCTCTTGAACGGCATCGAGCGCCGCGAGGATCCCGTCGCGCAGATAGTCGTCCATCGTCAGCTGCGATTGCGTCACATCCGGATTGCGGTATGAGATCATGAACGTCTGGTGCCCGTGCTGCACGGCCCATTCAACGAACGAGCGTCCAGGCGCTAAGTCCATGATGTAATACTTGTTGATCCACGGCGGGCTGCAGAGCAGCGGCACGGCATGAACTTGAGGCGTCTGCGGCTCGTAAGCGATCAGTTCCATCAGCTCGTTGCGCATGACGACGCGCCCCGGCGTCACGGCGATGTTGACGCCCAGCTCGAAGCCCGAGCGATCGACCTGTCGGGGATAACCGCCGTTGTTGGCGACGTCGTCCAGGAAGTTTTGCAGCCCTTTTACAAGGCTGAGCCCCCCAGTCTCCGTCGCCTCTTTGACGACGCCCGGATTGAGCCACGGGATGTTGCTGGGGGCGAAGGCGTCGCACATCAGCTGCATGGCGAAGCGCGCCTTGTTACGCGTCGCTTCGGGTAAGCGCGACGAGGCAACGAGCTGCAACGCCGCGTCGGTGCGCGCGCGATAATCTTCCACGACGCCGGCAAGAATCGGGTTGGCGCTCCACTCCTGGTCGACAAAACGCTTGTCGCCGGGGAATGGTGAGGCGGACGGCGCTTCTCCGCTGAGACGGCGCAACATGTTGAGGCCGACGTTTTGCTCGGCCAGCGCAAAACCGGTGAGCCACGTGCTCATCCGCATCGGATCGGTCATCACGTCGGCGATGACGGCGCGCAGCGCGTCGGTCAACGAGGCGGGATCGAGCCCCGTGATGTCGATGCCGTACTTCAGCTCTTCGGGAGCGATGTTCTCGTCTGTCACATGTACCAGCCGCCGTTGATGTTGTAGACGGCGCCCGTGATGTAGCCCGCTTTCTCGTCGAGCAGGAAACGCACGAGGCGCGCGACTTCTTCGGGCTGCCCGAGCGCCCGTACGGGCGTTTGCGCAATCGCGTTCTCGATTGCCGCCTCCGGCATCGCTTTGGTCATATCGGTGTCGATAAAACCAGGCGCCACGGCGTTGACCGTGATGCCCCGCTTGGCGACCTCAAGCGCAACGGTCTTGGTGAGGCCGAGTAAACCGGCCTTGGCCGCGGCGTAGTTGGCCTGTCCGAAGTTTCCGGCCTCGGCCACTACCGAACTCACGTTGACGATCCGTCCAAAGCCTCGCTCGACCATCGTATCGAGCACGGCCTTTATCATAAAAAAGGGCCCTGACAGATTGACCTGTAGGACCTTTTCCCATTCCTCGACCGTCATCTTTCGGACGGTGTGGTCGCGGGTGATCCCTGCGTTGTTGACCAGAAAATCGATACGACCGTGCTCCCGCAGCACGGCGGCGACCGTCTCCCGACATTGGTCGTAGATACTTACGTCGCTTTGATAAAAATGAATTTGCGAGGCCGCCCCGTTGAGCCGCGCCGCCAAGTTGTGCGTGCGCTCCCGGTCTTCCGGCAAGCCAAGTACGGCCACGGTCGCGCCGTCCTCCGCAAGAACCGTGCTGACTGCACCGCCGATACCACGAGCTCCGCCGGTCACAATGCCGACACGTCCACTGAGAGATAAACTACTCACGCGCTAGATTTACCCAACTCTCGCCTGCTTTACCTTCTCACTCTGTCATCCTGAGCGCAGTCATGTCGTCCTGAGCGCAGTCGAAGGACGAAGGATGACAGAGCCACTCACGACCACGTTTTATTAGGGTCTTGGGTAAGCCAGCACGTAGATGTAGGCTTTGCTCTCGACGTCGCCGACGATCGCCATGCGAGCCGTGGGCCCCGCATCGGCCCAGCGCTGCGACGGTGCATAGCAGATTTGAATGTGATCGCTCTTGCGAAGCTTGACGAGGAACTCGGTCTGGTCGTTAGTCGGGTGCGACGTCGTAATCTCAAAGGTGGCGCCGCCGGTAAGTGTCACCCGTCCGCTCCCCGCGTGCGTCTGATCGACGGCCGGACGAATCTGTGCGATGGTCGCCGGAGGATCGCAATACATGAAAGGCATTACATATCCAAGCCGCCGTTGATGGCGTAGACCGCTCCGGTAATATACGACGACTCGTCCTCTAAGAGGAACCGGACGACGCGCGCGACCTCCTCCGGACGTCCCAGCCGGCGCTGCGGAATCTTCTCGACGACTTTCGCCAGCGCCGCCTCGGGGATCGCGGAGACCATTTCGGTGGCGATGAAGCCGGGCGCCACGCAGTTGACGGTGATGCCTTTTTGCGCCATCTCGAGCGCCAAGCTTTTCGAAAACCCGAAGAGCCCCGCTTTGGACGCCGCATAGTTCGCTTGACCGACGTTGCCCGTCTCGCCGATCACGGAGCTGATGTTCACGATGCGTCCCGAGCCGCGCTCGATCATGTGCTCGAGTACCGCCTTGGTCATCTGGAACGCGCCGGATAGATTGACGTCAAGCACTTGGCGCCAGTCGTCGACCGTCATCTTCCGAACCGTCTTGTCGACGGTGATGCCGGCGTTGTTCACCAAGTAATCGATGCGGCCAAACCGATCCATGACTTCTTTGGCGACGCGGTTGCAATCTTCGGCCTGATCGACGCGCCCCTGATGAATCGAAACCTTTGCGCCCTTCTCTTGCATCGCGCGCGTAAATGTTTCCGCGCCCTCTTTGTCGCGGCTATATCCGGCGGCGACCGATGCCCCGCTCAACGCCAACATCTCCGTGATGGCCGCACCGATACCGCGCGCACCACCCGTCACCAACGCTACACGACCATCGAACACCAGGGCCTCCTTTGCCGTCACTATTGAGGGCATGGAGCTTCGGCTTACGGTCGCCGTGTCATCCTGCCTCGGCAGCCGGTCCTACGCGGACGGCCCACCCGACCTATGGCAACTCCAGGACCCTGGGCTCGAGAAGAATAAGCCCTCAAGTCACTTTTCCCGTTGAGAAAGGATCGAAATCATGCGCGTATTTTTCGTTTCGCTTTGCGCCGTCGCACTTGCGGCATTCATTTCATTTCCGGCTCCAGCGAGGGCGGCGGACACGCTGACCGGCGAAATGGCCGGCTTCAACTATCTGCTCGGCGCACCGTGGACCTGCACGGCCCAAGTGCCGGCGATGCATGGAATGCCTGCGCACACCGATCAGCTGACGGTCACCTTCGACCCCGCGCCGCGTAACGTAATTCACGACCACGTTGCGGGAGCGAATTACATGGGCGACGACTATTTCGGCTACAGCTCGAAAATGAGCAACTACTGGACCACCAGTGCCGACAACGACGGTTCCTACGGCATCGCAACCTCCACCGACGGAAAGGCTTTCACCGGCACGATGCATATGGGAATGATGGCAATGGACGTTACGACCACCTACGGGAAATCCGGCGCCAATGGCATCAGCATGACGCAAGTGATATCGGGCGGCGGGCAGCAGGCTACGCTCAGCAGCAGTTGCACCCGCTAGCAGCGTAGCCGTCGCGCGCGAGCGAAATGCGCGTCACGGTAATCGGCGCCTCCGGATTCATCGGTCGTCACCTGAGTGCCGCCTTGCGCGGCCGGGGAGACGAAGTCGTCGAGGCGAGCCTTCGCAACGTGGATGCAGCAACCCACGCATGCGAAGGCTCCGACGCAATCGTGCAGCTCGCCGGCGCTCCCGTCATAACGCGATGGACCGCTCGCGCCAAGGACGAGATGCGCCGTTCGCGCGTCGACGCAACGCGCGCGCTCGTAGACGGTCTCTCCCAACTCCGTGCGCGCCCGACGGTCTACGTGAGCGCTTCCGCGGTCGGCTATTACGGCGCGAGCGAGACGGCGACGTTCACCGAGTCCAGTCCACCGGGAGACGATTTCCTCGCCGAAGCCTGCGTCGATTGGGAACGCGAGGCGTCGCGCGCCGGCGAGCTCGGGATGCGCGTTGCACGCATACGAACCGGGATCGTGCTCGGCCCCGACGGTGGTGCGCTCGCGCGACTCGTGCCCATTTTTAGGGCGGGTCTCGGCGGCATCATCGGAAACGGCAGGCAGTGGAGCTCATGGATTCATCTCGACGATATCGTCGGGATCTATCTTCTCGCAATCGATCGAGCCGAAGGCGCGCTCAACGCTACCGCGCCCGAGCCGGTCCGCAACGTCGACCTCACGTGGGCATTCGCGTCGGCGCTGCACCGGCCGGCCTTCCTTCCGGCGCCGGCGTTCGCGCTTCGCTTGATCTTCGGCGAAGGCGCGAGCGTACTCACGACCGGGCAGCGCGTCCTTCCCGAACGCACGATGTCGCTCGGATACACATTTGCGTATCCGCAAATCGGCCCAGCCCTCGCCTCCCTCGTGTCCTGACCGCAGTCGTGTCATCCTGAGCGCAGTCGAAGGATGAGGATGACAAAGTAATCTTAGGCCACGTTACGGGGACAAAAAAGTACCGGTGTGTTGTCGCGAACACCGCAGCCGTCGATCAAAAAAGATCGCCGCGACTACCCGAATCGGCCGCTGATATAATCCTCAGTTCGCCGGTCGCTCGGTTTGGTGAAGAGTTTCGACGTGGCGTCGGCTTCGATCAATCGTCCAATTCCTGTTTCGTCGGCGAGCATGAACGCGGTGACGCTCGAGACGCGCGCTGCCTGCTGCATGTTGTGCGTCACGGCGACAATTGTGAACTCTTTGCAGAGCGACGCCATCAGCTCTTCGATGACCGCCGTGGCGATCGGGTCGAGCGACGCCGTCGGCTCGTCCATCAACAAAACTTCCGGCTGCGCAGCGACGGCGCGCGCGATGCAGAGACGCTGCTGCTGCCCGCCCGAGAGGCGGAGCGGACTGGTTCGCAGTTTGTCCTTCACTTCGTCCCAGAGCGCGGCGGATCGCAGCGCGCGCTCCGCCGCCTCCATCTTCCCTTGGCGATTCAAACCCTTGGGCGCGCATGCGACGGTGTTATCAAAAATCGAGAGCGTCGGAAATGGGTTGGGACGTTGAAAGACCATCCCGATGCGACGCCGGATCGCCATCGGATCGACGTCGTCGGCGTAGATGTCGTGCCCGTCCAGCAACACGCTGCCCTCCACGCGCGCTTCGTAGCCGATCTCGTGAATGCGGTTGAAGCAGCGCAGGAGCGTAGTCTTCCCGCAGCCGGACGGCCCGATCAACGCGGTGACCGCCTTACGGCGAAACGCAATCGTAACCTCGGCGATTGCTTGGCGAGTGCCGTAGTACGCGCTGAGCTCTTGCGTCGCGAGGAGCTCGCCGGCGGCAACGGCGGTCATGCTTCGAGACCCCGCATCGCGCGGCGCAACATCAGCCGTGCGCCGAGGCTGAGCACGAAGACGGCTCCGATCAGCAACAACGCGCCGCCCCATGCCTGTGCCTGCCAGCTCGGATACGGTGAAATGGCGTATGTGAAAACTTGCAACGCGAGCACCGCCATCGGACGATTCGGGTTGCTCTCCCAAAACTGACTCCCGAATGCGGTGAAGAGCAGCGGTGCGGTTTCGCCGATCACGCGCGCGATTGCTAAGAGCAATGCGGTGATGATCGCCGGCATCGCAGTCGGAATCACGATCCTCACCGTTGCCCGAAAGTTCGACATTCCCAGCGCAAGCGCGCCCTCGCGCACGGTCTGCGGTACCGAGCGAATCGCCTGCTCCGACGTTCGCACGAGCAGCGGCAGCATCAGCATCATGAATGCAAACGAGGCCGAGAAGGCCGAAAAATGCTTGAACGGCGCTACGAGAACGGCGTACGCAAACAAACCGATCGCGATGCTCGGTACGCCGGAGAGCACGTCGGAGAGAAAGCGCAGCGCCTCGGGAATCGGTCCGCGCCCAAAGAGCGAGAGATAAATGCCGGTCAGCAGCCCGATGGGAACTGCCATAGCGGTTGCGATGCCGAGGATGATAAACGTTCCGAGGATCCCATTTCCGACGCCGCCGCCCGGCACGCCGACTGGATGCGGAAGCTGCGTGAGAAAATCTCGATTGAGCGCGCCGGCGCCTTGCACGATGACGTAACACAGGATCACCAACAGCGATGCCGCTCCGATGATGGCACATAGCAACGCCAACCCGACTCCCAAGCCGCCAACGATGCGGCGCCGGGCGAGGTTGCGGCGCCTAAACGCGCTCTGAGCCACGAACGCTCCAAATCATGAATCGTGCCAGCGCGTTGACCGCCATGCTCACCAAGAAGAGAATCAAGCCCAGCTCGATGAGCGCGCTCGTGTAGATGCTGGTCGTGGCTTCGGTGAACTCGTTGGCGATCACGCTGGCCAGCGTGTACGACGGCGCGAAGAGCGAGGTCGAGATCTCCGGCCGGTTACCGATCACCATCGTTACGGCGATCGTCTCTCCCAGCGCGCGTCCGAGTGCAAGCACGCAGGCCCCGAAGACGCCGACGCGCGCGGCGGGCAAGACCACGCGTATCGCGGTTTCCCACTTTGTCGACCCCAACGCCATCGACGCCTCGCGCAGATCGCGTGGAATCGCCACGAGGACGTCGCGCGAGATGGCCGTCACGGTCGGCACGATCATCAGCGCCAAGATAATTCCGCCCGTCAGCAGGCCGACGCCGTAGATCGGCCCCGAAAACAGCGGCATCCAGCCGAGCACGTGCTGCAGCGCCGGCCCAATCGTGGTTCGCATGAACGGCGCGAGCACGAACAGCCCCCATAGGCCGTACACCACGCTAGGTACCGCCGCCAGCAGCTCGATCAAGAACGAAAGCGGCTGCCCGAGCCACCGCGGGGCAAAATCGGCGAGAAAGACGGCCGCCATGATCCCAATGAATGCCGCCAGGACGATCGCGATCAGCGACGTCATGACCGTGCCGAAGATCATCGGCAACGCGCCGAACTTACTGGTTATCGGATCCCAAGAGCTCTTCCAGATGAACGACGGCCCGAAGGCGACGATCGACGGCCACGACCCGAGCACGAGCTCGACGAAGAGGCCGATGATCAGCAGGGCAAACAGAATGCTCCCGCCGTAGACGACCGCAGCGAAGCCACGGTCGGCAGGGCTGACGAACCGCGCGACGCGCCGAAACTGCGGCCCGACCGTCAAGGATTACCGCTGCATCTGCCGGAGTGTCGCCGC
>Ga0182024_10019154_pt1 | contig 12648 bp, 13 predicted proteins | sample P32metaG_FD_120480 | JGI IMG/M metagenome (GOLD analysis project Ga0182024, IMG submission 120480) | Permafrost microbial communities from Stordalen Mire, Sweden - P3-2 metaG (Illumina Assembly) | ecosystem: Environmental > Terrestrial > Soil > Wetlands > Permafrost | place: Sweden: Stordalen... | reverse complement strand
TTCGACCTGCTCATGCAGCGTGGGACGGTCGAGGTCCAAGGGCCGCTGACCGATGGCGCGCTCGCGCTGCGCGCTGGCCAACACCTTTTCGTGCGTGTGCGACGTGGAGAAGCCGTCCTGCGCGACCGCGATGCGGAGAACGCGTCCGGGGCCACAGGATCAAACGAGCCGGCTCCGGGAACCGCGGCGAGTGCTTCCTCGGGCGTCGCCGGGGACAGCAAATCCATCGCCCACGACACACCTGGCGACTCGGACCGCGCGCTCACCACACCACGCGGGCATCCCGAGAACGTTGGCGAAACCTGGCCCGCACTCGTGGCAAGCGGCGATTACGATGCCATCGTGGCAGACGCGCGTCGCCGCGGCTTGGACACGACGCTCGGCCGCGCCAGTGCGAAGGGACTCGCGGCCCTGGCCGACGCCTCCCGCTACAGACGCGATGACGACACCGCGCGCCGGACTCTGCTTGCCGAGCGGCGCCGCTTCCCCGGTTTGGCACTGGCTCGCGAGGCTGCATTCCTCCTTGGGCGGCTGGATGAGACGCAGAACCATTCGACGACCGCAGTCGAATGGTACAAGAAGTACGCAGGCGAGGATCCGGACGGCCGCTACGTGTCGGAGGCGCTAGGCCGGACGATGATCCTGCTCGCAACGGCTTCTCCAGACGGAGCGCGTTCCGTGGCTGAGGACTACCTGCGCCGCTTTCCCTCAGGGGCCTACGCTGCGCGCGCGCGTGCGATCGTCAAGGCGCCGTGAGCGCGCGCGGGCGCGCGGCCCGGCCAGCGCTTTTGACTTACGCAGCGCTCCTTTGCGCCACGCGGGCGCATGCCAAAAGTGCCCCATCGGATCCCGTCGTAGTGCTTCTCGGGCCAAACAACGAGGAGGCCATGAGCGAGGTATTGCTGCGCGTCGAGGGTGAACTCACAGCGGACGGCTTTCGCGTAGAGGTCCTGCGAAGCTTTCCCCCCCTCGAGCGCCACGACCTCGTGCGCGATCGGTGCGAGCGGTTGCAAGGGTCGATGATCGCCGGTCTCTTCGTCGACGAGCGCGCCGGCGACGTCGAGATGCTCTTCTGCGACCCCACGTCCCGCCGCGAGGCAGTTCGGCATGAGTACCTGCCGGCGTCGCCAGCGGGGGACCCGCCGGAGGCGGTCGCGCGGCACGCGGTCGACCTGCTGCGCGCAGGTCTACTCGACTTCGCCGTGGAGACCATACGCCTCGCGCGTCTTATGCCCGAGCAGACCGCGTCGCGGGCGACGACGCACACTCCGGAGCGCGCGGCGTTCCGTCTGCGCGTCGCGATCGAGCCAGGTGCCGGCGTCCTCGTGGGTTTCGGGGGCCTGGACCCGTCGATCACGCCCCTGCTGCGGCTGCGCGCGGGGATAGCGCCGTGGCTTCACGTACGCGTTACGGGTGCGGGCCTCGGGACGACACCGACGGTCGCCACAGCGCGGGGCAGTGCCACGGTCGCGCAGGCATTCGGGGTCGCCGATGTTGCATGGACGCTGGCGCCATCGACGTGGCTCCACCCCCTCGTCGTTCTTGGCGCCGGCGCGTACGGGGCCACCGTCAGCGGGACCGGCCAAGCGCCTTACTCCGGTGTGAAGTCGGACGGCATCGCGTTCGCGGTCGATGGCGGAATTGGTGTGGCGCCGTGGATCACACCGAACGTCAGCATCGCGGTGGAGGCGCACGCTATCTACTCTGCCCCGGCCATGGCGGTGCGGTTCCTCGGGGCAGACACTGCCCGACTCGGGCAGCCCATTCTCCTCCTCAGCGTTGGCTTGGCAGAGTGGCTGTGAAGCTACGCGTGCTCGCAGCGGTTCTCCGCGCAGCGATGGCGGCGGCGGCTTTGGAACTCGCGGGTGCATGCAAGGTCGAGCAGCTCGACGCGCTGAATGGACCGGCCGAGGACGCAGACGGCGCCGACGCAAGTAAAACCGGGCTCGCAGACGCGCCGACCGAAAACGGACCGGCGCGGGACGCAGACCGCGCCGACGCAACTGAAAACGGCCCCGCAGACGCGCCCACCGACACGACCTCGGATGGTTCGGGCGAGGCTTCGGTCCAGGCTTGCATGGGCGCAGGCACCCCGGTGCTATCCTGGACGTTCGATACGACCGAAGACTCGTGGGTCCTGTCGAGCGAAGGCGCGGACGTGACGACGTCTTGGTCCGGCGCAACCGGAGACCCTACGCCCGGTGCACTGGAGGTGAACTTTACGGGGCTATCGCCGGACGCAGGGGGCCCTGGCGCGACCACCTGGGTGCACGCGGAGATACCGACTACCAACCTGACGGGCAGGACAGTCTCGGCGTGGGTCCAGCTGAACAGCGGACCGAGCCCGCAGTTTCTCTCTTTCGTCCAGACTGAAACTGCCTATGCGTGGGCTGACAATGGCGAGTTGCGTCTCCCCCTGGGCTCTTGGACCTGTGTGTCGCTCCCCATCTCCTCACCCGTAGACGCTTATTCACAATACGATCCCACCCAGGTCGTTCGAATCGGCTTCGAGATGATCGCGACCGCGCCGTTTCAGCTTTTAATAGACACAGTACGCGTACAGTGAGCGGTCTTCTTGGTCGTCGTCGCGTGCTTCGCCATGTTCGTCGAGGCTCCTGTTGAAGCGTGCAAGAGAGCGCGGGGAGGGCGGCGGCGCCAACGACTATGCGGCGCCAACGACTATGAAGGGATACGGAGCAATGCGAGTCACAGGTGCAGGTCGTAGTTGACGCGACCGCCGACGTACGCCCACCCATGAGGTTCGTTGGCGTATATGACGGAACCGCTCGCGCCGAGGAATTCGCCCAGCGAGGCGCCAATGAAGGGGCCGGCGCTGAGGGCGGGAAGGAGCTTGTAGTCGAGACCGGCCTGGACGCTAACCCACTCGATGCCATCGTACGCCTGGCTATCGCCGTACCCTTGCCCCGACATCGTCATATTGATTCTTTCGTACCCCAGGATGCCTAGACCGATCCACGGCTGAAAAGCGCTTCGACCTAGCAATCGAAACTGCACATCTGCTCCGAAACGCACGTCGCCGCCTGAGCAGGTCACGCCTGAACCGCACACAGCGCTTGGACCCATGAGGATGCCATAGGAAAAGTAGGCTCCAAGATATAGATACGGATTCACGAGATAGCCAGCATCGAACCAGAGCGGAACCTGGCCGCTCGTGACGTCAGTAAGGGCAGTTACGAGATGATGGTTAGGATCAGTTAAGGCGACGCTCCCGAACGGAAACCCGTAGCCCGCACGGAAACCGAACGAGATTCCGTTCTCGACAGGCGCCTTGGGAAAAAGCTCGAACTTGGAAGTCGCGGCGACGGTGGAGGGAGCCACGGTACTGAGCATGGGCGTCACGGTCGCCGCAGCCGCTCCAGACGTGTCGTCTGCGAATGCCCGCGGCGCAAGAAAGCACGACGCGGCAAGCACGCCTCGGAAGGCTAGCCAGCACAGTATGTCGCCATCCGCGGACACTCTGTGAGCGGGCCGCACGCTTACAAGGGAGCTGAGTTGGGCAAGCGCGCTCATGCCGGCGAAGGCGCAAGATGCGTGCCGGTCCTTCGAGCAAGGGTCCGCGATGAGGGCGGTCTAGCGGTTCGAGACGCTTGCCGAATTCCGAGGGAATTTTCAGCATCGATTCGGTCCGTTCTTGCCAGACGATTGAGGGCTTTCGCAAAGTCGCGTGCCTGGCGCGGATTGATTCGCGTGAACTTGATCTTGGCATGCGCCAGCGCGTCGTACTCTTCTCGATCTCTCCGACAAGGATCGGCTCAACGACCGCGCTCACCCTTGATGATCCCGGACCTCGATAGAGCGACGCGCTCGTCGGGCCGTGGCGGCCGTCAAGGGCGGTCAGAAACTCCAGCCGATGGTTGCGCTTTGCGGCGACAAGCCGACCAGCGTTGGCACCCATTGCGCGGCCCGTGGCGGCACGCGCTTGCCGCCAACGACCATCATGTAGACCCCGCCTGCGATGAGCCCCAATCCTCCGACTGAAAGAACCACGCCAGGAGGACACCCCTTTGCGCATTTGTCAGGGCTGCTTACGGAGGTAGCGACCCAGATGCCGCCCGCAGGGACGGCAAGGGCCCCGAAGATCGTCATGACAACCCCGCCTGACCAAAGACCCGCATTCTGGCGCTCAGGAGGAGGGCTCGAGGGAAGGCCATAGGGCGTGACCACGACGACGGGCGGAGCGGCAGGAGTTGCGGCCGGCGCCGCGTGAGCATCGCTTCCGTGGATGATCTCTTTGATCTCCTTCGCGGGGACATTGCGAAGCACGCCATCGACGAGCTTGATGGTCACCCCCTTGACGGGATCCTCCTCTGCGATGACCCCGCGGAGCCGCCCGCCGTTGGTCAGCAACACGACATCCGTGGGCTCGTCTGCGCGGGCAGACGTAGGTACTGCGACGGTCAGGAAGATCGCGGTCGCGATGGCCATGATGCGAACGGTGTGTGCGCATAGTGCGCGTAGCAAACGCGAGTGGCCTCGGGACAACTCGATCAAAGCACCGACGCGGGCACATACCATCCGTATCTCCTAGAATCGGCCGAGCATGAGGTTCCCCATGACTCGATGTCAAGCGAGGCGCGCGCGTCGGCGCGGCAGCCAGATTCATCGATGTGGACGATACATGCGCCCTCGGAATCGGGTCCCGCGTGATCTTACGTAATCATCAGGAACTATGTCACATTCGCGCGATGCGAACGCGACTGAAACGCGGCGCATTTGCGCGACCGCCTCCAGATAGGAGACGAGGTGGCGCAAAGCGGGTACGGGGAGCAGGCCCTTCGACTTCGTTGGGCTTCCCTGAAGTTGACGGTCAGGGGCCAATGTGGGACACTTCCACGGAATCATTCAAGGAATTCCGCTGTGGCCCGCCCCGTCCCGCTTGCCCATCTGCCCGAGCAACTCGCGCGCTTCGCCGAGGCGGAAGTTGCGGCCGGGCATTTTGCCAGCCTCGATGAGGTGTTGACCGCCGGGGCGGAGGCGCTCGCCGAGAAGCAACGTCGGCAGCAACTCCACGACGCGAAGATTTCCGCCATCAACGCGGCCATCGAGGAGGGTGAGCGCAGCGGCATCGCCGAGGACTACTCGCTGGAAGCCACGCTGGCCAAGCTCGGGCTTGGCGGCGTAGCCCGCTAGGAGTGCCGCGTTTCCGGCTTACACGGAGGGTTCCAGATGAACGCGCGACGCGGGACGAGTAGGACTCTACGAGTGGTCACGGGCGCGCTCGTGGCCCTCTTCCTGCCGAGCGCGTGCACCTCGATTCTCGGCGTCACGGACATCAAAGGTACTGACGCGGGAGCAGACGCAACGACCGGGACTACGACCACGACTGCGACATCGACCGCAACCACGACCGCGACCACAACTGCGAGCACGACCGCAACTGCGACGACGACCGCCACCACGACCGGAACCACGTCCGGAACCACGTCCGGAACCACGACCGGTGTGGACGCCGGTGCTTTCGTGTGCCCCGCGACGCAGCCCACCAACGGCGCGTCCTGTAGCTTGGGTGCCCGTCCGTTCGCGGGGTGCACCTACGGGACGGAGAAGTGTGTCTGCTTCGAGACCCAAGGGGATGCCGCAGAGGACGTCTGGGAGTGCAGCAAGTGAGAGGTCCCGGGACTTCCGACCGGGGGCCGGCCGTTGGCACGGGGAAGGACTCGTCTTCGACGGGTTCCGTCACGTCGCGACCACGAGCACCCTGCTCCTCGCCCACGGCCTCATCGAGCGCGAGGGCGAGGTCGTCTACATGCAAAGGCTCGAGAAGCTCGTCCTTCGCGAGTTCGGAACGACCATCGACCGCGTCTCGATGAGCCGCGACTTTCACTAGGCTGGGTCGGTGCGAGTTACTTTCTCGGGTGCCGTACAAGGGCGGCGGGAAGCGCGCAACCATTCACCGCGCCCACCCCAAGGGGACCCGCCTCGTTCTCCCCCATGGCCTGGAGCAGAAACGGGTACTCGTTGAAGTTGGCGTCCGTGGCGAGGCCTGCGATGTTTCCGGCGTTGTCGATGGAGACCGCTTGCGTCAGGCTGAGCCCGGCAGGGACGTTGGAGACGAGATTCGCGAGGTTGAGCCGCGTGCCCGGCGTCGGCACGAAGTAGGTGTTTCCATCGCTGCTGAGCGTGATGACGATCTGGTCCTCGTCGTTGAACAAGAGCGCGCTCGTGTTGATCGTCTCCGTGAAGTACGGGTGAAAGACGGCCTTGGCGTCCCAGACGCCGACGCTCTCCTGGTACGCGGAGCTGGTGGGGTTGGTGTACGAGTAGCCAAGAACCTCCCCGAGAATGTTGATGCCCTGAACGAGGACGAAGGTCTCTGTGGGGTCGGCCGCGAAGGTGGGGAGCCGCGTGCTCACCCCTGTGCGCGGGTCGTAGCGGAACCCCTGCGTGAACTGGGTCGTCTGGCTCTCCTCCTCGGTGACGCCGATGAGGCCAAGATCGTTCATGAAGGCGCCGAAGACCGGATTCGGCAGCCCGAAGTTGACGACCTTCTCTGTCCCCCCGAGGACATATGCATACGTGGTGACGAACGAGGCATTCGTCGAAGCCACGAGCGACAAGTTCAAGTCGGTGAGCCCGACCACACTCGCGGACGCCTCTCCGGGGAGCTGGGGGAGGAGGCTCGTCCGGCTGCCGTAGAACAGTGCGGCTTCGAGCGAAGGACTGGAGCCGCCGATGACACCGAAGCTGTTGGCGACGGACGCAAATCCCGCCGCGCCGACCGTGATCTTCCCGCCGCGGTACTCCGCGACACTCGCGATGGTGAAGGTGGGGTCGAACACCGTCCCGAACACCTGGCCATCGACGACGGTCGACGGGAAAAAGAACGTGTAGGGTGTAGGCAGAGGGACCTGATCGAGCGCCACATAGCGATACCGAAGGTTGTCTGCATGCGCGGCGGGTGCGGCGAGCGTCATGACGAGCGCCATCGCGCCGCCGAAGCCTAGTGACATCACATTTCTCATATAGTGCTCCTCTTTCCTCTCATGTAGGGACGTCGCGGATTCCGTCACGGTGCAAGGAGCCTTCCAGGTGGCCCTAGGTGAGGCTCGGTAGGGTGAGGCCAGTTGGGGCGTCGTTGACGCCGGAGAGTAGTGCACGGCTCACGCCGTCGGTTTTGCGCGGACGTCGGGTGGCGCGCCTCGAGGAGAAACAGCGTCAATCTCGCTCCAGATGACATTGGGGATACCGGTCGCGCGCCGACCCACGTGTCGTTTACTCCGCCACACACTGTGGCGAGCGGCGCGACTTTGTGTTGCGCAGGGGGCGACAAGGCCTGGACAGGACGAGCAACGGGGATCGCTCGGCCAAGAGGGTCTGCGAAAGTCGGCGTAATGATTCTTAGAAGCGAAGTTGAGCCCCTATTGAGGTGAGCCTACCATCTTGGCGGGGGAATCGGAAGACGACCTTCTTTCGACGGCCGGCCTTAAGCCGGCCTCAAGCCCTCGCGGCCAACCCTTTCAAGGTCCTTTATTCCCGACCTGCACGCGGCCGGCGAGAAGGTCGGGCGCAAGCGGGTCGCGAGGCTCATGAAAGAAGCGGGTCTGGCGGGGCGAATGAGACTTCGGCTCCGCAAGACCGCGGACTCGAATCACTCGTTCTCCATCGCTCCGAACGTGCATCACACCGTAAAGCTCGCAAGAAGCTCCCGAATCGAAACGGTAACCATCCGGATGTGCGTGTCGGCAATGGCGTAGGGAATGATGAGACGCTCTTCGTGCCTCATCGCGCCGCAGGAATAGACCACGTTGGGTACGTATCCATCGCGCTCGGAGGGGCTCGGCATCAGGAGCGGCTCAGCGAGCTCGCCGAGCACCCGTGTCGGGTCCTCGAGGTCGAGGAGCAGCGCGCCGATCCAGTATTGGCGCATCGGCCCCACGCCGTGCGTCAAGAGCACCCAGCCCCTCTCCGTCTCGATGGGAGAACCGCAGTTGCCCACCTGAATGATCTCCCACGGGTACTTCGGCCCGTGCACGAGCTTCGACTGGTTCCAGAAGTGAATGTTGTCGGACCGCAGCAGGTAGATGTTCTCGCCGTCGAGCCGCGACGCCATGACGAAGTCGCCGCCGATCTTGCGCGGGAAGAGCGCCATGCCCTTGTTCTGCACGCAGCGGCCGTTCAGCGAGTTCACTTTGAAGTGCCGGAAATCGGCCGTCTGGATGAGCTGCGGCAGCACGCGGAAGCCGTTGTAAGCGGTGTACGTGGCGTAATACGTGACCTCGCCGTCCGGGTACGTAAAGCGCACGAAGCGCGCGTCCTCGATGCCTCGGCTCTCGTTCTCGCTGACCGGATAAATGACCCGCTCCGAGAGCTCGCTGTCCACGGGGAAATCGAGCTCATAATTGGAGTGAGCGAGCCAGAGCATATTGTCGGTCGTCTCCTTGAAAGGCGTGTGGTTGCCCGGCGGACGACTCGACTCGATGGCGCGCTTCAAGTCGCTCATCGTGAACTCGCTCTCGAGCCGCTGGAGAACGGGCTCCGTCCACTGCTGGTGCGCGGCCATCTCCGCGAGCTTCAGCGAGTAAATACGCTTGTGATAGCGCGTGTCGTCCCGTGCTCTCGCGGTCAGCGCGAAGCGTGTGAGCGGGTCGAGACGCACATCGCTCGCGGCGTCGACGACCCCCGTGCGAAACTCGATCGACGAGATATGCCCCTCGCCGCACGCTCGAAGGCTCATGACGAAACGCGAGGCGCCCTTGGGCACGCCACTCTGGTCCGGGTGAGGAACGATCGACGGATTGAAAAGCGCCGCCGACTCCAGAGAGTACTCGTTCGTGAAGTAGGCCCCGACGAGCAGGCCGCGCCCCGTGCTCAGCGTCATGGGCTCGTCCAACAACGCGAGGGCTTTCGCGCAATTCTGTCGGAAGATCCCTTCGATGTCTTTGTGACGCGGTCCGTAGTCCTCCACGACGGTCGCAAGGAGGGTCGTTGCCTGGGCATCCGAAAGCGCGAGGACACGATCGATGATCGCGCGGACGCGGGGTCCACCTCCAGGGAGAAAGGGGCGAGCCAGCACGCGACGGGAATCGGCGCCAAGCCGCAGCGCGAGGCGCGTGACGTTCAAGTTCGGTTCGGTCATCCTTGGGGGCGATCCGGGTGACCGTACTCCATTCACGCCGAGAAAAGACTCTTCCGCAGTCGTCGTGACCGCGCCGAGCCCCTTATGGCTCGCAGCGGCTTCGTCCAACTCTTCGGTTGTGAACCACGCAGCACTTCTTGTACAGCGATCACACGGCGCGCTGGCGGTCTTGCAGGAAGCGACGAACCGCAGGGTCGCGTTCGAGACCGATGGCTACTTCGTAAGCGTGCCTCGCCTCGGCGAGCTGGTCCGTCTTCGACAGGAGCTCCGCGCGCGCGGCCCAGTACGGTTGGTACTCCGTGAGCCGCTCGTCTGCGATCCGTTCAAGTGACTCGAGCCCCGCTCGTGGTCCCCGGAGCTCCGCCACAACGAGCGCGCGATTGACCGCCACGATGGGGGAGACCGTCAAGTCGAAGAGCGCGTCGTAGAGCTGCAGGACCGCCTCCCAGTTCGGCGTGCCGGTGGAGCGACGAAAGAGGTGCGCAGACTGCAGCGCCGCCTCGAGCTGGTAGCGGCCGATCGGGCCGACTTCGCGGGCGCGACGGAGCAGCGCTTCGGCCTCGCCGATCATGCGCGAGTCCCAGCGCGCCGGCTCTTGCTCGGTGAGCGTACGTACTCTCCGCTCTCGCCGCGTCGCGCGGCCCGTCGCGCCTCGACGGACAGCATGAGTGCCAGCAGCCCGAACGCCTCGGCGGCCTCGGGAATCAGCTCGGTGACGAGTCTACCGAGGAAGAGTGCCTCGTCCGCGAGATCGCGGCGCACGACGTCGGAGCCGCCGGAGTCGGCCCACCCCTCCGCGAACGCGGCGTAGATCGCGTCGAGGACGGCGTCGAGTCGACCCGAGAGTTCGTGGCGATCCGGGATGCGAAACGGAATGCGTGCTTGCCGGATCTTGTTCTTCGCCCGCGTGAGCCGCTGACCCATGGTTCCCGGCGACGCGAGGAAGGCCGACGCAATCCGCTTCGCATCGAAGCCGAGTACGACCTGGAGCATCAGGGCCGCCCGGATGCCGACTTCGATCGCGGGGTGCGCGCACGCGAACATCAGCGCCAAGCGATGGTCCGGGATCGCGGTAGTGAGCGCCTGGGCGGAATCGAGCTCCTCGACGAGAAGCTGCAGGTCGGGGGTCGAGCGCTCGGCGCTCCGCCGTCGCCGCACGGCGTCGATGACTTTGCGGCGAGCTGCAGCCAGCAGCCACGCTTCGGGGTTCGAAGGGCAGCCTCCACTGGGCCAGTGTGCGAGGGCCGAGGAGAACGCTTCGGCGAGCGCATCCTCGGCGGCCTCGACGTCGCGCGTCTGCGTCGCGAGCAGAGCGACCAGCTTGCCGTAACTGCGCCTCGCGACCGCTTCGGCCGCGTCTTGCGCTAGGGTGGTGGCGGTTTCGCAGGTCATTGGTCCGGCGGCAGCCACAAGGGTCGCACCTCGACGATGCCGTGACTCGCAGCCGGACAACGTGCGGCCCAGGCGATCGCCGCGTCGAGGTCGGGGACGTCGATGAAGAAGTATCCGCCGAGCTGCTCCTTTGCGTCGACGTAGGGACCATCCAGGACCTGCGACTTTCCGTCCGCGATGCGCACCGTCGTTGCCGTGGAGCTCGGCTGGAGGCGCCCGGATGCCTTCAGGGCTCCGGCCTTCGTGAGGGCCTCGGTGAACGCCATGTAGGCGGCCATGCCCCGCTGCTGCTCTGCCGGGGTCATCTGCATCCAGCCAGCTTCCTGCACGAACGCCATCAGCATGTATTGCATGGGAGTCTCTCCGGGTCGGGGTGGAACGAGCTTCATGAGCCTATGACGTTCGAGCCCCAGCTTTTTCTACAGGGCGTTCGGTACAAATCGCACGGTTCTGCACGTCACTGGATCATGAACCAACTCGAGCAGACGTCAGCTACGACGACACCGAATTCCCTGGTCATCGGCGTGGTGGCGGCCGCGGCTGCGGCAGCGTCCGGCGCCCCGGAGTGGATCGGCACGGCGACGCAGCCGCTGGAGATTGCCAGCGAGTTCGTGCGCTCTTCGGTCATCGTATCCGTGCTGGTCCAGCTCGTCGTGAGATCGCGGGTACGAGGTTGGAAGGCCGCCGTGTCGCTGGGCGTCAGCCTTTGCGTCTTTCAAGCCGCAATCCTCTCTGGCTCCCTCATCCACGAACACAAGCCGCTGCTGGCATACGCGGTGCGTGGGGCGTACGCGGCTTGGAGCACTCTCGTTGCCGTCGCCGTCCTGGGACTCTGCAAAGTCTTCGCTGGCGGCGGGCGCAAGGAGGACGCCGCTGACGGGGCACCGGAGCCTCACCGGCTCGCCTTGTCGCGAACGTGGGGTCGCGTCAACTTCAAGGCCCTCCCTCTTGCCGCGGTCGCGGCCATCGTCGTTGGAGGGCTCTGGTACAGTCCGCTTTTGTTTGGCGGAGCATGGGCCCACCTCAAGGCAGGCGCGAGCGCCGGTGGCGCGAAGGTCCCGCCCGTGGAAGTGCTCGGTGAGTTCGTGCGGTCCGGAGTCGTCGCCTACGTGCTCGCGCGCTTGATCAACGTCCTCGGTACCGGATCGAGAGGCGCGCTCCTGCTCGGTGGCGCACTGTGGCTGGGCTTCCACGCCACACTCCTTCTGTTCTCCGTCATCCACGAGCACATGCCCGTGGGGCTCTTCGCAATCCACGCTGGCCATGGTTTGGCGAACGATCTCGTCATCGCCGCGATCGTGGGCGCCTGGCGGCCCACGCGCGTAGTCGGCTCCGCAAGCGAAGCCTCCACTGGCGCCGCCTCAAGAGGGGTAGCCTCACTTCAATAGAGACGGGAGTTTGCTCACAAAACAAGCCTCTTCAGCAGAATCTGTGGGCGAGCCAATCGGGCTCGGGTAGATCGCCGAGTGCGTGATACAGGGCGATTTCGGCGCGTTTGTAGTCTCGAAAGCCGTAGGCTTTTCGTGTCGAGAAACCTCACTCTCTCGGGCGGACCACTGTCTCGCGCCGACCCCCGCGGCACCGTGGCCTCGTGAGCGTCCACTTCTGCACCGCCGTGTCGACTAGGCCGCAAACCGGAGCGCCCACCCCACCGCGCGCAAAATGCCCTGGTTCACGGCGGACCTGTGGTGCGACGCCCCGCGGCGCAAGAAGACCTCCTCGCGGTGCTGCAAGTACCAGTCGTACGAGTCGCAGAACATCGCCACGTTGCCGAAGCGGGGCGCCCACTCGAGCTCTTGCTTCGCGCGGTCGAGCGCGAAGTACATCGAGCGGCCATACATGAGCGAATGATAAGAGCCCAGCGGCGAGAGGCCCGCGCGACTCGTCAGGTTCATCATCGTGATCGCTGGGCCCGTCGGCAAGCTCACAACCTTGCTCGCGGTGCCCGCATGCTGCACGAGGCCCTCGAGCGTCTCCCGCATCGTCCCGAAGGTCTCCGCGCCGATGTTGTACGTGGCCGGTCCGGGCCGCGCGGCCGCTTTCATCGCGGCGTCCGCCAGGTCATCGGCGTGGACGAACTGGTAGAGGTTGTCCCCCCGCCCGAGGACCGGGATGTTCTTTCCCTCGCGCACCCACTCGAAGAGGATCTGCATGATCCC
>Ga0182024_10019153_pt1 | contig 12649 bp, 9 predicted proteins | sample P32metaG_FD_120480 | JGI IMG/M metagenome (GOLD analysis project Ga0182024, IMG submission 120480) | Permafrost microbial communities from Stordalen Mire, Sweden - P3-2 metaG (Illumina Assembly) | ecosystem: Environmental > Terrestrial > Soil > Wetlands > Permafrost | place: Sweden: Stordalen... | reverse complement strand
CGCATGCGAAAGGCGCGACGGTCGCGGAAGACCTCCACTTCCATCCATTCCGACAGCGCATTCACCACCGACGCGCCAACGCCGTGCAGGCCCCCGGACGTATCGTAGACCTTGCCGCCGAATTTCCCGCCGGCATGCAGTGTGGTCATGATCACTTCGAGCGCGGATTTGTTCTTGAATTTGGGATGCGGATCGACCGGAATGCCGCGGCCATTGTCACGCACGGTGAGGACGTCCTCCGGCTGAAGGTCGATCTCGATCCGCGTTGCGTGGCCTGCCACCGCCTCGTCCATGGCGTTGTCGAGGATTTCGGCAGCAAGATGATGCAGCGACCGCTCGTCGGTACCGCCGATATACATGCCGGGCCGCCGCCGCACCGGCTCAAGGCCTTCCAGCACCTCGATATCCTTGGCGGTGTAGCCGTTGGATCGCGAGGAAGCGGATTCGAAAAGATCAGGTGATTTTGCCATTTAGGTGCCGAGGAGAAATGCGATTCGCCGGTTCATCTTAGCGGAGTGGTCCCCTCACCGCGCCTGAGCAGTCGGTGGGGCTCGAAGTTTCCCCTCTCTCACAAGGCAAGAGGGCGCTCCTCGCGCCGATCGCTGGGTGCCCACGCAACGCTCTGTGTGCCTCTCTCCCTTGTGGGAGAGAGGTGCAGCACAAGGCGATCGACACACGATTGGCGCGGGTGCGGGGGCCTCACACGCTGTAGTACATCTGGAATTCTACGGGGTGGGGCGTGTGTTCGAAGGTATGGACCTCGCCCATCTTGAGCTCGATGTAGCTGTCGATGAAATCGTCGGTGAACACACCGCCCTTCTTGAGGAAGGGACGGTCGGCGTCGAGGCATTCCAGCGCCTGGCGCAGCGATCCGCAGACCGTCGGCACATCTCTTAGCTCCTGGGGCGGCAGCGCGTAAAGATCCTTGTCCATCGGATCTCCGGGATGGATTTTGTTCTCTATGCCGTCCAGGCCCGCCATGAGAAGCGCCGCATAGGCGAGATAGGGATTGGAGCCTGCATCCGGGAAGCGCACTTCCACGCGTTTGCCGTTGGGGCTCGCGGAGAAGGGAATGCGGCAGGACGCGGAGCGGTTGCGCGAGGAGTATGCAAGCAACACGGGCGCTTCGAACCCCGGTATCAGGCGCTTATAGGAGTTTGTCAGCGAATTCGTGAAGGCGTTGACCGCTCTTGCGTGCCGGATAATGCCGCCGATGTAGTAGAGGCATGAATCGGAAAGGTCGGCGTAGCCGGATCCGGCGAACAACGGCTTGCCGCCTCTCCAGAGCGACTGGTGCACATGCATGCCCGAACCGTTGTCGCCATAGACGGGCTTTGGCATGAAAGTGGCGGATTTGCCGTAGGCGGCTGCGACCTGATGAATCACGTATTTGTAAATCTGCATTGCATCGGCGCAACGCGTGAGCGTTTTGAACTTGAAACCGAGCTCGTGCTGTGCGCAGGCGACTTCGTGGTGATGTTTTTCCGGCTCGATGCCGAGTTCGCCCATCACCGCGAGCATCTCGCTGCGGATGTCCTGGGCGGAATCGACCGGCGGGACGGGAAAATATCCGCCCTTGACGGCGGGCCGGTGTCCGAGATTGCCGCCTTCGTATTCCCTGCCGGAATTGTAGGCGCCTTCGGTGGAATCGATGAAATAAAAACTTCTGTTCATTCCGCTATCGTAGCGGACATCGTCGAACATGAAGAATTCCGCCTCGGGACCGAAATACGCCGTATCGCCGGCCCCGGAGGAGGCCATGTATTTCTCCGCGGCCTTGGCGATCGACCGGGGGCAGCGCGCATAGCGTTGTCCGGTCGTGGGTTCGATCACGTCACAGACGAGTGCAAGCGTGCTCTGCGCGAAGAAAGGATCGAGGATGGCTGTGTCGCAATCCGGCAGAAGAGTCATGTCGGATTCGTTGATGGCCTTCCACCCGGCGATGGACGAGCCGTCGAACATCGTGCCTTCGGTCAAAAAATCGTCGTCGACCAGGGACAGATCGTAGGTGACATGTTGCCATTTGCCGCGCGGATCGGTGAAGCGAAGGTCGACGAATTTCACCTCCTTCTCCTTGATGAGCTTCAGAATTGTGTTTGCATTGGCCATTCTCGTCCCTCGATGTTGCAGCGTACGCGCGAGCGCCCGCGGTTGGTCTCAAATCGCGTTCGTGCCCGTCTCGCCGGTGCGGATGCGGATGGCCTGTTCGACCTCGAACACGAAAATCTTGCCGTCGCCGATGCGGCCAGTGCGCGCGGCTTTCTGGATGGCGTCAATCACGGCGTCCAGTCGTTCGGAAGGCACGACCACTTCGATCTTCACCTTGGGCAGAAAATCGACGACGTATTCTGCGCCCCGATAGAGTTCGGTGTGGCCCTTCTGGCGTCCAAACCCCTTGGCTTCGACGACCGTAATGCCCTCCACGCCGGCTTCCTGGAGCGCTTCCTTGACCTCATCGAGCTTGAACGGCTTGATGATGGCTTCGATTTTTTTCATGCAGGCGCTCCGCGACGAGTGCCGAATCGTCCCGTTTCATTAGCGAATTCGCGGACTTCGTGCCAGCAATCCGCGAGTTATCCACACGCTGTTTCTGCGGATCGGCGCTGCTGCAGCGGCCGCGCCAACCGTTTTCTCTCCAGCCCGGGGAAGAAAGCGGGCGGACAGGGACTTTGCCAAGGTTGGAGCGATCCCCTAAATCGCTTTTCATGTCTGGCGCGATCCCTCGCGGCAACCCGGTGTTTGCCGGTTTGCCCACCACAATTTTCACCGTCATGTCTGCGCTTGCGGTCGAGCACCGTGCGGTCAATCTGGGGCAGGGTTTCCCGGACGAGGATGGTCCGCTCGCCATTCGGGCGGCGGCCGCGGAGGCGCTCCGCGAAGGCCCCAATCAGTACCCGCCTACGCGAGGGATACCGGCGTTGCGCGAGGCAATCGCCGCGCACGAGAAACGCTTCTACAGGTTCCATCTCGATCCCGACCGCAACGTGCTTGTCACCTCCGGCGGCACCGAGGCGTTGACCGCCAGCATTCTGGCCCTGGCCGGCCGGGACGGGGAGGCTGTCGTCATCGAACCTGCCTATGATTCCTACCGGCCCATCGCGCTCGCTGCAGGCGCCCGCGTTCGAAGCGTGAAGCTCTCACCGCCCGATTGGCGCCTCGACGAGCAGGCGCTGGCAGCCGAGATAACCCCGGACACCCGTGTCCTGCTCCTCAATTCGCCCCTCAATCCGATTGGGCGGGTGTTCGGCGCAGAGGAACTCGCGGGCGTCGCCCGGGTGCTCGCGCGCTCGCGGGCCGTTGCGATCTGCGACGAGGTCTATGAGCATCTCGTGTTCGACAGCCGCGCTCATCTGCCGCTGATCGGCTTTCCGGGAATGGGAGAGCGCGTTGTCCGCGTGGGGTCGGCCGGCAAGATGTTTTCGCTGACCGGATGGAAGGTTGGCTGGGTGACCGGCACCGAGGCACTGATCGACGTGATCGCGAAGGCGCATCAGTTCCTGACGTTCACCACACCGCCCGCCCTCCAGCAGGGCGTCGCCTACGCACTGGCGAACGAAATGGATTTCACGCTCGGTCTGACCAAGGCTCTCCAGGACAACCGGGATCTGCTGGCGGAACGCCTGGCGCGAATGGGCTTCGACGTTTTGCCCTGCGAGGGAACCTATTTTCTCACGGCCGGCATCCGCGCACTCACCAACAAGCGCGACGACGTGTTCTGCCGGACGCTGGCGCGCGACGCGGGCGTCGCGCTGATCCCCCTGAGCGCGTTCTTCGAAGCCGGCGAGCCCTCTCATTTGGTCCGCTTCGCCTTCTGCAAGAAGCGAGCACTTCTGGAAGAGGCCCTGGACCGGCTGGAACGCTATTTCGCGAAAGGGTAGAGGGCAGGGTGCCGACACTGGCCATCGGCAAATCTCGCAGGAAACTTCCCGGCCGCATGCCGCACGAGATTCTCACAGTCGCCGAGATGTACGCCGCAGATCGTTATGCGGCGGAGAATGGCGTGCCATCGGCAGCCTTGATGGAGAATGCCGGGCGCGCGGTTGCGGACGAGATATTGCGACGCTGGACCCCGCGGCCCGCGGCAATCTTTTGCGGACCAGGCAACAATGGTGGCGATGGTTTTGTCGTCGCGCGCCACCTCGCCCAGCGCGGATGGCCGGTTCGCGTTTCGCTGCTCGGAGGATGCGATCGTCTCAAGGGCGACGCGTCATATATGGCCTCGCTCTGGACGAACGACATCGAACCCCTGTCAGCCGACTCTGTGCGCGATGCGGAGCTCGTCGTGGACGCGATTTTCGGGGCGGGACTCGCGCGACCCCTGGAAGGAAACGCGCGCGAGGCGGCCGAAGCCATCAACGCGTCGATGGCCACGGTCGTCGCGGTGGACGTACCGAGCGGCCTGCACGGCGATCTGGGGCGTGCCGTCGACGGTGCCGAGGCCGTTACAATCGAAGCGGACCTGACGGTCACGTTCTTTCGCAAGAAACCAGCCCATGTGCTTGTGCCGGGACGACTTCTGTGTGGCGAGATCGTGGTTGCCGACATCGGAATTCCATACGCGGCGTTGCGGGCCATCCGCCCGAGAATGTTTGAAAACGGACCCTCCGTTTGGGGTACGAGGTTCCCATGGCCGCAGCCGCTCACGCACAAATATGCGCGCGGGCACCTGGTCGTGGTCAGTGGACCAGCCCATACAACGGGTGCGGCTCGGCTGGCGGCGCGCGGGGCACTGCGGATAGGGGCTGGCCTCTGCAGCGTGGCAAGCCCGCCCGACGCGCTCCAGATCAACGCCTCCACGCTTACGGCAGTGATGGTCAAACCCTTCTCGGGCGTGGCGGACCTTGCGCGGCTCCTGGATGACGCACGGATGAATGCGATCGTGATCGGTCCGGGTTGCGGCGTGGGCAGAACCACCCGGGAAATGGTCGCCGCGATTCTTGCGAGCGGCGCCGCGGCGGTGCTCGACGCGGATGCGCTTACGTCGTTTGAAGCCGAACCGGACGCGCTCTTCCGGCAATTGCGCGAGCCGGCGGTGCTGACACCGCATGCGGGCGAGTTTTCGAGGGTTTTTCCGGGGCTACTGGAGCGAGCGTCGACCCGCATCGACGCCGCGCGCGAAGCGGCCTGTACAGCCGGCTGCACGCTCTTGCTTAAAGGGCCCGACACCGTCATCGCCGCGCCAGACGGTCGGATCGCAGTGACCACCAACGCGCCGCCTGTGCTTGCCACGGCAGGCGCGGGTGATGTGCTTGCCGGCATGATCGGTGGTTTGCTGGCGCAGGGGCTTCCATCCTTCGACGCCGGTGCGGCTGGCGCCTGGCTTCACGGCGAGGCGGCGCGGCGATTCGGCTATGGCCTGATCGCCGAGGACCTGCCCGAAATGCTCCCGCAGGTGTTGGGGGCGTTGCGGGCAGGATTGGAATGAGTGGGTCCCGCATCCGGCGTGCTGCAGCGCCCGACGTACCCGTGCTTCTCGACATCTACAACCATTATGTCGTTCACACCCATATCACTTTCGACCTCCAGCCGCTTTCACTCGAACAGCGTCTCGCCTGGTTTGGCAAGTTTGGCGACGATGGCCGATACCAATGCTTCGTCGCGGAGCAGGACGGTCGACCGATCGGCTGGGCTTGCTCGGGAACCTTCAAGGAGAGGGCCGCCTATGACTCCTCGGTCGAGACGAGTGTCTATCTCACACCCGGCGTGACGGGCAGGGGCATCGGGCGAAGGCTCTACGAAACGCTGCTCGAAGCGCTGAGGGGCGCCGACGTGCATCGCGCCTATGGCGGCATCGCCCAGCCCAATGACGCATCGGTCCGGCTCCATGAGGCGGTGGGCTTCGCCCATATCGGGACATATCGGGAAGTTGGAAGAAAATTCGGCCGCTTCTGGGACGTCGCACTGTACGAGCGGCCGATCGAGCGGAGGCCCTAGCATGCTCCCGGATCGCCTGATATAGGGGCGCCCTTCGGCGGTTCGAGAGGCTCCGCCGGAAGGCCCGAGCGCGGGCGTGGTGGAATCGGCAGACACGCGAGATTTAGGTTCTCGTGACGCAAGTCGTGGGGGTTCAAGTCCCTCCGCCCGCACCAGCGCGAGAGCCCGGCACCAGCACAGGACTATTCCGCATGGAAATCACTGAGACCGTTTCCGAAGCTTTGCGACGCCAGTTCAAGATCGTAATCGACGCCGGCGATCTCGATGAAAGGCTCACCGGTCGTCTTGAGGAAATGAAAGCCAGCGTGCAGCTCAAGGGCTTTCGTCCGGGCAAAGCGCCGGTGTCCTATCTCAAGAAGACGTTCGGCAAGAAAATGATGAACGAGATCGTCGAACAGGCAGTATCGGAGACGAGCCAGAAGACGGTTCAGGATCATTCGCTAAAACTCGCGCTGCCACCACAGGTCGAGTACGTCAGCGAGATGGCCGAGGTGATCGACGGTCGTGCGAATCTCGAGTTCACGGTCAGTGTCGATCTCATGCCGGACTTCGAGCTCGGCGATCCGGCGAAGATCAAAATCGAGAGACTCGTCGCAGACGTGACCGATGAGGAGGTGGACGCTGCCCTGGAGCGAGTAGCGGAGCAGGCACGCAGCTATTCACCGCGCCCCGAAGGCGAGGCCGCGGCAGACAAGGATTCCGTCAACATCGATTTTGTTGGCCGCGTCGAAGGGGAGGAGTTCGCGGGCGGCAAGGCGGAGGACTTCACCCTGGTTCTCGGGTCGGGACAGCTGATCGCAGGATTCGAGGCTCAGCTGATCGGCGCCAAGGCCGGCGAGGAACGAGACGTGCAAGTGACGTTTCCCGCCGATTACCCCGATGCGAAGCTCGCTGGCCGGCCCGCCGTATTTGCCGTCAAGGTAAACGAGGTGAAGTCGCCCGACTCTCTCGTTCTTGATGACTCGCTGGCGAGGACGCTCGGCGTCGACTCGCTCGCGACACTGCGGACCAGGCTTCGCGATCAGCTTCGAACAGATTTCAACCGCGCAAGTCGTATGCATGTGAAGAGGCGCATTCTCGACGCCCTGGACGCACAGCACTCCTTCCCTCTGCCGGAAACCATGGTTTCTCGCGAATTCGACACGATCTGGGCCCAGCTCGAGGCCGAACTCAAACGTGAGGGCAAGACTGCGGAGGACGAGGGAAAAACGGAAGACGAGCTGAAGGAGGAATACCGTCGGATCGCCGAACGCCGCGTGCGGCTGGGCCTCGTGCTGGCGCGCATGGGTGAGCAGAATGGCATCACCGTAGCACCCGACGAGCTTCAGCGCGCGATCATGGCCAGGGCACGCCAGCATCAGGGAAAGGAGCAGGAGGCGTTCAATTTTTACAGCTCGAATCCGCAAGCTCAGGCGGAAATTCGAGCTCCGATCTTCGAGGAGAAGGTGGTGGACTTCATCACCGAACTCTCGGACGTCACCGAGCGGAAGGTCGACCGCGAGACGCTGTTCCTGGATCCCGACGAGGCGGCGGCAAAGCTGAAGGCCGCGGAAGAAAATCGGTCGTCCTGATGCCGCCGGCCACGGCTCCGTCCGTCCGGCATCCGCGGCCGGAAAATGGAATGCGCGCCGTGCGACCCTTCGTTGCAGCGCCGGAATCGGAAGGAATTGCGAAATGAAGGACGCAACGGAAGTCTACATGAACACGCTCGTGCCGATGGTGGTCGAACAGACCGCGCGCGGCGAGCGCGCTTATGACATCTATTCCAGGCTTCTCAAGGAACGCATCATCTTCGTGACGGGACCCATCGAGGATTACGGCGCCAGTCTGATTACCGCGCAGTTGCTCTTTCTGGAGGCCGAGAATCCGAAGAAGGAGATCGCGATGTACATCAATTCGCCGGGAGGCGTCGTCACGGCCGGCCTCGCCATCTACGATACGATGCAGTATGTGCGGCCCGGAATTCAGACCTTGTGCGTGGGCCAAGCCGCGTCAACTGCATCGCTGCTGCTGTGTGCGGGCGAAAAAGGCGGTCGCGCATGTCTGCCGAACTCGCGCATCATGGTTCACCAGCTTTCGGCATCCTTTTACGGGCAGGCCACGGACATTTCGCGTCATGCGGAGGAGGTGCTTAAGCTCAAGCGCCGACTCAACGACATTTATGCGCGGCACACCGGCCAGGGCCTGGAAGCAGTTGAAAAAGCGCTGGATCGAGATACTTATATGACGGCCGACGAGTCGAAGGCGTTCGGGCTGATCGACAAGGTCCTGGCCCGCCGGCCCGAATCGGGGGAGGGGTACTGACCCTCCCGCATTTCGTTCCCCAGCCGGTGCCGCAAATGATGGGATTAAGCCTTTCTTGATCATGTTCCGCCTATCGTGGTCGAATGAGGGCGCCTGGCTCGTGCGTTCTGGCTCGGATCGTGCATATTTTGTCGGTTGTCGTGCTATGAAGAGCCCTGCGGGACAGAGGTGCGGCGTGGACAAGGGCAGGGGAATGTTCGAGGAGTGCCCATGAGCAAGACGAGCGGCGGCGAAGCAAAAAATACGCTCTATTGTTCCTTCTGCGGGAAAAGCCAGCACGAAGTGCGCAAGCTCATCGCGGGCCCGACAGTCTTCATCTGCGACGAGTGTGTAGAACTCTGCATGGAAATCATTCGGGAAGAGAACAAGACCTCCTTCCTGAAGTCGCGCGACGGAGTTCCCTCGCCCGCCGAGATTTTCAAGGTTCTGGACGACTATGTCGTCGGTCAGCACCATGCCAAGAAAGTGCTCTCGGTCGCGGTTCACAATCACTACAAGCGCATCAATGCGACCGGCAAGAACAGCGATGTGGAGCTTGCCAAGTCGAATATCCTTCTGGTTGGGCCCACCGGCTGCGGCAAGACGTTGCTGGCGCAGACGCTGGCGCGCATTCTCGACGTGCCATTCACGATGGCGGACGCCACGACACTCACCGAGGCCGGGTACGTCGGGGAGGACGTGGAAAACATCATACTCAAGCTGCTGCAGAATGCGGACTACAACGTCGAGCGTGCGCAGCGTGGGATCGTCTATATCGACGAGGTCGACAAGATCAGCCGCAAGTCCGACAACCCTTCGATCACGCGCGACGTGTCGGGAGAGGGCGTCCAGCAGGCGCTTCTCAAGATCATGGAGGGAACGGTTGCCAGCGTCCCGCCCCAGGGCGGCCGCAAGCACCCCCAGCAGGAGTTCCTGCAGGTCGACACCACGAACATCCTGTTCATCTGCGGCGGCGCATTTGCGGGACTGGAAAAAATCATATCCTCCCGCACCCATGGGACCTCGATGGGGTTTGGCGCCGTCGTCCGGTCGCCCGACGAGCGCGGCACGGGTGAAGTGCTGCGGGAGGTGGAGCCCGAGGATCTGTTGAAATTCGGTTTGATTCCGGAGTTCATCGGCCGCCTTCCGGTGATTGCCACCCTCGGAGATCTGAGCGAGGGCGCCCTAATTGAAATCCTGACGCGTCCGAAGAACGCTCTCGCCAAGCAGTACCAGAGAATGTTCGAGATGGAGGGCGTGAAGCTACGCTTCCAGGAGGAAGCTCTGCACGCCATCTCGCGCCGGGCCATTCAGCGCAAGACGGGCGCCCGCGGCTTGCGGTCGATCATGGAAGGCATCCTTCTCGAAACCATGTTCGAGCTGCCCACGCTAAATGGGGTTCAAGAGGTTGTGATCACGTCCGATGTGGTCGACGGCCGTTCGCGCCCGCTCTATACGTATTCCGATAAGGTTCAAGCACGCGAATCGAATGCCTCTTGAACCCGGTAACGGCGGCAGCCCGTAAGACAATCCCAGGGCAGAAGACAAATATCTTGAAAGCCGCGCCAGCGGAGGCCACTTGTGGATCCGCAGAAGCCGGCCCCTGGGGACGGCCTATTATTGAGCGCCGGACGCCCGTTTGGGGTACGGTCGCCCCATCAGCCGGCCTTATGGGAGTCCGGCCAGGAGAAGCGAATGGCCGATACTGACATTGCCAAAACAACACCCGAATCCGGCGGCCAGCTGGCGCCGGTTTTGCCGTTGCGCGACATCGTGGTGTTTCCGCACATGATCGTTCCCCTGTTCGTCGGGCGCGAGAAGTCCGTCCGCGCGCTTGAGGAGGTGATGAGCGAGGAGAAACAGATCCTGCTCCTCACGCAAAAGAACGCGGCCGACGACGATCCGACCACCGATGGGCTGCACAGCATCGGAACCATGGCGACGGTATTGCAGCTGCTCAAACTGCCGGACCAGACCGTGCGCGTCCTTGTCGAAGGCAAGTCCCGAGCGCGCGCGACGGGCTTCGTGCCGCGAACCGATTTTTTCCAGGCGAGCATCGAGCGCATTGCGGATCATGGTGGAGACGCCAAGGAGACCGAGGCGCTCATGCGCACCGTTAAGACGAATTTCGAGAACTACATCAAGCTTAACAAGAAGGTTCCCGCCGAGACGCTCGCATCGCTGGCGCAGATCGACGATCCTGCAAAATTGAGCGACATGGTCGCGTCGCATCTCTCCGTAAAGATTGCCGATCGTCAGCAGCTGCTGGAGACGCTCGACACGGGCAAGCGGCTGGAGCGCGTCCTCGCCCTGATCGAAGGCGAGATCGGAGTGCTGCAGGTCGAGCGGAAGATTCGCACCCGCGTCAAGCGGCAGATGGAGAAGACGCAACGCGAGTATTATCTCAACGAACAGCTCAAGGCGATCCAAAAGGAGCTTGGCGAAGGCGAGGAAGGCCGCGACGAACTTAACGAGATCGAAGAGCGGATTCGCAAGACGAAACTGTCCAAGGAGGCGCGCGAGAAAGCGCAGGCGGAAGTCAAAAAGCTGCGCCAGATGAGTCCGATGTCGGCAGAAGCGACGGTGGTGCGCAACTACCTCGACTGGCTCCTCTCGCTTCCCTGGGGGAAGAGATCCAAGATCAAGAAGGACATCGCCCTCGCCGAAGTGGTCCTCCACGAAGATCACTACGGATTGGACAAGGTCAAGGAGAGGATTCTCGAATACCTTGCCGTGCAGCAGCGCGCCGGCAAGATGAAGGGCCCGATCCTGTGCCTCGTAGGCCCCCCCGGCGTCGGCAAGACTTCACTCGGCAAGTCGATCGCGCGGGCCACGGGCCGGGAATTCGTCCGCATGAGTCTCGGCGGTGTGCGCGATGAGGCCGAAATTCGCGGCCATCGTCGTACCTATATCGGCTCGATGCCTGGCAAGATCATTCAGTCGATGAAGAAGGCGAAATCCGCCAATCCGCTGTTTCTGCTCGACGAGATCGACAAGCTCGGCGCGGACTGGCGTGGCGACCCTTCATCGGCCCTGCTCGAAGTTCTCGATCCGGAACAGAACCACACCTTCAACGATCACTATCTGGAGGTCGATTTCGATCTCTCCGACGTGATGTTCATCACTACGGCCAACACGCTTCGGATGCCGCAGCCTCTGATGGACCGCATGGAGATCATTCGAATTCCCGGCTACACCGAGGATGAGAAGGTGGAGATCGCCACGCGCCATCTGATTCCCAAGGAGATCAAGGCTCACGGTCTTAAGGATGGGGAATGGAAGATCGCCGAGTTGGCGTTACGCGACCTCATCCGCTACCACACGCGCGAGGCGGGCGTGCGCAATCTCGAACGGGAGATTGCCAATCTCACGCGGAAGGCCGTGAAAGAGATCGTTTCCGGCAACGCGAAGGCCATTGAAGTGACGCCGGAGAATCTGGGCATCTATGCGGGCGTGCGCAAATTCCGCTATGGCGAGATGGAGGGGGAGGATCAGGTCGGCGTCGTCACGGGCCTTGCGTGGACCGAAGTGGGTGGCGACGCGCTCCAGATCGAATCCGTCACGCTCCCCGGCAAGGGCCGCATGCAGACTACGGGAAAGCTCGGCGACGTGATGAAAGAGTCCATCGACGCGGCGCGCTCCTATGTGCGGTCCAAGGCCACGACCTTCGGAATCAAGCCTCCCACCTTCGAGCAGAAGGACATCCATGTGCACGTGCCGGAAGGAGCAACACCCAAGGACGGGCCTTCGGCGGGCGTCGCGATGGCGGTCTCGATCATCTCGGTGCTCACCGGGATTCCGGTTAAGCGCGAGGTTGCGATGACCGGAGAAATCACGCTGCGCGGACGTGTTCTGCCGATAGGCGGCCTCAAGGAGAAACTGCTCGCCGCCCTGAGATCCGGGCTGACCACGGTTATCATTCCGGCGGAGAACGAAAAGGATCTCGCGGAGATCCCCGACAACGTGAAATCGGGCCTCAACATCGTACCCGTCGCGACTGTGGAACAGGTGCTCAAGATTGCCTTGGCGCGTCAGCCCGAGCCGATCGTCTGGGAAGATCCAGACCTCGTGGCGCCTACCCCGCGGCTCGACACGACCGATACGGATGCGGTCGTCACGCATTGATGAGTCGCCCCTTGGCGACGCCCGGCCCTTTTTGGGGCCGGCCCTCCTTTCTGAGGAAAAGACGCGAATTTGCTGGATTTCGGCTTGGCGAGACCTTGCCTGTGGCCCTAGACTCGCTTTGTGGCAAAGTGAATCGGGCAAAGGAGCCGGCCGGTGAACAAGAATGATCTAATTCAACAGCTCTCGGATCGAACGGGCCTCCCCAAGAATGATGCGGCCAAAGCGGTGGACGGCGTGTTCGACGCCATCAACGATGCCCTAAAGGCCGGCGAAGAGGTCCGTCTTACCGGCTTTGGGGTCTTCTCGG